>Ga0302267_10006081_pt1 | contig 12372 bp, 12 predicted proteins | sample III_Bog_E1_3_FD_194555 | JGI IMG/M metagenome (GOLD analysis project Ga0302267, IMG submission 194555) | Peat permafrost microbial communities from Stordalen Mire near Abisko, Sweden - III_Bog_E1_3 | ecosystem: Environmental > Terrestrial > Soil > Wetlands > Peat | place: Sweden: Abisko... | reverse complement strand
CTCTTCTGCACAATTCATTTTATTTTTCTCCCATGTTGCACAACTTGGTTCGTGATTTCCCGGGTTTTTTGGGGTATGATCCCTGTGTCGTCGGTTTGACACTAAGTTTCTACTTGACAATTATGGTTCATTTCCCCCAAAGTAACACCAATCGTGGTGCATGTACGTCGCACCCCGGAGAGTCGGCTCTGGCGCTCCGCAACCAAACGATGGACACAGTCAGCGTGGACGCGCGCGAAATTGTTCGCTGCGCATATCGTAACTGCCGCTTGCTCCAGTATCGGACAAGCAATTCCCTTTGCAGAAAATGCCACAAGCCCCTCGATGTGGAGGAGCCGGTTAAGCTTGCGCCCCAGCTCGTCACCACCCAGCCCGGTCAATCGACCGAGGCAGGCCTGCAGGTGGCCGGGCAAGTACGCGACATCCGCCGCGCCCGTCACCTGAGCCAGCGTCAGCTCGCCGGCCGGATGGAGGTGCCCCGCACCTACATTTCAAAGATCGAGAACGGCAAAGCCATTCCAACCCTCGGCTCGCTCGAGCGACTGGCCAGGGCGCTTGAAGTTGACATCTGCCAGCTTGTTCGCGACTCGCGCAGCCGCCGCGACGAGGAAGTGGCCGCCATCTTCAACGATCCGTTCCTGGCCGAGATTGCCGCCGCGCTGCCAACGCTTGATTCGCTGCACCGCACGCTGGTGATGAGCGCGGCTCGCGATGCAGCCATGGGCCAACGCCGCACAGCCTGATCTTCCGATCCTTTTCCCGCCTTCAGCGTTGCCGGTGCGATAACCTCGGCCGGCAACGTTGGGTGATTGTGCGCACAACTGCCGAGCGCTCATCCGCTTCTAATTATTTACACGCGTTATCTGTATCTCGCGAATGGGCCCAGCTTTGCGCATCGACTTGCAACTAACAGGCCATTGAACATCCCAGCTCCGACCTCCGTATAATCGAGATCAAGGCGGATTTTCTTGCCATCTTCTTCCATGCCTCGAATCCATGAATTGACCCCAGAGGAGCGGGCTGTCTACGCATCGCTCAAGCCTGAGGCGCTGCCCCAGCACGTGGCTATCATCATGGACGGCAACGGCCGCTGGGCCGGGCGTCGCTCGCTCAAGCGCTTCCTGGGCCACCAACGCGGCGCGAAGAGCGTGCAACTGGTTACTGAAACCGCCTCGCGCATCGGTCTCCCCTGGCTCACCCTCTACGCCTTTTCGCTTGAAAACAGCCTCCGCCGTCCGCGTGCCGAAATCAGCTTTCTGATGCGCCTGCTCAAGAGTTACCTTGAGAGCAATGTCCAGCGCATGATGGATAACAACGTGCGCATGCGCTATATAGGCCGCACTCACGACTTACCCCCCGAAGTGCAGGACAAGATGCGCTGGGTTGAAGAAACCACGGCGCGCAACACCGGCACCACGCTCACGCTGGCTCTCAATTACGGCGGACGCAGCGAGCTGGTCGACGCTTTTCGGGCGCTCGCCGCCGAGGCGCGCCAGAAACATATCCCTCTCGACCGCATCACCGAGCAGGATATTCACCGCCATCTCTATACGGCGAACATGCCCGACCCCGATCTGCTCATCCGCACATCGGGCGAGCTGCGAATTTCGAATTTCCTGCTGTGGCAAATCGCCTATTCTGAGATCTTTGTCACAGAGCGCCTCTGGCCCGACTTCCACGGAATTCACCTGCTTGAGGCCATTTCCGCCTTCCAGCAGCGCGAGCGCCGTTATGGCGGGCTTGGCGAAGATTGCGGCGAAGTTGAAGAAGACCCCGATCGCATCCATATCGCGGCAAGCTAATCGGCGCCCTTAGACCTGCCCCCACCCCCGGCAGTGTATTCTCAACCCTGAATGAAACGCATCGCTACCGCTGCAATACTTGTTCCATTGGTCCTGGTTCTTGTGTTTCTCGGGCCGCGCTGGCACAGCCTTTTTACGGTCGCCATCGCAGTTGTCGCGGCACTGGCCGGGTGGGAGTATCTGGGCCTTGCCCAGCATCGAGGGGCCAAGCCGCCCCGCATTGCGGTCGCGGTTGCGCTGCTGCTGCTGTTTGCCGGCAACTACGAGTGGCCTGACTCCACACCCGCTATTTTTGGCGCCCTCAACCTTTGCCTGCTTATCCTGTGCACATTCCGCGGCCCGGTGGAGCAGGTGCTGGCCGATGCTTCAGCGTCAATCTTCTGCATGTTCTATGTCGGTTCCACGTTGCTGGCGCTACCCTCGCTTCATGAACAAGCCAACGGCCCCTCGCTGGTGGCATTTCTGTTTTGCGTCGTCTGGGCCGGCGACTCCGTCGCTCTTTACGTGGGCCGCGCCTTAGGACGGCACAAGCTGGCGCCCCGGCTCAGCCCCGGCAAAACCTGGGAGGGCTCGCTGGGTTCGGTAGCCGGAAGCCTGATCGCCGCCGGAATCCTGCTCGAACTAGCCAACTACCTGCAGGCCCACGACTCGGCTGCGCTCTCATTCCCCGACGCAGCCATCTACTGGCTTGGACTGGCCGTCGTGGTAAACATTGCCGCCCAGGTGGGCGACCTGGTGGAATCGGCCATCAAGCGCTCAGCGGGTGTCAAGGACTCCGGCAGCCTGCTGCCCGGCCACGGTGGAGTTCTGGACCGCATTGACGCGCTGCTGCTGGCCGCCCCGGCGCTGTGGTACGCGCAGGTCATTCACCTGAGGTTTTAAAGGCACGCTATCAGCTATCAGCTTTCAGCTCGTTGTTGGGGCATACCGAAGCTCTGTTGTGACCTGCTCTTCTTGAATCAACTAAACTGGAGACAGAGATCAATCTCCCTGTTCCTCGTTTTCGGCACGAAAGAGGCTGAAAGCTGAAAGCTGAAAGCTGCATTGAAGCGTCTCGCCATCCTCGGTTCCACCGGCTCCATCGGCCAAAGCACCCTCTCCATCGTCGAGCAGTTTCCCGATCGCTATTCCGTGACATCTCTGGCCTGCGGCCGCAATATCGATGAGGCCTTCGCCCAAGCGGTTCGCTGGCGTCCGAAACTTATCTCCGTTGCCACCGAAGAGCTCGCCAGCCAACTTGCTTCGCGCCTACGCCAGGCCAACATCGTCGGAATCGGCGTCGCCCACGGCACTTCAGGCACCGTCGCCGTCTCAACCCATCCTGAAGCCGATTTTGTAGTTTCAGCCATCGTGGGCGTCGCCGGGCTCGAGGCGACTCATGCCGCCATCCTGGCCGGCAAGCCCGTGGGCCTGGCCAACAAGGAATGCATGGTTGCCGCGGGAGAAATTCTGACCGCAGCCGCTCGCGAACACAATGTGCCCATTCTGCCCATCGATAGCGAGCACAACGCGGTGCACCAGTGCCTGCGCGTGGGCGCGCACAACGAAGTGAAGGCCATCTGGCTTACTGCATCCGGCGGGCCGTTCCGCCAAACGCCGCTCGCTGATTTCGCAACCATCACCCCGGCGCAGGCTCTCAAGCATCCCACCTGGGTAATGGGCCGCCGTATCACTATCGATTCAGCAACCATGCTTAATAAGGGTCTTGAGGTTATTGAGGCCTGCCGGCTGTTCGACGTGCCGCCCAGCCAGGTACGCGTGATCGTGCATCCGCAATCGACCGTCCATTCAATGGTGGAATACGTTGACGGCTCCATCCTGGCGCAGATTTCGGTTACCGATATGCGCCTGCCAATTCTCTATGCGCTGGCCTATCCCGAGCGCCCGGCATCAACGCTCACGTTCGATCTTGCTTCATTGCGCCATCTCGATTTTGAGGAGCCGGATTTCGAGCGCTTCCCCTGCCTGCGCCTGTCGTTTGAGGCTGCTGAGAAGGGCGGCGCCCACGCCATTGCTCTTAATGCAGCAGATGAAGTGGCTGTCGAGGCCTTTCTCGACGGGAAAATTCCATTTATGGGAATCCCGCGTACAATTGAAAAAGTGCTCGCATCTACGTCTGAGGCGCATCCAACTACCATTGAACAGGTGCTCGCCACAGACCGGGAGGCGCGTCAAAAGGCTAATGAATTCGTCTTGTTAAATCGCTGATAATCTTTAGCTCCTGACTCAGGCACACTCCTGGCCGTCCGCTTTGGCAGTTTCCCCACGGAGAGGCCTGAATGATTTAGTTCTCCCGGAATTTTGAAGGATCTGCAGCAAACTTATGCACGATTTTCTCGTCTCTGCCGTTGCTTTCATCGTCCTGGTCGGCATCATGGTCGTGGTGCACGAAGCCGGGCATTTTTTCGTCGCCAAGCTATGTAAGGTGCGCGTCGAAGCATTCTCAATCGGTTTCGGTCCCAGGCTCTTTGGGTTTACCTGGGGCGAAACCGAATACAAAGTCTGCCTGCTGCCGTTCGGCGGCTTTGTGAAAATGACCGGCGAAAGTCCGGAACACAATCTCGAAGTACCGGGGACTCCTGTTGTCGTTCAGGCGTACGAGAAAGCAAGAATTCCACCCGTAATCTTTCAGCAATCTGACAACAAATTGCCGGTCCAAAACCAAGCGAATGGCTCCTCTCACCTGGGCGGAATCGACGACCCAGGCTCCTTCCTCGCCCATCCCCGCTGGCAGCGCATGCTTATCGGTATTGCCGGACCAATTGCCAACTTCATTCTGGCCTTCGTGCTGATGCTCTTTTATTACGCTGTCTTCAACGAAGTGGATGCAATCGAAGTGAAGACACCCACCGTTGAGTGGGTTGTACCTGACTCGCTCGCGGCGCAGGCTGGTTTTCATCCTGGCGACCAGATTTTGCGCTACGACGTTTTCAAGAAGCCGGACTGGAGCCAGATCGATGCGCAGTCCCGGCTCAACGCAAACCAGACCATACCGGTCACCGTTCAGCGCGGCGACAATTCGATGGTGCTGAATCTACACATACTCGCTTCAGCAAAGACCGACAGTTTTGAAATTCCCGACGAGGGTCTGCTGCCCCAGGAATACTACGGACCCATCAAGGTGAATGATGTCTCACCCGGGCTGCCCGCTGAGCAAGCTGGACTGCGCCCCGGCGATGCCATTGTGGCTGTCGATGGTCACCCCTTCCATACCGTCTACTCCTTGCTGTTTTACATGCAGGAGGGGCAAGGAAAGCCGATCAACCTCACGGTGATGCGAAATGGGCAGACTCTGAATCTGGTTGGACATCCCACTAAGCTCGATACCGGCTACAAGCTCGGCTTTTCAGTGGCGCCCGTGCCGGTTCGTGATCAGCCTCTTCCACTCGGAAAGGCGATCACCAAATCCAACCAGTTCTTTGGCCAGAATACGTTCATCATCCTTGAGGTTCTTCAGCGCCTGTTTACGCACAAGGTTGCGGTCTCGCAGCTCCAGGGTCCGGTAGGCATCGCGCGCATGGCCGGTGAAGCTGCCGAAATCAAAGGCTGGCAGCCCAAGTTCACTTTGGCAGCTGAGATCAGCATCAACCTCGGCATCCTCAACCTGATGCCCTTCCCCATTCTCGACGGCGGCATGATCATGTTCCTCATCATCGAGAGCTTTATGAAGCGCGACATCAACTTCATGGTCAAGGAGCGTATTTACCAGGCCGCTTTCGTTTTGCTGCTGGTCTTCTTCGCATTTATCATGTTCAGCGACGTAACCAAGCTGCCGATGTTTACGCATATCAAGCCGTAAAACAGTGCACAGAGCGCAGTAAACAGGAAGCAAGTTCAATTCCTGTTCTCCGATCTCTTTTCTCTGATCTCTTTTCACTTTTCTCTTTTCTCTGTTCTCTGTTCTCTGCCCATGCCCGTCACCACTCAAGTCCGCGTCCGCTACGCCGAAACCGATCAGATGGGCATTGTGTACTATGCCAACTACCTGGTCTGGTTTGAGCTGGGCCGCGTCGAGCTGTTGCGCTCGCTGGGGCTGGCTTACAGCAAGCTCGAGCTGGATCACGGCTGCATTCTGCCGGTAATTGAGGCGCGCTGCCGCTATCGCTCACCCGCCAAATACGACGACGAGATTCTGATTGAATCGTGGCCGTCGCTGGTGCGAGGCAGCGTAATCAAATTTGCCTACCGGATCTTGCGCAAGGCTCAGGATGGCGGTGAAAACACGCTGCTTGCAGAGGGCGAGACGGTGCACGTAGTCTGCGACGACCAGCTCCAGCGCAAACCTCTGCCCGAGCATTACGCCGAGGCGCTCAAGGGGCTGATGGCAGAGGAATAGCCAATAGCTTGTAGCAAGTAGGTTCTTGCCCTTTTGTTCCCTTGCTCCCTGACTTTCGCTATGCTTTCATCCATGGAACCGGAACGAATCACTTCACCGGAACTGGCCGGCGTGCTCGCGGAACTATCTGCCCGCGAGCCAATTTTCCACCGCCCTGAATTCGGAACCACTCGCGCCGACTTCGACCGCCTGATGGCCGCGGATTACTGGGAGACTGGAGCCTCAGGCCGCCGCTACGCGCGCGAGCCAATTCTGAATGAGATGGACAGACGCTACGCCAATGGCACCTATGAAGATGTTTGGGAGACGAGCGACTTCCATTGTAGGCAGCTTGCCGAGAATGTTTACCTGCTCACCTATACGTTATTGCAGGCGAAGCAGCGGCTGACGCGCCGAGCGACAATCTGGCAGCGCACGCCCGACGGCTGGCAGATCGTCTACCACCAGGGAACGATTGTGCAGGATTCGTAGAAGAGTTCTATGTTCTATGTTCTCTATGACACCACAACCGCCAGCAGGAATCCGTCGTAACCCTTTGCACCGACATTTTGCATTACGGTTGCACTCAGTCGCGGCTCCTGGGAAATAAGTTCGGCCATGCGCCGCGTGCCGACGATGTCGGGGTCTTTGCTCTTGCCATCGACGACCTTGCCGTCGCGAACCACGTTGTCAACCACAATCGTGGTGCCCACGCGCGACAGCCTGAGCGCCCACTTCAGGTACTCGGCATTCGATTGCTTGTCGGCATCGATAAAAATGAAATCGAAGGGACCGGCGCCTTCGCTTTCAAGCATGGGCAGAATTTGCAGTGCAGGTCCAAGACGCAGATCCACGCGGTCGAGCACGCCGGCGGTGTTCAGATTCTTTCGCGCCACCTCGGCGTGCCTGGGGCTAAACTCGATGGTTACGATGCGCCCGTCAACCGGCAGCGCGCGCGCCATGCAAATGGTGGAATAGGCGCCCAGCGTGCCGATCTCAAGCAAGCGCTTCGGCTGCGTCATGCGCACCAGCAGGTTCAGGAATTGACCCTGAAGAGGCGAAACATCGATGGCCGGAAGGCCGGCCTTTCGATTGGCCTTGGCGACTGCATCAAGGTACTTATCCGGCGGCGCAAGCCGCTCGCGGTAATACTCATCGACTGCGGTCCAGAGCTGTCTTCCCGATTTGAGTGGCGACATTTATTTCTCCCGCGCCACCACAAAGTCGGGTACCCACAACAGGGCTCGCTTGAAATCGGTATCGGCCATGGGCGCCAACGCCTGGCGCGACTGCTCGGCGTAACGATCGGCCGCGGCCATCGCATACTCCACCGATCCGTTGCGCTCAAGTATTTCGCGAATCTGCTGCCGGCTCACGTTCTCAAAGCTGCGATCGTCGAGCACGCGCTGAATCGCGCGGCGGTCCACGGCGGTTCCGTGATCGTGGGAATGAATCACCGCCAGTGTCGCCTTGCCCTCGCGCAGATCGCTCGCCACCGGCTTGCCCAACACCTCTTCGGTCGCGGTAAGGTCAAGCACATCGTCAACAATCTGGAAGGCCAGGCCCACCGCCCGCCCGTACGTTGCCAGGCTCGTTTCTTCAGCTTCAGTGCCGCCAGCCAGCACTGAGCCCAGCCGCATTGAAACTGAAAACAGGCACGCGGTTTTACGGAAAATGAGGTCGTAGTACTCGGCCTCTGACACCGCCTTGCCCAGTTTTTGAATCTGCAGCAGTTCGCCCTCGACCATTTGCTGCGTGAGCCCGATGAGCAGGTCGAGGACGCGCAGCTTTCTCTCTTCAAGCGCCACCTTGAAGGCTTGCATATAAAGCCAGTCGCCGGCCAGTACGCACTTCTCGTTGCCCCAGGTGGTGTTGGCCGAAGGACGCCCGCGGCGCGTGTCGGCGCCGTCGATAATGTCGTCGTGCACCAGCGTGGCGGTGTGCACCATTTCAACCACCGCGCCCAGCCTGATTGCGCTGTGGCCCTGGTAGCCGAGTTGGTGTGCGGCCAGCAGGAGCAGCGACGGCCTGATGCGCTTGCCGCCGCCCTCGCGAAGATACTCGGCAATCTCGGTGATGGTGCTTACGCTTGAAGCCGCGTCGCGTCCGAGCTCCTGCTCGATCGCTACGAGGTCTTCCCGCAGCAGTTCAAAAATCTCACGCGCCGACGCTATGGTGAATGTGCTCAATCATCTCCGATTCTACGGCCTTTTTCACTTGCCGGGGCATTCACGAGCAGCACCACAGCTTTTGATTGCAACGCGCGGCAGGGGAGCCGGTCGAGCGGTGCTCTCGAATCTCAGTTCGTGCGATAGTTCGTGAATTGTAAATCCACGCCCATATCCTTGGCCCGTAACAGGGCGATAATCGATTGCAGCTCGTCGCGGTCCTTGCTTGAAATCCGCACCGTATCGCCCTGAATGCTGGCCTGCGCCTTCTTTTTCGAGTCCTTGACGAGCCTCACGATTTCCTTGGCTTTCTCAATCGGGATGCCCTGCTGCAGGCTGATTTTTTGCCGCACGCTCGAGCCCGCGGCCGGTTCAACCTTGCCATAAGTTAGATTCTTGAGCGACACGCCCCGCTTCACCAGTTTTTGACCGAGGATTTCTTTCACCGCTTCGAGCTTGTACTCATTAGCCGAGGCGAGTTGGATTTCCTTGTCGTCTTCGGCCAGCGTTACTTCGGAGTGCGAATCCTTCAAGTCAAAGCGCTGGCGAATTTCCTTGAGCGCCTGGTCAATCGCGTTGCGGACTTCCTGCATGTCCACTTTGCTGACGATGTCGAATGAATTGTCCTGTGCCATATTGGTTTCTTCCGTTTTGCGTTGAGACTTTGGGTTGGACTCCCGCGAACTGCCTCTCCCAGTTTCCCACGTCTCACCCGGCCGGGAACAGCCGGAAAAAATTCGCCGTGGTCGCCCCAGCCAGTTCGCCGGCTGTTACTCCCATTGAGGCAGCCACCACCTGCGCGGTCAAAGCCACCATTGCCGGCTCATTTCGCTGGCCGCGATTGGGGGCCGGGGCGAGCCATGGCGCATCGGTTTCAACCAGCACTCCGTCGAGAGGCATTTTGGCCGCCACGTCGCGCAGCGGCTGCGCCTTGGGATAGGTGACGTTGCCGGCAAATGAGCATAGAAAGCCCATGTCGAGCGAGCGCCGCGCCTCTTCCCAGCCGGCGCCGAAGCAATGCATCACGCCGCCGAGGCCTGAGGGCCGCCAATGCTCGTCGAGCACGTCGAAAAGATCGGCCCACGCGTCTGTCGACTCGTTTGTTCCGCGGCAATGAATGAGAATGGGCCGCTTGCGCCCCGCCGCAACTTCAAGCTGCCGGATTAACATGGCACGCTGCACGTCGCGTGGCGCGCCCTCGTGGTAGTAGTCGAGACCGATTTCGCCGCAGGCTATCACCTCAGGCTCGGCCAGCAGCCCATCGAGTTTCGACAACACCGCGTCGTCAATCTCCGGCGTTGCGTGCGGATAGACGCCGGCGCTGGCGTAGAGCCGCGGCAGCTTTGCGCCGGCCTCGCGCTTGGCGTTGAATTCGCGACATAGATCTAGGGCCTGGTGCATCTCCGCCGGCCTTTCGCCGATGCCGATCGACAGCACCGCGCCCACGCCTGCGTCAAAGGCGCGCGTCAGCATTGCTTCGCGATCGTCGGCGTAGCGCGGGCTGTCTAAATGGGCGTGGGAATCGATGAGCAAAGCGATCTCCTGAATGTGCTCTTATGGTCGCGCACAATCTTGGGGAAGAGGCAGCCTTTTGAGGGCAACTTAATGCAACAGTTACTTGAGCCTCGCACCCAGCGGCACGTCTTCAAGGAATCCGGCCAGCACCGGCGCTCCATCGGGGGGCAGCGAAGCCGCCAGCAACATGCCGTTCGACTCAAGGCCGCGCATCTTGCGCGGAGCCAGGTTGGCCACAATCACAATCTTGCGTCCGATCAGTTTTTCAGGCTCGTAGTACTGCGCGATGCCTGCCAGGATTTGCCGCTTCTCGTATCCCAGGTCGACTTCGAGGCGCAGCAGCTTGTCGGCCTTGGGAATGCGCTCGGCCACCAGCACCTGCGCCACGCGCAGTTCCACTTTGGCAAAGTCGTCGATAGTGATGTATTGCTTTTCTTCTGTGGGTGAGGCAGCGGGCTCGCCAGAAGCTGCTGGCGCAACAGGGGCGTTGATTGCAGCAGGTTGATTAACGGCGACGGCGTGTGGCTCCAGGTGCTTCAGATACGAGTGAACACCTTCGGGCTTGCGAGTTGCGTGCTCCGACGATTCGGCGTTGGCTGCAGCCGGAGCGCCTGGCGCAACGTCAAGCCGGCTGCTTGCATGCTCAGCGGGAACCCCGTGGACTTTCGCCGTTTCAAGCGGGTTGGCGGGGTCATTCGAAACCGCCGAGGTCGGAGTCAGCGATTCGCTCTCGCGCGCATCCGATGGGTTTGCGGCCGCAGTAGGCGACACCGATGGCGACGCCGTCGCCGGGCCCGGTGCAACTGTCTCGCCCTTGCCGCCAGCCGCTTCCACTGCGCTCTTGTTGTTTTCGTCTTCAAGGTTCTGCATACGTTCTACCGCGTCTTTCTCCGCGCGCGGAAACAGCGGCGCCGGTTCGCCCAGCATTGTTCCCGCCTTCAATCCGCCCCACGCGAGTTTGGTCAAAAATGCATCTTTCGCCGCATCGGCAATCTCGCCCTGCCCCAGCTGCCGCCATACTTTAGATGCCGCGTCGGGCATGACTGGGTAGACCAAGGCCGTAATCACGCGAATGGCCTCGGCCGCAGTAGCCAGCACGCGCGCCTGCAACGCAGCATGATCGGACTCAGAACGGTCGGCAGGCCTTTTCCACGGCGCATTCGCCGTCAGGTATCCGTCCGTCTCGGCAACAATTGCCCACAAACTTTTGAGCGCGTCAGAGAAATTCATCTCGTCGAACGCCGGCCCGAATGCGGTGATCGCTGCCTGAGTGTTTGTGCGCAACGCTGTTTCCGCTTGCGTTTCAGCGCCCGCCTCAGGCACCACTCCGCCAAAGAACTTGTGCACCATGTTCACCACGCGGCTCACCAGGTTGCCGTAGCCGTTGGCGAGGTCGCCGTTAAACCGCTGCACGAGCGCTTCAAAAGTAAAATTGCCATCCTGGCCGAAGGGGATTTCACGCAGCAGAAAGTACCGCAGCGCATCGGCGCCCAGCACGGTTTGAACGGTTTCGGCGCGCACAATGTTGCCGCGCGACTTCGACATCTTGCTCTGGTCAAACATCAGCCAGCCATTGGCGCGCACGCTGCGCGGCGGCTCGATGCCCGCAGCCATTAAAAACGCCGGCCAGTACACGCAGTGAAAGCGGCTGATCTCTTTTCCGATGAGGTGAATGTCCGCCGGCCAGAACTTTTTGAACTTTTGCTCATCTTCGGAGCCGTAGCCGAGAGCTGTTATGTAATTGGCGAGCGCGTCGAGCCACACATACACCACATGCTTCTCGTCGCCCGGCACGGGGATGCCCCAGTCAAACGTGGTGCGGCTCACGGAAAGATCCTTGAGCCCGCTGCGCACAAAGCTGATGACCTCGCGCCGCGTTGACTCCGGCCCCATAAACCCGGGATTAGCCTCGTAAAACTCAAGCAATTTTTTCTCAAATGCTGAAAGCTTGAAAAAGTAATTCTCCTCGCTCACCGTCTCAGTCAGGCGACCGCAGTCTGGGCAAAACGTTCCCGGAGGCCCGTCGACGAACGCCTCGTCTGATACGCAGTACTGCCCGGCGTACGAGCCTTTGTAAATAAAGCCGCGATCGCGCAGCGTGGCAAACAGTTTCTGCACGCCCCGCTTGTGCCGCTCTTCCGTGGTGCGGATAAAGTCGTCGTAAGTCAGACCGAATTTGTCCCAGAGCCCGCGAAACTCCGCTGCAATACGATCCGCAAACTCCTGCGGCGTGCAGCCGGCCAGCGCTGCGCTGCGCTCGATCTTCTGCCCGTGCTCGTCGGTGCCGGTCAGGAACCACGTCTCAATGCCAAGCGCCCGCATGCGCCGCGCAATGGCGTCGCACACGATGGTTGAATAGGCGTGGCCCAGGTGCGGTCGCGCATTCACGTAGTAGATGGGCGTGGTGATGTAAAAGCGCTTTGTATCGGAGCCTGATTGGGTCATGGATGGCGCATTCCGTTCGCGCCCCGATTAGTGGCAGCGGGATCGGCGATCTACTTCCATTTTACGTTATCGTGTTCAACGCACAGCAGTTGTGTATGCGCTTTCGCGCATCAATCCGCGCGGCCCT
>Ga0302267_10006071_pt1 | contig 12393 bp, 7 predicted proteins | sample III_Bog_E1_3_FD_194555 | JGI IMG/M metagenome (GOLD analysis project Ga0302267, IMG submission 194555) | Peat permafrost microbial communities from Stordalen Mire near Abisko, Sweden - III_Bog_E1_3 | ecosystem: Environmental > Terrestrial > Soil > Wetlands > Peat | place: Sweden: Abisko... | reverse complement strand
GTTGGTGAAAAAGCCCTGGCGCACGCCGCCGATGGCCGTGTTGATCGTGTCGGCCACGTCCTTCACGTTCACGCCGCTGGCCGCGGCCTTGTCGCGGTCGGGCGCGACGTGCACCTCGGTGATGCCATCCTTGAAATCGGTGTCGACGTCGGTCATCAGCTTGCTGTCCTTGAAAATTTTCACCATCGCGTCGGTTTTCTCCTTCAGCACTTTGTAATCGGGACCGCGGATGCTGAGCTCAACGTTGTTGCCGTTGCGCGATCCGCCGAAGCTGCTCGAGGGATTGATCAGCGAGGACGTGAAGTCCTTGGGGATTTTCTTTTTGATCTCGTCGCGCACGGCATCCATGACTTGCTGCTGCGTTTGCGTGCGGTCCTTGCGGTCCTTGAGCGAGACGAACGCCATGCCCTTGTTCGTCTCGCCGCCGTCCCAGCCGCCGGCGCTGACGAAGTAGTGGAGGATGGAGGGATTGGCCCCCAGGATTTTCTCCAGTTGCGCCGCCTTGTCGGCGGTGAAGTTCAGCGACGAGCCGACCGGGGCGTTGTAATTGATGATGATCATGCCGACGTCCTGCGTGGGCACGAACTCGGTCTTGATCAGCGGAATGGAGGCCATCGAGGCGGCGAAAAGCAGCAGCGCGGTGGCGACGACTTTCCAGCGGTGGCGCAGGCTGAAGGCGAGCGCGCGGCTGTACTGCCGCGCGAACGCGGCGAAGACGCGGTTGACCCACACGGCGAAGCGGTACTCGTCCTCTTTCGCCGTCATGAACTGCGAGCAGCGCATCGGCGTGAGCGTGATGGCCTCCAGCAGCGAAAGCGCGACGGCGGTGGAGATGGTCATGCCGAACTGGAACAGGAAGACGCCGATGAAGCCGCTGACCAGCAGCACCGGCACGAAGACCAGGATGACCGAGGTGGTTGCCGCGATGGCGGCGAAGGAAATCTCGCGCGCGCCGTCGAGCGCCGCCTGCCGTGCCGTCTTGCCCATGTGAAAATGGCGCACGATGTTTTCCAGCACCATGATCGAGTCGTCGACCACAATGCCGATGGCCAGCGACATGCCGAGCAGCGTGAAAAAGTTGATGGTGAACCCGAGCATGCGCATGACGATGAACGTGCCGAGCGCGGAGACCGGGATGGAGAGCAGCACGTTGAGCGTCGAGGTCCACGACCCGAGGAAGGCCCAGCAGACGAGGCTGGTGATGATGATTGAGAGCACCACGGTGATCTCGGTTTCGTGGATCGCTTCGCCGGTGAACTTGGTGCTGTCGAAACTGACATACAGGCTCATGTCCGGATCGGTGACGGCGAGTTCCTTGTCGAACTTCGCGATGAAGTCGCGCACGGCGAGGCCGACTTTCACGTCATTCGCGCCGTGCGTTTTTTGGATGCCGAGCCCGAGCGTGAGCTTGCCGTCGCTCCAGGCGTAGCTGCGCACGTCGTTAAGGCCGTCCTCGATGCGCGCGACGTCGCGCAGGTGGATGTTCGAGTGGTAAATGCGCTGGCCGCCGCGCTGCGTGATGAGGAGGTCGCCCATTTGCGCGGGTGTCAGCGCCTCGCCCTTCACGCGCACGTTGTTGTCGTTGGTGTCGTTCTCGAGATAGCCGGAGGAAGTTTCGGTATTCTCCATCTTGAGCGTGTTGCGCACGTCGAGAATCGTGAGTTGCTTGTCGACCAGCTTGTTGTTGTCGACCCACACGCGCAGGTTGCGGTCGGCCCAGCCGCCATACTCGATGTCGCCGACGCCGGGGATGACGCGCAGGCGGTCGCGCACGTGCAGGTCGACGTAGGTGAGGATGTCCTTGAACGAGCGCTTCGACGACCTGACGGCAAGCCACATGATCGGGTTCTCGTCGGTGTTTTCCTTGTCGATCGTGGGCGGCAGCACGTCGGTGGGCAGGGCGACGGAGCGGAGCTTGGAGTTGGTTTCCTGCAGCGCGGCGTCGATGTTCTTGCCGGTGGAGAAGGTGAGATGGATGTGGATGGCGCCCTCGCGGATGGTGGCGTTGATGTCCTGCAGGCCCTCGACGGAAATGACCGCCTGCTCGATCGGGTTGACGATCTGCGTCTCCATGACTTCCGGCGCGGCGCCGGTCCAGTAGGCCTCGATGGTGAGCTGCGGCGGCGTGGCTTCGGGGAGCTGGCTGACGCCAAGCTGCATGAAGCAGATCACGCCGAAAAACATCAGCGCGAACATGATCATCCACGCGAAGACGGGACGGCGGATGGAGATTTCCGAGAGAGTCATGCGGGAAGAGAAAAAATAACCGTATCAGGCGAAATCAACCGAATCAGACGAATGGGGATTCGTATAATCGCGCATGATCCGGGTCTGATGGCGGGGATTTCATAATCATTAAGAAGTTAGAGGAATCCAAACTTTCAGGTGGTTATCATCGCACATTCGAGGCGGAGGACGGTAGCCCTGCAGAGACTGGCGAGCCTGTTTCGCTTAATCATTTAGGCTTTGGTGGTGAACGAGGCGGCTTCATGGGCGGGCCGCAGCGCAGGCTTGGGCTTGTCGGCTTCGTAGAGCTCCGCCTCGGGATGCGACTTGCCCTCGAGGCGGGAGAGCAGGCTGTAGGCGCACGGCACAACGAGCAGCGTGAAGAAGGTCGAGACGATAACCCCGCCGATGACCGTGATCGCCATCGGCACGCGGCTCTCCGCGCCGGGGCCAAGTGCCAGCGCGGGCGGAACGGCCGCGGCCAGCGTGGCCAGCGAGGTCATGAGAATCGGGCGCAGTCGGATCGGCCCGGCGGAGAGGATGGCGTCGCGGATGTTCATACCGTCGATGAAGCGCCGGGCGTTGCAGAACTCCACGAGCAGGATCGAGTTCTTCTTCACGATGCCCATCAGCAGCACCACGCCGATGAGGCTGTAGAGATTGATCGACTGGCCGGTGAGCAGCAGCGCAAAGAGCGCGCCGCTGATGCTGAACGGCAGCGCGAGCAGCACGGCGAAGGGATGGATGAAGCTGTTGAACTGCGAGGCCAGCACCATGTACGACACGATGATGCCGAGCCAGAGCGCGAAGAAGAGGCTGGAGAACGTCTCGCGGAAAGTCTGCGCGCCGCCGCCGAGGAAAACGCGGTAGCCGGGTGGCAGCGCGTCCTTCGCGATGGCCTCGGCGCGGTCGAGCGCATTGGCTTGGGATTTGCCAGGCGTGATGTTGGCGTAGATGGTGATCGAGCGCTCGCGCAGCGTGCGCGCGATGGTCTGGTAGGTGTCGACCGTCTGCGTCGTGATCACGCTGGAGATCGGGATGAGCTCGTTGTAGTCGGTGCGCACGTCGAGGTTAAGGATGTCCTGCGCGCCGACGCGCTGCGCGCCCTCGAGCCGCAGGCGCACGTCGTAGCGGCGGTCCTTGTTGGTGAACTTGCCTTGCACCGAGCCGCCGATCGCGGCCTGCACCGTCTGCGCGATGGCGTCGACCGTCACACCGGACTGAGTGGCCAGGTCGCGGTTCGGGAAGATCTGCACCTCAGGCATGCCGAGGCGGAAGTCGGTGTCGATGTCGCGGAACAGCCCGGTCTGTTTCATTGAGTCGATGATCGCCTGCGATTTTTGCTCGAGGACGCCGTAGTCCTGGCCGCGCAAGTTGAGCTCGATGGGAAAGCCGCGTCCGGCGACGAAATCATGGGAGGCGAGGTCCTGCGGCACGGCATTCACGTCGGGAATTTTGTTGAGCTCGTCGCGCAATTGGTCCATCAGCGCGAACTGGCTGAGCGTGCGCCGCGACTTGGGCTTGAGCGTGACGTAGATGAGCGCCGAGTTGACCTGGCCGTCCGTGATGGCGCCGTCGGCCGCGCCCGTGTCGCTGGTGAAGCCGCCGATGGCCGAGAAGAAATGGTCGATCTCGGGGTGCTGCTTGAGGATCTGCTCCGCGGCGACGAGCTTGTCCTCGGTGAAGCCGATGGATGACCGCACGGGCGTCTGGATGCGGATCAGGAACGAGCTTTGGTCCTGGCGCGGGAGAAATTCCTTGGGCAGGTAATCGGCGAGGACGAGCGAGAGCGCGAAGATGGCGGTGGAAACGAAGATGACCATCCAGCGATGGTTGAGGCAGAAGCCGAGCACGCCGCGATACGTGTCGCCGATGCGGTCGAATTGCGCCGCGGCCCAGTGCGCATAACCGCGCCGGCGGCTGCCCATGAATTGCGAGCAACGCATCGGCGTGACCGTGATCGCCTCGACCAGCGAGAGCAACACGGCGGCGGAAATCGTGATGCCGAACTGGAAGAAGAAGCGGCCGATGATGCCGGACATGAACGCGACGGGCAGGAAGATGGCGACTACGGCGATGGTGGCGGCCAGCGCGGCGAAGGTGATTTCGCGCGCGCCGTCGCGTGAGGCGAGGACGCGGCTCTTGCCCATTTCGCTGTGGCGAATGATGTTTTCCAGCACCATGATCGCATCGTCGACCACGATGCCGATGGCGAGCGAGAGGCCGAGCAACGTGAAGAAATTGAGCGTGAAGCCCATGAAGTAGAGCACGGCGAACGTGCCCATGACTGACGTCGGAATCGAGAGCAGCACGTTGACCGTCGAGCTGACCGAGCCGAGGAAGAGGAAGCAAACGATGCTGGTGATGATCGCGGAAAGGATGAGCGTGAACTCGGTCTCGTGGATCGCGTCCTTGATGAAGATGCTGCTGTCGAAGTTGGTCTCGATGTCGATATCGGGCGGCATCTGCTTTTTTAATTCCGCGAGGCGATCCTTCACCGCTTGTGCGACGGCGACGGAGTTGGAGCCATGCTGCTTCTTGATGCCGATGCCGATCCCGGCGTGGCCGTTGACCACCGCGATGTGGCGGATGTCGTCGAGGCCGTCCTCGACGCGCGCCACGTCCTTGATGTGGATGTTGGAGTTGTAGATTTCCTCGCCGCCGCGTTTCGTGATGCGGAGGTTGCCGACTTCCTCCGCCGTGACGCCTTCGCCCATGGTGCGGACGTTGAATTCGGTCTGCGAATTCTCGAGGTAGCCCGCGGCTTCCTCGACTTGCTCGGACGAGAGCGCGTTCTTCACGTCGAGGATGGTCAACTGCAGCGGCTTCAGCTTGTTGTTGTCGACCCAGACGCGGAGGTTGCGCTGCTGGTAGCCGGCGAGGGTGACTTCGCCAACGCCGGGCAGGATCTTCAACTGGTCGACGACGCTGAGCTCGAGGAATTCCGTCAGCGCGTGCAGGTCGCGCTTGGACGACGACGCGCTGAGCAGCACGATCGGTTGGTCCTCGGGGTTGCTCTTGACGATGGTGGGTTGCTCGGCGCCGGAGGGCAGTTCGACGTCGCTGAGCTTCGACTGCACTTCGGTCAGCGCGGCGTCGATGTTGCGGTCAATCTCGAATTCCATCGTGACCGAGGCCTGGCCCTGCTGGATTTGCGAGCTCACGTTGCGAACGCCCTCGATGGAAAGCACCTGCTCCTCGATGTGGTCGACGATCTCGGTCTCCATCACCTCGGGCGATGCGCCGCTCCACGTCACGTTGATGGTGAGGACGGGAAAATCGACATCGGGCTGCTCGCTGACGCCAAGGCGCGAGAGGCCGATGGCGCCAAAGATGATTAGCGCCGTCATCAGCATCCACGCGAAGACGGGCCGGCGAATCGACAGGTCGGCCAGCGACGCGATCGCGGAGCCGCGGCGTTTCGACGAGGGGGCGATGGGAGGAAGCGGGTCCATGCGTTAGTGCGCGACTGGGGCCGTGCTCGTGGGCAGCGCCTGGTTGTTGGCGCCGGGGGCGGTCGCGGCCAGGCCGGCGGCGACGTTGAGATTGATGAGGTCGAGCCGCGCGGTCATGTTCGCGTTGTGGAGCTGGATGCGCGCGGTCTGGTAATCCTGCAGCGCGGTGAGCACGTCGAGGTTGCTGACGACGCCGCGGCGATAATCGTCGACCTGCGCCTCGAAATCCTTCGCGGCGAGTGTGGCGGCCTCGCGCAGCACGATGATCTGCGCGACGGAGGCGTCGAAGTTGGCGTAGGCGGTGCGTGTGTCCTGGTCCGCCGTGCGCTGGAGCTGCTCGATATTGAGCCGGTTTTGCCGGACGAGTTCGTGATTCTGGTGGACTTGTCCGGCGATGAGGCCGCCGTCGAAGATCGGCATCGACGCCTCGATGGTCATCGTCGCGTCGATGTTGTTCGAGACCGGGTCCTGCGAGGCGAGGAAGTTGCCCTGCGCGGAAATGGTCGGGAAATACTGGCCGATGGCGGAGGCGAGCTGGCGTTCGGACTGTTTCATCGTCTCGATTTGCGAGAGCACGTCGGGACGGCTGGGGCTGTGCGCGAGATACGCGTCGAGTTGTTGCACGGTGGGAAATTGCTGCGTGTCCTTGAGGACGAGCTTGGCGGAGGGAACGCCGGTGTAGAACGCGACGGTCTCCATGGCCGTGTTCATCGAGCCACGTTGCGACTCGTAGGTGACCTTGGCGTTGGCGAGATCGGTCTGGGCCTGGAGCAGCTCCGACGGGCGCGAGCGGCCGAGATTAACGCGGTTCCGGAGGTCGTCGACGCGGGCGCGCAGCGCGTCGATCAGGTCGGCTTGCACGGCCATGTCGCCTTCGAATTGTAGGACGTTGTAGAACGCCTGCGCGACATCCTGGTAGATGGTCTGGTAGTCGCGGGCGAGCGTTTGCTTCTTCGCGGCGATGGCGCGCGCGGAGGCGCCGACGTTGTTCCAGTTCTGGCCGCCGTTGAAGATCGTGTAGCTCATGTTCACGTTCGACTGCGACTGGTAGTTGCGCTGGCCTTCCGTGATGGTCGTGACGCCGCCAATGCTGCTGAACGACTGCCCCGTGTTCGGAGAATTATAATGGATGAACTGCTGCTGGTTGTTGACCGTGAACGTGGGCCAGAGCGCGGCGATGGACTGGCTCATCTGCGCGCGGGCGATCTCGACGTCCTCCTTGCTGATCTTGAGCGAATCGTCGCGCATGGCGGTGAGCTGGAAGCAGGTTTGCAGGTCAAGCGCGCGCGCATTGTTCGCGTTGTCCGCGATGGGCGAGATGGTGGCGAGCTCGGGATGGCTGGCCTTGACGGCGAGGGGGATGGGACGCACGTCGGGCATGACCACAGGTGCGGAATTGGTGACCGAGGGTGGGCCGGCCTGTGGCGCGGGTTCCGTGGCGGGCGAGGTGTTGGTCGAGGGGACGGCGTTCGCAGTCGGCGGCTGGTTGGTGTCGGAGGCCGGTGCGGCGTTGGTGCTCTGGGCATCGGCTGCCGTGAGCGAAAGGCCGAGCACGAGAAACGCGGCCGCGGCGTGCCGCGTCACGGAGGATTTCCGATGCGGTTTTGCGGCGTCGCCGTTGGTGAGGGTGCGCTTGGGATTGGCTGCGCCTCGCAGAAATAATTCCAGCGTACGGCGCGGGGCCATGAATCCACCGGGTGGTGGTGGAAGTCGGCGTGCTTTCGTCTCGCGTTGCACCTTGGACTCGATCACGGCCAGGGCGATCGAATGCTGGATGATGTGGAAATAACCCTGGGTCAGCTCGTGCTCGCTGAACTCGGGATTGAGGTCGCCGCGGACAAGGCCGCCCCGAATGATCCCGTTGATGAAGACAATGGAATTGTGGATTTTGGCGTGTTTCTTGAAGCCGGAGGGATACTCGCCCTCGGCGGCGAAGACGACCGCGAAAGTCAGGCGCAGGAGGTCGGGTTGGCGGCGGGCGAAGTCGGTGAGCGCGGCAACGATGTCGGCGAGTTGGTCAACGGTGGGCTTTTCCGGCGGCGCGGCTTCCTGCATGAGGCGCAGGCGCTCGTCCATGGCGTGATCGACCAGCGCCTGGAAGAGGCCCTCCTTGTTGCCGAAGTAATAATAGAGCGTGGGCTTGGTGACCTGCGCCTCATCGGTGATGTCCTGCACCGAGGTGCCGGCGTAGCCGCGATTGGCGAAGAGTCTCAAGCCAACGTCGAGAAGGCGCTGGCGGGGATCAGCGGAAAGTCGGCCCATGGCAGGCCAAGTTCGCAGAAGCGCGTGCCGGGTCAATACAATACTTACCGTTCGGTAGGTACGGTCTTGGCGGCCTGTTGGACTTGCATTGATGCTTCAAAAAACACAGGTGAGGAGCGGGTAACTGCAGAGCGCGACCGAAAGGGCGTAGGGCCAGAGGGGCTGGGTGTTTTCTTCTTCGCCGAATTTCGCGATCGACCAGATGAACAAGGCGGTGATGAAGAGCAGGTCGAGAGTTGTGTAGAGTCCGGGAGCAGGGGGCAGTCCCAGGGAATTGAGCGGCCCGGGCGGCTCGGTCACGAAGCGCAGTCGCAGAAACGCAATGAGGGCTAGCGCCGAGGCGATGGGAAGCGCGAGTGCAGGTCGTCCGTTTTTCATGGCTCAACTCCGAAACCCCTGCGCGATGGGCACGCGGCGGCCCATGCCGAAGGCGCGGGGGGAGACCTTGAGGCCGGGCGCGGCCTGGCGGCGCTTGTACTCGCTGAAGGTGATTTTGTTGAGGACATCCTTCACCGTCTCGGGCGCGATGCCGTCGGCGACCAGCATGCGCGGGTCGGCATCGTCGACGACGTAGTGGCGCAGGATGCGGTCGAGCAGATCGTACGGCGGCAGGCTGTCCTGGTCGGTCTGGTCCGGGCGCAGTTCGGCGCTGGGCGGTTTCTCGATGGTATTCCACGGAATGATTTCGCCGTTGCGATTGATCCAGCGCGCGAGTTCGTAGATCTCGGTCTTGAGCACGTCGGCGATGGGCGCGAGCGCGCCACACATGTCGCCGTAGAGCGTGCAGTAGCCGACGGCGAGCTCGGACTTGTTGCCGGTGGTGAGCACGAGCGGGCCGAATTTGTTCGAGAGCGCCATGAGCAGAAGTCCGCGCATGCGCGACTGGAGATTTTCCTCAGTGGAGTCAGACGTGCGGCCCTCGAAAACGCCGGCGAGTGTCTTCTCCACGTCGGCGACGGGATCGCCGATGGGCAGCACGTCGTAGCGGATGCCGAGTTTCTTCGCGAGCTGCGCGGCATCGCCGAGGCTGTGCTCGCTTGAGTAGCGCGAGGGGAGCGACACGCCCCAGACTTTGTCAGCGCCGAGGGCTTCCGCCGCGATGACGGCCACGATCGCGGAGTCGATGCCGCCGGAGAGGCCGAGCACGACCGACTTGAAGCGGCACTTGGCGACGTAATCGCGGACGCCGAGGACGAGGGCTTTGTAGAGTTGCTCTTCCTGGTTGGCGGGTAGTGCAAGGCTGACCGGCGCAGGGCCTGCGCCGGCTACCTCGGTGATCACCACGTCTTCCGCGAAGCTCGCGCCTAGGGCGAGGATTTCGCCCTGCGCATTGAGCGCGACGCTGTGGCCGTCGAAGATCAGTTCGTCGTTCGCGCCGACGGTGTTGACCTGAACGAGCGGCACGCGCTCGTCGCGCGCGACGCGTTGCAGCATGGCGAGGCGCGTGGCTTCCTTGCCGCGCTGCCACGGCGACGCGGAGATGTTGATGACGAGCGTTGCGCCCTGGCGGACGAGTTCGTGCACGGGATCGGTGCGGTAGCGTCGCTCGGGCCAGAAATCGGCGTCGTTCCAGATGTCCTCGCAGATGGTGAGGGCAATTTTTTGACCGCACAGCTCGATGGGCGCGACCTTCTCGGCGGGCTCGAAATAGCGGTCCTCATCGAAGACGTCGTAGGTGGGCAGGAGGCACTTCATCACGCGATGCGTGATCTTGCCGCGCTCGATGACGGCGGCGGCGTTGCGCAACGCGCGACCGGGGCGCACCGGGTTGCGGTCGACGTAGCCGGTGATGAGCGGGACGTCGCCGACGGATTGCGCGAGCGTGTCGAGGCATTCAAGCCCGCGCGTGATGAAGTCATCGCGCAGCAGCAGATCGCGGGGAGGGTAGCCGCAGAGGAAAAGCTCGGGTGCGAGGACGAGTTCCGCGCCCTTGCTCACCGCATCTTTATAGGCGGCCTCGAGCTTCGCGCGATTTGCGTCGAACGCGCCAATGGTGGCGTTGAGTTGGAGAAGGGCGATGCGCATCAAACGGAATTTCCCTCTTTGGCGGAGGAACTCAAGCCATCCCGGGTTTCTTTCAGTTTTTCCTCCGCAAGGATGCGGGCGGCATCGAGCGAGGCCGCGACAGTCATGGCGCGTTCATCAGGAATCCAGTCATCCTGGGCATTCCATCGCTGACGCCGCACGCGAAAACGGCCATTCGAATCCCGCGTGATGATCGCGCGAAAGAGTTTGGTCCGCGAATAAGCTGTCTCGAGGGTAAGCTCGCCCTGATACACCGGTTCATGGCGCGTATCGGGCGGGCGGTTAGGTTTCACAATTGCTTCTTGATCGCCGCGTAGACGCTTGGCAGGTCGCTGGGATGGATGCGCGTCTCGGCGGTGGTCGTCATGAAGTTGGCGTCGTTGCGCCAGCGTGGGACGAGATGAATGTGGAGATGCTGCTCGATGCCGGCGCCGGCGGCGGCACCGAGGTTGATGCCGATGTTGAAGCCGTCGGGGCGGAACGCGGCGGTAATCGCGGCCTTCATGCGCTTGAGCATGGTTATCATCTCGAGCGTCTCGTCGTCGGACAGGTCCTCCAGCGCACCGGTCTGGCGGTAGGGCAGGATCATGAGATGGCCGGTGTTGTAGGGGTAAAGGTTGAGGATCGCGAAGCAAGCCTTGCCGCGGGCGAGGACAAAATTGGCCTCGTCGTCGGTGCCATGCGCGATGCGGGCAAAAATGTTTCCCTCGTGCTTCGTGTCGTCCTTCACGTAAGTGTTGCGCCACGGGGCCCAGAGATGTTCCATGGTGTCCAAGATAGAGCAAAACCCATGGCTGCGTCATCAACCAAGACCATTCCGATCCACCTGCTCTCCGGCTCCGATGAGGACGCGGTGAAGAAAGCCGCGGTGGAGCTCGCGGCGAAGCTCGCGCCGGAGGACGCGATGAATTTTGAGACGATCGATGGCCGCGCGCTCACGGTCGACGAGGCGGTTAACTCGATCTCGAAAGTGCGCGAGGCGATCCTCACTCTACCGTTTTTCGGTGGCGGCAAGCTGGTCTGGTGGAAGGGCGTCAGCTTCTTCGATGACAGCGGGCCGGGGCGTCTTGCCTCGGTGAAGGAAGCGCTGGAGGCGCTGCTGCCCGATCTCGAGAAAGTCGACGGCACTTCCGTGACGCTGATGATCAGCGCGTCCGGCCTGCACAAGGGGAAAGCCTTCAGCAAGGCGCTGCTTAAGCTCGCTCAGGCCAAATATTTTGATCTGCCCGATTTACGCAATACGACCGAGGACGAGATCATTTATCAGATTGAGCGGCGCATGACTGCGGCCGGCTTGCGGCCGGGGCAGGGGGCGGCGGAGCGTTTCTTCGAGGCGACCGGGCTCGATACGTCGCAGTGGGCGCAGGAACTGGAGAAGCTCACGCTTTACGCCGGCGATAGCGGACAGGAGCTGACGCGCGAGGACGTAAACATGGTGATCAGCGGCAGCCGCGAGGTGCTCATCTGGGATTTCTGCGCGGCGGTGCTGGGCGGCGATGCGAAGCTGGCGCTGGCGCAGTTGTCGGCGCTGATGGCGCAGGATGAATCGGAGGTCGGTATCCTGATTTTGCTCGCGGGGCAGGTACGTCTCGCGGCGCTGGCCGCCGTGCTGGGCGAGAACCGAATGCTTAGCATCAAGGGTGGCCGGTTCGCCTCGGCGACGGTATCGCCGGAAGGCACGCCCTACCTGCCGCGCAAGAAAAGTGGCGAGCCGATCAGCACGTATTCGCTCGGGCAGGCGGCCCAGCGTGGCCAGCGGAAACCCGCGCGATTTTGGTTCGCTGCTCTTGCGGTGATTTACCGCACCCAGCGGGAAATGCTCACCGGTGAAAGCGACAAGCGCCGCGCGCTGGAGCTGGTTGTGCTGGAAATTGTCGCCGGTAATCTTTAAACCTGCGGATCAAGTCCCTATGGGACAGTTTTATGCAGATTCCGCGTAAAATGTTTGACCTGTGATGGGGAAAGAAACTAGATACAACTATGTCATTTCGCGCAATGGGACTTAAGCGGAGTTTGGGCGTCGTAACATTGGTGACGGCGGCTGGCTTCGTCACAGCTGTCGCGCAAATGGCCAAGCCACCTGTTGCCGCTCTGGTGGCAGCGCAAATCGGCCAGGACTATGCGCAGACGCAGGCGCGTGTCATCCAGTTCTTCAACGAGGAATCGGTCACCACGACATTGGTGGCGGCTCCGGCCGTGGGTTCCACCAGCGGCGGATCGAGCACGGACAACAGCAACTGGCTCAAGGTCGAGTGGCACTACGGCATCAATCCGGCGGACCCGAAGAAGTTTCCGTGGATCGACTCAGTGCAATTCAAAGTCTATGTGGAGGCGCGCGATCTCTATTCGTCGGCCGTTCCGCCCGGTAGCCAGGACGGCGTGGCAATCTGCCTGACGGGATCCGTTACCTACCTCAATCTGGCGC
>Ga0302267_10006056_pt1 | contig 12414 bp, 11 predicted proteins | sample III_Bog_E1_3_FD_194555 | JGI IMG/M metagenome (GOLD analysis project Ga0302267, IMG submission 194555) | Peat permafrost microbial communities from Stordalen Mire near Abisko, Sweden - III_Bog_E1_3 | ecosystem: Environmental > Terrestrial > Soil > Wetlands > Peat | place: Sweden: Abisko... | reverse complement strand
TGCCTAAAGATCCACGCGACGAGCATTCCCCGCAGCTGCGGAGCCTCCCTGGACTCCGCAGCCCCTCGAACCACGAACCTCGACCCTACTTTACGGATTCGACTTCAGCCGTTTGTAGCTCGAGTTCGGCACCGCGTAAAAGTGCCCATGATAGTGACGCACATCGTCCAATTCGAGGGCCTCATTGTCCTCGACCGTGCGATCGCTCGTGCCGTCTTCCTTCGCCTCAATCAGATCGACTGCCTGCGTGTCCCGAACCTCGCGGTCGGGAGTATTCACATCGTCCCGGAAAAAGAGCTGATACTCCGCACGCACTGCAGCCAGCGCCTTGATCTCGGTCCCGGTCAGGAACGGCTTATCGGTTTCGAAGCGGTTCCCGCCAACGAAAAAGTGGTACATCTTCACTTGCGTTTCCATGCAAAACACCTCAATGGCTCGCAATCATACGCCGCAGACACAGGCCGGCCAGTGAGCGGCGTCACACTATGTAGCACGTTTTATTGCCGTCAAGATAACGCCACCAACCATCACCCTCAGGCCGTCATTCCACTTTGACGCCCACCCCCGAGCCGTCAGCCTGCGCGACGCACAACACCCCGCCGTCGTCCCGCCCGACGCCCCCTAAGAGGCGCCGTTCTGGGCGACTCCCAGAATCTCAGTAGTTGCCCTTCATGCAGCCTCCACCCCCGCTACCCTCAAACACTGTCAAGCCCAAAAACGACTCATCTACCTCATTCCATTGAAAAGATAGATAGCAGATGAGTTATGGTACATCCCGTACAATGGTAGTAGATGGAAAAAGGAAACAGAACGGAGTCAGCGGTCTCGGGTTGGACCAACCGGACCAACTCCTATCTCCTTATGTTTGAAGATTTTACCCGAAACACTTTTAGAATGAGGATTTTGCAGGCAGCCAGCCCGCTATCTCGTTTGTTTTGAAGATTTTGAAGTTTTGAAGGGGGGAGGGGGTCCCCCCAAGTTTGCCGCCCACTTGCAACTTCAGTTAGCCTATCCCCTGTGTCTTCTGTAAGGAATCCGCGTATGAACTGCCGCACCCTTCGCCGAACGTTGTCGTTAGCCGTCCCCGTCGCACTCTACGCTGCACTCGCTGCCGTTCCCGCGCTTGCGCAGTCGGCGCCTCCGGCCGATCTTCCCGACGCCCCGACCGTCGCCGCCGTCAAATCCGATCCCGTTCCAACCGGCCCTACTATCGTCATCGACACCACCATGGGCCGGCTCACCTGCAAGACCTTCGACAAGCAGGCCCCCAACGCCGTCGCCAACTTCATCGGCCTCGCCGAAGGAACCAGGGACTGGACCGCGACCTCCGGCGGCCCCAAGCAGCACGGCAAGCGCTTCTTTGACGGCCTCACCTTCCACCGCGTCATTCCCGGCTTCATGATCCAGGGTGGCGACCCGGTCGGCGACGGCAGCGGCGATCCCGGCTACTTCGTCAACGACGAGATCGATCCCGCGCTGACCTTCTCCGTCCCCGGCCGCCTCGCGATGGCCAACTCCGGCCCCAACACCAACGGCTCGCAGTTCTTCATCACCGAGAATGCCGTTGACGAGCTCAACGGCCACTACACCATCTTCGGCCAGTGCGACGCCCACACCGTCCTTCTGGTCGCCTCCATCGCTCGCGTCCAGCGCAACGCCAGCGACAAACCCCTCACCCCCGTCACCATCAACCGCGTCACCATCGTCCGCGACGGCCAACCCATGCCCCCCGACCCCAACCCGCCGCCCGCAGCCCCAGCGCCGGCCTCCGCAGCCTCGCCCACGCCTTAGCTCTCTTAGCTAACCACTCAACTAGCCACTAATCACTAACCACTAATCACTGGAGCGTTATGCCAACCAAGCCCGGAACCTACGCCAACTTCAAGACCAATCAAGGCACCATCGTCGTCGAGCTCTTCGAGAAAGACGCACCCCTGACCGTCGCCAACTTCATCGCCCTGGCCGAAGGTACCAAGGAGTGGAACAGCCGCTCCAAGAAAGGCGACAAGCTCTACGACGGAACCATCTTCCACCGCGTCATCCCCAACTTCATGATCCAGGGCGGCGACCCCGAGGGATCAGGAATGGGCGGTCCCGGCTACAAGTTCGCCGACGAGACCAAGGGCTCGCCCCACCACTTCAAGCAGCCCGGCAAGCTCGCCATGGCCAACTCCGGCCCCAACACCAACGGCAGCCAGTTCTTCATCACCACGGCCGATACCAGTTGGCTCACCGGCAAGCACACCATCTTCGGTGAAGTAGTCGAAGGCTACGACATAGCCGAAAAAATCTCCAAAGTCCCCACCGCCTCCCAGGACAAACCCAAAACCCCAGTAATCCTGGAATCCGTCACCATCGAACGCATCGCCTAATCAACGCGGAAGGCCCGCTCATATCGAGCGGGCCATCCACACTTGCTCTTGTTCTTACTAACCACTGACCACTGTCTTTAAGCCATGCCAATAACGGTGCAAAGTTCCTTCACCGCGTCAGCCGACTTGTTCAGCGCAACCTGCTCCTCGGGAGTCAGTTTGATTTCGATGATCTGTTCCAGGCCCTTGGCGCCCAGTTTGCACGGAACGCCGACATACAGCCCGGAGATGCCGTATTCGCCTTCGAGGTAAGCAGCGCACGGAAGGATCTTTTTCTTGTCCTTCAGAATCGCTTCCACCATCTCGACCGTCGCAGCAGAAGGCGCATAATACGCCGAGCCAGTCTTGAGATGTTTGACAATTTCAGCTCCACCGTTAGCAGTCCGAGTCTCGAGCTCCTTCAACCGGCCAGCTTCGATCAGCTCAGTAATCGGAATTCCAGCAACCGTGGAGTATCGAGAAAGAGGAACCATCGTATCGCCGTGACCGCCCAGAACAAATGCAGTCACATTTTCAACCGACACATTCAGCTCTTCGGCGATAAACGTCCGGAAACGCGCCGAATCGAGAACGCCGGCCATGCCGATCACACGCTCACGCGGGAAGCCGGCCTTTTTGTAAGCCGTCTGCGCCATCGCATCCAGCGGATTGGCAACGATGATCAGGATGCATTTCGGCGAAGCGGCGACAGCTTTGACCACGCAATCCGACATGATCTTGAAGTTGGTGTTCAGCAAGTCATCGCGGCTCATTCCAGGCTTGCGTGCAATACCGGCAGTAATCACCACGATGTCCGAGTTAGCGGTATCCGCATAATCGTTGGTCCCGATAATCGAAACGTCCCGTTTCTCAATCGGCATCGCCTCAAGTAGATCGAGCGCCTTGCCTTGCGGCACGCCTTCAACTACGTCGATCAGTACCACATCTGCGAGTTCTTTCGCCGCAATCCAGTGCGCAGCCGTCGCGCCAACGTTTCCTGCTCCTACAATCGTTACCTTCTTACGCATTGCCTTTTTCCCTTCGTTTTTCTATGGTCAATCGTTGATTTACAAGAGCCGCGCAGCCGCTGCGCCAAAGGCGCGTCCGCCCGTGCGGCAAGCACTCACATGTTCTCGATCATGCGTGTCGCAAACTCACTTGTTTTCGCCTTCGTCGCGCCTTCCATCTGACGCTCGAAATCGTAGGTCACATACTTCTGCCGGATGGTCTTCTCCATCGACGACTCAATCATTCGCGCCGCCTCGGTCCAGCCCAGGAAGTCGAACAGCATCACCCCGGAAAGAATCACCGATCCCGGATTGATCACGTCCTTGTCCGCGTACTTTGGAGCCGTTCCATGCGTCGCCTCGAAGACCGCAAAGCCATCGCCAACATTGGCGCCGGGAGCAATCCCGAGGCCGCCAACCTGCGCCGCAGCCGCATCCGAAATGTAATCGCCGTTCAGGTTGGTCGTCGCCAGCACCGAGTAATCCGACGGCCGAATAATAATCTGCTGAAAAATCGAGTCAGCAATCCGGTCGTTGATCAACACCTTCGACTTCCACTTCCCTGCTCCGTGCGATTCACCGATCGAAGCCAGGACAGCCTTCACCTCGGCCACCACCGACTCGCCAAACTCCTTCGCGGCGAACTCAATTCCTGGCTCGATCAGCGCCGCGTTCTCCTCGGGCGTAATCCCCGGCTTCGCTTCGACATTGCCCAGAATCCAGCTCTCGCGCTCGGTCACAACATCCGCGCGAAACTCCTCGGTCGCAACTTCATAACCCCACTCGCGGAACGCCCCCTCGGTGAACTTCTGAATGTTGCCCTTATGCACCAGTGTCACCGTCTTGCGGCCTTCCTTCAGAGCAAACGCAATCGACGCCCGCACCAGCCGTTTGGATCCCGTAATCGAGATCGGCTTTACGCCCACGCCGGAGTCCAGCCGAATCTTTTTCTTGCCGCCCTTCAGCATGTCGTCATTCACAAAAGCGATGAACTTCTTCGCCTCGGGCGTCCCTTCGCGGAACTCAATTCCCGCATAAATGTCCTCCGTATTTTCGCGGAAGATGACGATGTCGACCAGCTCCGGATGCTTTACCGGACTTGGCACGCCCGCGTAGTACTTCACCGGGCGGATGCACTGATACAGGTCCATCAACTGCCGCAGCGCCACATTCAGGCTGCGGATTCCACCGCCCACCGGAGTCGTTAGCGGCCCTTTGATCGACACCCGAAAGTCCACGGTCGCCTTCACCGTGTCATCCGGAAGCCACTCCTGCGACTTGCGGTAGCTCTTCTCGCCGGCGAGCACTTCGTACCACTCGACCTTGCGCTTGCCGCCGTAAGCCTTCTCCACCGCCGCGTCGAACACTCGTTGCGAGGCCTTCCAGATATCGCGGCCGGTGCCATCGCCTTCTATGAACGGAATTACGGGATGGTCGGGAACGGTGTATTTTCCGTTTGCATATTCAATCGGCTTGCCATTCGCCGGGACGGGAATGCCGTTGTAGCTTGTCTGCATGTAGTGGGTAACTCCGGAGATCGAACGAAATAAGTCAGCATTCGAAGGCTACCACCCACGCAAGACGCATGGCAACGAAGCGCCGTCAGGCAAGGCGATAATCGGCCTCGCACGCCGCCAATCGCCGCAGGACAAGCTTCCCACCGCCCAAGGGAACAGGGCCCGCAAAATGCGGACCCCCTCCAGGAAACGCAAGCCTCTAGAACTTGTTCCAGAGCAGTTGGTTGTAGACTTCGTGGTGGAATTGGACTTCTGTCCGTTTCACAATCGTCCCCAGCAGCCTCGGGCATCGATCCGCGGCGGCCTGCTTGAGGTCCGCGTAGCGTGCCTTTACATCCTCGCCCAGCAGTGTGGTCGTCCACGCCGAGTTGCGGAAGTCGTCGATCGCCGTATAGATGTTATCCGGCAGAAAACGCTGTGCTGAGCGCAGGTTCTTCATCTTTGAGATGTCTCCACTCAGCCCAGCCTTGAAGATCGAATACAGCACCAGGTAAGGGTTCGCATCCGGCGCAACCGCCCTCACCTCGATGCGGGACGACTTCTCATTACCGATGGGAATCCGGACCATCGCTCCGCGGTTGACCGCAGAAGCGTTGAGTTGGTTCGGCGCCTCAAAGTGCGGGTCCAGCCTGCGATACGCGTTGACGCTCGAATTCATCATCAGGCAGATATCCAGTCCATGAGTCAACACTCGGTCCACAAACTGCCACGCCACCTTCGAAATCTTCTCCTCGCCCTTCGGGTCCCAGAAGAGATTCTTGGTGCCTTTTGAGACCGACACATTGGTGTGCATGCCGCTCCCGTTCACCCCAACGACGGGCTTCGGTAGGAAGCTTGCCGTCATTCCCATCTGCGTTGCGACCGTGCGGCAGATTAGTTTGTAGAGCTGGATTTGATCGGCTGCAGCAACCACTTCGCCGTACCCGTAATTGATTTCAAACTGCGAGGGCGCAACTTCGGGGTGGTCCTTCTCGTTCTGGAATCCCATCGCCCGCTGGATTTCGGCGGTCGTGTCGATAAACTCACGCAGCGGGTCGCCGGGCAAGGAATGATAGTAGCCGCCGGTGTTCACATACTCGAACGCCTCCGTGTCATGGTACCTTTGCTCCGCGTCGACTCCGTCAAAGAGGAAGCCTTCGATCTCGTTCGCTGCATTCAGCGTATAGCCGTTCTTGCTGAACATATCCTGCGAGAACTGCTTCAGTACGCCCCGAATGTCCGCGTTATAGGTTCCGCCCGTCTTCTCGATCACATTGCCGAAGACCAGCACCTTGCCCGCCCCGAAGACATCGGCCGGCGCCCAGTAGAACGCGCTCCAGTCAATTCCCAGGCGAAGATCGCTCTCCTTCTGCGCGGTGAACCCGCGGATCGAAGACCCATCGAATGTCAGGTTGTCATAGCTCTTGACCAGGAATTTCTTGTCGTAGTCGAGCATGTGCAGCCGGCCTTCAAGGTCGCTGAACAGAACGGTCACGGCTTTTATGCGCGTCTCGTCCGTAAGGTACTTCAACCGCTCTTCCTGGATGACCCCGGGAGCCACGCGGTTCTTGCGCTGCTCCTTGGCCATCAGGTTTAGGTCTTCCAGTTCCGCATACGAAAGCTCCAGAAAATCACGAAATTCGCTCGACATGATGCTCCTTGCAAAATAAGGGATTTGGCGCGGCGTCTGCGCTCGCCTTCCCCGGAACTATCATGACTGCTGAGTTTCAGAGAGCCCGAAAACGGACAGCGCACGTCGCAATAAAGTTACCAGAGATTTCGTCCGGGCTGAGACCCGCTTCGAGGCAAGGCGCCAAGTTTGCATCTCGCTTGCCGATCCAGCGCGTGAAGGCTCCGACTCGCTCGGCGCCTCTATTCACACATCGACTGGCCCCTCTGTGATAAGTTTGACAAGGTTAATCATTCGGTGACGATTCAAATTCCTGAATGCCGCCGCATCTCGCCATCCCCCCGGAGGGTCTTCCAAATTGGGCATGAACATGGTTCCCACGCGCCTTTTTTTCACCAAGGGCGTAGGCAAACATAAAGAACGTCTTACCTCCTTTGAGCTTGCTCTCCGCGATGCGGGCATCGCTGCCCAGAATCTGGTGCGCGTCTCCTCCATCTTCCCGCCGAAGTGCAAATTGATCCCGCGCAAGGAAGGGTTGAAGTACCTGAACCCTGGCGAGGTGGTCTTCGCCGTCATTGCGGAGAACTCCACACGCGAGGCTCACCGGCTGGTCGTTTCCAGCATCGGCGTCGCCATTCCGACGGACCGCAACACCTACGGCTACCTCTCCGAACACCACAGCTTCGGCGAGACCGAGGAGCAGGCCGGCGACTACGCGGAAGAGCTTGCAGCCGAGATGCTGGCAACCACGCTTGACCTCGACTTCGACCCCGACAAAAGCTGGGACGAGAAGAAAGAGATTTACCGCATCTCCAACAAGATCGTCCGCACCGCCAATGTCACTCAGTCCGCCGTTGGCGACAAGAACGGTCGTTGGACCACAACCATCGCTGGAGCTATCCTCCTCTTCGACGATAAGTAACGTGAACCTGCGAAAATAGAGGAGGCGCTGGCAATCGCCGGTGCCTTTTCTCTTGCCCCAGGAGTAAACGTAATGTCCGCACTTGTCACCCGCATCGCCCTGATCCAGATGGCCTGCGTGCCCTCCACCGAGCAGAACCTCGACCACGCCGCCGACATGGTAAGCGAGGCTGCTCGCTCCGGCGCTCAGATCGTTTGCCTGCCCGAACTTTTCCGCGCTCAGTATTTCTGCCAACGCGAGGACCATGCGCTCTTCGCGCTGGCCGAGTCGATTCCCGGCCCCAGCACCGCTCGCCTCGCTGCCATCGTCCGCGAGCAGAAGATCACCCTGATTGCCAGCTTGTTTGAGCGCCGCGCGCCCGGCCTCTACCACAACACCGCCGCCGTGCTGGACCACACGAGCGAAACTTCCGACAACATCGTCGGCACCTATCGCAAGATGCACATCCCTGACGATCCGCTCTATTACGAGAAGTTCTACTTCACTCCGGGCGACCTCGGCTTCAAATCCATTCCCACCAGCAACGGCCCCATCGGCACCCTTATCTGCTGGGACCAGTGGTATCCCGAGGCGGCGCGCCTGACCACTTTGCAGGGAGCCAATACCATTTTTTATCCGACTGCGATCGGTTGGCATCCCAGCGAGAAGGCCGAGTTCGGCGATGCGCAGTACTCCGCTTGGCAGACCATGCAGCGCGCGCACGCCATCGCCAACGGCGTGTTCGTTGGTGCCGTCAACCGCGTCGGCCACGAGCACGGCGACGTCCTTCATAACGATGTAACCATCGAAGGCCCCGGCGATCACACCCCGGCTTCGGGCCTCGAATTCTGGGGCGGCAGCTTCATTGCCGATCCCTTCGGCCGCATCCTCGCGCAGGCGTCACACGACAAGGAAGAGATTCTCACCGCCGACCTCGACCCAACTCTTGTCGAGGTCACGCGTCAGCACTGGCCCTTCCTCCGCGACCGGCGGATTGACGCGTACGCAGGCATCACTAGCCGCTTCGGCGACTAATCGCAGAGTCGTCGCCCGCCTGAGTCAAACCGCATCCCCATCTACTGCCCAATCAGCGTCATCCCGTGCAAAATGTTGAGCGCGGCCGGCCCAAGCAAAACGATGAAGATGCTGGGAAAGATGAAGAAAACCAGTGGAAAGATGATTTTGACGGTGGTCTTGGCGGCCATTTGTTCGGCAAGTTGACGGCGTTTGACGCGGATCGTGTCTGCAAAGACGCTGAGAGCGCGGGCTATGGGCGTGCCAAAGCGTTCCGTCTGCAACAGCATGCTGGCGAAGGCGTCGATATCGGCAAGTTGGCTGCGGCTCGCCATGTCGGCCCATGCCTGAATGCGTGGCTTTCCTGCGCGCTGCTCGCGGTTGATCTGGAGCAGCTCTTCCGTGATCTGAGGATGGCTTATACCCAGCTCCTGACCAACCCTGAGCAGCGCCTGGTCGATGCCGAGCCCGGCGTCGACGCAGATGACCAGTAAATCGATGGCGTCGGGGATGCTTCTGCGGATTTTTTCGCGGCGGCGTTTGATGAGGCGGGTGAGTACGATGTTGGGCGTAATGAAGCCGCTCGCAGGCAGCGCGATGATCCAGAATACACGGTACAGCGGGATGAAAAAACCGGCGACGAGCCCAAGCAGGGGGCAAAGGATGCGTGCTGCGTTGTAGATGTCTGCGGGAAAAGTTCCTCTGTATCCGGCGTTGGCCAGACGCTGGGGGAGGTCCATCTCATCCGCCAGTCCGAGGCGTGCGCGGACCCAATGGATCGTGGAGAAGAGCCTGCGACCCACCGCCTGCGTCAGTGGGCTGCTTCTCCTGTAAGCCCTGCCACGATGGGTAACTTCACTGATCCGCTGCAAGGTTGCGCGTGAGGTGCGAGTGAAAAGGAACAGGATGGCGACCGCGAGAGCCAGAAAGATCGTTACTCCGAAGGTGAGAGAAAAGAGATTAGTCATGGCGCGCAGTTACACCTGAATATCGACGATCTTGCGAATGATGAGGGCTCCGATAACGATGAGCGTCCCTCCGGTATAGAGCAGCTTCTGGCCGACGGGATCGTGAAAGAGCGCGTCAGAGTAGCCGGGCGTGATCAGGCTGATGAGCCCGAGCAGGATGACCGGTAGCAGCGAAAGTATCCATCCAGTGAGGCGCCCCTGCGCTGTGTGGGTGCGGACTTCACCTTCGATGCGGACGCGCTCGCGGACGACGTAGGAGGCGCGGGCCAGGATCTCCGTCAGGTCGCCTCCTGTCTCTTTCTGGACCAGAATGGCCGTGATGAGAAACTGCAGGTCCCTAGACGGGACGCGGGTCCCCATTTGCAGCAGAGAGTCGCGGAACTGAAGCCCCAGCCTCTGCTGCTGATAGACCTGAACGAACTCAAAGGCGAGCGGCTCCGGCGCTTGCTCCGCCACCAGTTCGATCGACGAACCCATTGAGTGGCCGGCGAGCAGAGAACGGGACATCAGGTCGATGGCGTCAGGCAGCGCGGCATTGAACTTCTTAAGCCGTCGACCACGCTTGAAGCGAAGCAATCCATATGGGATCGCCCCACCGGCCAGGGTTGCAGCGGCGGCAAGCAGCAGGAGGTGGAGGATAAAGAAACAGATCAAGCCAGCGCCAGCCCCGGAGCCGACACTGGCGAGAACGGCGCCGCCCACACTCATGGTGCTGCCGGAGTGGACGAGGAGCGCCTTGAGTTGAGCTGAGAACCGGTAGCGTTCAAGAAACACGCCGAGACGGCTGGAGAGGTTACGTGACTCGGCTGCGCCCAGGTCGTCCCCGTAGGCGCCGGCATCCTGAATTCGAACTGAATTCTGAATCGTGAGCAGCCGCCGCCGCGCCGCTTTGCTGGCCGGCTCTGGGCGGAGGAAGACAATGAGAATCAAAAAGCTGAGTGCCAACGCGAAGAAGAATGTGATTGCAAGCTGGCTCACGGCAGACGCTCTCCTCTCGCTCCCTGCCCTATACTTCGACGGAATGGTCGAGAAGGTTGAGGCCAAGTGGGATTCCAGCGGCCTTTAGCCGTTCGGCAAACTTGGGCACGATCCCGGTGGAGTAGAAGCGGCCCTTAACGTTGCCGCTGGGTCCGAGCCCGAGCTTCTCGAAGAGATAGATATCCTGCAGGCTGATCACGTCTCCACTGGTCCCGGTGATCTCGCTGATGTGGGTCACGCGGCGCGTGCCATCGCTCATGCGCGAAACCTGAACGATAAGATCGACAGCCGAAGCGATCTGCGCGCGAATTGCCTTTTCGGGCAGCGACACCGAGCCCATCATCGCCATGGTCTCAATGCGCGCGATGGCGTCGCGAGGGTTGTTGGCATGGATGGTGGTGATGGACCCGTCGTGCCCCGTGTTCATGGCCTGAAGCATGTCGAGCGCCTCCTCGCCGCGAACCTCGCCCAGGATGATGCGGTCGGGACGCATACGCAAGGCGTTGATCACCAGTTCGCGCTGGCGAATGGCTCCTTTGCCTTCGAGGTTAGGCGGGCGGCACTCCAGGCGGGCGACGTGTTGCTGCTTGATCTGGAGTTCTGCGGAATCTTCGATGGTGACGATGCGTTCGGCGGCAGAGATAAACCCGGAAAGGACGTTGAGCAGCGTGGTCTTGCCCGAGCCCGTGCCGCCTGAGACGACAATGTTGAGCCGCGCGCGAACCGCGCTGCGAAGGATTTCCAGCATCTGCGGCGTAAGCGCCCGATGGCGCAGCAGATCGTCGGAGGTAAGCGGAATGGCGCCGAAGCGGCGAATCGAGACCAGCGGGCCATCCACGGCGAGCGGCGGAATCACAATGTTGACGCGCGAGCCGTCCAGCAGGCGGGCGTCCACCATCGGCGACGACTCATCGATGCGACGACCTACCGCCGAAACGATCTTGTCGATGATGTGCATCAGATGGGCTTCGTCGTTGAACACAATATTCGTCTGCTCGATCACTCCGCGACGTTCGACATAGACCATCTTGTAGGTGTTGACGAGGATGTCGCTCACGGTGGGGTCGTGCAGCAGAGGCTCGAGCGGGCCCAGGCCGAACACCTCGTCCAGGATGTCGTGCGCGAGCCGGTCTCGATCCGGTGCGCTGAGTGGAGCGTTCTGTTCTGCGATGAGCTGCAAGATGATAGCGAGCAGCCGTTGGCGTCCGCCCTGTTCGTCGGCCTGGATGGCAGCGAGTTTCTCCAGGTCCATGCGGCGGATGAGTTCTTGGTGGACGGAGGTCTTGAGTGCATTGCGGGCTGCTTCGCCCAGGGTGACCCGTTCCTCGGCCACAACCACGGGCCGCGCCGGCGGGGTCATGTACATCGCTACTTCGGACATTGGGGCCACCTCGATCGAATTGCCTGAGATGCAGCAGCGCGGCTCAGCGCAGGAATGACAAGAATTTCCTCTTCGCCGCCGGGGGCTTTGGGCCGCTCATTCCGTTGACCACCCGATTTGCCCACTGCGCCATTGCCTGGTTGAACTCGGAGCGGCGCTGCGGCGGAATCGGCTCCCCGTCGTTGATCGCGCGTTGCAACTCAAAGTAATTGTTGGGGACGGAAATCGAAATTGGAAAGCGGACGGCTTTCTCGATCTGGTCGGACGTTACTGAATCGGTGGCAGTGGAGCGGTTGACCACGACGCGCAGCTTGCTGGTCGCGGACTCGCTAAGCGAGAGATTCTCGACCAGACGGGCGAGGTCGCGCAGCGCGGCAACATCCGGCGTCGAGACAATGTATATCTCGTCAGACTGGTCGACAATCGACGTCTTGGAGTCCTGTAAGCTGACCGAGGAGTCGATGAGGACGTAATCGTATTCCCGACGGAGGAAGTCCATGACCTGCTCGAACTGGTCGCTCTTCGGCTCGTGCGGTCCTCCGGACATCTCCGGGGACGCGATGACGTCCAGGCCGCTCCTGTGGCGGATGACGAAGCCGTTGAGCAGCTCGGCGTCGAGCCGGTCCGCATTGCGGAGAAGCTCGTCGAAGTGATACTGCGTGTCTTTCAGGCCGAGATACAACGCGAC
>Ga0302267_10006040_pt1 | contig 12437 bp, 9 predicted proteins | sample III_Bog_E1_3_FD_194555 | JGI IMG/M metagenome (GOLD analysis project Ga0302267, IMG submission 194555) | Peat permafrost microbial communities from Stordalen Mire near Abisko, Sweden - III_Bog_E1_3 | ecosystem: Environmental > Terrestrial > Soil > Wetlands > Peat | place: Sweden: Abisko... | reverse complement strand
GGCCGATCGGGTGGCACACGGCGACATGCTCGAAAAACTATATGAAGCAATCCGATCTATGGCTGAGACCGATCGCGCGCTTGTGCTGCTCATGCTCGACGGTTTGGCATATCGGGAAATAGCAGAGATCACGGGACTAACGGAAAACCACGTCGGTGTGGCGCTTACGCGCGCCCGAGGCAAACTGGCCGAAAGGCTGAAAGGAGTTCGCGATGAACTGGAGTGAATGGGAATTCATATGGCGCCGCCAGGAGCCGCCGGCGGGGCCGGGTGCCGACATCGAGAAGCTGAGGCAAATGTTTGAGGCCTCGCATCGAAGGTTGGCGCGCGCCCTCCTTGTGCGCGATCTGAGCGAGGCCTCGGCAGGGGTTTGTGCGGCGACCTTCCTGGGTGCCTTTGGGCTGCACATGGGAAGATCCGGGTGGCCGTTCATTATTGTCGTGGCGCTGATCTTGGGAGTATCGGCATTCTTCATTCTGGAACGCATCAGGGCGCGCCGGAGGCGCGTCGACCCGAGCGCTCGCATACTTGACAAGATCGAGGCGGACTTGGGAGAGCTGCACCGGCAGCGCCGCTTGATTGAAAACGTAGCGATCTGGTACATTGCGCCGCTGTTCCTAGCCGAGCTCATCGTCCTCGCTGCGATATCGGCCCATGCCAAGCCTTGGGAGCTCCAGCGCAACCCTTGGTTCATGGCAGCATTTATTCTGTTTCTACTGGCCGTGAATTTCTGGGCCTTGCGAATCAATCAAAGGGCCGTGCGCAAGACGCTCACGCCGCGTATAGCGGAACTTGAGAAGCTAAGAGACGACCTCCTATCACCGAAATAACGGGCGGGGCTGGAGGTCCAATACCGGCTCACAGTCTCGGTCACCGCCCGGCCTGCCTGCCCTGGTACCAGGCCTCAGCACCCATGGGCCCGCAATTCTTGGTGCTCAGATCTCGACCAACACATAGTCCTCCTTAATCGAGACGGGGAAGGTTTCGGCGACGTACGGACCCGGAACGAGCCCAGGGGAAGGGGGTATAAGGGTGCTGCCCGGGGCAACCGCGGTCTCAAAGGACCTCACCCGCACCTTCTTTGGGTCAAACCAGGACTGCCCGGTGCGGACATCGAATTCCCAGCCGTGCCAGGGGCATCGAAGGATCTCGCCCGTTCTGTCGACCTGGTAATGCCCCGGTCCCGTTGACGTGACGGCGCTGCCGAGCTGGCCCGTGCAAAGGGCCGCCCCCTGGTGGGGGCACCGGTTTCGCAGCGCGAAGAACTCCCCGCCCACGTTGAAAACCCCGATGCTGCGTCCGGCCACCTCGACGACCTTTCGGGCCCCGGGGGGAATTTCAGCAACCGTGCTTACCACGTGCTTGGCCATGGGTGCCGGTTTTAGGGAAACCTGTAGAGTCTCCTCGCATTGTCCCGGAGGACCTTCCGTCGAAGCTCGGTTCCCATGACGGAGGGAAGAGCGCCGTCGGGGCTGTCAAAGTCCCAATGGGGGTAGTCTGTCGAGAACAGCAGATGGTCGTCCATGTCCAGGTGGGAGAGCATCTGCAGGAACTGCCCGGGCTCGGGGGGCTCCTCGACAGGCTGGGTCGTGAGCCAGAAATGCTCCCGGAAATACTCGGAGGGTGCCTTGCTCAGCTTTGGGTTCTCAGCCTTAAGCTGGCGCCAGCTCCGGTCGAGGCGCCAGAGGACGGGAGGGATCCACGCGATGCCCCCCTCGATGAACACGATCTTGAGCTTCGGAAACTCCTCGAAAACTCCCTCGCAGATGAGGCTGATCAGATGGGCCTGGAATGTCTGGTTCATGCCCGTGTGGTACTCCAGGTAGTACGTTGGCCAACCCGCACCCGATATGGGATGGCCCCCGCTCCAGCCCCCGAAATGGATGCCGATTGGCAGCCCGCAGTCGGCGGCAGCGGCGTAGATCGGCCAGTACTTTCGTCTGCCGAGCGGTTCGCTCGTTCGCGACGGTATCAGGACCTGCACAAATCGTGTGTCCGCCGAATGCCGCCGGATCTCGGCCACGGCGAGTTCCGAGTCCTCGAAGGGAACCAGGAGGGAGGCCCTCAGGCGGGGCTCCGGCTCGAGCCATTCGGCGATCTGGCACGAATTTGCGGCTACTGCGATCGCCGCGTCATAGTCGCGGTACTGGTTTCGGATCGTGATGAGCGTGTTCAGCACGCCGATCTCGATGGGCCACGCGTCCAAGAGCTGCTTGCGCATGAACGCTAAGTCGGAGCCGGGCGGGCCACCCCCGGGTGGCCAAGAATCGGTGCGGGATGCCATGGGCGTGGCCTTTGGATAGAAGTCTCCGGGAGTCATCCGCCTGCCAAACTGCCCATGGTAGGCCCTCCAGCGCTCCGGCAAGTGGCGCGCGAGTGCCGATGGGGTAATCGCGTTGTGGATGTCGCAGTCGATAAGGGTCGAGGGCTGTCCGACTCTTGGGGCGAGGGGTATATCCGGGGCGGCGCACATCGATTATAGCCGGTAGAGGCGGCGCGGGTTGTCGGACGTGACCTTTCTAAGAGTACTGGCCGGCAGCGCGGCCCAGCCTCGCTCGGCCGCGAGGTCACCATGGCCGTGAGGATAGTCCGAGGCGTAGAGGAGCAGCTCGTCGCTCCCTAGCTGGGAGATCACATCGGCGAACTGGGCTGGATCCTCCGGGGCGTCCGAGGGAGCGGTGGTCAGCCTAACGTGCTCCCAGACGTACTCCGAGGGCGGCTTCCGCACCCAAGGTATCTCGCGCCTAAGGCCTTTCCAGTTCTTGTCGAATCGCCACAGCATGGCGGGCAGCCAGGCAAAGCCGCCCTCTGCAAGCACGAGCCTAAGGTCCGGATGCTCGTCGAACACGCCCCCGGAAATGATGCTGACCAGCTGCGTCTGGAACACGCCGGTCATGCCGGCGTACTCCTCAAGGTAGAATGACGGCCAGCCCACCGGTGTGGGCGGATTGCCCGGCGCTCCGCCGTAGTGGAGCGCGACCGGCAGCCCGTGGCGCGCGGCGGCGGCAAAGACGGGCCTGAAATTGCGCGAGCCGTAGGGGGTCTCTGAACGCACCGGAAGGAGGACCTGGACAAAACCCGGGTTCAGGGCCCTGCGCTCAATCTCCTGCACCGCGAGCTCGGGGAACTGGGAGGGAACGACGATCGAGGCGCGCAGTCGCGCGTCGACCGAGAGCCACTCGGAGACGAGCCATTCATTGAGCGCCCCTGCAATCGCAGCGGCGGCATCGGGGTTGTGGAGGGATTCCACCGCGCAGTCGCTGCTTAGGATCGCAAAGGAGGGGTGGGGCGGGGCCCCGAGGACGTCGCGCTGGATCACCCCGACCCGGGAGGCGGGAGGGCTTCCGTCCGAGGGCCGCGCCTCAGCCCGTGCGGAGGTCGGCATTCCCGGGGGATACCAAGAGTCCATCGGTCCCTTGAAGCCTGTCTGGGCGATCTGCTCTCGCCAGTAGGCCGGCAGGTAAGGAAGCAGCGCGTCGATTGCGGGAAGCACCGCATGCACATCGCAGTCGATCACGGGGTGTGTAGGGATTTCCATGTCCATTCTCCGGAGGCCGACCCGCCGACAATGGCTCGGTCGCTCCCCGAGTCCAGAGGCTTTCCGGGGAATGGAAAGCGGGATCCATCCGGGCACCATTCGGGTTGATGCGGCTGGGTCAAGGGGTTCATGCTCTGTATATTGCATCCCTTGCCCCGAACGAGATTTATCCCGTTTCTGGCGGTCGCCGCGGTCGGCGCCGCACTGCTGATGCAGCTTCGATCCTTCGCCGTGGGACCGATACCCGAAGATGCGACCGTTTCGGTTGTCGTCAGCACGGCCTCTGAGCCGGTGGCTCCGGGCAGGTTCCAACCGACCTGGGACTCGCTCTCCCAGTACCAGGTGCCGTCTTGGTTCCGGGATGCCAAGTTCGGAATCTGGGCGCACTGGGGTGCCCAGTGCGAGCCCGAGCAGGGCGACTGGTATGCGCGGAGCATGTACCTTGAGGGGAATCCGGATTATCTCTGGCATCTGGCCCATTACGGGCATCCCTCACAGGCGGGATTCAAGGACGTGATCCATGCATGGAAGGCCGAGAACTGGGATCCGGAGCGCCTGGTGGCACTCTACAAGCGGGCCGGCGCCCAGTACTTCATCGCGCTGGCCAATCACTGTGACAATTTTGACAACTGGGATTCCGCCTACCAGCCATGGAACTCAGTGGCGGTGGGCCCGCAAAAGGACCTTATCGCGGGATGGGCGCGGGCCGCGAGGGCGGTGGGTCTGCCATTCGGCGTGAGCGTCCACGCCTCGCATGCGTGGACATGGATGGAGCCTGCGCAGGGCGCCGACACCGTGGGAGCCAACGCGGGCGTGGCATTCGACGGGAACCTGACGCGGGCGGACGGGAAGGGGAAGTGGTGGGCGGGGCTCGAGCCCCAGGATCTCTACGCGCAAGGGCACGCCCGCAGCGCCGGGGCGGACGACCCGAACAAGAGGATCGGGGAGCAGTGGAACTGGAGCGACGGGGCCAGCATCCCGGACCTGGCCTACTGCCAGAAGTTCTACAACCGCACGATGGACCTGATCAACCGGTACCAACCCGACCTGCTTTACTTTGACGACACCGCGCTTCCGCTCTGGCCCGTGAGCGACGCCGGCCTGAAGATTGCCGCGCACTTCTACAACAGCAGCATGGCATGGCACGACGGCCAGCTTCGAGCCGTGCTCTTCGGGAAGATGCTCGACGAACCGGAGAGGAAGGCCCTCGTCTGGGACATCGAGCGCGGCGTGCCGGCGACGAGTCTGCCCTATGCGTGGCAGACCGACACCTGCATCGGCAACTGGCACTACAAGCGCTCCCTCTATGACGAGAATGGCTACAAGAGCGCGCAGACCGTGGTGCAGATGCTGGCCGACGTGGTGAGCAAGAACGGCAACTTGCTCCTCAACATCCCGGTGCGCGCGGATGGGACCCTGGACGATAAGGAGGTGGGAATTCTCGAGGGAATTGCTGCCTGGATGAATGTGAATGGCGAGTGCATCTTTGGCACTCGCCCTTGGAGGCGGTTCGGGGAGGGTCCTGCTTCCGACGGTGCGCCCATATCGGCGCAGGGGTTCAACGAAGGCGCGGGCAAGCCCTTCACCTGCGAGGATGTCCGTTTCACCACAAAGGGGGACGTTCTCTATGCGATCATCCTCTCGGCGCCCGAAGCCAAGGGCGTTACCCTAACGTCACTTTCCTCCCATTCCGCGATTCTCGAGGGCCGCACGATAACAGCGGTGACGCTCCTTGGGTCCCCTGCGCCGCTCCGATGGACCCAGGATGGTAGCGGCCTGGTCGTGAGGATGCCGGCGCCCAAGGCTCCGTCCCAGGTCGGGGTTGTTGTCCTAAGAATTGACGGTGTGCTTTGACACCGTCGCCTCCCGCAATAACGTTCGACGGGATCCCCTTGTGAATATTCCCCCTCTGCCTTCCCTGGACGAAATAGAGGCTATCTCCCCGTCCATTGACGCCGTCGTCCCTCCGACCCCTGCGTATGAGTGGCCTCTGATCAACAAGCGGGTGGGAGGGTCGGTATGGGTTAAGCATGAGAACCACACGGCGATAGGGTCGTTTAAGATCCGCGGAGCACTGGCCTATGTCGCCCGCCTTGTGGCCAAGGACCCCACTGTCGCCGGAATCATCGCGGCCACCCGGGGCAATTTTGGCCAGGCCGTGGCCTTCGCGGCACGGCTGCACGGGCTCAGCGCAACCGTGGTGGTTCCCTTCGGAAACAGCGTCGAGAAGAACCTTGCGATGCGGGCACTGGGCGCGGAGTTGATCGAGCACGGCGATGACTTCCAGGCGGCCCTCGTGCACTCGGAGGAACTCGCCGCCCGCAGGAGGCTCCACTGGGTTCCTTCCTTCCACCGGGACCTCGTCCTAGGCAATGCCGTGTCCTCGCTTGCGTTTCTGCGCCAGGTGCCCGCCTTGGCCAGGGTCTATGTCCCGATCGGAATGGGTTCCGGGGTCTGCGCCATGATTGCGGCCCGCGACGCCCTTCGCCTGCCGACAAAGATCATCGGTGTCGCAGCCGACAGCGCGCCCGCCATCGCCTTGTCATTCGAATCACGAAGGGTCGTCACCCACAGAGCGGCGACGCGGATCGCCGATGGCATGGCGTGCTCGACCCCGAGTCCGGAGGCGCTCCGCTACCTTCTCGGTGGCGTGGAGCGGATCGTCCGCGTCACGGACGACGAGATCGAGTCCGCTCAGCGCGCCTACTTCAGTGACACCCACAACGTGGCCGAGGGCGCGTCCGGGGCGGGCCTCGCCGCCCTCATCAAGGACCGAGGGGCGAGCGCGGTCGAGCCGGCTGGCGTCGTCCACACGGGCGGCAATATCGACGCCGCCACATTCTGCCGTGTCATTGGGCCGCAGCCCTAGGGACTCCTCCTGTTAGGGGGCGAGCAAAAGGTGTGGCCTATATCACGGAGCGGGGCATGGTGAAGCCACACGGTAGATGGCCAAACCGGAACGCTTATATTCGCTCCTGCGTGATCCTGAGGGTCTCGAAAGCCTCGAGACCGAGGGTGGCGAACTTGTGAACCGCGCCGGCAATAGGCGGTACCCGATCGTCGACTCGATTCCCGCCCTTGTGGCCCCTGCCAAGCTCGGCCCTCGCAATCTCAAGTTCCAGCGGATGTACGACCGGCTTTCCTGGGGCTATGATGCTGCGCAGTGGCTTGGAGAGGTATGGTACCGGGGCAAGATTGCCCAGATGCGGCGGTGGCTTGCGGCTTCCCTGGGGCTAAAGCCGGGCCAGTGCCTGCTCTATACGTCCATCGGCACGGGCTCGGACCTGCCGTTCCTCTCGGAGCAGGTCCCCCTGAAGGTCATCAACCTGGTGGGGGTCGATCTTTCAATGGGAATGCTCAGGCGCTGCCGGCGCAGGCTGGGCGCACTCGGGGATACGGCGCTGCTCGTCCAAGCCAACGCGGAATGCCTGCCCCTTGCCGACCGGTCGTTCGACACCGTTCTCCATGTAGGGGGGATCAACTTCTTCGACCATCCCGATGTCGCCGTGCGAGAGATGGTGCGGGTCGCGAAGCCGGGCGCGCTCATCGTCCTAGCCGACGAGACCGGGGAGGTCGTGAGGAGCAGCTACAAGCGAAGCCCATTGACGCGCTCCTATTTCAAGGGGGAGGCGGAGGACTTCAGCCCCCGAAGCTGGGTGCCCGCAAACGCGGTGGACTCGAGCTATGAAGAAGTGTGGGACGGAAAGATCTATGTGTTGAAATTTCGCGTGCCCTAGGGGCCGTGGGCATAGGGAAATACATCAATCAAGTTGTCCGCTTTTCCGAATGGCGGATGTAATAGAGGTATATGGACGAGGACTCAGAACTCCTGCGACGATACGCTGAACTGGGCTCCGAGGAGGCCTTCGGTGAGCTTGTGCGCAGACGCATGGGATTGGTCTACGGCTCTGCCCTCAGGCAGCTCCGGGACGTGCATGCCGCTCAGGAGGTGGCCCAAGCGGTGTTCACCGATCTGGCGCGCAAGGCCAAGGCGCTGAAGGGTAGGGCGGTCCTCGTCAGCTGGCTCTACACCAGTACCCATTATGCCGTAACAAATGTGGCTCGCCGGGAGCGGCGCCGCCAGGTCCGGGACCAGGAGGCCTATCATATGCAGGACGCGAATGCTGACGTTAGCCTGGATTCGCAATGGGAGCGCCTGCGGCCCGTCATAGACGAGGCCCTGCTTGGCCTTGACGGCCGCGACCGCGAGGCGGTTCTGCTCAGGTTCCATGAGGGCCGATCCTTTGCCGAGGTGGGCGAGGCGCTCAGCCTGAGCGAAGAGGCTGCGCGAAAACGGGTTCAGCGCGCTTTGGAGCGGCTGCGCTTCCGTCTTTCGGCGAAGGGAATCACCTCGAGTGGCTCCGCGGTGTCCGCGTTGCTAGCGGGCAAGATGAGCGAGGCGGCTCCAGCTGGGTTCGCAGACCTCGTAAGCAAGACGGCCCTGGTCCAGGCTACGGGCGCGGGCATCACAGCCGCCAGCTTGCTAACGCTCTTCGCGGCGGCAAAGACGGGCCTGGGCACGGCTGTCCTCGCCACGCTGCTTGCCGTGGGAGCCGCGGTGTACGAGGTGACCCGCGACAATGCGGCATCCGCCGCGCTCGCGGCGTCGCAGGCGCAGTACGAATCCGCGCTAGCCGCGATCAAGAAATTGGAGGGCCAGGTTCAAGGCGCCGAGCAGGTGGCGGCCGCCAAGAACAGGCATGCACAGCCTGCGGCCGGCAATTCCAGCTCCCAAGCAAAACCTTCCCCGGCGGATTCCACGGCGCGAGGGGACGCTTTCATGGAGCGGCACCCAGATGTAAGGTCTGCGCTCCTGGACTTTGTGGATGCCCAAAATCGGACCCGATTCGGACCCCTGTATGCCCAGCTTGGGCTTGCGCAGAACCAGATCCAGCAGCTCGAAGTCCTCCTGAGACAGGGGAACGCTTTCGGAAGGGACGTGCAGTCCGGAGTCGTGACGCTCGCGGCATCGGAGACCGCTCCCAATGACGCCTACCAGGCACAGATACATGCTTTGCTTGGCGACCAAGGGTTCTCGCAATTCCTCGCCTATAGCGGAACCCTTGGCGCCAGGGATGTCGTTTCAAACCTTGCCGGCCTGCTGACTACAACCGACAGCCCTTTGACGGTCGACCAGGCGCAGCAGGTGGTGACAATCCTGGGTAGCGAGACCATTAGGGAGCCCCCCTACGGCTTCAACTGGTCCGCTGCCTACGCCCAGGCGCAGGGCGTTCTTTCTGCGCCCCAACTCGACATGCTGCAGACGCTTGGGACCCACGCCATAGGGTGGCAGCAGGTCCAGGCAATCCCCGCACTCAAATGAGATCCCATAGAATCATTGCTGGATCCATCCTTGCGCTTCTTGCAGGGGCGACCTTCATCGCCACGCATTTTTGGTCGGACACGAAGTCCGTCGAAACGGAACTGGGCCGGGTCGCCCGAGACCTTGCCGCGGCCAAAGTCACCGCGTCCCGCCTGAACGCGCGCCTAACTTCCGCGGAGCAGGAAAAGGCCAGCCTGCAAGCCGCCGACGCGGGCAAAGAGGGGAGTGGCAAGGGGCGTTCCAGGCCCGAATGGCTCGAGCTCCTTCACAAGGATCCCGTAGTGCAGGCTCGCTTCCTGGCCTACCAAAAGAGTGGGCTTATCATGGAATACGGACCGCTTTTCCGCGAGATGCACCTTTCGCCGGAGCAGGTGGCCAAGTGTGAGGCGATTGTGATTCAGCGCCGGGAGGCTGAAATGGACCTTGCCGCCGTGATCCAGGACCAGGGGCTCACCTCGTCGGACCCTGCGGCCCAAAAGATGTATTCGCAGATTCGGACGGACTACCAGTCCTCGCTCACCGACCTCCTCGGGGAGGCCGGATCCAAACAGTTTAGTAGCTACGAGGAAGCGATCCCGGCCCGAAGTGCCGTCGCGGGGCTTGCGGGCGCTGCGACGATGGCCGGCATCCCACTTAGCTCCGACCAGTTCCAACAGCTGACTGCCGTGGCTATGCAGACCCGGCTGGGCCCGACCGGACCTGATTGGAACACCATGGAAACGCAGGCCGGCTCCATCCTCACGCCAAATCAGCTCGAGCTCTTTAAGGGCGGGGAATTTTCCACGCCCGGCGGTTATGGCTCCAAGTACATGGCCAAGCTCAACTACGCGATCACCCAGGCGGACGAAGCCGACGTCAAATCGGGGGGCGCTCCCGTTGCTGCAGTTTCCTCGAGGGGCGCCGCATCGGGATCCCCGTAACTTAAAGTCTACACCCAGGTCTGAGCGCTGATTTCTGCTTGGCGCCCGCCTAGGGACGCCTTATTAAGGCAGTGCCCCTCCCCAGGCCGGAGCCCGGCGCCGGCCCAAGCGACTTCCCCAAGGCATTTCGCCTTTTCCCCATGGGTTCGTCCAAGCGCCCAAATCCTCGACCCGACCTCCCCAGGACGGGTGAAACAAAGGGGCTGCGCCAGGGCCCGTCCCTCAGCACGGCTGAAGACCTGCGCAGCGCCATCGAGGAAAAGCTTCACTGCATGATCGGTCGCTTCCCCGAGGTGGCGACGCCGAACGACTATTACCTCGCCGTGGCCTACGCGGTCCGCGACCGGGTGCTCCAGAATTCAGTCCGGACGTCCAAGAGCTATTTCGAGCATGCGAGCCGCACGGCTGTGTACCTTTCGGCGGAATTTCTTATTGGGCCGCAATTGGGAAAGAATCTCGTCAACCTGGGGCTCTACGACCAGGTCGCGCAGGCACTGGCGCTCCTAGGCAAGAACATCGAGGACGTGCTTGAGCAGGAGGAGGAGCCGGGCTTGGGCAACGGGGGCCTGGGAAGGCTGGCGGCCTGCTACATGGACTCGATGGCCACGCTCGAGATACCCGCGATCGGGTACGGGATACGCTACGAATTCGGCATCTTTGAGCAGGAAATCCATGACGGCTGGCAGGTGGAGAAAAGCGATAACTGGCTGCGCTTGGGGTACCCATGGGAGGTCCCGAGGCCGGAGGTCACCTTCGAGGTCAAGCTTGGGGGCCGGACCGAGCCCTACACGGACGAACTCGGCCGGCATGCCGTCCGGTGGATCCCAGAGCGGTTGGTGACAGGAACGCCTTTCGACACCCTGGTCCAGGGCTACGGAGTCTCGACCGTGAACCTGCTTCGCCTCTGGAAATCCGAGGCCAGCAATTCGTTCAACTTCCAGGCCTTCAATTCCGGCGACTACTACCGCGCCGTGGAGGAAAAGGTCTCATCGGAGAACCTCACGAAGGTCCTCTATCCAAACGACGAGCCTGCGGCCGGCAAACAGCTGCGCCTGGAGCAGCAGTACTTCTTCGTGTCGTGTTCCCTGCGCGACATGATCCGCATGTACCTGCAGAGGGAGCGGACGCTCGACCACTTCCACCTGAAGTATGACGTGCAGCTCAACGACACGCACCCTTCGATCGGCATCGCGGAGCTCATGCGGCTGCTCGTGGATGAGCACAGACTCGAGTGGAACCATGCTTGGGAGATCACCCGCCACACGTTCGCCTACACCAACCACACGCTTCTCCCCGAGGCCCTGGAACGCTGGCCCCTTAGGTTGTTCCAGAAGATCCTGCCTCGTCACCTTGAGATCATCTACGAAATCAACCGCCGCTTCCTGGAAAAGGTCCGTCTGCGGTACCCCAACGAGCAGGACCGGGTCCGTCGCCTCTCGCTGATAGGCGAGGAGGGGGAGAGGCACGTGCGCATGGCCAACCTGGCGTGCGTCGGGAGCCATGCGATCAACGGGGTCGCCGCGCTGCACACCGAGCTGCTCAAGCAGACGGTTCTTCGCGACTTCTATGAACTCTGGCCCGAGAAGTTTTCAAACAAGACGAACGGCGTCACGCCCCGCCGCTTCATGGTCCTGTCCAACCCCGGGATGGCGCGACTCATCACGGGGCTGATCGGCGACCGCTGGATCAGGGACCTTGACGAGCTGAGGCGGCTCGAGCCATTGGCCGATGACGACGCTTTCCTGGAGGACTGGGGAAAGGTGAAGCGCGGCAACAAGGAGCGGCTGGCGCGCGCCGTGGCGGCGGCTACTGGCGTGTCCGTCGATCCCTCGACGCTCTTCGACATCCAGGTGAAGCGTATCCACGAGTACAAGCGCCAGCACCTCAATGTCCTGCATGTCGTCACACAGTACCTGCGTCTGAAGGCCAATCCAAACCTGGAAACGGCGCCTAGGACCGTGATCTTCGGCGGCAAGGCTGCGCCGGGGTACTTCATGGCGAAGCTCATCATAAAGCTCATCAACTCGGTGGCCGAGGTGGTGAACTCGGACCCCGACGTGAGCGATCGCCTCAGGGTCGCTTTCATACCCGATTTCAGCGTCAAGAGCGCCCATAGAATCTACCCTGCCGCCGACCTTTCGGAGCAGATCTCAACGGCCGGCAAGGAGGCATCGGGCACCGGCAACATGAAATTCTCGCTCAACGGTGCCCTCACGGTCGGCACACTTGACGGCGCAAATGTCGAGATTCGCGAGGAGGTGGGGCCGGATAATTTTTTCCTCTTTGGCATGACGGCCGATGAAGTCGTCCAGCGAAGGTTGGGGGGCTACAGGCCGTGTGAAATCTACGAGGGCGACGTGGAGCTTCGCGGGGTGCTCGACTGCATCGCCTCGGGGCGGTTCTCCAAGGGGGACAAGGGGCTCTTTAGACCCTTTGTGGACTCGCTCCTGGGGCACGATGAATATTTCCTCCTGGCCGACTACCGCTCGTACATCGATGCCCAGCAGAGGGTATCGAAGGCCTTCACCGACCCGAAGAGGTGGGCCCAGATGTCGCTGCTAAATGTGGCCAGGATGGGGAAGTTCTCTTCAGACCGCGCGATCAGGGAGTACTGCCGGGATATCTGGAATGTGGAGCCCGTGCACGCTTCGCCGAC
>Ga0302267_10006037_pt1 | contig 12438 bp, 11 predicted proteins | sample III_Bog_E1_3_FD_194555 | JGI IMG/M metagenome (GOLD analysis project Ga0302267, IMG submission 194555) | Peat permafrost microbial communities from Stordalen Mire near Abisko, Sweden - III_Bog_E1_3 | ecosystem: Environmental > Terrestrial > Soil > Wetlands > Peat | place: Sweden: Abisko... | reverse complement strand
TCCGCGACGTGCATCCTGCGGAACGCCCGGGAGCGTTCCGCGACGTGCCGGATGCCCGGGATGTGCATGCCGGCATGAACTCGCCGGGCTCCTCCTGCATTCCCGCTCGGTCGGGGAACGCTGTCGGGCGTTTCCCGACGTGACCGCCCGAAGCTCGTCGCTCTCAGCGCAGGACGGGCTTCAGGTGCGTCTTGCCGTCCTTGACCACGACCTCGTAGTCGACCGATTTGTTCGGGTGGGCAGACCGGAGCTTGTCGGCCTGCGCTCGCAAGGTGGCGGCGAGCTTCTCGAACGTGACGCCTGCGGTCGACTCCTGCGTGGAGCGCTTGGTATCGACGTACTTTGCGTAGATCTGCCGGATGCGCTGATCGGGCAGCTCTGCGGCAGAGGGGGCCACGGGCGGCGCGTTGGTCACCGGGGGCCTCGCGGCCTGGGGACGCGCGACGATGCCTGGGCGGGTGGCGGGGGATCGGCCGCCCGGGGTTTGAGCGTCTCCCGCGGCCGGGGAGGTCAGCCCTTCGAGCGGGAGATCGAGCTCGCCGAAGCCGGCCGTTCTGCTCGGCGCGCTCGGGGATTGGGGTGCAGCAGCGGCCGCTCTGGCGGCGGCAGGCGGAGGGGTAGGGACCGGGAGGCTCGGTGCAGCGGGGACCAACCGGGCTGGGCTCGCTGGCCGCGGAGGCGAAGCCGCGACGGTGGGCCTCGCGGCGGGCGCGTCATCGAAGTCCAGATCCAGCTCGCCGAAGCTCGCGCTGGGTTTGGCGACCTCGGAGCGAGGCGCTCCCAGCTGCGTGGCCAGATCCGCCACGCGGCGCGAGACCTCGGCTGCGGGGCGGCCGACGGGGGTCGCCGCGTCCGCGAGCGGCGCGGAGCCGCCCCAGCGCAGCCCGGCAATTCGCTTGGGGCCGGGGGCTTGGGGGTCTCCCCCAGCGGCCGCCGGCTGGTTGGACGCCGCCGCCGCCAACGGGTCCATGGCCGGGAGCCTCGGCGCTGCGGCCGGCTGGCCCCCGGGCTTGGCGACCGCGCCCGGCGCAGCGCTGAGGGGAGCCCCTGCCGCGATCGGCGGCCTGGCAGGGGCGGGGGCCGAGGAGACCACGACGGCCACCGGGGAGCTCGGGACGGCCGCGACCCTCTCGAGGCGGGGCGGCGTCGGTGCGTCGGTGTCGTCCTCCTCGTCCTCGATCAGATCGTCGGCCTCCAGCTCGAAGGCATCCTCGACGGGCCGCTTCTGTTGCTGAGCCTGGGCGACCGCAGCGGCCAGCCCTCTCGTGTTCTTCTTGCCGAGCGCGGTGAGCGCGCCGTCGCCGAACCGAGCGGCCGCGCGGAGCACGTCGCGCCGATAGGTGCCGTTCTCGATCTCGCGGACCACCCGGGCCCAGTGCGTGCCGAGCGTGTTGATGCGCTGCACCAGCGTGTTGAACCGGAAGCGCTGCGCGGTGTTGCGGAGCTGCTCCCGGCGGAGGATGCGGACGCGTCGCTCGACGTCCTTGCGCATGATGAGGGGCTCGATCCGCTCGAGCCCCATGAAGTACTGCTCGTAGAGAGCGCGGAGCTGCTCGGCCTTGCTCCCGAGCGCCTCCAGCTCCTGATCGATCTCGCTCGCGTCCATCGGCCTAGAGAGGCGTGACCTTGAGGTTGTCGAAGCACACCGGGGCCTCCCAGTCGTTGAACCCGACGTGCTCGTGCCCGACGCCGGCCAGCGGCTCCGGGTCGGTGAAGTCGAAGTACACGACGCCGTTGACCGACCACTCCACCTTCTTGCCGTCGAGCCGCTCCACCTTGAAGTGGTAGGGCTGGCCTCGGGCCACGGCGCGCATGCGCTCGTCGTCGCTCTGGGGATCGACGTCGATCTCGAGCCGGTCGGGCGCGTGCTCGTTGAAGCGGGCGAGGACGTGCTTGGTGTTCTTCCAGCCACCGAGGATGGCCACGTAGCTGGTGGCGTTGGTGTAGCTCTGGCCGGTGGCGCCGCTCGTGCCGTCGCCCCAGAGCTCGACCTTGAGGTCGCCGTCGGCCGACTCGGCGAACGCGTCGAACTCGATGCGAGCGTTGAGGGGCAGCCGCCGCGCGAGCCACACGCCCTTGTTGTGCGCCGCGCGACCGCACAGCTTGCCGTTCTGGATCTTCCACGCCGGTCCGAGGACGTTCCAGTCGGGGCCCAGCTCCGTCCGGTCGAAGTTGTCCTCCCACGGGGCGGTGATCCGCGGACCCTCCGCCACCGCGGCGGTGGAGGGGCCAGCGTCGCCGAGCGCGTGGGCCGAAGCCGCGGGCGCACTCTTGACCACGGTCGGCGGCGCCGCCTTGGGCGGAGCGCCGGCATCGGCGGTGGATGCCCCCTCCGGAACGCAGGCGGTGGTCCCAGCCGCGGCGAGCAACAACACGCCGGCCCACATCGAGCGGAGCTTCCCGATCACCGGGCCATGCTAGCAGCAGTTGCCAGGGGCCCACACCCCCCGGCTCGCCCTCGCCGAGATCTGCGCAACGCTTGCCGGCATTTCTACCCGAGCGTAAGGAGAGGGCCAGCCATGCACCCGATCCTCTTCACGCTCCCGCTGCCCGGCTTCAACCTACCCTACGCGTGGATCCCGCTCATCATCGCGGCCCTCGCGCTGCTGGTGGCAGTCGCGAAGATGATTGGCAGCGACAAGGATCGCGCCGGGGCCGCCCTCTCCGCCGGCATCGCGGTGGTCGCCGTGATCGCTCGCTTCACCGTGCTGAAGGGCAATACGGACAGCTGGGCGGTGGGCAAAATCCCCATTTACAGCTACGGCGTCATGCTCGGCCTCTCCCTGGTCGTGGGCTGGTACCTGACCCTCGGCCTCGCCGAGCGGGACGGTCTCCCCAAGGAGACCATGGCCAACAACTACGTGGTCACCGCCATCGCGGCCGTCGCCGGCGCGCGCATCCTCTACATCCTCACCAACCTCAACGAGTTCGACAGCCTCGCCTCCATGTTCGCGATGCGTCGCGGCGGCCTGGTGGCCTACGGCGGCTTCCTCGGCGGCCTGGCGGGCTCGTTCTTCTTCCTGCGTCACCACAAGATCCCGCTCCTGCCCTGGGCCGACGTCGCCGTGCCCAGCCTCGCCTCTGGCCTGATGATCACGCGCATCGGCTGCTACCTGTTCGGCTGCGACTTCGGCCAGCCGCTCAGCAGCGGTGCGCCCGGCTTCCTCAAGAAGCTCGGCACCTTCCCGCACTGGGCCGAGGGGACGCTGGAGCATGGAAGCGGCGCGCCGGCCTGGGTGGAGCACACCAAGCCGGAGTGGGCGGCCCTGCACCCGGGGCTGTCCCCGCTCACCCACACCTCCACGGAGTCCTACCCCGTTCATCCCACCCAGCTCTACGAGTCGCTGGTCGGGCTGGGGCTCCTGGGGGTGCTCCTCTGGGCGCGGCGCAAGCAGAAGTTCCGGGGGGAGATCTTCTTCCTCTTCGCCTTCGCGTACGGCGTGTGCCGTTACCTCCTGGAGATCCTCCGCGACGACGCCGAGCGTGGCTCCATCCCCCCCGCGCTGCCCGAGCACATCCTCATCCCGCTCGGCCTGCTGGTCCTCGCCGTCGGCTGGGTCATCGGCTTCTCGCGCGCGATCGAGAACAAGGCGCTCCAGCGGGCCACCCAGGTCGTCGCGTTCGTCCCGGTGGTCGCCCTCTACTTCGTGCTCAAGCCCGCGCAGGGCAACTTCGACGTCAGCGTGGAGTTCTCCACGTCGCAGTTCATCGCCATCACCAGCGGCTTCGCCGCTTCGGCGGCCTTCGCGATCTACTACAAGGCCGCTCTGGCGCACCCTCAGCAGGCCATGGACCTGGGGCTCCCGCGCGAGCTCGCGCCCCCCGGATCGGCGGTGCTCGCCCCCGCGGACGACGACGACGAGGAGGCGCCGGTGCGCCGGCCGCCGCCCCGGAAGGTGAAGAAGGGGAAGGGCAAGGCGAAGAAGGCGCCGCTGGTGGCGGAGGATGCTGTCAGCGCCGAAGCGGAGCCCGGTGAGGCGACCAAGGAGGCCGCTGAGACGCCGGAAGCTTCCAGGGACGAGGCCTCCAAGGACGACGAGGGCTGACGTGAACATCGCCTTCGGCGAGGGTGGGCTGGTGCCGGCGATCGTGCAGGACCGGCTCACCGGCCAGGTGCGCATGCTCGCGTACGTCGACCGCGAGGCTCTCTCGCGCACGCTCGCCACCGGGCGCGCCACCTTCTTCAGCCGCTCGCGTGGCGAGCTCTGGGAGAAGGGCGCCACCAGCGGCAACACCCTGGCCGTCTCCGCCGTCATCGCCGACTGCGACGCCGACGCGCTGCTCTTCCTCGCCGATCCGGCCGGCCCCACCTGCCACACGGGCAGCCCGAGCTGTTTCTTCCGCCGCGTCGGCCCGGAGGGAGAGGCCGACGAGACCGGCGTCGACGCCACCGCCTTCCTCGAGACGCTGGAGCGGGAGATCGACGCCCGCAAGCAGAGCCCGGCCACGAAGAGCTACACGCGCCACCTCCTCGATGGCGGCGCGCCCCGCATCGGCGCCAAGATCCTCGAAGAGGCGGGTGAGCTGGCTCAGGCGATCGCCGCCGAGACGGACGAGCGTGTCGCCAGCGAGGCGGCGGACGTCCTCTACCATGTCCTGGTCGGCCTCGCGTCGCGAGGGGTGAGCCTTCGCGCCGTGGTCGCCCAGCTCGCCGCCCGCGCCGGTCAGAGCGGCCACGACGAGAAGGCCGCGCGGCGCCCGCCGGGCTGAATTCCGCGGGTCATCCGGGGGACGCCGGAGAGCGTTTCCCGACCGGACGCACCTCCCGACGATCTCCCCTCCTCGCCTCGCGCCCGGCGCTATGCTCCAGGAGCATGAGCCCCTTTCGCGAGGCTCCGGAGGTGGAGCTCGGCCCGCTCGAGGTCGGCCTCGAGGTCGCCGTGACGCGCGCGACGGCCCGGCTTCCGTCCGGCGGTCGCCTCGTCGCGGGGCCCCCGGTGCCGTCCGCGGCTCGTCGCAGCGGCGCGCTGGGCTCGGCCGGCCTCCTCCTCGTCGGCGCGACCGCGCTGGTGGCGTGGTCGACGGGATGGCAGCCCGGCAGCATCGCCGAGCTCGCCGCGTCGGTCCCGGTGGTGGTGTTCGGGGGGCTCTCGCTGGCCGCGGTCTTCAGCGCCGTCGATCGCCTTGGCCACCGCGGGGGCAGCCGCAGTCCGCAGTCTTCCACCGGCGCCCTCGTGGTTCGCGGCGAGCTGGTGAGCCGCAGGGCGCGCGCCGTCCTGCGCCGGCTGGCCCGGATCGAGGCGCAGGCGCGCCGTGGGCGGGCCGATCCCAGCCGCGCCGCCGCCCTGCGCCGCGCCCTGGCGGCCGCCGCCGCTGCCGACATCGTGCCCTGGATCCCGGCCGACGTCCGCGGGCGCGCCGAGCTCCTGCTCGCCCGGGAGATCGCCGCGACGGGTGGGTGCTCCTGGCGGGCGCGGACCGCTGCCAGGGGCGAGGTGCGGGCGCTCCTGGCCGCGGCGGCGGAGCACCTCGACGATGGAGCCCCGGCCCGCGCCGATCTCGCCGCTCTCGGCGACACCCCTGCCCGCCGGGCAGGCCGTCGCCTCGCCGCCGTCGCCGAGCTCCCCGTGGACACCGACGAGCCCCTTCACGACGCGGGCTCCGCCCCCGACCCCGTGGGGCCGAGGCTGGCCGCGGGGCGGTGGTAGTCTCGCGCGGTGTCCCTCCGCCTGCGGCTCGGCCTCCTCGGCGCCCTCGCCGTCGCGTTGCCGGCCGGGGTCAGCGCCGCCGACGAGCCGCCCGCCGCCGCTCCAACGGCGAGCCAGCGCCTCCGCTACACGCTGGAGGACATCGAGATCCGCGGCAACGGGCGCACCGCCGCCCGGGTGATCCTGCGCCACGTTCCCTTCCACGCCGGGGACGTGCTCGACGTGGGCGACCCCGAGATCGAGCTGGCCCGCTATCGCCTCCTCGGCACCGGCTTCTTCTCTTCGGTGAGCATGTCGCTGCGCCGCGGTGGGCGCCGCGGCGCCGCCGTGCTGGTCATCGAGGTGACCGAGCGCAACACCCTGGTGGTGCAGAACCTCTGGTTCGGCATCGCCGCCGACGAGGACACCGCGGGCAACGCCAAGCCCCTCTCCGGCTTCCTCGGCCTGGAGGCGGCGGAGACCAACCTCGCCGGCACCGGCATCGCGCTTGGCGCCGGCATCGCCGTGGCCGCCCAGCAGCTCGCCCTGCGCGCCCACGTCGAGGATCCGGCCTTCGCCGGCACCACCTGGTCGGGGCTCTTCAGCGTCGTCTACGCGGACGCGCGCGACTTCTTCGGCAGCCGCGCGGTGATCTGGGAGTCGCCCCAGCTCGGCGCCGCGCAGGCCAGCGACTACGCCATCGTCGCCTACCAGCGCTACGGCGGCACGCTCGGCACCGGCCACGCGCTCGGCCTCTTCTCGCAGCTCGGGCTGGACTACCACCTCGAGCAGATCGACGCGATCGTCCCCACCGCGGCCTCGCACCTGCGCGGCGACACGCGCGAGCCCATCGACTTCGCCATCCACCCCGGCAAGAGCCTGCTCTCCACGCTGCGCGCCTCGCTCACCTACGACTCGCGCGACCTGCCCTTCCTCCCTCGGCGGGGCACGCTCGCGTCCGCCGCGATCACCGCGGGCGTGCCGCCGCTGGGCAGCGACTACGGCTACGCCCGCGTCGAGCTTTCCGGGCAGCGCTGGTGGGAGCTGCCGTGGAAGCACGTCCTCCACGCCTCGGCCTTCGTCGGGGGCATCGCCGGCAGCGCGCCGTTCTTCGAGAAGTTCTACATCGGCGACTTCACCGACCTCATCCCCGACCGCGTCCTGGACCTCACGCCGGATCGGCGCCAGCCGCCCAACCTGCTGGGGACCTCGATCATCGAGGAGCGCTTCGGCGACTTCGCCGCCAAGATCGACCTCGAGTACCGGGTGCCCATCTTCACGGGCAAGCGCGCCATCTATGGCATCGACGCGTTCGTCAGCGGCGGCCTCTGGGGCGTGGCGGCGGCGCGCGATCTCACCTCGCCGCCCTCGGGCTACACCGGCCTGCGGCGCATCCCCGTCGATCTCACCTACAACGTCGGCGTCCGGCTCGACACCGCGCTGGGAGGCGCCACCATCGCCTTCTCCAACCTGCTCGGCCTGATCCCGGCGGGCACCACGGTCCAGCATTGAGGCCGCTCGGCCCCCTGGTGCTCGCTCTGGCGCTCGGAGGCGCCGCCAGGGAGGGCGTGGCCCGCGCCGATCCGGCGCCCCCGAGCACCCCGGCGGCGCTCCCGGTGCGCGTCGCCCAGCTCGCGCTGGAGAAGGGCGTGGTCAAGCTCACCGTGGGGTACCGCGACGTGGTCGACGCGGAGATCGCTCGCAAGCTCGAGAGCGGCCTGCCCACCGTGGTGACGATGCGCGGCTACCTCTTCCGCGAGGCCGGCGGCGACCCGATCGCGCTCACCGCCCGGACCTGCCGCATCGTCTACGATCTCTGGGACGAGGTCTTCCGCATCGAGCTGGCCCAGCCGGGCGGGGCCAGCACCGCGGTGGCGGTCAACGTCGAGGGCGTCCTCCGCAACTGCGCCGAGGCGCGCAAGCTGCCGCTCGTCGACGGCGCCCTGCTGGCCGCGGGCGCCCGCTACTTCGTCGCCACGCTGGTGGAGGTCAACCCGGTGAGCCAGGAGATGCTCGACCGCATCAAGCGCTGGGTCACCCGCCCCAGCGGCGCCAGCGCCATCGGCCCCGGCGACTCGCTCTTCGGCTCGTTCGTGGGGCTCTTCGTGGCGCGCATCGGCGACGCCGATCGCAAGCTCGCCTTCCGCACCCAGGCGTTCCTCCCGCCCGCGCCGGCTCCGTGACCCGGGGGGAACGCCGGAGTAGAAGCGCGCGGATGGTGAGCTTTCCCCTCGAGATCGTCCTCCAGGCCCGTCGCGCGCTGGTCGTCGGCACCGGCCCCGAGGTCGTGCCCAAGGTCGATCGCCTGCTCGAGGCGGGGGCCCTGGTCACCGTCATCACCGAGGGCCCCCCCGGCGCGGAGCTCGCGGACCGGGCCTCGCGGGTGACCCTGCTCACCCGCGAGGCGACCGACGCCGATCTCGAGGGCCAGGCCATCGTCTTCGCCGCGCCCTTCACCACCCCCGCGGGCGAGGCGCGGGCCCGCCGCTGGCACGCTGAAGCAGCGAGCGCCGGCCGGCTGTTCTGCGCCATCGATCGGCCCGAGGCCTGCACCTTCCTCAACTCCGCGATCACGCGCGCCGGGGGCCTCACCCTGACCGTCAGCACCGGCGGCCGGAGCCCGGGGCTGGCGCGCCGGGTCCGCGAGGATCTCGAGGCGCTCTTCTCCCTCCCCCGCTTCGCTCGCTTCGTCGCCGAGCTGGGGGCCCGGCGGGAGGCGCTGCCCCGCGGGCTGCGCGCCGCCCGGATGGCCGAGGCGGTGAAGGGCTTTGCCATCGACGCGACCCTGCGCTTTCCCGACTGGTTCGAGCGCGGCGACGAGCCCTAGCCGGGTGTGTATGCTGTCCGGGACATGCCCCCTCTGGCGAAGGACCCGCTGCTCGGCCGCACGATCGCGCAGCGCTATCGCCTGATCTCGCGCCTCGGCGCCGGATCGGTGGCGGCGGTGTACCTCGCCCGGCACGTCCTCATCGACCGCCTCGGCGCCATCAAGATCGTCCACCCCGAGGTCGCCAGCGATCCCGTCTGGCGCGAGCGCTTCCTCCGCGAGGCGCGCGCCGTCAACCGCATCAACCACCCCAACATCGTCGAGATCACCGACCTCGGGGAGGCGGACGGCCTCCTCTATCTGGTGATGGAGTACGTGCCCGGCGAGTCGCTCAAGCAGACGCTGGAGCGCGGGCCGCTCGGGTGGCGGCGGGCCGCGGCGATGGGGATGGCGCTGGCGACGGCGCTGGGGCGGGCCCACCAGATGGGGGTCGTCCACCGCGGGCTCGATCCCTCCAACATCCTGGTGGTGCCCCAGCGCGACGGCGGCGACATCGTCAAGCTCACCGACTTCGGCGTCGCCAAGCTCTCCGACGCGGCGCCGCTCACCCAGCGCAGCTCGCTCCGGCCCGATCCCGAGGGCCTGCGCGATCTCGACGCCCGCAGCGATCTCTTCGCGCTCGGCGCCGTCGTCTACGAGGCGGCCGGGGGCGTGCCCCCGCTCAGCCCGCCGGAGCCGCTCTCGGCCATTGCGCCCGACGTGCCCGGGTTCTTCGACGAGGTCGTCCGCACGTTCCTCGCCCCCGATCCCGAGGACCGCCCGCGCGACGGGTTCGAGGCCGCCGATCTGCTGCGCCGCGCCCTGGAGCGCGAGTCCGCCCCCCTCCCGGTCCCTTCCACGCCCTCGCCCCTCAGTCCGGACCGCGCCTCGTGGTGGCCCCTGCTCGACGGCGGAGTCCCCTCGCGCCCCAGCGCTCCGCCGAGCACCGATCCGCCGCCCAGCCGCGACGGCGGCGGACCCCCGAGCGGTCGCCCCTTCGTCTCGGGGAGGGCCATCAACCAGCTCGCCTCCATCTGTGCCGCGGCGCTGTCGCTGCTCGAGGAGCGCATCGACGTCACCGGCCGCGATCTCGAGGGCGACGACCGGGCCGCCCTCGCCGAGGCGCGCAAGCTCTGCACCACCGTCGCCGCCGTGAGCGAGCTGGTGGCCAGCGACACCCGCACCCTCGAGGCGGTCCACGCCCGCGGCCGGGGCGCCCGCTCCGAGCTGGGGCGCCGCCTCGACGAGGCCGCGCGCGACCGCTCGCGGACGCTGGGCTGGGCGGGCACCATCGCCGAGCGCAGCTATCAGGTCGAGGCGCAGCGCCTCTCCGGCGACCACCCGGTGCCCGCGATCGACGCCATGGTCTGGGAGCAGGCCGCCCTCGAGCAGGAAGAGGACTTCGCCCGCGAGAAGGCCGCCCGCCTCGCCGCCGAGATGCGCGGCTGCCAGTGCGAGATCGAGCGCCACACCGAGCGCCTCGAGCACGAGATCCTGGTCGTCAACGCCTGCCTCGAGGGGCGCATCGCCGCCCTCCGCGCCCTCTCGTTCGAGGCCTGGGCCGCCCTCGAGACCGCCGCCGCCCGCGCCGGCGTCCCCTCCGCCGAGCTGCGCGCCCAGGGGCGCTGACCCGGGGCAGGGGTCAGGTGGGGTTCGGTCGGCCTGCTGAGCCGAAACACCCGGCTCGTGCGCCTTGAACTTGCCGTCACACGGCACTTCTGCGGTACGCTCCCCGCGTGGTTGCGCCCCGGGCCGAGTCCAAAGTCCTTGTGCGGACGCGGCCTTGAGGGTTATCTGAACGCAACCGGCTGGCCGCGTCATGGAGGAGTGCCTTCATGGTCTACCGGCATCGTTCCAGGAGGGCTTCGGGTTATGCGATCGAGATGGCGGGTTACGACTTCGGGTGCCGTGATGGTCTCTGGGCTCCTGGCGCTCACCAGCGCCGCGCCGGTGCTCGCCCAGGGAGCTCCCCCTCCGCCCGCCAAGGGCGCCCCGGCCAAGGGCGCCCCGGCCAAGGGTGCAACCGGCGTCAAGGTCGACGTCAAGGCAGGCGGCAAAGCCGGGGTCAAGGTGGTCGTCAAGGGCCCAGCCGCCCCCAGGCCCCTGACCGAGGCCCAGAAGAAGGCCGGCGCCAAGAAGTCCTACAAAGAGGGCGAGGGCAAGTTCAAGGACGGCAAGTACCAGGAGGCCCTCGAGGCCTTCAAGCAGGCCGACGACCTGCTCCCCGCCGCCGGGGTCAAGTACAAGATCGCCGTCTGTCGCGACAAGCTCGGCCAGGTCGTCGAGTCGGCGGCCGCCTACCAGGTCTTCCTCGACTCGTCGCCGTCGGACAAGCTCGCCGACGCGGTCGCCGACGCCCGGGCCCGGCTCGACGCGCTCAAGAAGACCCCCGGGAAGGTCCGCGTCGCGGTCAACCCGCCCGCCGCTCCCAAGCTCGCCTTCGCGATCGACAACGGCCCGCCGCAGGCCGCCGCCTCCCTGCCCACCGAGATGGGCGGCAGCGACAGCGCCCCGGTCAAGTACTCGGCCCTCACGCTGCCCCCCGGCCACCACCGGGTCGCCGTCTCGGCCGAGGGCTACGACCCCGCCGCGACCGAGGTCGACCTCCCGTTCGCCCGCACCGCCGATCTCAAGGTCACGCTCAGCCTGACCCCGCCGCCTCCGCCCCCGCCGCCTCCCCCGGTGCTGGCGGTCAACAATCCGCCTCCGCCTCCGCCGCCGCCTCCGCCTCCGCCGCGCTCCAACGTCCCGGCGTACGTCACGCTCGGCCTGGCCGGCGCCGGCGTGGTGGTCGGCACCGTCTTCGGCGTGGCCGCGCTCAAGTCCAAGAGCACCTTCAACAGCAACCCGACCACGGACAACGCGGACGCGACCGATCGCAACGCCCTCATCTCGGACATGTCGTTCGCCGTCGCCCTCACGTTCGGCGTGACCGGCGCGGTGCTGCTGCTCAGCAGCGACCCGGTGGAGACCAAGACGGGCTCCCACCAGCCGACCAAGAAGAGCGCGATCCGCGGCTTCGTCACCCCTTATGCCGGTCCCAACGGCGGCGGCGCCGTCGGCCGCTTCACGTTCTGAGGATCCTTGCCATGAAGAACTCCATCAACCTCCTCACGGCCTTCCTCGTCGCCGCGGGGGCGCTCACCGCGAGCGTCACCGGCTGCGAGATCATCGCCTCGGTCGATCGCTCGCTCATCCCCAGCAGCGGCGGCTCCAACGGCGGCACCGGCGGCACCGGCGGCACCGGCGGCGGGACGAGCAGCAGCAGCACGACCAGCAGCAGCAGCACGACCAGCAGCAGCAGCACGACCAGCAGCAGCAGCACGACCAGCAGCAGCAGCACGACCAGCAGCAGCAGCACGACCAGCAGCAGCAGCTCGGGCGGCGCTACCTGTGACGGCGGCGTCGAGTGCACGGCGGCCAACGAGTCGACGGTGTGCATCGCGACCCAGGCCACCAAGTGCGTGGTGGACTCGTGCAACAGCGGCTGCTGCGGCACCACCGACGCGGCGTCGGGCACGGCCTGCACCGACAACGGTGGCTCCGTGTGCGACGGCAGCGGGCACTGCGTGGCGTGCAACTCGGCCACCGACTGCCCGGCCACGTGCACCGGCACCGGGCCCGGCACCTTCCAGGCGCAAGGGACGTGCACCAACCACGCCTGCGTCTATACGGCGCCGGTCGCCTGCGCCGCGGCGTCGTGTAGCAGCAACGGCAGCAGCTTCACCCCGACGCAGTCCTGCAGCATCACGAACGGCTGCGTCGCTACCGGTTCAGTCCAGTCCTGCACGGGCGGCTGCGTCGCAGCGACTGGGTGCGTCGGCTGCACCACGGACGCGAACTGCGCGCCGGCGTCGTGCAACAGCACCACGAACATGCTCACCACGGCGGCCACCTGCAACACGACGAGCGACACCTGCACTGCGGGCACGACCCAGGCGTGCGCGGGTGGCTTCGTCTGCGCTAGCGGCACCGCGTGCAAGACGGCGTGCGCGTCCAATAGCG
>Ga0302267_10006035_pt1 | contig 12440 bp, 7 predicted proteins | sample III_Bog_E1_3_FD_194555 | JGI IMG/M metagenome (GOLD analysis project Ga0302267, IMG submission 194555) | Peat permafrost microbial communities from Stordalen Mire near Abisko, Sweden - III_Bog_E1_3 | ecosystem: Environmental > Terrestrial > Soil > Wetlands > Peat | place: Sweden: Abisko... | reverse complement strand
CAGTTCACGCATCAGCAACTGCGTGTCCTCGCGTTGAATTTTTCCAATGATTGAATCAAGCTTGCGCACGTCTGAAATATAACGGATAGCGTTTATTTTTCCCAACTTTAATTCTTCACGCCCGCCAGTTCTTCCTCAAAATCCACAATCTCTTTGATCTGCACCAGAAACCAGCGGTCAATTTTCGTGAGGTTGAAAATCTCCTCGATGGTGAAGCCGGCGCGCAGGGCGTGGCGGATGAAGAAGATGCGTTCGGCGTTGGGCACGCTCAGTTTGCGGCTGATGACGTCGCGCGGCAGGATGTCGCGGTCGCCATAGACTTCCGTGCCGATGCGCCAGGGTTTGCCGTCGCCGCCCAAGCCGCTGCGGCCAATCTCCAGCGAGCGCAGGCATTTTTGCAGGCTTTCCTTGAACGTGCGACCGATGGCCATGGCTTCGCCGACGCTTTTCATCTGCGTGGTGAGCGTGGGGTCGGCCTGCGGAAATTTCTCGAAGGCGAAGCGCGGAATCTTGGTGACGACGTAATCAATGCTCGGCTCGAAGCTCGCGGGGGTTTCGCGCGTGATGTCGTTCTTGAGTTCGTCGAGCAGGTAGCCGACGGCGAGTTTGGCGGCGATCTTCGCGATGGGAAAGCCGGTGGCCTTGCTCGCGAGCGCGGAGCTGCGGCTGACGCGCGGGTTCATCTCGATGATGACCATGCGGCCGTTCTCCGGGCTGACGCCGAACTGGATGTTCGAGCCGCCGGTCTCGACGCCCACCGCGCGGATGACGGCGAAGCTCTGGTCGCGCATGATCTGAAATTCCTTGTCGGTCAGCGTCTGGATGGGCGCGACGGTGATGCTGTCGCCGGTGTGGACGCCCATGGGGTCGAAGTTTTCGATGGAGCAGATGATGACGCAGTTGTCGGCCTTGTCGCGCATCACTTCCATTTCAAATTCCTTCCAGCCGAGGAGCGATTCTTCAATGAGGATTTCGTTCACCGGCGAAAGTTCGATGCCGTTCTTTGCGATGGCTTCAAACTCTTCCTGATTGTAACCAATGCCGCCGCCCGTGCCGCCGAGCGTGAACGCGGGGCGAATGATGAGCGGGAACTTGCCGATCTTCTTCGCGACGTCGCGGGCCTCGTCCAGGTTGTGCGCGACACCGGAGATGGGCACGTCGAGGCCGATCTGAAGCATCAATTCCTTGAACGCGAAACGATCTTCGCCTTTGTGGATGGCTTCAGGCTTGGCACCGATCATCTCGACGTCGTGCCGGGCGAGCGCGCCGTTTTTGTTCAACGCCATCGCGGTATTAAGTGCGGTCTGCCCGCCGAGCGTGGGGAGCAAAACGAGTTTGCCCTTCGCGCCGAGGCGTTTCATTTCTTCCTTCTCGCGCACGATTATTTTCTCCACGCATTCGGGCGTGATCGGTTCGATGTAGGTGCGGTCGGCGAACTCCGGGTCGGTCATGATGGTGGCCGGATTGGAGTTGATGAGGACGACGCGGTAACCTTCCTCGCGGAGGGCCTTGCACGCCTGCGTGCCGGAGTAATCGAACTCGCACGCCTGGCCGATGATGATCGGGCCGGCGCCGATGATAAGGACGGAATGGATGTCGGTGCGCTTGGGCATAAATCGAAACGGGAAGATGAAACACGAATTGACGGCGGAATAAAAGACAAAAGCCGGCGCCTCAATATATTTGTTACCGGCGGACGTTTCTGTTTGTCTTATCAGGTTCACAATTCCGAAAACTGCATGAAAAAATGGCCCCTGTTTCTATTGGCGCTGGCGCTGGGTTCGCTGGCGAACGCCGGTGTCCTCAACCAGCCCGCGCGCCAGCAAACGCTCCTGTCCGGCGCGGACTGGCAGTTCACCGGTGCCGGTGCCGCCGCCACTTTGCCGGAGATCGGCGCAAATGATTTTGCCGCTGCGCCGTGGCAGCCGGTGAGCGTGCCGCACGTTTTTCAGACGCGCGACCATTTCGCGGATCTCACGCAGGGCTGGTATCGCCGCGACTTCACCGTGCCGCCGGAATTTTCCGGCCGGCGCGTTTTCCTCGTGTTTGAGGGCGCGGCGACGATTGCCGACGTTTATGTGAACGGCAAACATCTCGGCCAGCATCGCGGCGCCTACACCCGGTTTGTTTTTGACGCGACGGAGGCGGTGAAGCCCGGCGGCAACAACGAACTCGCCATCCGCGTGGACAACAATCCGCAAAACACCACGGACTGTCTGCCCAGCGGCAACCGGCTTTACACCGTCTGGGGCGGGCTTTACCGGAAAGTCTGGCTGGTCGCCACCGATCCGCTGCACGTTGACCTGGAAGATTACGCCTCGCCCGGCGTTTACCTCACGCCGCAAAAAATTTCCGCCGACCGCGCGGATTTGTCGGTGAAAACGCTGGTGAAAAATTCTTCCGCCGCGCCGCAAACCGCCGAAGTCCGCGCGACGCTGTTCGATCCGGACGGCGCGGCGGTGAAATTTTTCCACGGCCGCCAGAAAATTCCCGCCGGCGAAAGCGTGGCCATCGAACTCACCGGCGTCATCCCACAACCGAAACTGTGGTCGCCCGCCACGCCGAATTTGTATCATGTGAAAGTGGAAGTGCTGCGCGACGGCAACGTGGTGGACGAAGTCACGCAGCCGACCGGTTTTCGCAATCTGGTTTTTGAGACCGCCTCCGGCCGAGTGAAACTCAATGGCCAGCCGATCATTCTCGCGGGCGCGGATTTGCACCAGGAAATCGAGGCCAAGGCCTCGGCGATGGCGGACGATGATTTCCGCACGAACTACGCGTTCATGCAGGACCTCGGTTTCAACTGGCTGCGCCTACCGCATTATCCGCACGCACAGTTGGAATATGATTTGTGCGACCGGCTTGGCATTTTCTGCTGGGCGGAAAACGGCCACAGCAACAAGGACAAGCCCGGCCCGACCGCCGACCGCATCACCACCGAAATGGTGAAACAGAATTACAACCATCCGGCCATCGCCGTCTGGTCCGTCGGCAACGAGGCCGGCCCGGAAGTCGCCGACCGCGAAGTGCCGGTCGTCAAGGCGCTCGACCCAACGCGGCTCGTGGTGGTCGCCAATATGAAATCCACCAACGCGGCGTTTCACGGCATCAACAGCTATCCCGGCTGGTATGGCAAGGGTGATGCGTGGAGTTTTGCCAAGAAGGGCTACGTTAGCGAGACCGGCGCGGGCGGCGTGACGACAATTCATTGTGATTACGCGGATGCGAGTGTGCGCATTGATAAATATGAACCGGAAGAATACCAGCAGTTGCTCGGCGAAGCGCGGTTTCAGGAACAGATTAAGGAGAATGACGGTTCCATCGGCATGTTCACCTGGTGGACGCTTCGGGATTTCACGGATGTGAAATACAAGAAGCCGATCGGCTGGAACACGAAAGGACTGCTCACCTATGCCGGCGACAAAAAAGACGTTTATTATCTCTACCGCTGTTTTCTCCGGCCCAAGGAACCGACGGTGCACCTCGCGTCGCAGCGCTATTTCATCCGCAACGGCGCGGTGGACAACGGCATCAAGGCCTACAGCAGCGCGGCGCAACTGACGCTGACGCTCAACGGCGAAACAATTTCCACGCTCGCCAACGGCAGCTACACGCAGACGAATGGCCGCCGCGTGGACAATGTTTTTTTCTGGAAGACGCCGCTGCACACCGGCAAAAACACAGTGACGGTTTCCGATGGCGCCGGCCACGGCGATTCCGCCGTGATTTATTTTTATGGCACGAACGGGTTGCCGGAGCTGCCGGCGAATCCGCTGGTGACGGATTTACAAACCTCGAATCCGAACAACCGCGCTTACTTCATGGACCTGCCGGTGCAGGCGCAGTGGCCGATTTATTACGACCTCGATTCGACGGCGGACAATTCCTTTGACGCGCTGCCCGCTGAAATCGCCGGCGCAAAATGGATTGCCCTGCGCCGCGTGACGAAGCCGGGGCAGGAAACGGATTTGACTTTCAAGCTGACGCGGCCGGCGACGATTTTTGTCATGGCGACGCGGCAAGCTTCGGCGCCGGCATTTTTGACTAATGCCGGTTTCAAGGAAGCTTCTGTTCCCGGCCTGGTCTGGCGCGACAACCGCCTGATGCTCGTTCCGGCACAGCTCTTTTCTCGCCAGGCCCAAGCCGGTGAGGCCATCCAGCTCGCGCCGCCGGACCGCGATGAAATCGTCCTCGTAAAAGAACAGGCCGGCGGGCGGACGGAATGATCCGCGTCCCGGCGATTGCCCCCATCATTCCGGCTTGAACCGCACGACATACCACGGCTGGCTGCCTTCGGAAGCTTTCAGCACGGCGTTGGTGGCTCCTACGAGTCCGGCGCCGGCGGCCCGCAGCCAGGCGTCGAGGTTCGTGCCTTGAGCCTGCAAATTGAATCCGCCCAGCACGACGTATTGCACGCGCTGGCGGATGGTGGCCGGCGGGTCATTCAGAAAAAATTGCTCCACGCGGCGCGCGCCCAGCGGCCGCCACAGCGAGATGTCGCAATCGTCCTCGTCGCCGATGAAGCCGACCACCGGCAAATCCGGCGGCAAAAATTCGCGCACGCCGGCGAGCGCGTCGTTGCGCTGCGAATAGACAGTATAAACTTCCAGGGCACGCGCGCTGGCGGTCTGGTGCGGATATTGCGCCGCCAGCTTGGATAAAATGGTCTTGGCCGGCCATAGCGGCCGGTCCGGCGACAGCACGAGAACGGTGAAGGCCAAAACCAAGGCTGCGCCGGCGAGCGTGCGCCACCAGCGGCGGCGGACGACCAGCGACTGCCCCGCGCCGAGCAGCAGCGCCGGCAGGAGCAGCGGATAGTAGGGCGCGATGATGCGATGCGGCGTGACCATCCCGGATTTCATGCAAAAAACCAACAGCGCCAGCCATGGCGCGGCCAGCACGCAGCGGCGCAGATTTGTGGGAACCGCCGGCGCCGGAATTTTGCCGGTGGCACCGCGCATTAAAAAAGCTGCGGGAACGGAGACCAGCAGCAGCGCGCACAGGCCGAACCCAAAACCGGCCCAGTCTTCCGTGGGCAGTTCGGGCAGCGACTGGAAGCCCTGCTCGAAATTGGCCGTCATGGGCGCCGACAGGAAATGCGGCAGGACGGAGAGAATGTGCGCGTTCCACCAGCCGGCCAGCGGGAAGAGCGGCGGCAGAAAATTGTTCAGCAGCAGCAGCAGCGCATTGCCCCAGACGCCGACGAGGGGATTTTTCATGTTCATGCCCGCGCGCTCGATGGACAGGCCGGACCAGTCGTGGAGGTAATAAAAATTCAACGCCGCCGTCGGCAAAAACGAGACCGCCGCGCCCAGCAGCAGCACCAGCGTGGTCAATTTCCAATGGCGCAACAAAATGGGCAGCAGCGGAAAAATCAAGAGCGCGCCGGCGAGCAGCAGCGGGATGTTGCCGGCCTTCGCGCCAGTCAGCAGCGCGGCGGCCAGAACCGAATACCATAAATCCGCCGGCTGCCGCGACACCCACGCACGCGCGCCGAACGCCAGCATCGCCAGCGCGTAGGCGGCGGGAAACGTGTCGTTGGCGTTACCGCCGGCTTGCAGCAGAAAATCGTAGCCGGTCGGCGCCAGCCACATCCATTGCCACGCCACGCGCGCGCGGACGCCCAGTCGCGTGAAGACCGTGAACACCAGCCCCGGCAACAGCAGGAACGGAAGGAAGTTCAGCAGGAACAGCAGGCGGTCGGATCGGGTGAAGAGCAGCAGTGGTGCGGACAGCCATTCAATGCCGCAGGCGCGGTCGTTCATCCGGAAAACCGGCGTGTGGATCCAGAACCAGCCGTCATGCGCCAGCCATTGCAGCGTGCGCGACAGGCGGTAGTTCAGGCCGCTGTAATTGCTCGGCGGATAAATGACGCCGCCGATAAACACCAGCAGCGCCAGCCCCGCAAATGCGCCCGGCAGCGGCCGGCGGAAACGGCGGAAGACTTTTTTCCAAACCGGAAAACTCTTGGCGGTTGGCAGCGCAAATTTTCTCCGGCAAAGAAATAAAATGGCGACGGCGACGGCAAAAAAAATCGCATAGCCGGCACGGTTCAACCCGCCAACCGCCGACAGGCTCCAGCCCGCCAGACTCGCCAGCGCGGACACCCAGATCCAAAGCTTGGCGGCCTTCATCGCGTCAAAACAGTTTGGACTGGTTACCCGTCGCCGGCTTCAAGCCCAGTTTTTTGTAGCTCAATTCCGTCGCGACGCGGCCTTGCGAGGTGCGGTTGAGATAGCCTTCCATGATGAGATACGGCTCGTAAACTTCCTCGATCGTGTCCGGCTCCTCGCCGACGGCGACGGCGAGCGAATTCACGCCGACCGGTCCGCCGCCGAATTTCACGATGACGGCTTCGAGGATTCTTTTGTCCATCTCGTCCAAACCATTCTCGTCAATCTCCAGCATCGCGAGCGCCTTGTCGGCGACCTCCTTCGTGATGCGGCCGTCGTGCCGCACCTGCGCGTAATCGCGCACGCGGCGCAGCAGATTATTCACGATGCGCGGCGTGCCACGGCTGCGCCGGGCGATTTCATGCGCGCCGGCCGGGTCAATTTCCACATTCAATAAATTTGCCGAGCGCAAAACGATTTTGTCCAAGTCCGCCGCGCAATAATAATCCAGCCGCTCGCGCATCCCGAACCGCGTGAGCAGCGGCGCGGTGAGCAGGCCGCTGCGCGTCGTCGCGCCGATGAGCGTGAAGCGCGGGAGATTCAAGCGCACGCTGCGAGCGTTCGGCCCCTGGTCAATGATGATGTCCAGCTTGAAATCCTCCATCGCCGGATAGAGGTATTCCTCGATGGTTTTTTGCAGGCGATGGATTTCGTCAATGAACAGCACGTCGCCCTCTTCGAGATTGGTGAGCAGGCCGGCGAGGTCGCTGGCCTTTTCAATCGTCGGGCCGCTCGTGGCTTTCACACTTGCGCCCATCGCCTTCGCCAAAATGTTCGCGATGGTGGTTTTGCCCAAGCCCGGCGGGCCGGAAAGTAAAATATGGTCGAGCGCCTCGCCGCGCTGCTTCGCCGCCTCGACGGCGATTTCCAATCGCTCCTTCACCTTGGGCTGGCCGGTGAAATCGGAGAAGAGCGAAGGCCGCAGCGTCATTTCGAGCGCCACGTCGGGTTTGTTCAAATTGGAGACCGGTCGTTCGGACATCGCAACCAGCTTGCGGAAAGCGCGCCGCAGCGGCAAGTGGATTGCACGGGAAAAACGGCTGGATTATCAGATTATTCCCGCTAGGCTTTGCGCCCTATGCCAAAGCGAAATCTTTGTATCGGCCTGTTGCTGCTCGCCGCCAGCGGGGCTTTTGCCGGCGATGCGGACATCCAGCTGCCCGCGCTCGACCAGGTGAGTTTTGTCCATGGCGCGGTCACGAGCCACGCGATCCTGTTTTTCGGCCTGTTCGTCTGCGCCGTCGGCGCGGCGTTCGGCCTCTGGGAATACACCCGCACCCGCGCGCTGCCCGTCCACAAATCCATGCGTGAGGTTTCCCACATCATTTGGGAGACGTGCAAAACCTACCTGTGGCAGCAGGGGAAATTTCTTGCCGCCATCTGGGCGCTCATCGCGGTCTGCATGATCTATTATTTCAGCGGGCTCCAGCACAAGCCGTTCACCGAGGTGCTGGTCATCCTCGCGTGTTCCGTGTTCGGCATCCTCGGCAGCTACGGCGTCGCGTGGTTTGGCATCCGCATCAACACCACCGCCAACTCGCGCGCGTCGTTCGCGGCGCTGCGCGGCGACCCGCTGAAAACTTTGTTCATCCCGCTGCAGGCCGGCATGAGCATCGGCCTGCTGCTCATCTGCGTGGAGCTGGCGTGCATGATCGGCATCCTTATTTTCATCCCGACCGAGCTCGCCGGGCCGTGCTTCATCGGTTTCGCCATCGGTGAATCGCTTGGCGCCAGCGCGCTGCGCATCGGCGGCGGCATCTTTACCAAGATTGCCGACATCGGCAGCGACCTGATGAAAATTGTCTTCAACCTGCCGGAAGATGATCCGAAAAATCCCGGCGTCATCGCCGACTGCACCGGCGACAACGCGGGCGATTCCGTCGGCCCGACGGCGGACGGTTTTGAAACCTACGGCGTGGTCGGCGTCGCACTCATCGCGTTTCTGGCGCTGGCGCTGGCGTTGTCGCCGCTGCTGTGCGCCAAGCTGATCCTCTGGATGTTCGCCATCCAGGTGCTGATGGTGCTGACGTCGCTCGGCTCGTTTTATTTCAACATGGCCGTCGCCAATTTCCGTTACGGCGGCAAAAAAGATTTCGACTGGGAGGCGCCGCTCACCGACCTGGTGTGGATTACGAGCATCGTTTCCATCCTCGTCTGTTTCGGCGCGAGCAAGCTGCTGCTCGGCGATTTCACCATCACACAAGATGGCGCAACTGTCCCGCTGCCAAACCTCTGGTGGGTGATCTCGGCCATCGTCGGCTGCGGCACGCTCGCTGGCGCGCTGATCATGGAGTTCACGAAAATTTTCGTCAGCACCAAGTCGCGGCACGTCCAGGAAATCACCACCGCGTCCGACCAGGGGGGCGCGTCGCTGAACGTCCTGTCCGGTTTTGTCGCCGGCAATTTCTCCGCGTTCTGGATGGGCATGGTCATCCTTGCGCTGATGTTCACCTCGTTTCTGTTCTCGCAAAATGCCGATTTCACCGCGCTCATCCCGGTGAAATTTGTCTTCGGCGCGCCCATCTTCGCCTTCGGCCTCGTCGCGTTTGGTTTTCTCGCGATGGCGCCGGTGACGATTGCCGTGGACAGCTTCGGCCCCGTCACGGACAACGCGCAATCCGTTTATGAATTGAGCCGCATCGAAAAGCTGCCCAACATCAGCGCGGAAATCGAAAAAGATTTCGGCTTCACCCCAAACTTCGGCAGCGCAAAACTTGAATTGGAAAAAGGCGACGGCGCGGGCAACACCTTCAAGGCCACGGCCAAACCCGTCTTGATCGGCACCGCCGTCGTCGGCTCCACCACGATGATTTTCGGCATCATCATGCTGCTCGAACACGTCTTCGGCGACGCCGTCGGCCGCCTGAGCCTCGTCATGCCGCAGATTATTTTTGGCCTGCTCATGGGCGGCGCGGTGATCTACTGGTTCACCGGCGCATCGTGTCAGGCCGTGGTTGCCGGTGCTTACAGCGCGGTCGTCTTCATCAAGAAAAACATCAAGCTGGACAAGGAATCCGCCTCCATCGAAGACAGCAAACGCGTCGTCGAAATCTGCACCCGCTACGCGCAAAAAGGTTTGATCAACATCTTCATCGTCGTGTTTTGTTTTGCGCTCGGACTGCCGTTCATCAACCCGTATTTCTTCATCGGCTATCTTATCGCCATCGCGTTCTTTGGCCTGTTCCAGGCAATCTTCATGGCGAATGCCGGCGGCGCGTGGGACAACGCCAAAAAAATTGTCGAAGTTGATTTGAAGATGAAAGGCACGCCGCTCCACGCCGCCACCGTCGTCGGCGACACCGTCGGCGACCCGTTCAAGGACACGTCGTCCGTCGCGATGAATCCCATCATTAAGTTTACCACGCTCTTCGGCCTGCTCGCCGTGGAAATTGCCGTGGAGCTGAAACAGAAAAATCCCGACTCGCCGCTTTCCTACTTCATCGGCGCGGGCTGTTTCCTCATCGCGCTCGTGTTTGTCTATCGCTCGTTTTACTGCATGAGGATTCCAGTCGAGGACGCCGGGAAAAACTGACCGCCGATTGTTCTCGAAAAAATCCGGCGCACGTTTCAGATTAGGCGTGTGTCCGTGATTCAATGTTCCATCCAGGTCGGCTGGCGACTGCGCGTTTTCTTCACCGAAAATGTTTTTGCGCCGGACAACCCCGTCCTGCGCGATGCGCTCGCGGACACCGGCTCGCGCAAGGCGCTCGTCGTCCTGGAAGACTCGCTCGCCCAAGCGCTGCCCGGACTGGATCAGCAGATTGAAAATTATTTTTCCGTTCACGCGGAGAAAGTCCGGCTCGTCCATCCGCCGCTCTTCGCCTGCGGCGGTGAACGCGCCAAAAATTCCGACACCCTCGCCAACGAAATCCATTCACAAATCCACCGGCATCACATTGACCGGCACTCGTATCTCATCGCCGTCGGCGGCGGCGCGCTGCTCGACGTCGCCGGTTTTGCCGCCGCCACCGCGCATCGCGGCGTGCGCCATGTCCGTATTCCCACGACCACTTTGAGCCAGGCCGATTCCGGTGTGGGCGTGAAAAACGGCCTGAATGCCTTCGGCCAGAAAAATTTCATCGGCACCTTTGCGCCGCCGTTCGCCGTCATCAACGATTTCAATTTTCTCGCCCCGCTCGCCCCGGGCGACAAACGCGCCGGCTATGTCGAGGCCGTCAAGATTGCCTGCATCCGCGACACAAAATTCTTCGACGAAATTGAGCGCGATGCCGCAAAGCTCGCCGCGTTCGAGCCGGACGCGATGAAGCGGCTCATCCGCCGTTGCGCCGAACTGCACCTCGACCACATCGTCACCGGCGGCGACCCGTTTGAAACCGGTTCCGCCCGCCCGCTCGACTTTGGTCACTGGTCGGCACACAAGCTGGAGCAGCTTTCGAATTTCAACATTTCCCACGGCGAGGCCGTCGCCATCGGCATCGCGCTCGATGTGATTTATTCCCGCGAAATCGGTCTGCTCAATCCCGCCGCCGCCGCACACATCTTGAATCTGCTCGAACAATTGGGCTTCAAGCTTTTTGCCGACGAATTGCTCAACGCCGACAACGCCAACCTGCCGACGTTGCTGTCCGGCCTGGAAGAATTTCGCGAACATCTCGGCGGCGAACTTTCCATCACCTTGCTTTCGGAAATTGGCCGTGGCGTCGAAATCCACGAAATGAATCCGCGCGCCATCGCCGCCGCCGTCGCGGAACTGCGCGCGCGCGCCGGCAAATGAGCCGGCTCGCCGTCATCAACGTCGTCGGCCTCACCGAAGCGCTCATCGGCGAACACACGCCGCGCATTGTCGAATTTCGCAAACGCGGCGCACTCGCGCACATCGCGCCTGCGTTTCCCGCCGTGACGTGCACGGCGCAATCCAATTACCTCACCGGCAAAACGCCGTCCGAACACGGCATCGTCGGCAACGGCTGGTTCAACCGTGAACTCGCCGAAGTGCAATTCTGGAAACAGTCAAATCATCTGGTTCAAAGCCTGAAACTATGGGATGCGCTCCGCGAGCAATCCGAAATCGTAAATCGTAAATCATCAATCGTAAATTTGTTCTGGTGGTTCAACATGTATTCCAGCGTGGATTTTTCCATCACGCCGCGACCGATGTATCCCGCCGATGGCCGAAAATTGTTCGATGTTTACTCATGGCCATATTCCATCCGCGAAGAAATCAAAAAAGATTTGGGCGAATTTCCTTTCTTCAGTTTTTGGGGGCCGGCGGCGGGAATTGGTTCACCGCAAGGCATTGCCGATGCCGCCTCGCGCTGGATTGCGGAATCGGCGAAGTGGATTGAAAATAAATACTCGCCGACGCTGAACCTGATTTATCTGCCGCATCTGGACTACAACCTCCAGCGGCACGGACCATTTCCCGTAGCCGCGAACGTGAGTTCGCGGACAACCGACGTTGGCACATCAAAAAATCCGCGTTCTCACGAACGCGGCTACGCAATCAATCCCGCCATCCACCGCGACTTGCGCGAGGTTGATGCCATCGTTGGCGACTTGCTGGATTTTTTTGGCACGCGCGGTGTGCCGGTGGTTTTGCTTTCCGAATACGGCATCACGAACGTTGACACGCCCATTCATCTCAACCGCATTTTTCGCGAGCGCGGCTGGCTGACGGTGAAGGACGAACTCGGATTGGAAATTCTCGACGCGGGCGCGAGCAAAGTTTTTGCTGTGGCCGACCATCAGGTCGCGCACATTTATTTGAACGACACGACGCTGGAAAAATCCGTGCGTGAGGTTCTGGAAAAAACTGCCGGCGTGGAAAAAGTTTTGGGCACGGCGGAGAAAATCGCGGCGGGCATTGACCATCCGCGCGCGGGCGATTTGATCGCGGTGGCTCGGGAAAATGCGTGGTTCACCTATTATTACTGGCTCGACGACGCGCGCGCGCCGGATTTTGCGCGGACGGTGGACATCCATCGCAAGCCCGGCTACGACCCGGTGGAATTATTTCTCGACCCGAAAAGTCCGGCGATGAAACTGAAGATCGCGTGGCGGCTGCTGCAAAAAAAACTCGGCCTGCGGATGTTGATGGACGTGATACCGCTCGACGCGACGCTGGTGAAAGGTTCGCACGGCCGGCGACCGGCGGAAAAAAAAGACTGGCCGGTGTTTATCACCAGCCGGCCGGAATTTTTGAGCGCGAAGGAAATTGAATCAACGGAAGTATTTCAAATCCTGCTCCGACACTCTGAAGGTTGAATTTTTCGTGAAACCATTCCAGTGTTCTTCAACCGCCCATCT
>Ga0302267_10006017_pt1 | contig 12485 bp, 11 predicted proteins | sample III_Bog_E1_3_FD_194555 | JGI IMG/M metagenome (GOLD analysis project Ga0302267, IMG submission 194555) | Peat permafrost microbial communities from Stordalen Mire near Abisko, Sweden - III_Bog_E1_3 | ecosystem: Environmental > Terrestrial > Soil > Wetlands > Peat | place: Sweden: Abisko... | reverse complement strand
CGCCCCCAAACCCCCGACTGAGGGCTCTCTCGATGGGGGCTCCGCGGGCTCCCGCTGAACGGAAAGCAAGACGATGGCGATCAAGATCCCGATCTACATGGACTACCACGCGACCACGCCGCTCGACCCGCGCGTGCTCGACGCGATGCTGCCCTACTTCAACGAGAAGTTCGGCAACGCCGCCAGCCGCAGCCACTCCTTCGGCTGGACCGCCGAGGAGGCGGTGAGCATCGCCCGGGAGCGCGTGGCCACCCTGATCGGCGCGCAGAACCCCAAGGAGATCGTCTTCACCTCCGGCGCCACCGAGAGCGACAACACCGCCATCAAGGGCGTGGCCGAGTTCTACAAGGACAAGGGCAACCACATCATCACCACGGTGATCGAGCACAAGGCCGTGCTCGACACCTGCAAGCGCCTCGAGAAAGAGGGCTACGAGGTCACCTACCTCCCCGTCAGCAAGGAGGGCCTCGTCGACCCGGACGCGGTGGCGCGCGCCATCACCGACAAGACCATCCTGGTGAGCGTGATGCTCGCCAACAACGAGGTCGGCACGGTGCAGCCGCTCGCCGAGATCGGCGCCATCACCCGGAGCCGCGGCGTGCTCCTCCACAGCGACGCGGTCCAGGGCATCGGCAAGACGCCCTTCGACGTGGAGAAGATGCACGTCGACCTGGCCTCGATCACGGCGCACAAGATGTACGGGCCCAAGGGCGTGGGCGCCCTCTACGTCCGCCGCAGCAAGCCCCGCGTGCGCCTCACCGCGCAGATGGACGGCGGCGGCCACGAGTTCGGCATGCGCTCGGGCACCCTCAACGTGCCGGGCATCGTCGGCTTCGGCAAGGCCGCCCAGATCATGCACGAGGAGGGCGTCGCCGAGGGCAAGCGCCTCCTCGCCCTGCGCGAGCGCCTCCGCGGCCGCCTCTGGACCGCGCTCGATTCGCTCCAGCTCAACGGCTCGCTCGAGCACCGCCTCCCCGGCAACCTCAACGTCTCGTTCGCCTTCGTCGAGGGCGAGGCGATGCTGATGGCCATGAAGGACGTCGCGGTCTCCAGCGGCTCGGCTTGCACCAGCGCCAGCCTGGAGCCCTCGTACGTGCTCCACGCCATGGGCGTCGGCGACGACCTCGCCCACTCGTCCATCCGCTTCGGCCTCGGCCGCTTCAACACCGAGGAGGAGGTGGACTACGTGGCCGACCTCGTGATCGGCAAGGTCGAGAAGCTGCGCGAGATGTCTCCGCTCTACGAGATGCACAAGGAGGGGATCGACCTCGCCTCCGTGCAATGGGCGGCTCATTGACGATGGGGGGCCCGAGAGCCCCCCAAACCCCCGGGGCTTCGTTGCAGCCCTGTTTTGATCGGGAACGAGAAGAAGGCGCACCATGGCATACAGCGATAAAGTCATCGAGCACTACGAGAACCCCCGCAACGTCGGCACCCTCGACAAGAGCGACGACAACGTCGGCACCGGCCTCGTGGGCGCGCCCGCCTGCGGCGACGTGATGCGCCTCCAGATCAAGGTCGGCGAGGACGGCCGCATCGCGGACGCCCGCTTCAAGACCTTCGGCTGCGGGTCGGCCATCGCCTCGTCCTCGCTCGCCACCGAGTGGCTCAAGGGCAAGACCGTGGACGAGGCGGAGACCATCAAGAACAGCATGATCGCGGAGGAGCTCCACCTCCCCCCGGTCAAGATCCACTGCTCCGTCCTCGCCGAGGACGCCATCAAGAGCGCCATCGCCGACTTTCGCGCCAAGCAGGCGGCGAAGCTGGCGCTGGCCGCCGCTCCCGCGGCCCCCGCCGCGGCGAGCGTGGGGCAGCAGTAGAGAGAACGTCGCGCAGGCGAGCAGAGGACGACGGCGATGATGACGAGCAGCGAGCAGCGAACAACCGCCCAGGCGCCAACCGCGCAGGGCCCCGGCTTCGTGGCGGTCGAGAAGCTGGACACCGGCGTCTCCAAGAAGACCATCGCGGTCAGCCCGACCGCCGTCGAGGCGATCCGTCGCCAGCTCGACAAGCGCGGCACGCCCGACTCCGCGATCCGGATCGGCATCCGCGGCGGCGGCTGCTCGGGCTTCAGCTACTCGATCGAGTTCGAGGACGGCGCCCCGCGCCAGGGCGACCTGGTCCTCGAGTTCACCGAGGAGGGCAAGGCCCGGGTCCGCGTCATCTGCGACAAGAAGAGCATCCTCTACCTGGGCGGCTCGGTGCTCGACTGGGAGAAGACGCTGATGTTCCAGGGGTTCAAGTTCAAGAACCCCCAGGAAGCCACCCGCTGCGGCTGCGGCCACAGCTTCACCGTCGCCTGAGCCTGTTCATCAGCCTGGATGGCGGGACGATATGGCTGATCCGTTCGACACTCTGGGCGTCGCGCCGCGCTTCCGGCTCGAGCTCGGCGCCCTCGAGCAGCGCCACCGGGACCTCTCCCGCGCGCTCCACCCCGATCGGTACTCCGGTGCGCCCGCCGCCGAGCGCCGGCTCTCGCTGAGCCGGGCCATCGACGTCAACGAGGCCTTCCGGGCCCTCAAGGATCCCGTCCGGCGGGCCGAGGCGCTGGTGCAGCGCGCCGGCGTCGCCGTGGGCGAGATCGGCGAGCCGAAGCCGCCGCCCGCGCTGTTGATGGAGATGATGGACGCCCGCGAGGAGCTCTCGGATGCCGCGCGGGCGAAGGATCTTGCGCGCATCGGCGTGCTCGCCGCCGCCATGCGCGCTCGCCGCGAAGAGGTGGAGCTCCGCCTCGGCGCGGCACTCGACGGAGGTCTCGACGATCCCCAGAGGATCGCCGCCGCGCTCCCCACCCTGGGCGAGCTGCGCTACATCCGGCGCTTCCTCGACGAGGTCACTGCCCTCGAAGACGAGCTCGCCCCCTGATCTCGAAGCCGCTCCGGCGCTGAAACGACCCATGTCCCTCCTCGAAATCTTCGATCCCAAGGCCAGGCCTCGCCCCATCGGCATCGACCTCGGCACCACCAACTCGCTGGTCGCCCGCGTGCGGGACGAGCGGCCGTACGTCATCGCCGACTGCGACCAGGAGCGGCTCGTCCCCTCGGCGGTCCACTACGACGACCGCGGCGGCGTCCTCGTCGGCCGGCAGGCGCTGCGCCTCGCCGCCGAGCACCCGCGCGACACCATCGTCAGCGTCAAGCGCTTCATGGGCCGCGGCGCCGACGATCCCGAGACGACCCGCCTCGGCACCTACGACTTCGTCGCGCCCCACACCCCCGAGGAGGCCAAGAGCGTCCGCTTCCGCGTGCGCGATCGGGTGGTGACCCCGGTCGAGGTCTCCGCGGAGATCCTCAAGGCCCTCAAGCGCAACGCCGAGGACGAGCTGCGCAGCATCGGCGGCGCGGTGATCACGGTGCCCGCCTACTTCGACGACGCCCAGCGCCAGGCCACCAAGGACGCGGGGCGCCTCGCCGGCCTCGACGTGCTCCGCCTGCTCAACGAGCCCACCGCGGCCGCGCTCGCGTACGGGCTGGAGAAGCGGCAGAACGGCCTCTTCGCCGTCTACGATCTGGGGGGCGGCACCTTCGACGTGACCGTCCTCCTGCTCGACGGCGGCGTCTTCCAGGTCAAGTCCACCGGCGGCGACAGCGCGCTCGGCGGCGACGACATGGACCGGGCCCTCGCGGGACGTTTCCTGGCGACCATGCACGCGCCCGAGGGCGACCCCACGCTGGTGCGCCTCGCGCTCGACACCGCTCGTCAGGTCAAGCACGCCCTCACCGACGTCTCTGCGGTCGACGTGGAGCTCCCCGTGGCCGGCGGCGCGCAGGAGAAGGTCACCGTCACCCGCGGCGAATTCGACGCCCTCATCGCCCCCCTGCTCGAGCGCACCGGCGTCGCCTGCCGCCGCGCGCTGCGCGACGCCGGGCTCAAGCCCGAGGCGCTCGACGGCGTGATCCTGGTGGGCGGCTCCACCCGCGTCCCCGCCGTGCGCGCCTACGTGGAGAAGCTCTTCGGCAAGGCCCCCCTCGGCGACATCGACCCCGACCAGGTGGTCGCGCTCGGCGCCGCCATCCAGGCCGACATCCTCGCCGGCGAGCACGATCGCGAGGGCGAGGTGCTGCTCCTCGACGTGCTCCCCCTCTCGCTCGGCCTGGAGACCATGGGCGGCGTCGCGGAGAAGATCCTCCCCCGCAACACCACCATCCCCGCCGGCGCGCGGCAGATCTTCACCACCTACGCCGACAAGCAGACGGGCTTCGATCTCCACATCGTGCAGGGCGAGCGCGAGCTGGCCGCCGACTGCCGCTCGCTCGCGCGCTTCGTCCTCAAGGGCATCCCGCCGATGCCGGCCGGGCTGGCCCGGCTCGAGGTCACCTTCCGCGTCGACGCCGACGGCCTGCTCAGCGTCACCGCGCGCGAGGAGACCACCGGCGTGGAGACCAAGGTCGAGGTCAAGCCCAGCTACGGCCTCACCGACGCCGAGGTCGAGGACATGCTCCTCGCCGCCCTCGACCACGGCGAGGACGACCTCGAGCGCCGCGGCCTCATCGAGGCCCGGGTCGAGGCCGAGCAGGTCCTCACCGCCACCCGCAAGGCCCTCGCCGCCGACGCGGATCTGCTCTCTCCTCCCGAGCGCGAGCGCGTCGATCAGGCCCTCGCCGACCTCGAGGCCGCCATCCTCGGCGAGCGCAAGGGGTCCATCACCGCCCGCACCGAGGCCCTCGACGGCGCCACCCACGACTGGGCCGGCCGGCGCATGGACCGCGCGGTCGCCCGCGCCATCGCGGGCAAGCGCATCGACGACCTCGAGCACGACGTCGAGCACGCCGAGGGCGTCGACGCCCACGTCGAGGCGCACGCTCGGATGGCCCGCCCCGGTCACGAGCGCCACGAGGGGCACCGCTGATGGCCCGCATCCGCTTCCTCGCCCACGGCCGCTCCTGGGACGTCGAGGTGCCGGTGGGCACCACCCTCCTCCAGGCCTCCAAGCAGTGCCACGCCCCCGAGGGCGACGCCTGCGGCGGCGTCTGCGCCTGCTCCACCTGCCACGTCTACGTGCGCAAGGGCCGCGAGCTCCTGGTCGAGGCCGAAGAGGACGAGGAGGACATCCTCGACAAGGCCTTCGACGTCCAGGCGACCAGCCGGCTGGGCTGCCAGTCCCGCATCGCGCGCGACGGCGACATCGAGTGCGAGATCGCCCGGGAGAGCCTGGACGCGTTCTACAACGAGCACCCGAACGAGAAGGATCCGCGCAAGGTCAAGGCGTAGCGATCGCTGTCTCTCCGGTGGCGCCGGGCGTACGCTGCCGGGCCATGGACTTCCAGGCAATGCCCCTCGCCCCCGGCGGCGACGGGACCTTCGGCCACAACACCGCGTTCCGCAAGGACCGCCTGGGCACCCTCCGCCTCATCTCGCGGCGGACCGAGCCGCTGCTGCGCCTCCGCTTGCCGTACACCGGCGTGCGCTTGGCCGCGATCAACAGCCCGGAGGTGATCCAGGAGGTGCTCGTCGAGCACGCGCGCCACTTCCACAAATCCGACATGCTCCGCTTCAGCCTGTGGAACCTGGCGGGCGAGGGGCTCTTCACCTCCGACGGGGAGCTGTGGCGCCGCCAGCGCAAGGTCATGGCGCCGCTCTTCACGCCCCGCGCGCTGGAAGCCTACGCGGCCGACATGACCGCCTGCGCGCGCCGCACCATGGACAGCTGGGGCGACGGGCAGGAGCTCCTCCTGGCGCGGGAGACGACGCGGCTGACCATGGGCATCGCCGGCAAGACGCTGTTCGATGCCGACACCTTCTCGGAGTCCGACGAGATCGGCCGCGCGCTGACCGTGGCCCTGGAGTGGACCGGCTGGGTGGCGGGGCGCCCCTTCGCCGTGGCGCACATCACCGCGAGGCGCCTGGCGGCGCGGCTCGCCCCACACGTGACGGGCCCCCTCCACGACGCGCTCGAGCGCGCGGCCTACCGGCTCGGCGGACCGCTCGCGCTGGTGGGCGAGCGCGGGCGGGAGCTCGGGCGCGCGGTCGGCTTCCTCGACGCCTACGTGCAGGGGATGATCGACGATCGGCGCCGCTCGACCGGCGCGGTGCGCGCGGATCTGCTCACCCGCCTGCTGGAGGCGCGCGACGACGACGGCGCCGCGATGAGCGACCGGCAGGTCCGCGACGAGGTGCTGACGCTCTTCGTCGCGGGGCACGAGACCACCGCGACCGCCCTGGCGTGGACGCTCTACCTGGCGGGCCGGCACCCGGAGATCATGGCGGCGATGGTGCGCGAGGTCGACGCCGTCGGCGACGCGCCCGGCGTCCACGATCTCCCCCGCCTCGATCTCTGCCTGCGCGCCTTCAAGGAGGCCCTGCGCCTCTACCCGCCGGTCTACATCTTCGGCCGCGACAGCACCGCGCCGCTGACCATCGCCGGCTACGAGCTGCCCGCGCCGACCAACCTGCTCGCCTCCCCCTGGCTCCTCCACCACGCCGCGCAGACCTGGCCGGATCCCGAGCGCTTCGACCCGGAGCGCTTCCGGCCCGAGCACGAGGCCGCCCGTCACCGCTACGCCTACCTCCCCTTCGGGGCCGGGCCGCGCGTCTGCCTCGGCAACCACTTCGCGTACATGGAGGCGCAGCTGGTGCTCGCGGTGCTGCTCCGGCGCTACAGCTTCGAGGTGCTCGGCGACGACGAGCCGGAGCCGGGCGCCACCCTGCGGCCCAGGCACGGCGTGCGCGTCCGCGTGCGCCGCCGCGAGCACGCTCGCGTCGCCGTGCCGCGGGACGCCCTCGAGCCTCCCGCAGGATGACCGGCGCTCGGCGCAGGCGTGGCGCGTGACGAGCGCCGGCCTCTTCACGTAGGCTGCACCGCGTTCGCATGCACGACATCGGCCAGATCGGCGCCGGGGAGGTCTTCTGCGGCAGGTACCGCGTCGAGCGGCTGCTCAAGGCCGGCGGCATGGGCGCGGTCTACGTGGCCGAGCACACCGCGACCCGGAAGAAGGTCGCCCTCAAGCTGATGCACCCGGAGATCGTCGCCAGCGCGGAGGCCCGCGCGCGCTTCGCCCAGGAGGCGCAGGCCTCCGGCATCATCGAGAGCGCCAACATCGTCGACGTCTACGACGCCGGCGTCGACCCGGAGACCCAGGTCCCCTTCATCGCCATGGAGCTCCTCGCCGGCAGCGAGCTGGGCGAGCTGGTCCGCGAGCGCGGGCGCATCCCCGCCGGGGACGTCGCCGATTACATCCTCCAGACCGCGCGCGCCCTCGACCGCGCCCACGCCGCCGGCGTCATCCACCGCGACCTCAAGCCCGACAACCTCTTCCTCGCGATCCGCGACGGCGAGCTCCCGCGGGTGAAGATCCTCGACTTCGGCATCGCCAAGTTCCTCGCCGGGCAGGCGGCGGAGACGACGCGCGCCACCGGCACGCCGCGCTACATGGCGCCCGAGCAGACGCGCAAGGGCGCCGCCATCGGGCCGCAGACCGACATCTGGGCGCTCGGCCTCATCGCCTACACTCTCCTGGTCGGGCGCCCTTACTGGGAGGGCGACGACATCCACGAGATCTTCGGCGAGATCTTCGGCGGCGACTACGAGCCCCCGAGCGTGCGCGCCCTGCGCTCCGGGGTCGCGCTCCCCGCGGCGTTCGACGCCTGGTTCTTCCGCTGCGTCGATCCCGACCCGTCGCGGCGGTTCACGCGCGCAGGGGAGGCAGGCGCGAAGCTCGCCGAGGCGCTCCGCGTCGCGCCGCCCAGCCTCGACCGCACGCCCCTGTCCCTCGCGGACGCGGCCACCATCGCCATGCCGGTGACGCTGGGAGAGCCCCCCGGCCCGCTGGATCTGCCCCCGCCTGCATCCGTCCCCGCCTCCAGCACCACGGCCAGCGGGGCGATGGCGGCGAGCACGAGCCCCGTGAGCACGACGCAGGCGCCGTCCCGCGCCCGGCTCCTCGGCGTCGGCGCGCTGGTGGTGACCCTCGCGGCGGGAGCGACCGTGCTCGGCGTGAGCTGGGCGCGGGGCCGCGGCACCCACGCGGTGGCGGCACTCTCGCTCGGCAACTCGGATGCGACGTGCGTGCTCGGGCACAAGGGGCTGATCCACTGCGTGGGCGCGTACCTGGACCGCAAGGGGACCGCGGCGCACCTCGAACCGCTGGAGCTGAAGGGGCACGCGGTGGAGCTCGCGCTGGGCAAGCACCACGGCTGCGCGCGGATGACGGACGGCTCCGTCCACTGCTGGGGCCAGAACGGTGACGGCCAGCTCGGCGACGGGACGACCCGCTCGCACGCCCCGGCCGAGGTCCCCGGCCTGCGCTCCGTGGCGCAGATCACCTCGAGCACCCACGGGAGCTGCGCGCGCCTGACGGCGGGGCCTGTCGAGTGCTGGGGCGGCAACAAGTACGGGCAGGTCGGTGACGGCACCACCACGGACCGGCTCGCGCCCGTCTACGTGGAGGGCGCGCGCGACGCGACCGAGATCGCGCAGGGGCAGGATCACACCTGCGCCCTCTTCGCCGACGGCACCGTGCGCTGCTGGGGTCGCAACGCCGACGGCGAGCTGGGCGACGACACCGGCGTCGACCGACCCACGCCCGCGGTCGTCCCCGGGCTCCGCAACGTGGTCGCCGTGTCGCTCGGCGGGCACTACGGCTGCGCCCTCGTCCGCGACGGCACCGTGCGCTGCTGGGGGAGCAACGCCGACGGCGAGCTGGGCGACGGCACCACCGCCCCCTCGCGCCGCACCCCTGCCCCCGTGGCCGGGCTCTCGGAGGTGGCGCAGATCTCGGCCGGCTGGCGCCACGCCTGCGCGCGCCTGAGCAGCGGCGTGGTGCGCTGCTGGGGCCAGAACACCTTCGGCCAGATCGGCGACGGCACCACCACCACGCGGCCGGTCCCCGTCACCCTGGCGGGGACCTTCACCCACATCGCCGCCGGGCGCACCCACACCTGCGGCACGCGCGACGACGGCGCCACCGTGTGCTGGGGTCGCAACGAGCTCGGCCAGCTCGGCGACGGCACGACGACCAACCGGCTCGAGGCCGTGCCGGTGAAATGGTGATCCGATGACCGCAGCGGGCACGCCCGATCTCCTGGTGATGACGCAGAACGCCTGGGGCGGGGCCCCGCGGTGGAGCGCGCGCGAGCGCCGCCTCGCCGACCTCCTCGCGCGGCGGCGCCCCGCGGTGGTGGGCCTGCAGGAGATCCACGCCGCGTCGACCACCAGCGACGACACCCAGGCCCACCAGCTCGCGCGGCGCGCCGGCTACCGCGCCTTCTTCTGGCCCGGCCAGGTCGCACCCGACGGCCACTGCGAGGGCAACGCCCTGCTCCTCCGCGACGACGTCGTCGTGCTCGACACCACCTCGCGGTGGCTCTCCCTCGACGAGGACGACCCGCTCGATCGCGTCGCCCGCCGGGTGGTCGCGCGCGCCAGCCTTCGCGTGCGGGGGACCCTCGTCGACGTCCTCGTCGCCCACCTGCCCATCTCCAAGCGGGCCCGCCAGCGCACCGTGGACGAGGTGATCGCCTTCGCCGCCGAGGGCCGCCGCCTCTCGGGGAGCGCGGGCGCGCTGCTCGTGGGCGACCTCAACGCGGCCCCCACCGAGGCTCCCATCCGCACGCTGGCGACGACGTGGACCGACGCGTGGAACCACGTCCACCCCGGGACGCTGGGGGGGACGTGGCCCTCGGTCTCGCCCTTCATCCGCATCGACTACGTCTTCGTCCAGCCCGGCGAGGGGTGGTCGGTCACCTCGTGCGAGCGCGCGCCGTTCGCCGGGTCGGACCACCGCGGCCTGCTGGCGGAGATCCGCCTGCCCGGCGCGCGCTGACCGCGCTCCGCGCTCAGGCGAGCGCGACGATCGCCGCCAGCTCGCGCATGTCCGGGTCCGAGGAGAGCCGCTCCAGCGCGGCGCGCACCTTGGCCAGGGACGGCTCGAAGTAGGGCAGGAAGGCGGGGTTCTTCTTCACCTGATCGATGAAGATGAACCGCCCCGCGTCCTTGAGCTTGCGCTGCACGGTCACCACGTCGAACTCGCGCCCCAGGGCCGCGCGCCCCTCGGCGTCGAGCCCCGCCGCGGCGGCGAACTCGTCGAGGCGCGCCTCGATGAACGGCCGATCGAACGACTGGTAGCTGTCGTTGAGCAGCGCCACCAGATCGTAGACGCGCGGCCCGAGCAGCGCGTCCTGGAAGTCGATCCAGGTGAGCTCCAGGCTCCCGCCCGCGCCCTCCCGCACCATGATGTTGCGGCTCTGGTAGTCGCGGTGGACGAAGCCGCGCGGCCAGGCGGCGATGCGCCGCGCCAGCCGGTCGGCGAGGGCGTCGAAGCGCGCGCGCGCCTCGGGTGCGAGGGCCCTCCCGCGCGCGTCGAGGCCCCACTCGCGGAAGTGGTCGAGCTCCCAGCGGAGGAGCGTCTCGTCGAAGGCGCGGGTGGCGACCACCGACCCCGCCGGCAGCGCCCCGAGCGAGCGCTGCGCGGCCGCGAGATCGGTGACGGCGACCCGGTAGACCTCGGCGCGCCGGGCCGGGGACCGCTCGAGGAAGGCGGCGAGCGTCTCGTCGCCGAGATCCTCGATGAGGAGCAGCCCCTGCTCGCACGCCTCGGCGTGGAGCCGGGGCACCCGCACGCCGCGCCCGTCGAGCAGGGCGTGCACCTCCAGGAAGGGCCAGCGCGCGCTGCCGCCGGTAGCGCCGGAGGTGATCTCCTCCGGCGCCGCGTCGGGCACGAACATGGCGACGAGCGACGCTGCCGGCGTGCGCACCCGCAGGTAGCGGCGCGTGGAGGCGCCGCCGGGCATGGGCTCGATCCCGGTGGGGCGGTGCCCGGTGGCGCGGTGGACGAGCGTGTCGAGGGCCTCGGGGTCGAACGTCAGCACGGCTCCCAGGTAGCCAAGTTGCGGCGGGAGCGAAAGGGCCCCGCGACCTCCGGGGAGCCTCCGTCAGGAGCCGCGGTTGAGCAGCCGCCGCACCAGCTCGCGCAGGGGGCCGAGCTCGAAGGGCTTCTGCAGCACCGGGTTGGCGATCGAGGCGAGGAAGAGGCTGCTCTTCTCGTGGAGGGCGCCGCCGGTGATGAAGATGAAGCGGTCGAGCAGGCGCGGGTGGCGCTGGCGGACCGTCTCGTAGAGCTGGGGGCCCGAGAGATCGGGCATGACCACGTCGCAGAGGACCACGTCGAAGTCGGCGCCGCCGTCGAGGAGGGCGAGCGCCATCTTGCCGTGCTCGGCCACCGTGACGTCGTGCGCCGCGCCAAAGATGCGCCGCAGCACCGAGCCCATCACCGGCTCGTCGTCGACGACGAGGATCCGCGCGCGCGGGCAGTCCGTGGCTCGGAGGTGCCCCCCTGGGGGGCTCCCTATCGAGGGTCTCGGGGCGGATTCGACGGGTCGGTCAGTGGTTGCCATGGAAGCCATCCTCGGATCTCCCCCCAGCGCCCCCCGGTAGTAGCCCACCGCGCGCCCTCCAACAACCGCCCCGTACGGTTTCCGGTCCTCGCGAACTTGGCCCCCTCCCCCCCCGTGTGCGAACCCGAGGCGTGGAGGAAGCAAGGATGACGCAAGCGCGCTCGCAAGCCGAGCTGGTCACGCTGCGAAAGCTGGCCCAGGACGTGGCCGCGTCCCGCAAGGAGCGGGTGACCAGCGTGCACTTGCTGGCCGCCATCGCGCGGTCGGAGGGCCCCGCCGGGGAGCTGCTGCGCGAGCGGCGCCTCGACGACGAGGTGCTCCTCAAGGCGAGCCGCGCCTTCGACGACGACGGCCCCGATCCGATCGGGCGCCTCCTTGCCGCGGCGCGGCAGGTGGCGATGCGCCGCCTCTGGTACGGCAACGAGCCCTCGCCCCCGCCCGCGTCCTCGAGCCGCACCGCGACGGTGCGCCCCTCGGCCACCCGCTCGTCGTCGCCGGAGCCGACGGCGCTCCATCTGCTCCTCGCGCTGCTGTCCGATCGCAGCGCCGCCGCGCACCGCTCGCTGGTCCACGCCGGCATCGATCTGGCGCGCCTGCGCACCGCGGCGATGCAGATCGCGCTCGGCGTGGTGGCCCCGCGCCGCATCCCCTCGTCGACCCTGCGCAGCGCGCACCTCGAGCAGCTCGAGGCCGAGCCCCTCTCCCCTCGCACCGCACCGGCCCGCTCGCCCTCCCAGCCGCCGCCCCCGCGCCGCCGGCTCAGCGCCGCGCCGCCGAGCAACGCCGGCCCCGGCGTCACCGTGCCCATCATGCCCTCGGCGCCCCCCGCGCGCCGCGCCGCCCCCCTCCGCATCCCGGTCGCCCCGCCGCCCGCGCCGCCGCCCGTCGCGACGGTCACGCCGGCCCCGGCCCCCACGCCGCCGCCGGTGCCGATCTCGCCGGCCCGCTTCGTCCTCGATCGCGCCCGGTTCCCCGCGCTCACCGCGGTGGGGCACAACCTCACGCTCGCCGCCGCCGAGGGCAAGCTCGAGGAGGTCATCGGCCGCGAGGAGGAGATCGAGCGCACCCTCGACGTCCTCGCCAAGCGCCACGCCAACAGCGCCTGCCTGCTCGGGCCCCCCGGCGTCGGCAAGACCGCGGTGGCGCGCGGCCTC
>Ga0302267_10006008_pt1 | contig 12494 bp, 10 predicted proteins | sample III_Bog_E1_3_FD_194555 | JGI IMG/M metagenome (GOLD analysis project Ga0302267, IMG submission 194555) | Peat permafrost microbial communities from Stordalen Mire near Abisko, Sweden - III_Bog_E1_3 | ecosystem: Environmental > Terrestrial > Soil > Wetlands > Peat | place: Sweden: Abisko... | reverse complement strand
GCCGGGGCCGATCTAGAACGCCGCCCATGCGGGTCAATAACCAAGGTCATAGCCGTACGGATTTTCCACCGGGTCCGGGTTGAACCGGTCGCCCTCCAACTCAGGGTAGGGACTGCTGCCAGGCCCGAACGATTCAGCGAGGTCCCAACTGCCGCTCCGGGTGAAACCCGAGCGGCGGTTCACGCTGGGCCAGGTGGTGGCGGCTGACAGGTTGGCGGGAATGGCCATGACGACTCCAAGGCGGGCGGCGGAGGGAAAAGCGCGCTCGAGTGGGTAATGCAGCTTTGGTGCCATAACACCAAGCGTTATTATCATTGCCCTTGTACCCAGTTCCAATCCAGTTGTCCGGCTGGATCCATGAAAATGGACCACCAACCCACCCAACCTGAAGGAGCCAGTCATTTGGCCCCCCGCCCAGCGACCGGCAAGCGGGAAAACGGCCGATCCTAAACTCTCCGCTCGCCCGGCCGAATGGAATAGGAACGGAGAACCCATTCATGCTGCAACCCAAGGGCCGGCACCTGCCCTATATCTGCCTCGTAGTGCTGGCCCTGAGCGCCCTGCTCACCTGGGCCGCGGCCCAGGCCATGCCCGGCGCCCAACCGGGACTGATCCTGGGCAATATCCTGTTCGGGCTCGCGGCCCTGGTCCACGGCACCTATCTCATGGGCGGGAAGCGCACCCTGGCCTTCTTCGCCCTCACTTGCGGCCTGGCCTTCGCCCTGGAAATGCTGAGCATCCGCACGGGCCTGGCCACCCCCTACCACTACACCGCCGCCCTTGGGCCGAGGCTCGGAGGGGTGGCGCTGGTGGTGCCCCTGGGCTGGTATTTCATGCTCTATTCCAGCCATTGCCTGGTGAACTTCATCGCCGAGGGCGACGCCCTCAGCACCCGGGGCGGCCCCCTCTGGATCCTGCTCCTGGCCCTGCTCACGGCCCTGGTCATGACCGCCTGGGACCTCACCCTGGATCCATTCATGGTCCAGGGCGCCCGGGCCTGGGTCTGGGACCAGGGCGGCCCCTACCTGGGGATCCCCCTGGCCAACTACCTGAGCTGGGTGGAGACCTCCTTCATCCTCGCCGTGGCCTGCCGGCTGGTGGACCGGGAACTGGCCGCCCAGCCTGGCGCGTCCCCCATCCCGGCCATGGGTCGCTGGTGGTCCGCCTACCCCATCGCGGTCTATGCCCTGGTCGGCCTCAGCGACGTGGCCGTCGGCCAGCCCCTGGCCACTCGGGTCCTTTCCCCTTTTGCCATGGGCATCCCGGTTCTGGCCGGCCTGGTCCGGGTCTGGCAGCCCGGGGGGGGTGACCGGTGAAGACCCTGATCCACTTCGACCGCCACCTGGAACAGACGATCCGCTACAGCCCCGCCCTGGAAGGGGTCCTGCTGGTCGCCCTGGACCTGCTGCTGCTGATCCTGCTCAGCATCCAGGGCTACCGGGTCGCCCTGGACCGGCTGCCGTTCCAGGCCATGACCTGGACCTTCGGCACCCTGGTCCTGATCCACGCCTGCTACCTGCTCGGATGGCGAAGGGCGCTCACCTTCTTCGCCGTCACCCTGGCCATCTCGTTCCTGGCCGAGTTCGCCGGGGTGAAGACCGGCCTGGTGTTCGGCCCGTACCACTACACCGCGGTGCTGGCGCCCCTGATCCTGGGCACCGTGCCCCTGGTGATCCCCGTGGCCTACTTCATGGCCATCTGGCCCAGCTACCTCATGGCCAACTACCTGACCCGGGGCCACCCCGCCGGCAAGCACCCCGGCGTCCCGGCCCTGCTCTATGCCTCCCTGCTCACCGCCCTGGTGATGACCGCCTGGGACCTGACCATGGATCCGGTCATGGTCGGCCAGGTCAAGGCCTGGGTCTGGGAGACCGGCGGCCCCTACTTCGGCATCCCCTTCCGCAACTACGCCGGCTGGGTGCTCACCACCTTCACCATCTCCAGCGTCTACCGCTTGCTGGAGCGGCGCATCCCCATGAAGCCCCTGGGCCGTGGACATAGAGGATTCATCATTCTGCCCCTGATCGGCTACGGCGCCCTCTGCCTGGGCGACCTCCTGGTGGGCTTCCCCCTCGGCACCCGGGTCATCGCCCCTTTCACCATGGGCATCGCCTTGCTGGCCACCCTCATGCGGATGTATGGGCCCGGGACCCACCCCTCCTGAAACTCAATGACCGAGTCATAGAAGCCTGCAACCCAGGTTTATTGGCATTGGTTTCGCTCAGTCAGGACCGGTGTCAACATGCTGACCCTCCTGGACCGCCTCATGCCTCTGATGGCCCGCCTCGCCAAGCGGGTGGACCTCGCTGTGCCGGTCTTCGTGCTGATCGTGATCGTGGTGATGATCCTGCCGCTGCCGGCGTTCATCCTGGACATCCTGATCGTCTTCAACATCACCATGTCCCTGGTGATCCTCATGGTCGGCATGTATGTCTCCCGGCCCCAAGAGTTCAACGCCTACCCCTCGATCCTGCTGATCATCACCCTGTTCCGGCTGAGCCTGAACGTGGCCACCACCCGCCGGATCCTGCTCTACGGCGGCGAGCAGGGCCCCGAGGCGGCCGGGCACATGGTCCAGGCCTTCGGCCAGTTCGTGGTGGGCGGCAGCTATGTGATCGGGCTGGTGGTGTTCCTGATCCTCCTGGCGATCCAGTTCATCGTCATCAACCACGGCGCCGGGCGCATCGCCGAAGTGACCGCGCGGTTCACCCTGGACGCCATGCCCGGCAAGCAGATGGCCATCGACGCCGACCTCAACGCCGGCTACATCGACGAGAAGGAGGCGAGACGGCGGCGCAAGGACCTGGGGGCCGAGGCCAACTTCTACGGCGCAATGGACGGCGCGGTGAAGTTCACCCAGCGGGACGCCATGGCCGCCCTGATCATTCTGGCGGTGAACATCATCGCCGGCATCATCATCGGCATCGTCAAGTACGACATGCCGGTGATGCAGGCCATGGAGACCTTCACCCTGCTCACGGTGGGTGACGGACTGGTGACGGCCATCCCCAGCCTGCTGATCTCGGTGGGCGGCGCCATCCTCACCACCCGGAGCGGCTCCAGTTCCCCCAACCTGGGCACCGAGGTCATGGGCCAGCTGGGGGTCGACTTCCGGCCCCTGGCCATCTCCGCCTCGGTGCTGTTCCTGTTCGGCGCGGTGCCGGGCCTGCCCCTGGTGCCGTTCTGGGTCATGGGCACGATGTTTGGCCTCCTGGCCTACAGCACCTGGAAGCTGGCCACCCAGAAGGTCCTGGAGGCCGCCGCCGCCGAGGCCCGGGAGAAGGCCAAGCCGGTGGAGGGGCCCGAGCGGATGGAGGCCCTGCTCAAGGTCGATCCCCTGGGCCTGGAAGTGGGCTACGGGCTGATCCCCCTGCTGGACGCCAGCCAGGGTGGCACGGTGCTGGAGCGGATCAAGGCGCTCCGGCGGCAAATGGCCCAGGACATGGGCATCGTGGTGCCGCCCATCCGCATCCGCGACAACCTCCAGCTGCCGGCCAACACCTACCGGCTGCTGCTGCGGGGCGAGGAGATCGCCCGCAGCACGGTGATGCCCGGCCAGTACCTGGCCATGAACCCCGGAACCGCCACCGAGGGGATCCAGGGCACTCCCACCACCGAGCCGGCCTTCGGCCTCCCGGCCTTCTGGATCCCCGAGAACCAGCGCGACCACGCCCAGCTGATGGGCTACACCGTGGTGGACGGCGCCACCGTCATCACCACCCACATCTCCGAGCTGGTGAAGCAGAAGGCCCCGGAGCTGATCGGCCGGACCGAGATCCAGCAGCTGCTGGACGCCCTGAAGGAGACCAACCCCAAGCTGGTGGAGGACCTGGTGCCCAACGTGGTGCCCCTGGGGGTGATCCAGAAGGTGGTCCAGAACCTGCTCCGGGAGCGGGTGCCGGTCCGGGACCTGGCCCGGATCCTGGAGGCCACCGCCGACGCCATCGGGATCACGAGGGATCCGCTCACCCTCACCGAATACGTCCGCCAGCACCTGGGCCGCTCCCTCACCAGTCCCCACCTCTCGGACAACAACGAACTGGGCGTGCTGGTGCTGGACCCGAAGCTGGAACAGACCATCCAGGCCGGCATTGAAACCACCGACCGGGGCAGTTTCCTGGCCCTGGATCCCTCCAAGCTCCAGGAATTGCTCAACCGCATCGTCAACGGCATCACCAGCCTTCTGCCCGGCGCCCAGCCGGTGCTGCTCACCAACCCGGTGGTCCGTCCCCACCTGCGCCACCTGCTCGAGCGGGCCTTGCCCCACCTGGTGGTGCTCAGCCACAGCGAGGTGCCCATGGACGTGCGGGTCGTCAACCTGGGCACCGTCGCATGAACCGAATCCCCCGCCCCCCGTCCCCCGGCCCCGCGCCCCTTGATCGGACCCTGCCATGCGTGTGAAGACTTTTGAAGCGACCTCCATGCAGGAAGCGCTCAGCATCGTGAAGCAGGACATGGGCGAAGAGGCCTTCATCCTGTCCACCCGCACCAAGCAGCGCAAGACCGCCATGGGCATGGGCGAGGAGGCCGTCATCGAAGTGACCGCCGCCGTGGACGAATCGGCCGAGCCGCCCGGGACCGGGGCCGGAGGCACCTATGGCCTGCGCCCACCCCTGGCCAACCGGGCGCCGGCCCCCCAGGAAGCCCCGCGCAGGCGCAGCCCGATCCGGGACACCGCCCCGCTGCTGTCGGCGGTGGCCATGCCGGAACGGGTGCAGACCCCGCAGCCGGTTCCCGCCCCGGCCCCGCCCCCGCCGCCGGTGGACCTCCAGCCCCTGCGCCGGGAGCTCCTGGAGATCAAGGGCGCGGTGGAGGCCCTGAAGGACCAGGATGGCCGCAACCGGGTCATCCTCCACGAGCTGGACCAGATGAAGGCCCAGCTCACCCGGATCCAGAAGCAGGGCATGCCCCAGGCCCAGCTGCAGCTGCCGCCCACCATGATGGGCCTGTACAGCGAGCTGGTGGGCAACGACGTCGATCCCCTGATCGCCATCCGGCTTTGCGAATACACCCAGCGCACCCTGCTGGAACAGGGCGGGGACGAGACCGTGGATCCGGAAAAGGCCCGGCTGTTCATGCGCCGGGTGATCGCCGACTTCATTCCGGTGGCCTCCCCGATCCAGCTGGATCCGGGCAAGCTGCGGGTGGCCGCCCTGGTCGGCCCCACCGGCGTGGGCAAGACCACCACCATCGCCAAGCTGGCGGCCTACGCCAAGCTCGAGCTCAAGCAGAAGGTCGCCCTCATCACCCTGGACACCTTCCGCATGGCCGCCGTGGACCAGTTGCACCAGTATGCCGAGATCCTCCAGGTGCCCCTGCACGTGGCCCTGACCGTCGAGGACCTGCGCGCGGCCATGCGCTTCTACCAGGACCGGGCCCTGGTCCTGATCGACACCCCCGGGCACAGCCCCAAGGACTCGGAGATGCAGGGCCAGTTGCGCCGCTTCCTGGACGAACTGCCGGAGGTGGAGACCCATCTGGTGCTCTCCGCCACCACCAAGCCCAGGGACCTGGCCGACATCGCCCAGCGGTTCGAGCCCCTGAAGCCGGGCCGGATCATCTTCACCAAACTGGACGAAACCTCCACCTTCGGCCCTCTGCTCTCCACCCTGGTCCGGGTCAAGCGCCCCCTGAGCTACCTGGGCACCGGCCAGGACGTACCCCAGGACCTGGAGATGGCCACCAGCCGCCGAGTGGCGGACCTGATCCTGCCCCTGCCCCAGATGGACCCCTTTCCCGTTTCCGTTCCCCAGGCGAAACCATGACCGACCAAGCCAACCGTCTCCGAGTGCTCGCCAGGGCCCAGTCCGCCGAGCCCAGTCTGTTCAGTTCCCGAGTGATGGCCATCGCCTCCGGCAAGGGCGGGGTGGGCAAGACCAACGTGGTGGCCGGCCTGGCCATGGCCCTGGCCCAGATGGGCCAGCGGGTGGTGGTGCTGGATGCCGACTTCGGCCTGGCCAACCTGGATATCCTGCTGGGCCTGGAGCCCGAATTCACCTTGGAGCACGTGCTGAGGGGGGAAAAGCTCATGGAGGAGATCCTCCTGGACGGCCCGTTCGGGATCCGGATCATCCCCGCCAGCAGCGGCATCCAGGAGCTCACCCGGCTGGACGCCAGCGCCGAGCTGCGGCTGATCCAGGGCCTGCAGCGGATCTCTGCCACCAATGACTGGCTGCTCATCGACACCGCCGCCGGGATCCACGACTCGGTGATCAAACTGCTCATGGCGGCCCAGGAGGTGCTCCTGGTGACCACCCCGGAGCCCACCGCCCTGGTGGACGCCTATGCCATGGTCAAGGTGGTGCACCTGCGGGACAGCCAGAAGCCCCTCTGGCTGCTGGTGAACAACAGCCAGAACCAGGAGGAGGCCGAGGAGACCATCGACCAGCTCCAGGCCGCCACCCTGAGGTTCCTCAACCGGGAACTCAACGTGCTGGGCATGCTGCCCACCGATCCCTTCATCCTGCAGGCGGTCCGCCAGCAACGCGGGGTGCTGGACCTGTTTCCCCACGCGCCGGTTTCCACCGCCCTTCGGGCCGCCGCCCGTCAATTGCAGGATAAGATCCCCTTACAAAAGGACGGTTTTGCTGCATTCTGGAAAGGACTAAGAGTCGAGGACTTATGAAGCCAAGGGAGGAGAATGGGAGCAAGCCTTCCGCCGCGGGGGGGAAAGCCACGCCCCCAGTGGTGCCGGCTGCCGCGCCTCCGGCTCCCTCCACCGCCCGGGCCGCGGCCCAGGCCTATGGCCGGAACGCCAGGCTCGCCCCGCCGGTGGCGGCCCCAGTTCCGCCCCCGCCCCCGCCCCAGGGCAAACCCGAACTGCCGGGCTCCGACTTCGCCCAGGCCCTGTCCCCGGCAGAGCGGGACGTCCTCATCACCGAGTGCCTGCCGCTGGTGAAGTTCATCGCCCACCGCATCTCGGCGCGGCTCCCGGCCCACGTGGACGTGGACGACCTGATCCACTCGGGGATCCTCGGCCTCATGGACGCGGTGAAGAAGTTCGAACCGGACCGCAACGTCAAGTTCAAGACCTATGCCGAGCAGCGGGTCCGGGGCGCCATCCTGGACGGACTGCGGGACCTGGACTGGGTGCCCCGGAGCCTGCGGCGCAAGAAGAAGGACATCGAGACCGCCTACCATCTGCTGGAACAGCAGAACGGCCGCGCCGCCACCGACGAAGAGGTGGCCGCCCACCTGGGCCTGACCCTGGATGACCTGCACCATTCCCTGGACGACCTCAAGGGCGTCACCCTGGGCACCTTCATGGACGCCGGGGAGAACGGGGACGGCGAGAACCTGATCAGCTTCGTTCCGGACCCCGACGGCGAGAACCCGCACATCCTGCTCCAGAGCCATGAGGTGCGCACCATCCTCAAGACCGCCGTGGACCGCCTGCCGACCAAGGAGCGGTTCGTGGTGCAGCTCTACTACTATGACGAGCTGACCATGAAAGAAATCGGCACCCTGCTCAACATCACCGAGAGTCGGGTATCACAATTGCATACCAAGTCCATGCTCCGGTTGCGGGGCAAGCTCAAGGAACGCCGGATCGAAAGTTAACCAGGAAGCCAAATGGCCAAGATTCTCAGCCAGGAAGAGGTCGATGCCCTCCTGAAGTCCCACGCCAAGGGATCCAAGGCGGCCCCGCCCGCGGCCGGGCCCGTGGACAAACCGGCCCCCGCCGCCCAGCGGTCGGCAAAAAAAGCCCAGCCCCAGAAGAAGGTCTCCCTCTATAATTTCCGCCGGCCGGACCGGGTCAGTCGGGAGCAGATGCGCTCCCTGCATTTCATGCACGACCGGTTCGCCCGCAACTTCTCTTCCTCCCTTTCCGCCTACCTGAGAACCATCACCGAAGTGAACCTGGTGAGCGTCGAGCAGCTGAGCTACCAGGAATTCCTGCTGTCGGTGCCCGACCCCACCTGCTTCAACGCCATCTCCATCCGGCCCCTGGAAGGGGCGTTCGCCCTGGAGGTCAACCCCCAGCTGGTGTTCCCGATCATCGACAAGATGCTGGGCGGCCCGGGCGACGCCCTCAAGCACCTCAGGACCATGACCGACATCGAGCAATCCATCTTTGACGGCGTGCTCAAGTTGGCCCTGGACGACCTGCGGGAAGCCTGGCGCGGCATCATCGACCTGGATTTCCGGATCCAGGCCCGGGAGACCAGCCCGCAGCTGATCCAGATCGTGGCCCCCAACGAAGTGGTGCTGCTGGTGGTGTTCGAAGTGAAGATGGGTTCGGTGGTGGGCATGATCAACCTGGCTATCCCCTCCATCATCCTGGAACCGGTGGCCAACAAGTTCGACCAGGAGATGTACACCGGCTACAAGAAGTCCTCCACCTTCGAAGAGGCCCGGTTGCTCATGGACAGCCTGAAGAGGTGCGACATGGAGGTCGCCGCGGAGATCCGCGGCACCAGCCTCAGACTGTCGGACGTCCTCAGCCTCCAGGCCGGCGACCTGATCCCCCTAACCAAGCGGTTCGACGCCACGATCGACCTCACCGTGGACGGGATTCCCCGATTCCAGGGCTACATGGCCTTGAACGCCAACCAGAAGCGGGTATTCCAAGTGACCACCGCATGCCAGGAGGGATGACTATGGATCCCGTGATGACCGAGCTCAACCACAAGATCGGCGGCTGCTTCGCCGAAAGCATGTCCTCCGTGTTCTCCATGCTCACCGGCCGGGAGTTCGCCATCAAGGCCCAGGACGGCGACACCCTGGACCACACCGGGGTCTCGGTCCTGCACCAGGCCGCGGTGGTGTATGTGAAGGCGCATTACACCAAAGGCATGACCGGAGTGATCCTGTTCGCCCTCCCGCTCAAGGAGGGCACCATGCTGGTGGACCTCATGCTGGGCGGAGACGGCACCCCGTCGCCGGAACTGGCGGGAGATTCAAGGGACGCCCTGGCCGAGACCTTCAACCAGATCATGGGTTCCGCCAACCAGGCCCTGTCCGACCTGGCCGGGGAGACCCTGTCCATCTCCAACGTGGAGATCTTCTCCGCCCAGGGGCCGGACATCCCCGCCCTGGAGGAGATGCTCGGCCCCGGGCCGTTCTTCGACCTGCCCCTGGAGACGGTCCAGGAGACCCTCAGCAGCCTCATCCACGTCCTGATCCCCGACCTCCTGGTCCAGCAGATCAAGCGCAAGCTGGGGCTGGGCGAACCGGCCCCGGCTGCCCCGGCTGCCCCGGCCCCCGCGCCAGCGCCGGTGGAGGCCCCGCCCGCCCCGGCGCCGGCGCCTGCCGCCGCCGCTCCCCCCCGGTCCGCGCCGCCGTCGCCCCCCTCGGCCCAGACCCAGCTGATCCGGACCGTGGCCCCGGTGGACACCGGGAATCTTGATCTCCTCATGGATATCGAGCTGCCGCTGATGGTCCGCATGGGCCAGACCGAAATGCAGCTGGGCGACCTGCTCAAGCTCACCCCCGGCTCCATCCTGGAACTCAACCGGGCCGCGGACGCCCCGGTGGAACTGCTGGTGAACAGCAAGCTCATCGCCAGGGGCGAAGTGGTGGTGGTGGACGGCAATTTCGCCTTCCGCATCACCGAGATCGAAAGCACCGACACCCGCATCCGCAGCCTGGTCTAGGCCGCACCCTGTGGCGCCGGCGCCACAGGGTGTGGCGCTGCCGGAACCACGCAGTGTGGGACCGGAACTACATTGGCAACGATCAAAGATCCGAATATGGTCAGGCAGGTACAGCAAGTCGGATTCATCCCTTTCGTTCTTTGGAGCAGCCCATGTGTGGAATCGTTGGATATATCGGGACCCAGCAGGCGGCCCCCATCCTCGTCGATGGCCTCAAGAGCCTGGAGTACCGCGGCTACGACAGCGCGGGAATCGCCCTGGCCGCCGGTGACGGCCGGTTCCGGATCACCCGGGCCTCGGGCAAGTTGGCCAATCTGGAGGCGAGGGTGGACCGGGGCGACCACGCGACCATGGGCATCGGCCACACCCGTTGGGCCACCCATGGCCGTCCCACCGAGGAAAACGCCCACCCCCACCGCAGCGGCGACAGCCAGGTGGTGGCCGTGCACAACGGCATTTTCGAGAACTTCCTGGAGCTCCGGGCCGAGCTCAAGGCCGACGGCCAGACCTTCAGCACTGAAACCGACACCGAGTGCTTCCCGGTGATGGTGGCCCAGATCCTGCGCGGCAACCCCGATTTCAAGGCCGCCTTCACCGAGGCCGTGGGCCGGATGCGCGGCATCTATGCCATCGCCTGCCTCCACGCCACCGAGCCCGGGCGGATCCTGGTGGCCCGCAGCGGCCCCCCCCTGGTCATCGGCCTGGGCGAAGGGGAGAATTTCATCGCCTCCGACGTCATCCCCCTGCTCCGCCATACCCGCCGGATCATCTACCTGGAGGACGGGGATCTGGCCGAAGTCCGGGCCGACGGCGTGACCGTGTTCCGGCTGGACGGTGTTCCGGTGACCCGCCCGGTGGTGGTGATCCCGTATGATCCGGTGGCGGCGGAAAAGGGCCGCTTCAAGCACTTCATGCAGAAGGAGATCTTCGAGCAGTCCATGGCCGTCTCCAACACCCTGGTGGACCGCCTGCCGGTGAACGGCGAGGCCATCCCGCTGGAGCTGCCCTTCACCGACGCCGAGCTGTCCGGGTTCAAGCGGATCGTCATCCTGGCCTGCGGCACCAGCCTGAATTCGGGCCTGGTAGGCAAATTCTACTTCGAGCTGCTGGCCAAGATCGGCGTGGAGGTGGAGTACGGCTCCGAGTATCGCTACCGCAACCCGGTGGTGATGGCCGACACCCTGGCCATCGGCATCACCCAGAGCGGCGAGACCGCCGACACCCTGGCCGCGCTCAAGGAGGCCGCCGCCCGCGGGGCCCGGACCTTGGCCATCTGCAACGTCCAGGGCTCCACCGCCACCCGCCAGGCCGAGGGTTTCCTGCTGACCCACGCCGGTCCCGAGATCGGCGTGGCTTCCACCAAGGCCTTCACCACCCAGCTGGTGGCGCTCCTGCTTCTGGCCATGCGCATGGGTGAACTGCGCGGCACTCTGGAACCGGCGATGCGGGCCGACCTGCTCCAGGCCCTGCGGGAACTGCCCGCTGTCCTGGACCGGGTCGCCGGCATGGAGCGCAAGATCTACAAGTGGGCCCAGAAGTGGCGCGAGGCCACCGACTTCCTGTACCTGGGCCGGGGTCCGCTGTTCCCCATCGCCCTGGAGGGCGCGTTGAAGCTCAAGGAGATCTCCTACATCCACGCCGAGGGCTTCCCCGCCGGCGAGATGAAGCACGGCCCCATCGCCCTGATCGACCAGCACCTGCCGATCGTGGCGTTGATGCCCAGCGACGGGCACCGGGAGAAGACCCTGTCCAACCTCCAGGAAGCGGCCGCACGGGACGGACGGATCCTGGCCCTGGTCACCGAAGGAGACGAAGGTCTGGCCGACATCGCCGAGGACGTGCTGCACCTGCCGGTGGTCCACGCCCTGCTGGCGCCGGTCCTGTATGTGGTGCCGCTCCAGCTCCTGGCCTACCACATCGCGGTCCTTCGCGGCTGCGACGTCGATCAGCCCCGGAACCTGGCCAAGAGCGTCACCGTGGAGTAGGCAGGGCCACTGCAAGAGTTCAGGGGCCGGGAGCGCGCCGCCAAGCGCGCATCCGGCCCCCGTCCTTTCCTGAGCGGGGTCAGCTGAGGATGCCGCGCTCCACCAGCGCCCGGCGCATAGCCTCGGCCCCGGTGAACTGGAAGGCGTCCAGGCCGGCCCCCAGGGCAGCGTCGACGTTGGCCCGGTTGTCATCGATGAACACCGTCCGTTGCGGGTCCAGTGCGCAGCGTTCGATCGCCAACTGGAAGATGCGCGGGTCCGGCTTGGCCATGCCCACTTCGCCCGACACCACGATCCGGGCGAACCAGTCCAGGAAGCCGAACCGTTCCCGGGTGGTGGCGAAGGTCTCCTTGGACCAGTTGGTGAGGGCGTAGAGGGGGGTGCCCTGGGACTTCAGTTCCCACAGGACCCCCACCGATCCAGGGATCTCCCCCCTCAACATCTCCTTCCACCGGGAGTACCAGAACCCGATGAATTCCGAGTATTCCGGAAACTGGGCTTGTTTTTCCCGGATCGCCTCCAGGAACGGTTTCCCGGCGTCGATGGACCAGTTCCACTGGGGGTCGCACACCTCCGCCAGGAAGCGTTCCATCTCCCCCTTCTCCTTGAACAGGGTCCGGTACAGGTAGCGCGGATCCCATTCGATGAGTACGCCCCCCAGATCGAACAGGACCGCCCGGTTTCCGTCCATGCCCACTCCCTTTCATAAGTCCAGCTTCTACCATATCAAACAACCCCGGCCGGGTCCGTCCGCCCACTCCGGCCAGGACCCGACACAAAAACTGGACACCGCCACCAGTCGCGTTATAATTGGTCTTCAGCGTTTTTGGCGCGTAGCTCAGGGGTTAGAGCACTACCTTGACACGGTAGGGGTCGGTGGTTCGATTCCACTCGTGCCAACCAGTAAACAGAA
>Ga0302267_10005989_pt1 | contig 12526 bp, 14 predicted proteins | sample III_Bog_E1_3_FD_194555 | JGI IMG/M metagenome (GOLD analysis project Ga0302267, IMG submission 194555) | Peat permafrost microbial communities from Stordalen Mire near Abisko, Sweden - III_Bog_E1_3 | ecosystem: Environmental > Terrestrial > Soil > Wetlands > Peat | place: Sweden: Abisko... | reverse complement strand
ATTTTGAAAAGGAGTTTAACCATGCCCAATGAAGTCAGCAGAACCAGCCTGTTAGCAGTAGCCAACCTAGTAAAACCAGCCTTGGCCACCCAAGCCTATATTCCGAGCCTTACACATATCTGCTTTGATGGAATTAATGCCACCGCCTACAATGATATAACCGCTATCACGGTGGCCAGCCCATTGGAAGGTTTACACTGCTGCGTGCCGGGTGATCTGCTTATTAAGGCACTCAATAGTTTCACATCAGATAAAGTACTAATTGATGATGTGAAGGGAAGTATCACAGTAGCGGCTGGCCGGTCAAAGTTAAAGTTACCCACACTGCCATTAGCAGACTTCCCCTACGTGGAACCACCACAGGCCATCTACCCTATAGAACTATCCGCTGACATATTAAAGGGAATTGAAATGTGTCTGGTTGCTGTTGGTAATGATCCTACGCACCCAGCGCAGATGGGCGTGACAGTTGAATCGGGTAAAGATGGGGCGGTTCTGTTCTCCACCGATAACTTCACTATCTCAAGATACAAGACCAAGTCCAAGATTAAGTTACCAGCAGACGTCCCAGTAATCCTTCCCACCTTCTTCTGCCAGCAACTCCTTACCTTATCATCAGCTTTCACCGGCGAACCAATTACTCTGGATGTTCATGCAGGAAGTCTTACTGCTTACATCGGTGATGCAGCCACGGTATTTACCAAACAGCTAGTGGACTTGGAGGCCATGGACTTCGACTCCATCCTAAATAAGTACAAGGTTGATGAGACCTTGCAAATAAAGGGAATAATTAATCCTATCCCAGATGACTTTGATGCCTCATTTAGCCGCGCACTACTAGTTCTAGGTAATGAGTTGGATAAGCTAACAAAGATTACCGTTAGTGGTGGGCGGATGAAACTGCTATCAACTAGCTCTTCCGGTGAGTCTACCGATTCATTTAGCTACGCCGATAAAGAAGCCAGCGAGGAACCATTCTACGTGGACCCGGTACTGGTTGGTAGAGCGTCTAGATGTTGTGCCAATATGGCTCTTTTAGATAGAGTAATGATACTCACTGACAGTGATGGTAAATTCATTCATTTAATTTCACACTGTACTAAGTGAGACTATTTTGGCTTTTTTCTTTAATGAAACTCGTGCATCGGCAGCGAGAAATAAAAGTTCTGCCAAGAAGCATATCCCAATTGAATCAATGCGGGCGATGGGCTGCAAGGCCTGCCCTCTCGATAAGGTGGATACTGAGGCATCCAAGACGGAGGCGAGTGGAGTTTCTAATCCGATCTTCTATTTATTGGAAGAGCAACCGGCTGGAGTACTCGACCGTGATGCCCGTAAGGCATCGGATTACCTCAAAGCGCAGTTCAGCTCTAATGTCTATAGAAAAGACGTTCGGCAGAGCCATGTGACCCATTGCAGTCATAAAGACTTGCATACCCCAGCTATGCATGAGATTGAGTGCTGCCGTGGATTTACGGTAAAAGATATCGAGGATACCAAACCACTAGTCATCATCGGCGCAGGTAAATCAGCCTTACAATGGGCTACCGGGATTAACTCAGCAGTGAATGACTGGCGTGGACAACTAATTGCTACGAAGATCGGTAACCATGCTTGCTGGTACTACCCTGTATATGATCCTGCATGGGTGTTGGATAAGCAGGGTAAGTATGGTCCTTCAGTCTACGAGAAGGTATTTGAAAATGATTTTAAACAACTACTAAAGATCCTACCAGACACTCCACCAATATGCTATGAAGCCCCCTTTGATACCGGCCTTGAACTTATAACTGGACAAGCTGGGGTATCTGACTGGGCTAAACTTGAAACCTCGCTTAATGATTTATTATGTGAACCTGAACTAGGGTACGATATTGAAACGATTGGACTCAGACCTTATTTTCCTAATTCTAAAATAATTATGGCTGCGTTCGGCACCTTTGACCGAACCGTGGTATTTCCGCTAGACCACCCGGAAGGGTGGAGTACCAACTATAGGAAAAAGGTATGGGGTTTATTCCACGATTTCATAGTTCAGTCTGGGCGTAAGATTTGCCACAGCCTAGCCTTTGAAATGGAGTGGTCAGCTTTCTTCCTAGATAAAAGTATTCTGCGTAAGACAGAATGGGAAGATACTCTTGCAATGGCACATACCTTGCGTGAGGTAAAGGGCACGCTAAGTCTTGATGATCTTACCAGGGAGTACTTCGGATTCTTTTTGAAAGATCAATCAAAGATAGATTTGAAGAACCACCTAATTACCGACTACCCAATAATGGAAGCACTCCGGTATAACGGGATGGATGCTAAGTGGACCCATCTGCTCAAGCAGAATATACAGCCAAGACTAAATGTTAATCCAAAATACGTAGAAGAGTATGAGCGCAAAGTTAGACTAGCCCCAACTCTTGTGCTTACTCAACTTAAAGGAGTTCCCGTAGACTTCGATTATGTGGAGGAGATGCACGTCAAGCTAACGGGTGAGATTAAGTCTCTAGAAGGTAAGATCAGCCGGTGCCCAGAGGTAATCCAATACCAAAAGAAGTTTGGAGTATTTGAGCCGACTGCCACTGAGCAAGTATTAAAACTAATGCGCGACATTTGCAAACGAGATGAGGTCAAGGTTAAGGATTATGCCGGGTCCACAGGGGAAGAAGTACTCAGCTTGATACCAGCTAGTGAAGTCCCGTCTGCTCCACTAATCCTTGAACATCGAGCAGTTAGTAAGTTGGAGTCTACTTACATATTTCCACTCGTCAATAGAACCTTGGTTGATAGTCTAGGTTTACTTCATCCACAATTTAGCTCTATGATTGCAGAAACTGGTAGATTAGCCGCGCAAGATCCTAATATCCAAAATTTCCCTAAACGTAAACGCAGGGAAGTGCGCGGGGTAATTGCGGCTCCGGGTAATAAGTGGATGGTAGCTGCTGACTATGGGCAGATAGAAGCCAGAGTTTTTGCAATGGCCAGTGAAGATCGTAGACTAATAGATGTAATGTGGACTGGATACGACATCCACGGATTTTGGGCTGATCGGTTTATGCAATGTGACGGCAGTATCAAGGATCGTATTATTTCAGAGTACCAAGTTAATGGGGATGATACTAATAAAATTAGAAAGACATTCCGCGATGAAATAAAGAACGGCTGGGTATTCCCTGAATTTTTTGGTGCCAGTTCGTTTAGCTGCGCACGTAACCTGAAGGTGTCAGAAGACCTAGCCAAGAATTTAGAAGAGGAGTTCTGGGATGAGTTCCAAGGGGTTAAGAAGTGGCAAGACAAGCTACTTAAATTCTATGATAAGAATTTATATGTAGAGACGCTAACTGGGCGGAGGCGTAGGGGCGCACTCAGTAAGAACCAGATATTTAATACCCCGATACAAGGTACCGCAGCAGACCTAGTAACTAAAGGGATGGATGCCGTATCAGAACTTGCAGAAGCAGAAGATGAAAACGACTTGCAACCAAATTTGAATGTGCATGATGATTTATCATTCTTCATGGAAGATGAGAATATGGAACGATTAGTCCCCATAATAGCGACTGAGATGTGCAGGCACCGGTTCGATTTTATTAATGTACCATTAATAGTTGAGGTAAGCGTAGGCCGTCGTTGGGATCAATTAAAAGAGATTGGAGTATACCGATCAAATGAACTGTTTAATTTAACTCAACCATGAGATACCTACTATCACACCCGGAGAGTGACTGTATTTTTGAAGTCACTAGCACACGAGCAGCACAGCAGCATTGTGAGAATGGCTGCGAGGATGTTACGGGTATAGTTAAATATGAGCGTCTATATCAACAATCAATAGCGAAAGGAAACAAAATGGCCAGCAAGAATCAAACTAGGGAGCGCAGCCGGGTAAATACCCAACCAGTGTCACCACCAGATACAAATATTAAAACGGTAGAACCAGCAGTACCGGACCTGTCATTACCTATCAAATATCGACCTAAACAACTTTCTGAGGTAGTTGGTCAGGATGCCGTCATTAAATCTCTACAATCGGCTTTAAAGAAGTCTACCCATTCTCACGCCTATCTGTTTACAGGCCCATCTGGTACGGGTAAGACCACGCTAGCCCGCATCTTGGCTAGTACCTTTAGCTGTGAACCTGCAAATATTATTGAAACCGATGCAGCAACTAATACTGGGATAGATGCTATGCGTGATATTACTTCCACGCTAAGATATCAAGGCTTCGGTGATACCCCGAATAAGATGATCATCCTTGACGAGGCACATATGCTTTCTAAGGCGGCGTGGGCATCATTGCTTAAAGCAGTCGAGGAACCACCTGAGCATGTGTACTTCTGCTTCTGCACAACTGATGGAGGTAAGGTGCCTGACGCTATCCGTAATCGGTGCAGTAGTTATGATTTAAAGCCGGTACGCTATGATGACATCATGGACTTACTTGAGATGGTGGCAGAGCAAGAGAGTATGAAGATGCCTGACTCATTTTTGCAACAGGTAGCTAAGGCTGCTGGTGGGAGCCCACGTCAAGCTCTAGTTATGCTCCACATGATAGATGGGTGTGATGATGCTGATGAGGTATCCAGACTATTGGAAATGCCTCTTGAGAATAAAGAAATAATAGACCTTTGCCGTCTTCTGGTATCTGGTAATTTGGATTGGAAGAAAGTTACAGATACTTTAAAAGCATTAACTGATACAAACCCGGAAAGCATTAGAATTGTAGCTGTTAATTATATCAACGCTTGTCTTATGGGTGCTAAGTCGGAAAGAGACGTACCAAGACTACTAGACCTGCTCGCTGCCTTCTCCAAGCCTTGTAACCAATCCGATAAACTAGCTGGTATTTTGCTTGCCATAGGCAATACTATATTCCCAGTATAATTATTAGAGGAGGTATTACCATGTCATACGAACAACACCAAATAGAGTCAATGCTACAAATTGACAAAAACAGACTCGACGATGAGTTGGAGAATCAAGCACAAGTTATGTATGAGATAACAGGACTTATTACTACCGTAACTATGCGTATGGTTAGACTGAAGGAAGAACTCGATAAAATTGAAGCAGAAATTTATATACAACTACGAAAACAAGAGGGGAGTAAGTACACCGAAAATGAAATACGAGCAGAACAGCAGTTAGATAAAAAACGGATTTCAGCTAATCTATCCTATCAAGAGTCAAAACGTATCCATGAAAAACTAACGGGACTTTTGGAAGCGTGGAAGGCGCGTGGGTTCAGTCTAACCACCTTGGCTAATCTTGCGCAAGCTAACTACTACGCACCAGATAGCGCAGGGCGGGATACTGATTATAAATCTAACCGTGAGACCTTATCTAAAGCACGGCGCAGGGTATTAGTGTGATGGGTACCCTAACTCCAGTATTAATAGCAGTCTTATCACTGATTGGTATTTATGTGTCGGCTAGATTAATTTCAGCAGCATTTTTTAATTCTAAGAATGATTACGAAGAAAGGAAAGACAAATGAGTAATAGAGAACGAGGTGGTAGGGAATCAAGCAGCCGCGATAGTGGAGGTTCTAGCCGTGTGCGTGATACTGGTGGTAGAGATACCGGGCGTGGGTCGAGTCGGGGTGGCTCAAGCTTTGAGTACCAGAAGCGGGATCCAAGCTCAATGAAGAAACGTGGGGAGCAATCAGCAAATGACTTTGACAGAATATTTATAGATGATGTCAACGTATTCAAGGTAAATGATGGGAACAACTTCATCCGGTTCCTACCACCCACTTGGAAAAACCCAGAGCATTTTGGTTTAGACATCTATGTGCATTACGGAATCGGTCCAGATAACCAGACCTACCTGTGCCTGCATAAGATGAAAGGTGAAGCCTGCCCAATCTGTGAAGAGGCAAAACGTGCGCAGGATGATGGTGATGATGATTACGCAAAAAAGCTTAAACCTAATAAACGTGTATTGGTTTACATTATCGACCGCGACAATGAGAAAGAAGGGGTCAAGGCATGGTCGATGCCTTGGACTGTAGACCGGGATGTGTGCAAGGTAAGCGTGGATAAACGCACGGGTGAGACTCTTGAACTCGATAATCCTGAGGATGGTTATGATGTTGAGTTTGAAAAGAAAGGTCAGAAGCAGAAGACTGAGTACCTTGGTATAGCCGTGGCGCGTCGATCATCTGAACTCGGTGATGATAAGTGGCTTGATTATGCCAAGGATTTCCCACTTGATACTATTCTAAACTACTTTGATTACGACCACATTCAAGCGGCTTTTGGTGGAGCTGGTAAGTCTGCTACTGCTGGACGTGGGAAGGATGATGATCTTGACCGTGAGCAGGAACTTGGACTTAATGAATCGCAGTCCGGGAACGGGCGTGAGCAATCCAAAGTCCGCAGCCACGACCAGGATTATGATTGGGACAAAATTCATGGTATGACGTTTGATGAAATGAGTGCGGTAGTAGAGGATCAGAAGCTGGGTATTGATCCTGAACAAAGCAAGGACGACGAAGACCTCGCCGATTGGATTTGTGACGAAATGAAAATTGATAAGGTAGTAAAGTCAGCCGCCTCCAGTCGCCGGGCAGTCACTAAGGAACCAGAGAAGGAAGAGTCATCCAGTGATCGTCTGCGCAGACTTCGTCAAGAGCGGGATCGTTAACCGTGGCCACGTCTCGTAAAAAGGTAGTAGAGACTGCCCCGGTAGTATCAAGGCGCAAGGTGGTTGCAGAAGAAGTTAGCAACTACTTTGCATCTGGGGCTAACAAAGACCTCCCATTTATTAACTCCGGCTGTTCCTTATTTGATGAAGTCCTAGGTGGTGGTTACGTGCTGGGGCGGATGGTTAATATAGTAGGGGATAAGTCGTCCGGTAAAACTCTGCTGGCTATCGAGTGCTGCGCTAACTTCCACAAGAAGTACCCGGAAGGAAAGATCCGGTATGCAGAGAGTGAAGCTGCATTTGATGAGCAATACGCGGAAGCTCTTGGAATGCCGATTAAAGTAGTGGCCTTCCCTGACAATATATTCACCGTAGAGGACTTCTTCAAAGACTTGCAGCAGATGATTAAGGACAGCAAAGGTCAGCCCGGACTTTATATTCTGGATTCACTGGATGCCTTGTCAGATGAAGCCGAGCAGGAACGGGAGATAGACAAGGGAAGCTTCGGAGCCAGTAAGTCCAAGAAGCTGGGCGAGTTGTTCCGCAGGCTGGTGCAGTCTCTTGAGTCATCCAACATCCTGCTGATGATCGTGTCCCAGATACGTGACAAGATAGGAGTAACCTTTGGAGAGACCAAAACCCGTTCCGGTGGTAAGTCGATGGACTTCTATGCTACGCACATCATCTGGCTTGCTGAAATAGGAAAGATTAAAAAAACGATAGACAAACAGGAAAGGGTGATAGGTGTTCAAGTCAAGGCAAGATGCAAAAAGAATAAGGTGGGTCTGGCGTATCGTGATTGTGAGTATCCTATACTGTTTGGTTATGGCATTGATGATCTTACTGCATGCGCTGAGTGGCTGCTTGAAGTTGCACCAGATAATTTGGAGAAGCTGGGACTCAGTAAGAACGGCTATAAAGTAAGGTTAAACAACTTGCGTAACAAAGGTGGTGAGGAAGTACTGGAGTTGCGTACCAAGCTGACTGCCCTCGTACGGAAGGAATGGATCCGTATAGAGACTTCATTTTTACCAAAAAGCAAAAAATACTAACGGAGGTAGTTATGAGCAAGGTACTTGGTAAATGATAGTCACAGGAGTAGATGCTGCGTTTGCTAACTTCGGTCTGTGTCGAGCAAGGATCCATGACGGGCTAATACAGCCGTCAGAACTCCAGCTTATCAGCACAGAGGGGCAGGACAAGAAAGTGGTGCGTAAGTCTTCTGATGATTTGCGAAGGGCTAAGGAACTGATTAATCCTTTTGTATCGTTTTGCAGGTCCTCCACTATTGCGTTCGCAGAAGTCCCCCACGGATCCCAGTCGGCTAGGGCTTCATGGTCACTAGGAATCGCAGTAGGCGTGTTAGCCGCCTGCCCTGTCCCTATGATTCAAGTGTCTGCGCTTGAAGTTAAGCTAGCCACAGTGGGGCGTAAGAATGCATCCAAGGACGACATGATCCAGTGGGCAACCACTCTGTATCCTAACTTGAATTGGATACGGTGCAGAGGCAGGATTACGAACGCTAACGAGCACTTAGCGGATGCGGTGGCTACCATCCATGCGGGAATTAAAACAAACGAGTACAAAGGCCTCCTAGCTATGTTGGGAGGCACTAAACAACAGCAACGCAGGGAACTTATTAAATGAGAATAGCTATCAGCTTAAAGAAGCCACCAGAACTCCGTTATCATAAAGCAACCGTGTCTACCTACTTTGGATTGCGTAAACGAGTTTACTGTTACATAGAGACTCCGGCTAGGTGGGTACGAGCATTTCACTACCCGGTTGAATTTGCTGATGAAGAATTAAGTAAAATACTCACGGCTAGAGTTAATTTTTATTTAGCTATTTTAAAGATTCCAAACGTAGTATGAAACTACCTGCCATCGTAACGAGTGATTTACACTTAACCGCAAACCCAAGAGATGCCTACCGCTGGGAATTATTTCCATGGTTGGTAACTCAATGTAAGCAGCATAAGGTAAAGACTCTACTCATACTTGGGGACTTAACAGATGCAAAAGATTTTCACTCATCCACCTTAGTTAATCAGGTTGCCGATGCTTTAAACATGCTTACTGATTATGTGGAGGAAATAATAATCCTCATGGGTAACCATGACTATCTAAAGAATGGGGAAGCGTTCTTTCAATTCTTAAACCACCATCCTCAGATACAATTCATTACTAAGATAGCAGATGGAGAAGATGGTGTACTGTACCTTCCACATTCTAAAGAACCGTCAATGGACTGGGATCATCTTGACCTGATGGATTATGATTATATCTTTATGCACCAGACAGTGGATGGGTCAGTATCAGAAAATGGCCAGAAGATGTCTAGTAGCCTATCCAGCAAAGTAAATACAAAGGCTCTTGTATTCTCAGGTGACATTCATGTGCCACAAGTAATCGGAGATATTATGTATGTCGGATCACCTTACCCGGTTAGATTTGGTGATACTTTCAAAGCCAGGTGTTTACTGGTGCAATCTGGCTTTAGACTTAATGATCTATATTTTGAAACAATTAAACGAGCCATGCTGGATATTGACAATGCAGACCAGCTTCGTGCTTCTGGACTGTGCAAAGGAGATCAAGCCAAGATTAGGATTAACCTGACCACTTCTAACAACCACGTATGGCACACAGTGAGGCGTGAGGTAGAAGAAGCTGCAAAGGAAATGGAGGTTGAGATAGTTAGTTTAGAATTGAAACCCATTAAAAACCGTAAACAACTATATAGTTGTAGGCAGAATGGTAAGACTTTATCCCACGAACAGCGAGTTATGTCATTCGTAGAGGATCAAGACTTAGGTGGTGACCTGCTGGATGCTGGTCTGGATATTGTAGAAGGTAAGAAATGAAGCTACTCCAGTTAACTATAAAAAACTTTCGTTCTTTTAAAAAAGAGACATTCACATTCCCTGATGCTGGCCTATATTTCCTATACGGAGATAATCAGGCAGAACCAAGACTAGGAGCCAACGCAGCCGGGAAGTCGACTATCTGGGATGCATTGTGCTGGGTATTCTGGGGAAAGACTTTACGAGGTCTCAAAGCTGGAGATGTAGCTAATTGGGATGTTGGTGGTGATGTATCAGTATCACTTAGATATGAGTTCGAGGACTTAACTTATCTAGTTACCAGAACGTGGAAGCCTAACTCATGGGTTATGATAGCCCCATTACAAACACTAGACCTAGTAGAGGATGAAACTAACCTGCTGTGGTCACATTTGAAACTTAGTTACCTAGCAGCAACCCACAGTATCTTTATGGCGCAGCAGCAGCCAATGTTCCTAGATTTAGCTGCAAAAGATAAGTCTACGTTATTCTCTGAAGTTATGGGTCTAGATAAATGGCTGGAGTACAGTGACCGAGCCGGGAAGCAAGCTACTATCCAGATTAACCTAGCCACTGAGTTAGAAAAAGAAATTGCTAATATAGATGGGAAAATAGCGGGTTTAAAGGCCGTAGACTTTGAGAATGACCGGGTGATATGGGAAAAGACCCGTAAAGCGCGTCTTGATAGCTTAGAACAAGAGTACGCAGGCTATTTAACAAAGGCTAAAGATATCAAATTGGCTATATCCTCAGAACTGGCTAAAACATCTATTCTTGAACGGGCTCTATCCAAACTTGACAAATCGGTTAAGCATTGCCCTACCTGTAATCAGAAGATCAATAATACAGAGTACTCAGAGTTACTCCGGGACATCCAACAACACCAGCAGTTAGGTAATTTTAAGAAGCGGGATCTAGCCCAGTATGAACGCCGTATTGACTCAATAGAGTTAGAGGTAGTTGACGTAGAAAAAGAACGTAATCCATTCCAAGACAAAAAGAATGTGCTCGATGCTGAAGTAAAGGTACTTGTAGGCAGGAAGTTAGGTTGCTTGTCTTGGCTGGATGAAGTTAAGAGTAACCAGCGTCTATACTCATATTGGGTTCAAGGCTTCAAGGATTTACGCTTGCGTTTAATCGGTGAAGCCCTACAGCAGTTGGAGATAGAAACAAACTCAAGCTTAATGGAACTTGGATTAATAGGTTGGGAGTTAAGATTTACGATTGATCGTGAAACCAAGAGTGGGAGTTTCCAACGTGGGTTTAACGTGATGGTGCAGAGCCCTAGTAATAAGCAACAGGTGCCGTTTGAGGTGTGGTCTGGTGGTGAGTCTCAACGACTCAGACTGGCGGCGCAGATGGGACTTAGTAATCTTATTAGAAGTACTAGCGGGACTACTTTAAATTTAGAGGTGTGGGATGAACCAAGTCAGTTTATTAGCGCTGGTGGTGTTGAAGATTTGCTGGATAGTCTACGCAATCGGGCTACTCAAGAGAAGAGGCAAGTGTGGGTGGTAGATCATCGCACTCTTGGTTATTCTGATTTTGATAATATCATTACAGTGTGCAAAAATCTTGATGGATCTTACATAAAGTAAGTATAATTAAATTACTGGGTGACTACCTCCCACGGCGTACAGGCTGATGACCTAGCCTAGACAGAAATGGATTAGATGGTAACAGAAGGTCCTTTAACGGTTTCAGCCTTCTTTAACTTTGGTACGTGCGGTCACCCGGGAACATGATTTCCGTACCGTTAATCTAGTCAATCGGTCAAACTTGTTTTGATGTAATGCAGAAAAGATAACCCCTAGCTTAAAACACTAGGGGTTATTTGTTTGATGATGGGTAAGTATTTACCACACCAGAAGCATTTAATATTAGGTTTATTCCAAACCCCACAACTTGGGCATTGAATCATTGAATCGTAGTGATTGTTCCCCAAGGGCTGAGGATGCCGTATAGTGCTACCGGATCAATCTTATTTGCCGGTAATCCTATTGGGTGTGGAAACAACCCAGATGCAGATACCGCCTCTGCCCCATACTGGCTACAGAATAGATCATTAGTATTCGTAAGGCTTGTGCCTGTTACAAAACCAACGATACCCAGCTTGTTATACTCCGTTCCAATCTTACTATTTGCGAATGTCCAGAAGGCATCGTACTGCGCCTCTGTAACATCTATTGAGATACGGGATATGTTACTCCATGTCTCATAGTTTGGTTTGCGTGGCCATACTCCAGCAGGTGACCCACCCACTACATCTGAGCGAGCCCCAAGCAGTCGACCATCATCCATTACTAAGTCAACATGACTAAAGTGACCTTTACCGAACCACTCAATTGTCCTAGAGCAAAGGTCACTAGCACCGACAAACTGTAAGATTATCTGTTTCATACTACTTAGTTACCGGCGTGGCTGCGGCTTTTGCTTTAGCCCAAGCGGCTTCGGCATCTGCCACCGCTGTCTCAATATCAGTAATCAGCGTAGGCAATACAGTCTGTGCCAGTTTAAGTTCTGCTACTGCCATAACCAACGGGGCTGGAGCGAATGGTCCGAAGTCAGATACCAGAGTCTCGAATGGGGCAATTGCATTATTCGCTGCTGCCAGCGAAGCATTAAGTGTAACCAAGTTAATCATCTTTACTTCTCCTTGCGTTATGCATCCAGAGTTATGGGCTGGAGCTTCCCAGTGTAAACTTTTAGTCAGTTGGCGGAAGTGTCACCTGTGTGGGTATCCATCCTTTTACCTTGGCTATGTTGTAGACTATATGACCTACGGTAATAAGTGCTGCTGCAACAAACAAAGGAATGTTTTCTGGCATAGGATCTGGACGCCCGTGAAAGAACCAAGACACTACCGGCTCAAGAGATGCCGCAGATAATGTGATGGATCCAGTTGTTACTGCTGAATTGTTAATCATTTGAGTGCCTCCATAGTTACAGAAAATAAACGTGACATCCAGCCGAGACCATTTATATCGAAGTTACGAGTACCGGTATATCGCAATCCTCGGTTTGCCATGAACCGAGAAGCGGTGT
>Ga0302267_10005987_pt1 | contig 12527 bp, 13 predicted proteins | sample III_Bog_E1_3_FD_194555 | JGI IMG/M metagenome (GOLD analysis project Ga0302267, IMG submission 194555) | Peat permafrost microbial communities from Stordalen Mire near Abisko, Sweden - III_Bog_E1_3 | ecosystem: Environmental > Terrestrial > Soil > Wetlands > Peat | place: Sweden: Abisko... | reverse complement strand
GCGTCGAAAAAACGCCCGAAAGCCCGACCGAGGAGAACCACATCTGATCGGTCCAGAGGATGGCCAGATTTCGCAGCGAGAGAAAGCCCACCAGGAGGACAACGAAGACCAACCCGAACCAGAAACGGCGCGAAAGTCGTCCCAGGCGTCGCGGCCGCTGGGGAACGTCGGTGGGACTGCGCACGGAGAGAGCCTACGACTTTTCTAAATGGCTTAAAGAGGCGGCTGCTACACCGGAACGACGGTGCAGGCGCAGCCCGCGTGCAGCGGCGGGTAGGGCGATCCGCTCGGAAAGTTCTCGCCCGCGATGCGCTCGCCGGACTCCGAGTCGTGCGCACACATGTCACACGGCGCGTCGTTCGGCACCGCGAAGAAGCGAATCGAGCGCCCCTTGGAGGCGGTGACGACGCCGAGGTGAAAGGACCGTCGCGCCGCGTCGGTGCAGAGTCGCTCGACGCGCGCGCCGCGCCATTCGCGGTACGCGGCGTTCGCGCGTTCGGGACCGTCGCCCGCACTGTCGGACATGATCTTCTTGCGCAGCGCGAGCACGACCGTGACCGCTAAGTCGGCGGCGCAGTCCTGGAGTGCGTCGTTCGACACGTTGGCGCCCGCGACACCGCCCTCGTCGTGCGCGAACTGCACCCCGGCCTGGGCGGCAAGCGCCAGTGCTTCGTACGCGGCCTCGGCGTAGCGAGAACGCTGCGTGTGTTCATCTTCTAACTCGGTCGTGATCATTGCGCGCACGTTGCGCAGTCGTTCCAGCATGATGTTCTGGTCGTCTTGGAGGGCGCGTTTCACTCGGCGCGTCAAGACCGCGAGCGACTCCTCGAGGGCTTCGTCGCGACGGCGAAAGAGCACGCCGACGGGCGTTTCGGGCTTGTTCGAGGGCGTCTTCTTCGGTGGCGGTATCGTGACCCCGCGTTCTTCGAGGGTGGCCTTGCGAAGCCGAGCGAAAATCTCATTGACGACGTCGGTGCCCGAGGGATCGTCGTCAAGGAGTGACTCCTCGGCGACCGGGACGGGCTTGGGGGCCTTGCGCGGAACGGGCTTCGCGGCGGCGGGTTCATTCTCGGGTTCTTCGGTCGCGGGGGCGACGGCCGCCGGGGGCACTTCGCGCAGTGGCGTGCCGGCGAGGAGCTCTTCTTCGGTCGGTTCGGGCGCCACCTGGTGGTAGCGCAGGGCCTCGAGCGCCGCCGAGCGGGCGGCTTCGTCTGATCCATTAATGCCGTCGAGCACCTCGTCGATCTGCTTGCGCACCGAAGCGACGAATGAACCTAACGTGTCGCGTGCGACGCGCAGCTGTTCGATCTGGAGGTGCAGTGCCTTGCGCTTGATGGCGAGGTCGTTCAAGACGGTGCGCCGTGCTTCGTTGGACTGCTCGACGATAGCGCGGCCCTGTTCTCTGGCGTGCTCGACCAACGCTTCACCATTGACCTTGGCCGAGTCGATCAGTCGCTCGGCCGCCAGTCGGGCGTCGTGATCGATCTGCGCGCCGGTGTTCTCGGCCTCAGCGAGCAGCGACGTCGCTCGCTCTTGGGCTTCGATGAGGTGACTCGCGGCGCGCTGTTGGGTCTCGGAGAAGATCTGAGCGCTGCGCTGTTGTGCTTCGGCGGTGACCCGGCCCGCCTCTTCGTGGGCCGAACGTACGATGGCCGCACTCTGAGCACCAAGGGCGGTCGTGAGGGTCGCCTCATCGAAGACCGGGTTCGCCGCGGCTCGCTGGGCCTCGCTCAGTTGGTCTTGGAGTTCGCGGACGCGGTGCTCCAGGTGGCTCATTTCGCGGGCCACGGCTTCTAAGTGGAGCCGCACTTCGTTGGGGTCGAGGCCACCTTTTCGCAGCGCGGTGAAGTTCACCCTCGTGACCTCGGACGACGCCTGCCGCGTGGTCGAGAGTGTTCGGCGGTCGTCCATTACCTCCAGACTACGGGCTCGCGCACTCCATTCTCGACTTACGTCGGCGGCGAAAGGGCTACGGGCTTGACGCCGCCGAGGCGCCGCAGGTCGCGCAGGGCTTGGGCGAGCGAGTTGACCGGCAATATCGTGAGGTCGGGCTGATCGGCGTCACGGGCGGCCGCCACGTCACCGCCGCTGTCGGGAACGAGAAAGTACGTGGCCCCCGAGCGGTGCACCGCGACGGCCTTTTCCTCGACTCCCCCGACCGCCCCGACCTGGCCGGCGAAGTCAACGGTGCCGGTGGCCGCGACGACGTGGTGACCGGTCAAGGAACCGGCGCTCAGTTCATTGATCAAGGTCAAGGTCATGGCGAGCCCGGCCGAGGGTCCGCCGATGTTGGCGGTATTGATGTTCACCTTCGCCGGCAAAACGACCTTGAACCCGTCCTCGAGCGAGACCCCCAGCCAGGAACGGTCTCGTCCCGTGACACCGGGGCAGTCCGACGCTTGGACGCCCGCGGGTTCGGCACCGGTGGTGAGTTTGACGTCGCTCGCCGTGGCGTAGGACAAGACGCCCGTTTGCGAAATCGTGACACGGCGCACGTGCAGGGTCAGCGGTACGCCCGGGGCGAGGTCGTGGACGTACTGCACCAGTTGACAACTCGAGTCGATGTTCTTCGACCCGACACCGGTGACCTCGTCGCCGACCGCGAGCTTCGCGCTGCGCGCGGGTGAGGGCGCGACCACGCCGGTGATGACCGCGCCGGCGCCCGTGGTTGGCACGCGCCACCCGAGCGCGCGAAAAGCGGCGACCTCGGCGCCCTCTTTCGCGTCATTCATCTCGAGGAACCCCTGGGGACCGAGTTCGTCACTCGGAATGCCGGGCTCTAAGAGCTCGTCGGCGGTGACGAACTGAACGTGCGACTGGAAGTGCATCGTGATGTACTGCCACTCAGTGAGCGACGTGAGGTAGACGTCGGTCAACATGATCTTGTCGAGATGCGCGTTGGTCTTGAGGCCACCGATCTTCACCAACGGCGAGACCGGCGTGGCGTCGCCGGGGGTCAAGGCGTATTCGTTGGTCGACCACCGTCCAAGGACGATGACGCCGCCGAGAATCAGCACGAGTACGACGAGTACGACCCGCGTGATCCGGCGTCGCCGAGGAGGTGATGAAATGGGGTCGTGCCAAGTGATGAACCAACGCTAGTGGAGGCTCCCGAGGCGAACTTAGTGCGCGCGAGTTTCACGCCGGGAGCTGACGGCGTCCGAGTGCTCCTCGACGCGCTCGCCTCCCCACTTCCTCGACTCCGGATCCTCGCGCTGCGCGGCCTCGTGCGCCACGACGCCGTGCGCGAAGAACTCTGGCGAACCGCGCTTCGAGACGTCGACGTCGATGTCCGCCGCGACGCGCTCGAACAGTTCGCCCACGCGCCGCTGGCTACGCCGCTCGTCCTCGCGGACGTGATCTCGCTCCTCGAGGACGAGGACGACCTCGTCGTGGACGCCGCGGCCTTCGCGCTCGGTGAGCACCTGGTCGTCTCGGCAGTGTCGCCGCTGTGCCGCGTGGCAACCGAACACGAGGACGCGCGCTGTCGAGAGTCAGCGGTCGCCGCACTCGGTGCGATAGGTGACGACCGCGCGCGAGCGACCATCCTCGCGGCGCTCGATGACAAACCCGCCATTCGTCGACGCGCGATCGTCGCGTTGTCGAACTTCGAGGGACCCGATATCGACGCCGCACTCGAGCGCGCCAGCGAAGATCGTGACTGGCAGGTGCGCTCGGCGGTCGCGCAACTCCGAGACGACGAACATTAACGCTCGGCGCTGCGAAAGAGGGCGTGCAGCGAGGCCATCTCTTCCAGACACGCGGTCAGGCCGTGAATGACCACGAGGTCCGCCTGGCTGGCCACGCTCACCTCGACGCCCGAGGCCGTGGCGCACAGTTCCGCGATGTCCTCGAGATTCGCTTGCCCTCCCACCAGGGTGATACCGCGCGCGCTGACGTCCTGGGAGAGATCGGGTGGGGTGTCACTCAGACACTCTTGAATCATCCGCATCGTCGAGTTCAGTACGTCACGAGCGGCGGTATTGATTAACTCCGCGCTGACTTCAATCTCGAGAAGGTCACCTCGCTCGACGTTGCGCGCGAGCACCACGCTCGAAAGTCCCGCGGTTCGCCCGAGCGCCGATCCGAGCGAGCACTTGAGCGTCTCGACGACGGCGGGTGCCACGACCACACCGTGGCGAAGCCGTAACAGCGCCGCGATGGCGGCGTCGACGTCGTTGCCCCCGAGCCGACGGGCGCCGTCGGTGACGATCCCGCCCAAGGAGATGACCGCCGCCTCCGATGCGCCCGCGCCCATGAGCACGACCGCCGAACCGACGGGGTCCTGCACCGGTAGACCGAGACCGATCGCCGCGGCGAGCGGCGCCTCGATCAGACTCACTTCGCGCGCGCCCGCTTGAATCGCGGCTTGACGCAGCGCTCGTCGTTCAATGGCGGTGGCGAGGGAAGGCACACTCATCACGACGCGCGCCCGACTGAGCTTCGAGACCCCGGCGCGGTCAAAGAGCGCCGCGATGAGCCGCGCGGTCACGTCGAAGTCAACGGTGGCGCCTTGATTGAAGGGGCGAAAGACGACCACGTGCCGCGACGTTCGCCCTACGAGTTCGAGTGCCCCGTGACCGAGTTCGACGACGTCGCCGGTGTTGGTGTCGATGGCGACCATGGTCGGTTCGTCGAATACGACGCCGCGCTGACTCGTGGCCAAGCGCGTGCGCGAGGTGCCGATATCGAGCGCGACGTCCAAAGCCATAGGGACCAATGGTAGGGCGAGGCCACCGCGAAGCAGTTCCTAACTAACCTGCTCAAGGTGGCAGGGCGGGACTCTCGATGGTGGCGCACGGGCCGACGCGCCCGCCCACCCGCCCATTCTCGGCTCTGGGTGCACCCGAGCGAGTTGCCGAGTTTTGACGACCTCGACACCACCGCGACCCCGCGCCCGCGTTCCCTCTCGCCACGGATCATCGCGGCGATGATGGCACTGCTCTTGGTCATAGGGGGCGTCGTCCTGATGGCCAATCGGGGCACGAGCACCGCGGGGGGCGATCTCCCCGCGCACCTGGCGGCCGACGTCAACTCGCTCCCCGCCTCCTCGCGCGTCGCGGCCGCGCACACGGTGGACCTAGCGATCACCACCCCCGGTCACGTCATCAACGTGCCGGCACTAGTGCTGCCCCACGACCTCGCCGTCACCACGACGGTGATACCCGCGAACGCCATCATCACCGGATCGACGACCACCAAGATCAACTTCCCCGTCACGCTCGAAGGTCGCGACAACGTCATGGGCTTTTCCATCGTGCACCTCGGCGCGGCGGTGTCGGCATTGTCCCTCGACGCGATGCCCGCGAGCACGTCGGTCGTCGCGGTGGCACCCATCGTCACCAGCTCCACGAAGGCGCCCGAGTTCGACTGGTCCGTGACCACGCTCGGCGATCCACTCAACGACGCGCAGGGAGTGGTCCGATACTTAGCGACGAAGTCGGACACGTCACTGAGTGGGTACGTTGACGCCATCGCGGTAGACGCCCGTGGTCACGTGGTGGCCGTGCTCTCGTCACGACACTTTTGGTACCCCGCGCGTTTCGTGGCCCAAGTCGCCGAAGTGGTCGCGACCGGACGGGGCTGTCACGCGGACCTCGGCATCACCGGTATCAATGAACAAGGCGGCGGCGTCAAGGTGACCAGAATCGCCCGTTACAGCCCGGCCGCCCACGCCGAACTCGCGGTGGGCGACGTCATCACGCAGTGGAACGGGGTGGACCTCGACACCTGGGATCAACTCGTCTCCACCCTGTATTTGACCCCGGCCTACACCACGGCCCACGTCACCTTCGCGCACCGCACGACCGTGCACCACGTGAACGTCACGTTGGGGTGTCCCTTTAAGTTGGTGCCGTGACGCAGAACCCATTTGGCGACATGTTCGGCGACATCTTCTCGATGCTCGGCCAACAGGGCCCCGACGCGTGGTTCACCACCGCGACCCAGTTGGCTCTTAACATCGCGCGCGGCGATGACGGCGACCCGAACCCCCTGCCCATTGAGCGCCAACGCCTCGAAGAGCTCGCCCCCCTCGTGGCTCGACACGTCGACGCGCTCTTCGGCGTCGCCTCGGACCCCGACGTCGTGGCGGTCAACCGATCGGCCCTCACACTGGCGGCGCTCGAGCAGTGGCGCCCGCTCATGGATCCGATGATCACCAAGACCCCGTCGAAGGACCTAGAGGACCTCGATGCGCAGGAGAATCAACTGATGGCCCAGATCTCCTCGACCGTCGGGCCGCTGTTCGCGGGGTTTCAGATGGGCTCGGTCGCGGGCCACTTCTCGGAGCGGGCCTGGTCGCTCGCGGTGTTGCCACTGCCTCGCCTGGAGGCGCGCAAGCTACTCGTCGTCAACAACCTCGCCACCTTCGCCACCGAGTGGTCCCTCGAGCGCGACGAGGTCTACGTCTTCGCCCTCGCCCAGGAGTTCGTCGCCTCGCTTGTCTTGAGCCAGCCCGGCACCGGCGACGCCCTGCGGGCGCTGTTGATCGACACGGTCAATGAGTCCAACGCCATCCAGGGCGACCTCATCGAGCGCCTGCAGTCACTGATTGAGACGGGTGACCTCAACGAGATGATGTCGCATCCCGAATCCCTGCTCGAGGGGATCAATATGCCCGACGAGAGCGACGCCACGCGCGCCATCAACGCGGCCGCCAGCGTCCTGCTGGCCTTTTTCACCGCCGCCGCCCACGAGATCACCGAAGCCATGCTCGGACCGCAACCGGCGCTCTTTGAAGCGGTGGCTCGCCATCGACGCAGCGACGCGCGTGGTGAAGACGCCGCGGCGGCGCTGTTTGGCATCGCGACCCAAGGACCCCACCACGACGCGGCGAACGAGTTCGTCACGACGTTGGCCGAGCGACACACGCTCAGTGTCTTTGGGGCTTTGCTTCGGGTGGACGGTCTACCGAGCGCAAGCGAACTCAACGACCCCAACGCGTGGTACGAGCGAGTGACGAACTCGCCGCTGGCCTAGTTTTCTTCGTCGTAGCCGAGGTTCCACTCGACCAGCAGGTTCTCGCGCTCGGCGTCGCGGTTCACGCGCTCACGGTTGCGGCGAAACTGCGGGTCGTGCGGGGGGAGGAATCGGAGTCGGGCGTCCACGCGGTCGACGAAGGCTTGGATCTGCTCCTCGTCCCCGAAGACCATCCGACACTCCCAGTGCGGCGCCACCGGTCCCAAGTAGATGACTTGGACGTGACCGACCGGGTCGACGACCTCGGTGACCTCTGCGGTGGGGACTTGGCTCACGACACTCCTTCAAAAAGCGCTAACTTCCGCCATTCTACTGGTCGCGGACCGTCTATCTCTAAGGAGCTTCTGAACATCCACCGGTAAGTCCGAGACACATGAAATCGTAACGATTGTTGGTCGCCAACGTCGCTACTGTGGGAGTAGAAGTGAGGGAAGGAGGTGTGTATGAGTGCAGAATGGATGGCCGACGGAAAGTGCCGGCAGTATCCGCCCGAGACGTTCTTTCCTCGTGACGGGACTGGGGTGATCATCGCCCAGAAGATCTGTGCGACGTGTCCCGTGGTCGCCGAGTGCCTCGTCTACGCGCTCGACAATCACATCGACCACGGCGTCTGGGGCGGCAAGAGCGAGCGCGAACGACGTCGCTTGTTGCGCGAACGACGTCGCGTACGCATCTTCAACCGCGAACTTCACTAAGCCCGCGTCTTGTTCGAGTGTGTTGCCAATGTCTCTGAGGGGCGACGTCTCGACGTCATCGAGGAACTAACTCGCACCGCCGGCGCGTCGCTGCGCGACGTGCACCGCGATTCCTTCCATAACCGCAGCGTCTTCACGCTGATTGACGACATCCAGCCGCTCGCCGACGGCGTGCGGGCCCTGGCCCGATCGGCGCTGGAACTGGTGGATCTTCGAGCGCACGAGGGCGTCCACCCGAGATTCGGCGTCCTCGACGTCGTACCGTTCGTAGCGCTCGACGCGAATCAGGCCCCGGTTGCTCGCACCCTTCGCGACGAGACAGCGCACTGGCTCGCCGACACCTGTGGTGTGCCGGTCTTTCTCTACGGTGAACTCGACGACGGCACCACGAGAACCCTGCCCGAGGTGCGACGACGGGCCTTCACCTCGCTCGCTCCCGATAGGGGTCCCGAACGGCCCGATCCGGCGTGCGGAGCCAGCGCCGTGGGCGCGCGCGGCGTGCTCGTCGCGTGGAACCTGTGGCTGCGTGGGGTGAGCCTGTCGGACGCTTCAACGGCCGCGACGGCGATTAGGACCTCAACGGTGCGGTCCCTCGCCTTTTCCTTGGGCGAGTTCGTCCAGGTGAGCTGCAACCTGATCGAACCCGTAGAGGTCGGTCCGTCCACGGTCTATGACCAGGTCGCGGCGTTACTGCCGCGAGGCTCCATCGACCACGCCGAACTGGTGGGTCTTCTCCCGCGGGCGGTGCTCGAGAAGGAAGATCCCGCCCGCTGGGAGCAGTTGGGGCTCAGTCGCGAGACGACGATTGAGGCACGTCTCGCCTCAGCCGGCTTGCGCCCGACGTTCGATGGCTCGGGCCCGGCGTAGTCGGCGACGCTCTCGTTCGCTCATCCCACCCCAAATCCCGAACTTCTCACCGTTATCGAGGGCGTACTCCAGGCAGTCCTCGCGCACCACGCAGCCGCGGCAGACTTCCTTCGCTTCACGGGTTGACGCGCCGCGCTCGGGGAAGAAGAGATCGGGGTCAACACCCATGCAGTTCGCGCGGGCTTGCCAGCCCCGGTCTTCTAATCCGCTCAAGAGTTCGACGATTTCCACGTTGTGTGCCTCCCAAAGGATGACGTCTGTCACCGATGTAATTACAACGGTGTCATTGTTACGGGAATTCGAACAAATTGCAAATCGAATTTAGGTACGACCTGGTGAGAACGGTTTTGAATCAGCCTGCTTGACGGTGTTTGACGAAGTCATCGAGCGCGTAGGTGCCGAGGTCGTTCACGTCGGTGTAGAAGAGTCGCCCACCGTTCACCCGAGCGATCTGCTCTACGAAGGGGAACTGGCTGCGTTCAATATCGAGGGCGAAGGTGTTGATCGTGATCCCCGCCTTGGTGCAGCGCAGCACCTCGGCCATTGTCTTCTCCAAGGTCTCTTGGACGGGGGGCCACGCGAAGAAGGGCTCTCCCGAGGCCATGAGGTGCGCGGTCGGCTCGCCGTCGGTCACCACCACCACCTGACGCTCACCCCGCTCGTTCCGTAACAGGTGGCGGCTGAGGGCCAATGCGTGCTGGAGATTCGTGCCGTAGTTGTAGTCAATGGTGAGGGCCGGGATGTCATCGATCTTGAGCTCCTGGGCGCGTTCGCCGAATCCGACGACGGTCACGAAGTCGCGGGGATACTTAGAACGGATCAGCTGCGTGAGGGCGAGGACCATTTTCTTGGCCGGGACGAGATTGCCTCGCATGGCCATCGAGAGCGAGAGGTCAATCGCGAACACCGTGGCCGAGCGCCGGGTGGCTTCGTACTCTTCGACCTCGAAGTCGTCGGGGTGCAGTCGCACCGGTGTGCCGGGGCCGCTTCGCAGCAGTGCGTTGCGCAGCGTCTTTGGTAGGTGGAGCGACACCGGTTCGCCCGGCTCCCACGGCTTGCTCGTCTCTTCGCGGTCGCCACCACGCGCGAGGGTCGCGACGGGATGTGCGCCAATAGTTGGTGAGTCGCGCAGCTGATTGAAAATGTCCTTCAGCGCGATCTGGCCAATCTTGCGAATCCCCTTGGCGCTCAGCTTCAAACGGTTGCCCTGGCGGTCGATAAAACCCTCGTCCTTCATGGCTTTAAGGGCCTTCTGCAGTCGCTCCACGTGTCGCGCGGCGTCGTCGCCCAGGTTTCGCCGAACGGCTTCGACGTCGACCTCGGGCAGACCCTGGGCGGCGTGACTCTGGCCGAGGAAGTCCTCGAGACCTCGCAGTTCACCGAGTTGCTCGGCGACCGAGGCGGCTTGGGCGAAGGAGGAGCCGTCTTGGCCGCGCATGCGGTGCGATTGGTTCCAGTCAATGTCGGGGGTGGCTTGGCGCAGGTTCGACACCAGCCGGTTCATAGAGAAGTTCAGTTCCATGTTCTGCATCATCTGGTCGAAGAGCGCGCGCAACTCACCTTGTTGCTCGGAAGAGAGCGAGTTGAACATCGCCTCTGCGGCCGCCGCCCGTTCGGCCATCATGCGAATCACGTCCTCGAGGCTCTCGGCCCCGGGGAAGTAGTCGCCGAACTTGGCCATGAAGTCCTCGAACGTCGGATCGAGATCCTCACCGCGTCGGTCTTGTTCAATCATCGCCGAGAGCGCGTCCATCATCTCGCGCATGCGCGCGAGCTCCTCGGGGTCCGGGCGACCCATGAACTCCTTGGACTGTTCGAAGTAGGTATTTAACACGTCGCGTTCGAGTTCGCTCAGGAGCTCTTCGAACTCCTCGCGCGCGGCCGAGGAGACGAACTCGTAGTCGCGGTACTCCCCCAATCGCTCGGCCAATCGGTCGCTCATGAGCTGTTGTTGCATCTTCTTCTGGTCGACGAGATCGCGCGTCACTTCCTGGCGACGTTCGTCCCCCGAGGCCTCCGCGTCGGCGAGCAGCGCCTCGACTTCTTCGGCCTCCACGGCTTCGATGTACTCCAGCCACTCGCGGTAGCGCTGCATCTCGCCGTCGGGGTCGGCCTGTTGTTCGAGTTCGCGTCGTTTGCGACGGGTGCGCTCTAAGAGTTCGCGCAGCCCCTCGACGCGCTCGCCGTCCTCGCGTTCGTAGCCCTCGCGCAACAGTCGGTCCATCGCCTCATCCAAGTCGCCGCTCTCCATGAAGTCGTCGGCCAACAGCGAGAGCATCTCTTCGACGTCGAGATCGTCGAAGTCGTCCCCCTCACCGAAACGGCGATAGCCGTAGCGAACTGGCACTAACGGTTCCTCGAGCGATAGAGCGCCCGGGCCCCCGAGGCGTCTTTCGCCAGGCGCTTGGTGAGATAGAGACCTTCGAGGACGAACTCGACGGCGGCCGCCTTTTCGCCGTCGCTCGCGTTCGGTCCGGCGATGCGTTCGACGGGGCCTTCGAGCGCCGGCATGGCGTCGAGGACGGCTAAGTAGTCGGCGTCGGGCAGGTCGTCGCCGGTGTGCACGATCGCCTCACCGTTGAATGCCTCGACGATCTCGGACGCCTCTTCTAACAACACGTCCGCGAAGCACTGACGAACCGCGAGGGATACGAGCGCCGCGATGACCTGGTCGGCGTCACTGTCGTCCATCGTGTCGAATTCGATCTTTCCCTGCGTGGACTGCACCATGGCGCTCAAGTCGCTGACGCGCGGCACCACGACCGCGTCGTGGGTGCGCAGCGTTCGACGTAGCGCGTTGGCGATGACGGTTTCGTAGTTCGCGATGGAGAGTCGCACCGAGACTCCCGAGCTCTGACTGATCACGTGACTGCGTCGCGCAACGTGGCTGACGCGCGCGACGATGTCGTCGATGAACCACGGCACCACGATCGGCGCGCTGGAGACGGGCACGTGGGCTTCTTGGTGCATGATCTCTATCTCGGTGGAGACTTCGAAGGGATAGTGCGTGCGGATCTGGGAACCGAAACGGTCCTTTAAGGGGGTGATGAGTCGACCACGGTTGGTGTAGTCCTCCGGGTTCGCCGTCGCCACCACCAGTACGTCGAGGTCGAGGCGCACGAGGTGTCCTCGAATCTGCACGTCGCGCTCTTCTAGGACATTCAACAGCCCGACTTGGATTCGTTCGGAGAGGTCGGGGAGTTCGTTGATCGCGAAGACACCGCGGTTCGACTTGGGCACCAGGCCGTAACTGAGGGCCTTCGGGTCGTCGAGGAAGAGGCCGCTGGCGACCTTGATGGGATCGATTTCGCCGATCAGGTCAGCCATCGAGGTGTCGGGCGAGGCTAACTTTTCCGCGAAGCGTTGACTGCGGTGCACCCAGGCGACGGGCGTCTTCTCCCCCTTGGCGGCCAGGAGGTCGATGCCGAAGGCGGAGATCGGCGCGTAGGGATCGTCACGAACGTCGGAACCTTCGATGATCGGCAGCCATTCATCGAGTAGCTCGACGAGTGAGCGGATGATGCGGGTCTTGGCCTGACCGCGCTCGCCCAGGAGGATGATGTCGTGCCCCGCGAGCAGGGCGGTCTCTAACTGCGGCAAGACGGTGTCCTCGTAGCCCAAGACCGACGAGGTCAATGGAATGCCCGCCGCGAGGCGAGACTCCAAGTTCCGGCGGATCTCCTCGCGGACTGATCGAGATTCGTAGCCCGACTCGCGCAGTCCCTTGAGAGTCGTGGGTAGGTCGGCGGGGTGAATTGGGGTGCTCATAGGTACAGGTTAAAGGTTCGTCCCCTGGAATTATTCTCAGCCGGCGAGCCCAGATCGTCCATTTGAGTGGTCGCGGCACCGGTGGCTCCTGCGGTGAGCCGGCGAGGTGTTCGACGTTCGAGTGGTGGAGGTCCGCTACCTCGGCCGGGACAACGAGTGACGCGTGGCCGCAACGACGTTACCGCCGGGCCGATAGGCGAGATGAGCGGCGCGCGG
>Ga0302267_10005965_pt1 | contig 12551 bp, 11 predicted proteins | sample III_Bog_E1_3_FD_194555 | JGI IMG/M metagenome (GOLD analysis project Ga0302267, IMG submission 194555) | Peat permafrost microbial communities from Stordalen Mire near Abisko, Sweden - III_Bog_E1_3 | ecosystem: Environmental > Terrestrial > Soil > Wetlands > Peat | place: Sweden: Abisko... | reverse complement strand
CCGTTGAACCCTACTTTATTTTCCGATGCAGAAGGTGGAAAAGATCAAGTCAAGAATGTCGTCGGAGGTCGTCTGGCCCGTCAGCGAATCCAGCGCCCACAGGGCTCGGTAAAGGTCCAGCAGAATCATCTCGTGGGGGATTGCGTTCGCATTGGCTTTTTCCGCGTCGCTCAGGGCTGTCAACGCGGTCGCGATGGACTGGTGGTGGCGCAGGCTGGTCAGCATGCCCGGTTCCGAAGCCGCGCCGCCGGTGGCCAATGCCAGAATTCGCTCTCGCAGCGCCGGAATCCCGTCGCCGGTCAGCGCCGAAGTGCGAAGCGCAGGAACGCCGCCAACATTCTCGGCCGCCTCGCCTGTAGTTGCCAGATCGCACTTGTTCACAGCTACGATTGCGGGTCGCCCCTGGACAGCCTCCAGCAAGCGATGTTCTTCTTCGTTGAGCGGTTCCGTGGCATCCAGCACCACCAGCACCAGCGCGGCATCTGCCAGAGCCTCGCGGCTGCGGGCAATGCCCAGTTGCTCCGCCTCCTCAAGACTCTCTCGCAACCCGGCTGTGTCTACCAGCTCCAGCGGAATCCCATCGAGAGAGATTCGCTCCGTTACGGTATCGCGGGTCGTTCCCGGCGTCGCCGTTACAATCGCCCGTTCCCTCTCCACCAGCCGATTGAAGAGCGAACTCTTTCCCGCGTTCGGCCGCCCGACAATCGCCAGAGTCAACCCGTCGTGGACAATGCGGCCGCGCGCAAAAGAAGCCGATAGTGCGTTGAGAGACGGCATCAGCTCGCCGATCCGCCGCGCAATCTCGGTCGCCGGAGCCACGTCTATGTCGTCCTCGGCAAAGTCGATGCCGGCTTCGAGCAGCGCGATCAGTTCCACCAAGTCCTGCTTCACCGGCTGCACGCGCCGGCTCAGCGCCCCGCCCATCTGGCTGGCGGCCTGGCGCGCCTGGGTCAGCGTCTGCGCCTCAATCAGATCCCGCACCGCCTCGGCCTGGGTTAGGTCGATCTTCCCCGCCAGAAACGCCCGCTGCGTAAACTCGCCCGGTTCCGCCATCCTGGCGCCCAGGTCCAGCGCGCGGCGCAGCAGCAGTTCCAGCACCACCGGCGAACCATGCGCCGCAATCTCCACCACATCTTCGGCGGTGTATGAGTTGGGCGCGGCAAACCACGTCATCAATGCCTCGTCGATCCGGCCAGACTCGCCGTGCTCGACCCCGCCCGCCGGCACATCCAGCACATCGGCCAGCCGCGCCCGCCCATGCTCCAGCGGCTGGCGCAGGCTTACCAGTTGCGCGGCGATGGACGCAGCCTGAATCCCGCTCAGCCGCACGATTCCGATGCCGCCACGGCCCGGCGGCGTGGAGATCGCGGCAATAGTGTCAATGTTGGCGCCTGAGTTGGTGTCTGCAACAGTCATAAGCTGCTCATAGTGTAGAGGCTGCAACGGCGCGCCGTGCTCCGGCCAACATACCGAAGCCTACGGGAAATCGCTTTCCACTCAAGGAATCGGACTATAATCGCTCGTGAGAATTGATGAGAACTCTGGTCGCTCCAGGCTTTTTTCGGCGTCGCCCAAAGCACCAATTGAGGGTCAAAATCAGGTGAAAGCAAAGCAGGGGAATGGGCGATCGGCTTGGAGCTGGACGATCGGTTCCATAGGGAAGCGATCTTGGGGTCTGATGCTTGCGGTGCTTCTCTTGTCTACCGCGGCAGCCTATGCGCAGCAATCCGCGCAGCCCGTCTGGCAGGGCGTGCTCCGCAATCCCGCCGGAGCTCCCATTCAAAAGGCGAAGATTCGGCTTGCCGGGACAAGCGGCAAAGGCGAAGCGGTCACCGGCGCGGATGGGCGATTTGCGCTGACAGCATTGCCCCCCGGCCAGTACCGGCTCAGTGTTGAAGCAAGTGGCCGTAACATCGACTATTCCCAGACGATCGATCTTGTGCCAGCGGCTCCCCCAGTCGCGATCACACTCTCGGATCAAGGCGAACTCACTGTGGCTGCCCTCAAAGCCCCGGCGGCGACCGGCGGCGAGGAACTTTCCAGCCAGGCGGTCAGCGAACTGCCGCTCAACAAGCGCGACTTCAGCACCCTGCTGCTGCTGGCCGCCGGCACCATGACCGATACCAACGGCGCAACCAATTTCACGCAGCAGTTCGCCATCAACGGGCAGCGCGGCGTTGAGGCGACCTTTGCCATGGACGGCGCGGACATCAGCGACCCGGAGATGGGCGGGGCCACCTTTACCAACTTCAACGTGGACGCGGTCGAAAGCATCGATTCCAGCTCCGGCTGGATGCCGGCCGAGATCGGCCGCGGAGCTGCGGGATTTACCAATATCCACACCCGCTCCGGCGCCAGCGGCTTCCACGGATCGGTCTTCGAGTTTGTCCGCAACTCCGCCTTTGACGCCCGCAACTACTTTGACCACGCCACCCCGGCCTATCCGGGCAGGATTCCGCCCTTCCGCCGCAACGAGTTCGGATTCACCAACGGCGGCCCGGTCTTCATACCCCACGCTTACGACGGCCGCAAGCGCACCTTCTACTTCGCGCAATACCAGGGCTTCCGCCAGGTGCTGGGAACCACGCAGGTGATGCCGGTGCCCACTGCCGCGCAGAGGCCCGGGAACGGATGCCAAAGCGACCGAACCATCGTTTGCGATACGGTGACCTACGCCGACAAGAGCTCCGATACGCTCTTCGTCCCCGTTGACGCGGGGATTGCGGCTGTGCTGGCACGCTATCCGCTGCCCAACGATCCAACCGGGCCGTTTGGCGGCAACACATACGCAACCGCTTCAAAGGTTGCCACCGACGCCGACCAGTTCTCCCTACGACTCGATCACAGGTTCTCCCCCAACGACCAGTTCTTTGCTCGGTTCAATCTCGACAATCTCACCGGACCCACCACCAATCCCGACCAGACGGCCATCGATCCCTCCTTTGGCGTCATGTATATCGACCGGCAGCGCAATGTGGTGGGCACTTACACGCGCACTGTCTCGCCGCGTCTTGTGCTCGAATCCTCCATAAGCATCACGCGCTCAACGCCGGGGTTTCCCACCCCCAACTACACCGACCCCGCAGTCAAGTTCAACGATGGGCTGTTCGAGGCGTTCAACTCCGCCGCAGGCTCTGTGATGCAGTCTTACGGCAATCTCTTCCAGGGCCGCCAGAGCGCATCGTTTACCACCGCGCGCCACGCCCTTAAAGCCGGGTTCGAGGCCCGCATCAATCGCGACTCCACTTACTTCGGCATCAGCCCCAACGGCGAATACGACTATGGCGGAGGGGCCGCTTATGCCAGGGAAGCCATCCAGTCGCGAAGCTCAACTCACAATCTGAACCCCGGTGACCTGCTGCCCGATACTCTTTCGAGTTTTCTCTCCGGCAGTCCGTTTGTTTATACCGTGGCCATTGCGCCGCCGGGGATCTCCGGTGGCGACCATATGGGCCCTGCGGCTATCAGCCGCAATAACTTCAGTTGGTACCTGCAAGACACCTGGAAGCTCACCAGCCGCTTTACGCTCGACTACGGGATCCGCTGGGATCTTTACGCGCCCATCACCGAGCGCGCCCATCGCACCTCCAGCTTTCTTACCGTCAACGGCGAGCAGATGTTTGTGATCAACCCACAGCCCGGCTACCAGACGAACTGGAATGCCTGGGAACCTCGCATTCAGGCCGCATGGCAAGTTACCAGCAAATTTTCGGCTCATGCGGGCGGCGGCATCACTGTCATCCCTCCCAACATCTGGCAGGATAACTACCTCACCGGTTCCACGCCCTTTGCCGTTTATCCGCGCCTGCTCTCCGCAGCCAACGCACCGATCCCGTACGGGTTCCAGATTACCCCGGCGCAGGTACCAAAGGCCTACACGCCGGCGGGCGTCGATATCCTGGCGAAAGGCGCCAAGGCCGTTGCGCCCAACACGGTGATGGATGTTGACCGTTATGAGAAAGACATGGCGGCTCTCACCGCGAGCCATGTGGTCAGCGCCCTCAACCTCAGCGGCATCGACCGCTCGTTTGGCAACGCCACTCTCTACACCTGGACAGCGGGCCTGGAGCGGAAGCTGGGCAATCTCACAGCGGATGCCAGTTATGTGGGCACCGCCGGCGTCAAGCTGCCGCGCACCAGCTTTCCCAACGCGTATCCCGGCGCTACCGCGGCCTTTGCGCCTTACACCACATTCGATAGCTCCGGCAACGTCAGCGGCGGCTTCGGCGTGGAAAACATCATTACCGCTACCGCCCACTCCACCTATCACGCGCTGCAAGCTTCGCTTTCCGGAGCAATGGGCCACGGCGGTCCCGGCATCCAGGCAAGTTATACCTGGAGCAAGTCACTCGACGACACAAGTCAGGCTGGAGGGGGCTTCCCGCAGAACCCCTTCGACACGCACGCCGAAAAGGGCCCGTCGTCGTTCGATGTGGCCAACGGATTCGGCCTCAGCGTGGCCCAGGATCTGCACCTCGAATCCGTTGGCTTTCTACACCCGGTCAGCAAGCTTGTCACCGATGGCTGGGAGCTGCTTAGCATCTCCGGCATCAGCTCGGGATCGCCCTTCACTGTGCTGTCAGGGATCCAGCAAACCGGAGCCGGTTCAAACGGAGTCGACCGTCCCGACCAGATTGCGATTCCGCATCTCTCCACAGCGCGCACAAACCGTCAGGATTACTTTGGCGAGGGCGTTAACAATGCTGCGGACTTCTTCTCCATCCCCATTCACGTCGCGGGCGGCACTGGCCCCAACCAGGGTCGATTTGGCACGCTCGGCCGCAATACCTTCCGCGGCCCGGCCTTTTACAATTGCGACTTTGCCCTCATCAAGAGCACGCCGTTCGGACGCCGCAAGAGCGGAGCGGAACTGGTGAGCCTGCAATTCCGCAGCGAGTTCTTCAACCTCTTCAACATCGTCACCATGGGCCTGCCCGCCAACATCCTCACGGGTTCCGGCTTCGGCGAGATCAGCAAGACCGCCGGCAACTCTCGCCAGATCCAGCTCTCGCTCAAGCTGATTTACTAAGTCGCGAATGCTACACTCCGGCAAAAGGATGCGTAGATGAAGGCGAGTGCAATCGAGTTTCGGCTCCGAATGCCAATCAACATGGTCATCGTCTGCCTGGGCTTTTGGGCCCCATGGATAGATACTTTGGGGCTCGGCAGGCGCATCCCACTGATGATATGGCTGCCGCTGGAACTCAGCCGCTTCGGTCTGGCGGCCTTCCGAGTTGGCGTGCCCTTGGTCATCGTTGCCGGCGCGCTGCTGGCCGCCGTGGGCGCGGCCCTGCGGATCTGGGGCGAAGCATGGCTCGGGCCGCCCATTGTGCTGCACGGCGAAATGAAGGCCGGCGCGGTATTGGCTGATGGGCCTTTTCGCTTCGTGCGGAATCCGCTTTATTTGGGCCTGTGGTTCGTCATCGCCGCGGTGGCCCTGCTGATGCCTGCCAGCGGCGCGCTGTTTGCGATGGTTGCCCTCAGCTTCTTTCTGTTTCGCCTCATTCTGGGCGAAGAAGCCTTTCTGAGCGGCCAGCTTGGCGAACCCTATAGGGACTATTTGCGTGCTGTGCCGCGCCTCTTGCCCCGCCTGCGAACCAATCTTGCGCCTACCGGCCGCCAGCCGAGCTGGCTGCAAGGCGTGCTCTCTGAGATCGCCCCCATCGGCATCTTCGCATCTCTGGCATTCTTTTCCTGGAGCTACGACAATCGCCTGATGGCCAAAGTCATCATTATCAGCTTTGGCGTCTCGCTGGTGGCGCGGGCATTGCTGCCAGACAACTGGAAAGAGGCTGGCGGGGCGGATTAGCGTGCGGCGCGCGAGGGTCCGAGTGGGAGCGAGACCGACGCAAATGACAAATGGGCAGAGCCTAAGGCTCTGCCCATTTGTGCGTCCGCAGTCCGGATAACTACTTCTTGGTGGGGGCGATCACGTCCTTGGCGGCCTTGGCCACGCGGAACTTGACCACGGTCTTGGCCTTGATCTTGATAGCGGCGCCGGTCTGCGGGTTGCGGCCGATGCGCGCCTTGCGGTCAGCCTTTACCAGGCGGCCAATGCCCGGAATCACAAAGACGCCGTTCTTCTTGGTTTCCTTGACGGCAGTCTCCGCCAGCAGGTCCAAAAAGGCTGCGACTTGCTTGTTGGTCAGTTCCAGCTTCTCGGCCAGTAGCCGCGTCAAAGCGGTCTTGGTCAATCCAGTTGCCATGTGTGTTCTCCTTCTCGGCGAGCCCTTGGGGCTGCCTGTGTTGCCGGGCTTCCGCCGCGAAATGCGTACCGCATGGAGGGAGTGCGACCGGCGAACGCTTGCACGTTTCCCCTGTATTCATGCGGGTTCGGAGAACCCCGTCGATGGTTACAATGCGACTTCCGGGTAGGCAAAGTCAACAGAAAACGCCCGATTTCCACAAATTTCTTAGGGTTTTATGTGGATTTTCCCTGTTTTTGCCTGATTTTGCACGGTTTTACCGATATTGAACGGTGGGAAGGAGCAAAATCCTCCGCTGAGTGTGCCACTGCCAGGGTGCCCCATCCTTTCCGCGTTTCTTGCGGAATGGGTGGGAGTGCATCCACCCCCATCGTCTATTTCAACCCGAAGAGCACCTTCTTTTTGGGCGCAAGCGACGCGCCAATCGGCGTGTTCAGCGCATCCACCATCGGCGTCAGCAGCTTGAAGTGCTTGATCAGCGTCCCTGCAAACCCCGGTTCAAGGGCAGCCTCAGCCGGCAGCGTCGTGCTCAGCCCCCACTGCTTGCACTTGATCAAATCCATCGCTGGATGCTCGCATGGGAATCCCTTTGGCGGCCTTGTCAGTGCCTCTCCCTCGAACTCGGTGAATGTCTTGCGCACAGCGGGCTTTTGGAGCAGTCTCCTAAATTCGATGTGATTGTCCAGCAGCCAATGCCGGATCGCCGCCAGTTGCTCTTTCTCCGGCATGTACGCCCCCGCGGCAATCACCACTCCCTTGGGACTCACCTGGAAGTAATAGCCCGCGCCCGAAGTCTTCTCCATGCCCATGTGACTCCACCACGCCGCCACGTGCGTCTTGTAGGGCAATTTGTTGTTGCTGAATCGCGTGTCGCGGTAAATCCTGAATAAGCTCTTCTCCGCCGGGCGCACGTGGTTGGGCGCAAAATCCATCATCGCGTCGGTGATTTTGCGGATGATGGCCAGCATTGGCTCCTTCAGCTCTGCCTCGTAAACAGCCTTCCGCTCGTTGAACCACTCGCGGTCGTTGTGCTTCTCAAGCCCGCGCAGAAACTTGAGCCCCTCAGGGCGGAGGTGGGAAGCGGGTGCTGTTGGCTTCGAATTCAACTTCGGCTTGGAAACCATGACAAGAGGAGTGTAGCGTAAAGACCTCAAAGAAAGTTCACGCTGTTGCGGCACAACCAGCGCGAGGCACTAAGAAATCCGGCCACGGCGGGCAACGGGCGACGGGGGAACCAACTCGGCGACCTTCTCCGCGCACCAGAGCTTGATAAGCGATTGATACGGCACATCGAGCCTGCGCGCGTGGCTGCGGATGGTGTTCAAAACATCCTCTGGCATGCGCAGTGAGATCGTTTCGGTGGAGGGCCGCAGCTTGGGAAAGGTCACCAGCTTTGCTTTGCTCCAATCGACATACTCTGTGCTATCGTTTCTAGGCGATTCCCAGAAGGCGCGCTCCTCGGCTTCGCTGGCGAATTCAGGAATTGGCTTGAACGGCTTGCTCATAGACAGCTCTCTCCTTCCGGCTCATTACCCGCGCGGATATAGGGCGAATGAGCGTTCCCCTTCCACGCACGGTGAAGGTCACATGCAGGCACCGATCCTGATCGCTCCGGCCCAGCGCATGAAATCGCCGTTCGCGCTGACTGTGCTTCAGATCGTCGGCCAGCAGCAGGGGCTTGTTGAGGAAGACCTGCTCGGCCTCGGATTTGGAGACGCCGTGCTTTTCGTTCTTCCTGGCGTTGCCATCGTCCCAGTCAAACCCGGTGTAGGGCATCGGCAGCCTCTGTATATGTTTGCAATATACATTTTTGAGGCGGCTGGGTCAAGTGACCGCAATCCGAAGAGCGTAGGGATTCGGTGCGGTTTTGTCGATTTTTAAAACTATGACAAGACGATTGCAGCGCGAATGAGGCTGCCGAAGCTTGGAGTCGGTGCGACGTTTAGTTAACCCGGACGTAGTGCCGGCGAGACACACTCTTGACCTTGGCTTGCTGAACTGAGCCCTTCTTGAATGGCTCTGTTGGGCATACTAGAAAATCGCCAAATAGGAACACGGCTGACGCAGGGCTTACGTAGTTGGATCTATCTGAGCCCTTTATACCGGCTTCAAGCCACCCTAGGACCGTGTCCATTGACGACTCATCGGGTTCATATTCGTGGTGCGTTCCGATGTGCCAGATCCGGAGCTGGCTATCGCCACTGGCGAAGCTTACGCGGCCGTGAATCGTCATGCAAGACTCGGCCGATCGCATTGGCAGAGCCGCGAAAAGAGCAAGACAGAGCAATGCAGCAATTCGCATTCCGATTACAGACAATCTCATCACGCTCACCCATATTGGCATTATTTTGCTTTCCTACCGGATCACCTTCAGCGCCCCCCGGAACAGCCCGTCAAAATCCGCCGCCAGCGCAGCATCCTTCGCCACCGCCTGTTCGATCGCCTTCTCCGCGGCGACTCGCTGATAGCCCAAGTTCGTCAGCGCCGACAGCACATCGTCCACCGCCGCTCCTCTGACGCTCGACTGCACCGGCGCAACGGCGAAGTCGTCCAGCTTGTCTTTCAGCTCCACAACCAGCCGCTCGGCCAGCTTCTTGCCTACACCGGGAATCCGCGTCAGTTGCGCATGGTCCTGGCCGCGAATGGCCTGCACCGTGCGCTCAGGCGACAAGCCGCTTAGCATCTTTATGGCCAGCTTCGGCCCCACGCCGCTCACCGTGATGAGCCGTTCGAAGAGGCGCTTTTCTTCGCGGTCGAGAAAACCGAAGAGCGCAATCTGGTCCTCACTGACCTGGGTGTGGATATGCAGCGCCGCCTCAGCACCCACCGAGGGCAGCGCCGTAAAGGTCGGCACGGAGATGGTGACGTCGTAGCCCACCCCGGCCGCCTCGACGATGGCCTGCCCCGGCTGCTTGTAAATAAGCTTTCCGCGCAAATGAGCGATCATGGTGACCAATTGTAGTATCCCGTGCCCGCCAAATGCCGCTTGCGCCCTCCCAAACTCCCCAGGAGCCCAGTTCGGGAGAACGCCTTTCTCACGATCATTGCGTCCAAACAAAGAGCTCGCCATAGCTCCGGTGCGCCCTCGCCGGATACAATAGGGTTCTACGCTGCGTCAACCGGGCGTTACGCGATTTTTTCTTGAGATTTGGAGCAGGTGCACGTGAGAGGCATTGACTGCCGCAGTCTGCGGCTTGAGTTGGTTGCAGGACTTGGCATCGCGCTGGCGATGTCCGCGCTGACGCTGGCTGCGGAGAGTGCGCGTGGAGTGGCCACGCAAACCACCATGAGCGCGGAGACCCGCGATTTGGGCGGGCGCACTCAGGCCACTGTGACCGTCACCGTAAGTGGCGAAGACGGCCTTCCTGCAACCGGCGCTGTGGCCATCAGCGACCATGGCGCCCAATTAGCCGGCACGGCGCTGAATGCCCAGGGGCAAACCAGCATTGTGCTCGCCCTGCCCGCAGGCGATCACTTTCTGACCGCTGTCTATACCGGCGACGCTACCCACCTGAGTTCGGTTTCTGTTGCAACTCGGGTTCACGCCCTCGTCAGTTCCACGCCCAACTTTCAGGTTTCTGTCGCTCCGGCCACGCTCACCCTCACCGCCGGCCAATCGGGAACCGTCATCGCTTCCGTCACGCCGGTGAACAGCGCCGCGTTGACGGTCCCCATGTTCGTTACGCTCTCCTGCTCCGGCCTTCCCGATCAGGCCGCCTGCACCTTTACCCCGGAGAGCGTTGAGATCCTCCCTGCCGCCACCGCCCCGCTCACCAGCTCCATGGTCATTGTCACCCAGACGGCATCCGCCGCCCTGTCGCCTCATCCACGGTCCAATTCTGTGACCTGGGCGTTTCTGCTTCCCGGCGCGCTGAGTCTGGGCGGTCTGGCCTGGGGCGTTCGCCGCCGCGCCTGGCTCAACCGCCTCTCGCTCCTAGGCCTGGTTGCCCTGGTCGCCATGCTGGGCACAACCGCCTGCAATGCGCGCTACAACTACTACAACCACGGCCCGCCAACCAACCCAGCCACCCCGGCGGGCACATATACGGTTACCGTCACCGCCCAGTCCAGCAATGGCGTAACCGCTATCACGAACCCCACCACCATGGCTTTGACGGTGCAGTAACCTGGGCTGCATGAGCCGCTGGCATTCCCCTCCCGCGGAGCTGTATGCGCTGGTCGAGCGCACGCCGGCAACGGTGCTGCTTGAAAGCGCGGAGCCCCCTGCGGCAGAAGTCAGCTCGGAGTGGTTCTCTCGCCTCTTCACTGCCCCTTTGCGCGTCTGTGTGGCCAACCATCCAGCCGATCTAACCAATCTCTTCGCGGAAATCGAGAGCGCAGTTGCGGCCGGTCGCTATGCCGCGGGCTTCTTCGCCTATGAGTGCGGCAGTTGGTTTGAACCCAAAGCCGCGATGCGTCCCAGCCGGCCCGGCCAGCCCCTGGCATGGATTGGCATCTATGATCGCTGCTATCTCTTCGAGCATCGAACGGGAGTGTTCCTGGGCGGCGATCCTCCCGGCCTTGCGGACTTCCGCGCCAATGCGGCGGAGCAGCCATCCTCAGCCGATCAGCATCTTGAAGCCCAATTCAACCTCGATGAGAAGCAATACGCCGCGCGCATCGCGGCCATTCACGACTGGATTCGTTCCGGCGACGTCTATCAGCTCAACTTCACCGCGCCGTTCCGGGTTCAAGCACCAGGCAATGCTGCCGCGCTCTACAAACGCCTGCGCAGCCGCCAGCCGTCGCCATATGGCGCGCTCCTGCACACTCAGCCTGATCGGCGCATACTGTCCTTTTCTCCCGAGCTCTTTTTCCGATTGGAATACCGCGAGTTGGATGGTCAAATCCCCCAGCGTCGCATCGTCACTTGCCCCATGAAAGGAACCGCGCCGCGGGGTCGTACCACGCGCGAAGACAGCGATCAGGCCGAGTGGCTCCGCAACGACCCCAAAAACCGTGCCGAAAACGTGATGATCGTCGATCTGCTCCGCAACGACCTCGGCCGGCTCTGCGCATACGGCACTGTGTGCGCCGAGGACCTATTTGCTGTCGAGCGCTACCCGACCCTTTGGCAAATGACCTCTACTGTCACCGGCGAACTGCGCCCCGAAGTCGGCTTTCATCAGATATTCCGCGCCCTGTTCCCCTGCGGCTCCATCACCGGCGCGCCCAAGGTGAGGGCCATGCAACTGCTGGCTGAGATTGAGCCGATGCCCAGAGGCGTCTACACCGGCGCCATCGGATTCTTCTCAAAGGAACAATCCGTCTTCAGCGTTGCCATTCGGACGCTGGAACTCGACGGAGACCGCGGCGTCATGGGCGTTGGCAGCGGCATCGTCGTCGACTCCAATCCCGCCGAGGAGTTCCGCGAATGCCTCTTGAAGGCCGAGTTCCTCACCGGTTCTTCAAGCAGCTTCCCAGACAGCTTTTCTCTGGTCGAGACTCTGCTATGGAACGGCGAATATCCCCTCATCGAGCTGCATCTCGATAGGCTTGAGGACTCGGCGGATTACTTCGGATTCCTTTGCGATCGCGCCGCCACAAAAGCCGCTCTGCTGGCCTACGCCGCAAAGTTCGCGCAAATGCCGAGTGCCCCAGGTCTCGCCTTTGAGACCTGGGAAGCCGCAGATCTCAAACAACCTTATTTTCCGACTCGACCCAACCCCAAAACTCTCCGCGCCCCATCCATTCCGCATCCTTTCACGGAAAGGATAGGAGGCCATGAAATCCAGTCATCCCCGGCTCCCCGCAAGGTTCGCCTGCTCCTCGACCGCGATGGAGCCTTGCACATCGCCGATGAGCTCCTGCCCGGCAAAGCCGCGAACCCCGCCCGTATCCGCATCGCCACCCAGCGCACCGATCCCCGGAACCCGATGCTCTTCCACAAGACAACCCACAGGCCCGTCTACGCGGAGGGTTTCCATGCCGCAACCCTCGCCGGCTTCGACGACGCCCTGTTTCTGAACCTGCGCGGCGAGGTCACAGAAGGCGCCATCCACAACATATTCATTGAAAAAGACGGCTGCCTGCTCACGCCGCCCATCGAGTGTGGCCTGCTGGCAGGCGTCCATCGCCGGCACATTCTGCAAACGCAGCCCAGCGTCGAAGAGCGAGTGCTCTACCCCGAAGACTTGCGCCAGGCCGACGCCATTTATCTTTCAAACGCCGTCCGCGGCATGCGGTCCGCTGGCATCCACTAGGACAACCATGATTCGATCCATAGCGAGTGACATCACTTGGCCGGAGGTCCCGCAAGTGTTTCCGATTGAGGCGGCGGTCCTGGGCGACTCGCAGGGCCGACGCATATCAAACTCCCAGTAACTTCAGTAGATAGGGGTGGTT
>Ga0302267_10005961_pt1 | contig 12563 bp, 15 predicted proteins | sample III_Bog_E1_3_FD_194555 | JGI IMG/M metagenome (GOLD analysis project Ga0302267, IMG submission 194555) | Peat permafrost microbial communities from Stordalen Mire near Abisko, Sweden - III_Bog_E1_3 | ecosystem: Environmental > Terrestrial > Soil > Wetlands > Peat | place: Sweden: Abisko... | reverse complement strand
CGGACGGGGGACATCTCGCCCACCACTGACCGACGACCGCGCCGGTCGTGGGCCGGATCGTGGGACCGTCAGGTGGGCGACGGACCGAACAGTTCGACGTCACCGGGATCGATCCACGCACGCACGGACATCCCCTCGACCCATGGGTGACCGCCGGCCCGCTCTGCGGGAACGTCGGCCTGCAGGCCCACCGGGTACTCGAGGCCGAGCACGATGCGATCGCCGGTCGGCTGCAGGGTCAGGATCCGGGTCGTCCAGCCGACGGCCGACCGGGCATCCAGCCCCGCGTCCGACCGGGTGTCCCGACCGCCCGGCTGGACGCCGACATCCCGCAGCGCGAGCACGCCACGCGCCTCACCGTCGGGAGCACCCGGTACGGGCAGAGTGAGCGCGGCACCGAGGTCGAGCCGTTGGCCGCGCACCTCGCCGGACAGGAGATTGACACCCATCATCCGCGCCACCCACTGCGAAGCCGGTCTGCGGGCCACCTCGGCCGGGGTGCCGCGTTGGACCACCCGTCCGCCGTCGATGAGCACGAGCGTGTCCGCCAGCGCCGTCGCGTCGAGCGGGTCGTGGGTCACGAGCACACACGAGACGCCTGATCCTCCGACGTGGTCACGGAGCAACTGTCGCACGACGGGCCGCTGGGTCACGTCGAGCGCGGCCATGGGCTCGTCGAGGAGGAGCAGACGGGGTCCGACGGCGAGGGCCCGGGCGAGCGCCACACGCTGCGACTCCCCCCCGGACATGTGGCGCGGACGTTGGTGGGCGACGTCGGCGACCCCCAACCGGTCGAGCCAGCCACGGGCGACGGCCGCTGCCTCGGCGCGCGACACCCCCTGTCGGCGGGGTCCGAAGGCCACGTTCGCCAGAGCATCGAGGTGGGGGAAGAGCAGGTGTTCCTGGAAGACCAACCCGCACGAACGCTCCTCCGGAGGGACCAGGACCCCGCGTCCAGGATCGTCCAGCACGCGACCGCCGAGCACGATGCGTCCGGCCGTGAGCGGCCTCACGCCGGCCAGCGCCCGGAGCAGCGTCGTCTTTCCTGCACCGTTCGGGCCCAGGACCGCCACCACCTCGCCCTCCTCGACCTCGAGGTGGACGTCCTCGTGGAACTCGTCGAGCCGTACGTCGACGTCGGCCACGAGGTTCATGTCCTCAACGCGCCGAGCCATCGACCCCGTAGCGCCACGAGCACGGCGAACGAGACCACGAGCAGCAGCAGCGACAGTGCGACCGCCACCCGCTCATTGCCCTCCAGAGCCAGGTAGACGGCGAGCGGAAGGGTCTGGGTGCGGCCCTGGATGTCTCCCGCGAAGGTGATGGTGGCCCCGAACTCACCCAGGGCCCGGGCCCAGGTGAGCGCCGCACCGGCGACCAACGACGACCGGATCATCGGTGCGGTCACGAGACGGAAGGTCGCCCAGCGTCCGGCACCGAGTGATGCCGCCACCTCCTCGAAGCGTACGTCCATCACCTGGAGGGCGGCCTCCACGGTGACGATCAGGAACGGCATGGCCACGAAGGTCTCGGCGAGCACGACCCCGGCGGTACTGAAGGTGAACTGGATGCCGAACCAGTCGAACAGCGGACGACCGAGGATTCCGTCCCGGCCGAAGGCCAGGAGCAGGGCCACCCCGCCGACCACCGGTGGAAGCACCAGGGGAAGCACGGTGATCGCCCGGACGACGGACTTGCCGCGGAACTCCGTGCGCGCCAGCAGCCAGGCCAGTGGAAGTCCCAGGAGCAAGGAGAGTCCCGTCGCCCACAGCGAGCAGACGAGTGAGAGGCGCAATGCATCAAGAGCCGTCGGCGAGGTCAGATCGGACCCGAGCGTCGACCACGAGACCCGGGCGAGCAGCCCGACCAGCGGCAGCGCCAGCAGACCGACAGCGACGACGCCCGAGGCGAGAAGGAGCGGAGGCGGACGGCGCCGCCTGCCTGCGGATCCCGCCACGGATCAGCCCGGGGGCAGGAAGTGCGCCCGGAGGAGTGCCGCCCGACCGATCGGACCCACTACGTAGGCGACCCATGCCGAGGCGAGCGAACGGTTGGACGTGGTGGTGAGGACGGCGATCGGGTAGCTGGTACTGACGTTCTGCGACGGGGGGATGGGGACGGCCACCCCTTGGGCTCCGACGGTCGCCGCGTTGGTGACGTAGACGATGGCCGCGTCGGCGTCACCGGTTGTGACCTGGGCCAATGTGGCATCCACGTTGGCGCCCAACGAGACCTTGGACGTCGCCAATGTCACCCCGGCCTTCGTCAACGCCTCCTGGGCCGTCGAACCGCACGGTGCGGTCGACACGCAGAGGGCGACGACATCGGCTTTGGTCAGGTCGGCCAACGAGTGGATCCCGAGCGGATTACCCGGCTTCACCACGATCTCCAGCCGATTGCGAGCGAAGATCACCGGCGTTCCGGACACCAGGTGGGCGGCCTGCACGGTGGTCATGTCCGACGGCGATGCCGACGCGAACACGTCGGCCGGAGCGCCCGAGGTGATCTGGGTGGCGAGTGCCCCCGACGATCCGAAGTTGAAGGTGACGGACGTCGACGGATGAAGCAGTCGAAAGCTCGTGGCCAGTGTGGTGAACGTCTCGGTGAGCGATGAGGCGGCGGACACCGTGATCGATCCGGACAGCCGTGGACTCGATGTCGACGTCGTGGTGGCGGCAGTGGTCGACGTGGAACACGCGGTGGCCGCCACCGCCACGATGGACAGGGCCACGAGGGCGAACGTCCGGTTGATCGGTCGCCTCATGAGTGGTTGACCTCCATGATCACATCAGTCGCCTTGACGACCGCACTCGCCAGGTCACCCTCCTCGAGCTCGAGGGCGTCCGCGGCCTCGCGCGTCAGGAGGGAGACGATACGGAATCGCCCGGCCCGCAGTTCGATGATGGCGGTCAGCTTGTCCCGCTCGACACGGGTGACCACGCCGTTGAACCGGTTCCGAGCGGACTGGACGTGCAGCTGCTCGGGCGCGTACGCCTCGTCCTCCTCACGGACGAAACGCGCGAGCTCCGCCCCCTCGACGAGCCGGTGACCGCCGTCGGTGCGGATCGTCTCGAGCCGGCCCTCGTCGCACCATCGTCGGACGGTGTCGGCGCTGACCCCGAGGAGGTCGGCCAACTGACCCGGTCGGTACTGTGCCATGCCCGACCCTAACCCACACAACCTCGGCAATGCGGATGCAGATACCCGTTCGGTGACGTATATGCGGCTATTCACCCCCCAGCGGGGTCGCTCCTGCGATCTTCGGGAGTCGTCGGCGACGGAACCCCGGCCGGGCGCTGCCACACGCCGGATCGCCCACCCGACTTGTGCCACAGGGTCAGATCCTCCACCGAGGCGTCCGGATCCACCACGAGCAGCGCGTGGACGAGCACCAGCGCGGCCGCGGCACAGGCGGTGAGCGCCTCCATCTCCACACCCGTGCGGTCGGCCACCGAGGTGAGCGCACGCACAGCGAACCCGTCGGGCAGGACGGCCACCTCCACCTCGATCCCGTCCAACAACAACGGATGGCAGAGCGGAACGAGGGCGGGTGTCCGTTTTGCCGCCATGATGCCCGCCACACGCGCCGTCTCCACGAGATCGAGCCCTCCGGGTGGGCGCGCGAGGACCGTGGCGACGTCCCCCGAGGTCCGGACCGTGCACCGGGCCTCGGCCACCCTACGGGTCACCGGCTTACCGGTCACGTCGACCATGTGCGCATGACCGTGCTCGTCGACGTGGGTGAGTCGGGAGTCCGGGCGCCCGTCAGGAGCCGGTGACGTCATCCCCCGGACACCGGGGGAATGACGGCGAGCTCGTCCCCTTCGTCGAGTACGCGGTCACCGTCGGCCGTTTCACCGTTCACCCAGAGACGTGACGTGCCGACGACCTCGGCGAACAACGGCCCGAAGCGACGTATCGCCACGTCGAGGACTTCCGCGACCGACGACCCCGGCACCTCGACGCGACCCGTTCCCGCACTGGTGCGGGCCGGTCCGAACAGGCGCAGCACGGGCACCGGTCCTAGCCCCCGATCATCGACATGGAGCGCGTCGGGCGGAGGAACCCCGGTGCGTCGATGCCGTGGCCGGGTCGCTTCCCCCACACCGCCCTCCGTAGCTGCAACGCGATCGCATCGTCGGATGCCCCCGTGCGGAGGGCGTCGCGGACATCGAGTTCGTCGTCGCTGAACAGGCAGTTACGGACCGCCCCGTCCGCCGTCAGCCGGAGCCGGTTGCACGTGCCACAGAAGGGCTGGGTGACGCTCGAGATCACACCGATCTCACCGGAGCCGTCGACGAACCGGAACCGCTCGGCCGGAGCGTGGTCGTCGCCCCCTCCCACCGCCTCCAGTGGCCAACGCCCGCCGATCCGACGTACGACCTCGGATCCCGGCACGAGGAGGTCGCGCCGCCACGCTCCCTGTGCGTCGAGCGGCATGAACTCGATGAACCGGACCACACGTCCCGTCTCGCGGGCGAAGGAGGCGAAGTCCAGGATCTCGTCGTCGTTGGTCCCGTAGGCGAGGACGACGTTCACCTTCACCGGAGGAAGTCCTGATTCCTCGGCTGCGTCCATGGATGCGAGCACCGTGGCCAGGCTGCCGCGCCGACGGATCGTCGCGAAGCGCTCCGGTCGGAGCGAATCACAACTCACGTTGACCCGCGTGAGACCGGCGGCGACCAGTGCCGGGAGCAGCGGTGTCAGCAGCATGCCATTGGTGGTGAGGGAGAGATCGGCGAACCCGAGATCCTTCAACTGGCCGACCAGTCGATCGAGGTTCCGCCGGACCAGGGGTTCGCCACCGGTGAGTCGCACCGCGTCGACGCCGAGTCCACGTGCGACATCGGCGACCCGGACGATCTCGTCGAAGGACAGCAGCGAGGTGCCCGGCAGGAAGGTCATACCCCGCTCCGGCATGCAGTAGGTGCAGCGCAGGTTGCAGCGGTCCGTGACCGAGATCCGGAGGTCGTCGTGCACCCGGCCGAAGGTGTCCACCAGGGGACCGGTCACGGGCATCGTCGCGTCGGGGCCAGACGACTCCGGCGACGCGGCCCGCGTGCCGGTGGAGAGCACGACGGGAACGGCGGTCACGCGCCCACGACCACGGGGAGCGCGGCGACCTCGAGCCGGTCCGGCGCGATCACCATGACCCGGACGGTGTCGCCCGTTCCGACGCCGTCGCCGTCCGGCAGTACGACGAGTGCGTTGGCGGTGGCCATCACCGACAGCTGGTGGGACTCCTGACCGACCAGGGGACGGACCCACCAGGCGCCCGAGTCGTCGAGGCTCAGGGCCGAGCGCACGAAATGCACCTTGCCGTCGGGTCGGCGCCCCAGCGGGCCGACCACCCTGGCCGGTACCGTCAGACGACCGATCACGGTGTGCCCGGCCATCGTGCGCACGGCGGGCCGGACGAAGAGCTCGAAGCTCACCATGGCCGACACCGGATTGCCGGGCAGACCGAAGACCGGGATCGCCGATGCCTCGAGGATGCCGAACGCGAACGGCTTGGCCGGCCGGATGGCGACCTGCATCCACCGCATGGAGCCACCGCACCGCTCACGCAGGACGGTCTTCACCACGTCGGCGTCACCGACGCTGACCCCCCCGCTCGTGAGCACGACGTCGCAGCGCGCCGCGGCCCCGTCCAGAGCCGCGGTCACGGCGGGCCCGTCGTCTCCGACGATCCCGAGATCCACCGGCTCCCATCCTTCCTGGCGTACGAGGGCGAGGAGGGAGTGGCGGTTGGCGTCCCGGATACCACCCGGCCCGAGCGGCAGGCCGGCCTCGACGAGTTCGTCACCGGTGGACAGGACACCGACCCGGGGGCGCGGGTGGACCAGGACCACGTCCGCTCCCTGGTTGGCGATGCTGCCGAGGTGTGCCGCCGTGAGTGGGGTGCCCGCCGCCACCACCGTGTCGCCGGCGGCCACGTCCTGGCCCACCGTCCGGACGAAGGCACCAGGATCCGCCGGTCCGTCGACCACGACGACCGCCCCTCCGGACTCCGTCACGCACACCTCGAGCATGCACACCGCGTCGGCCCCCGTCGGCAGCGGAGCACCGGTCATGATCCGGGCGGCCTGACCGGGTCCCACCTCCTGTTCCCCGGTTGATCCGGCCAGGATGGTGCCGACCACCTCGAGGCGGACCGGGTCCGAGGGAGCGGCGGACACCAGATCCTCCGACCGGACCGCGTACCCGTCCATCGACGAGTTCACGAACGGTGGAACGGATTCGGTCGCCACGACGGTCGAGGCCGTCACGCACCCGAGGGCCCCGTCCAGAGCGACGGGCCGGGATGGCAGCGTGGCGCACGAGTCGAGGACGAACGCCCGCGCCTCGTCGAGCGGGATCACGACGACACGTCTTCGATGTCGTGGGCGCAGAGGCCCCATTCGGTGCCACCCGCCCAGGTCTCGCGCTTCCAGACCGGCACGGTGCGCTTGAGCGTGTCGATGCAGTACCGGGCGGCCTCGAACGCCTCGGCACGGTGGGGTGTCGAGGCCACCACCAGGACGCTGGTCTCACCCACCTCGAGGCGACCCACCCGGTGGAGCAGAGCGAGTCGGCCGATCGACGGCCAGCTGCGACGCGCCGATGCCGCCACGTCCGCCAGCCGGGGCACGGCGGCCTCGGCGAACACCTCGTACTCGAGGGACGTGACGCCTGGGCGACCCTCCGAATGGTCGCGCACCATCCCACTGAAGGAGACCACCGCCCCGCAGGACGGTACAGCCGCCCAGGCGACGGCCCCGTCGACCGGAAGCGGTCGATCCGTGACGTCGATCCAGTCGGTCGTCTGATCATCGGGAGGCGGCACTCGACATCCTTTGCCTGTCCGGTCCCCCCCACGGGACCCTGGCGTTACAGCGGGGTCGCGGTACCCATCTTAGGTAGCCGTCAGACCGCCGCCTCCGGCGCGTCGCACAGGATCCGTCCGGCGACGCGGCCGCGTCAGTGGGGCCGACCCCCGTCGAGCAGGTCCAGTGCGTGTGGCACGACATCGACGATCGCTCCGAGACACTCGACGGCTCCGGTCGGCGATCCGGGGACATTGACGACGAGGCTCGCCCCGATGGTGCCGGCCACCCCCCGGGACAGCCGGCCCAGCGGATTCACCGCCCGCATCGCCTCAGCCAGTCCCGGCGCCAGGCGGTCGAGCGCGAGTCGGGTCCCCTCGGGCGTGTGATCGGCAGGTGAGAATCCGGTGCCGCCGGCGGTCACGACCAGCCCGTGGAATCCGTCCGCCAGCGACCGCAGCGCCTGCGCCACCGACTCGACGCCGTCGGGCACGACGTCCACCGACGCCACGGCGAACCCGTGGCCCTCCAGGAACGCCACGACCTCCGGCCCGGTCCGGTCCGGGCGCCCACCGGTGTGGACCGAGTCGGACACCGTCACCACCTTGGCTTCGTGCACCGGTTCACGGTACCGGAGCCGGGTCCGGCCCCGCCCGGGGCCGCGGTTGATCATCGGCACACCCGTGGCACAGTGGGTCCATGGGCATCGTGCGCCGAGCGGACCCGGTGCCCCCGGGTCCCACTGCAGGCCCCCGGTACGCCTCCGTGGACGATCCGTCGCCGGTGCCTGCCGCTGCGGACGACGGGCTCGCCGTGGTCGGCACGGCCCTCGCCCATCGCTACGAGGGACCGTCCGGTGTGGTGCCGGTCCTGGTGGATGTCACCTTCACCGTTCCACGGGACGGCTATGCCGCACTCGTCGGGCCGTCGGGCGCCGGCAAGACCACACTCCTCTCGCTGATCGGCGGGCTCGAAGCGGTCCAGGCCGGGACCTTGGAGGTCGGGGGCACCGACGTGGCCACGCTGGAGGGCGACGACCTCGCCGCCTACCGCCGGTCGACGGTGGGCTTCATCTTCCAGAACTTCGGACTGCTCGACGCCCTGACCGCATTGGAGAACGTGGAACTCGCCGCCGTACTCGCCGGGGAACGGTCCGCGGTCCGGAAGCGACGGTCCGCCGAACTGCTGGACGCGGTCGGCATGACCCCACGGGCCGCCCACCGACCGGGGGCGCTCTCCGGTGGCGAACGTCAGCGGGTGGCCATCGCCCGGGCGCTCGTCAACTCGCCACGGCTCATCCTCGCCGATGAACCCACGGGCAATCTGGACGCCGACACGTCGGAAGAGGTCATGCAACTCCTCGAGTCGTTGCGCCGTGACCGGGGCTGCACCCTGATGGTGGTCACCCACGACCGGGCGCTCGCCGGACGGGCCACGCAGCAGCTGGTCCTGGACCGGGGACGGATCACGTCGACGGCCACCACCGGCGCAGGGCCGCAGAGCGGCCGATGACCGGTCCATGAGTTGGGCCGACGCGTTCCGTCTGGCGGCCCGCAGCGTCGTGCGACGCCCGGGCCGGGCCGCCCTCACCGTCGTTGCCGTCGCCCTTGCCGCCGCACTCTTCACCGCGATGCTCACGATGGCCGCGACCGCCCAGGGACGGGTCCTCAACCAGCTCGCAAAAGGGGGCCCTCTGGCCGGGATCCAGGTCGCGGCCGCAGCCCCGAACCCGTCTCAGGCCGGCGTCGACAATCCGGCCCTGGGACCGTCGAAACCCATCGACCAGACGGCGTTGGACCGTATCGCCAAGATCCGGGGGGTGGACGTCGTCCTGCCCGTCGTGACGGCACAGTCGTTGGTGGCCTGGCCGGGTCACACGGCGACCGGGGGGAACGACGCCGGACCGAGCGGGTCGACCGGTGTCGTCTTCGATCAACTGGTGGGCATCGACATCTCCGACATCGGTGACTTCCCGGTGACGTTGTCCGCCGGGAGATTTCCGTCACCGGGCTCCACGACCCAGGTCGACGTGACACCGGTCCTCCTCGCCCGCTACGGGATCACGGGGACCGCCACCCGCTCGGTGGTCGGGTCGCAGATCATCCTGGGAGCCCCGCGCGGGTTCCGCAGTTCGGACGGGACGCCGGTGTTCCGTAGCCGTTGGACGAAGGCGACAATCGTCGGGGTGGTCACCCAACAGGCGGGATCGGGCGGCGTCCTGGCCTCCCTCAGCCTTGTCCAGGCCGACCAGAGATGGACGGCGGCGGGCGATCCCACCGTCGACCCCGACGCGGTCCGGTCGCCCTATGCCGGCCTGTTCGTGATCGCCAGCGGACTCGACGCGGTGTCGTCGGTCCGGGCGGCCATCGAGACGGTGGGGTACTCGACGAGCGCACCCGAGAACCTCATCGCCACCGTCGAGCGCTACGTCCACGTCGTCGAGATCGTCCTCACCGGAATCGGGGTCATCGCTCTCGCCATCGCGTCACTCGGGATCACGAACGCCCTGCTCGCCGCCGTCCGCGAGCGTCGCCGGGAGATCGGCATCCTCAAGGCCGTCGGGGCCCGCGATCGGGACGTCCTGCGGTCCTTCCTCATCGAGGCCGGGGTGATGGGGGCCCTGGGCGGAGTCATCGGGACGGTCCTCGGGCTGGCGCTCGCCCGCCTGGTCGCCGCCATCGTGGACGGCTACCTGACGAGCCAGGGTCTCGCCGGCGTGCACGTCTCGACGCCCTACCTGCTCGGGATCGCCACCGTCGTCGGCGCCACCGTGTTGGCCGTGGGTGCGGGGACCATTCCGGCCCGCAGGGCCGCCCGTCTGCCCGCACGTGAGGCGGTGGAGCTGTGACCCCGGGGCGCCGTACCGGACTCGGCGTCGTATCGGTCCTCGTGATCCTGGTGCTCACCGCGTGTGGTTCCCCCAGCTCCACCACGACCACCCGCACCCAGCCGAGTGGGCCCCGGACCGTCTACGTCGCCGTGGGCGGAAGCGACTCCGTCGGCTACGGAACCGACGACCCGCTCCTCGACGCCTGGCCGCAGCAGTTCTTCCGACGCTCGCTCCCACTCCAGACGGTGTTCATCAACGCGGCCGTTCCCCGGTCGACGGTGGCCGAGGCCATCACCGATCAGGCTCCCCTGGCCAGGTCCTCGCGTGCCACGGTCGTCACCGTGTGGCTCGTCTCGGCGGATCTCCTGGACGGCACGCCGGTGACGACCTACGCCAGCCAGTTGCTCCAACTCCTCACATCACTGCACGGAGCGGGTGCCACGACCGTCCTCGTAGGCAACGTCCCACCCCTCGACGAACTCCCCGGCTATCCCGCCTGTCGCGCCGGGACGGTCGGCGGGGGACGCGGGCTGCGCTGCCCGGTGCCGCTCCCCGCCCCGGCGAGTCTTTCCGCGGACGTCGCCGCCTACAACCAGGCGATCGCGGTGGACGCCACACGGAGCGGATCGGTCCTCGTCGACCTCCGGACCGCCGTCACCTCGTCGGTCGCCCATGGGGGGCAGCCGTTCCTCGAGCCGTCCGGGGCCGACCTGTCGACGGCGGGGAGCACCCTCGTCGCCGAGGCGTTCGGCGATCGGCTCCGCGCCGTCACCCGTCACACCGCCTGAAGCACGACCACCGAACGGTCCTCCACCTCGTCGCTGCTCACCACGTGGAATCCTGCCGCCTCGGCCAGCGCACCCACCGCATCGGCACCGACCAGGACCCAGGGGAACCAGCGACTCACCGTGTGGTGGGTCTCCCACCGACGATCCTCGCGCTGCACACCGGAATGCTGGCTCTCGACATCGGCGACGATGCGACCATTCGGATGCAGCAGCTGGCGCATGCGCCGCAGGAGGCGCACCGGATTCCCCCCGATACCGATGTTGCCGTCAGCCAGCAGCGCGTGTGTCCAGGTGTCGGCATCGGGCATCGGCGCGAACACGTCGTGGTGGATCGCCCTCCCGCCCCGTCGGAGGGTCATCTCGACGGCGGCTGCCGAGACGTCCACACCGAGCGCGGGGATCCCCCGGTCGCCCAGCGCCGTCGTCAACCTCCCCGGCCCGCAGCCGACGTCGACCGTGGGGCCTGTGCAGCGTTCGAGGAGGGCCTCGTCGACCGCCCGGTCCGCCGTGGTCGAGGCGTCGCCGCCGAGCCAGCGACCGATGGCGAGGGGGAGGCGGGAGCCGTCGGCCGTGGAGATCCAACACGGCTGGCCGTTCGAGATGTGCCGGTAGAGCACGTCGGTCCCCACGACCCGTCGCACGGGTACGGGTTCGCGATCGTGGACACAGCCCGCGCGGACCGAGCCCCGGCGGGTGGTGCCCGGGTCCAGCGTCACCATGTCGCTTCCCCGTCGTGGACGACCAGTTCGTCCGGGGCGGGCACTTCCCCCATGTGTTCGTCCACAGCCCCCGTCGCGGACGAACCCGCTGCGCGCCGACGGACGAGCAGGGTGCGAGCGGCATAGGCGATCGCACTGACCGCGAAGAATACGCCGGTCAGGATCAGCCATCTTCCGAGAAAGGGCTGCTGGGTGAGGCCGGTGGCCCTCAGGTAGGTGACGGAGCCCTGTCGGATGATGCCCGGGAAGAACAGGAGGAACAGCAGTGCGCTGGCCATGGTCGGGAGCCGTAAGTAGTTGCGGGGCGGGACCGCCGACGTCGCCTGTGGCGCCCGACCGGTGACGGCCCGCCAGCCGGCGCCGAGCGACCGGTCGGCGAGCGCATAGAACGGGAACAGCACCAGGTCGTGGAGCAGGATCGCCCCGAGGAACCACACGATGATCGACTGCCACCACACCCGGTCGTTCCAGAGCGAGTGGACGCCCAGCAGGCTGATGACGTATCCGACCAGGGCGAAACTGGCCACCAGCGTGAGCAGATGGAGGGGATGGGCGCCGTAGAATCGTCGGAACCGCTGCAGCGTCGCCGTCATCTCAGCGCACGAACTCGATCGAGCGGACCCACTTGGTGCAGTGGACTCCGGGGAGCGCCGGGACGATCACCCGGGCCGGATACCCGTGGTCGGGTGACAGGTCCACGCCGTTCACGCACAGCGCGAGCAGTGCGTCGGAGTCGAGCACCTGGTTCTGCTGCAGCCACGCCTCGCTGAAGCCGCCGCCGCCCTCGAGCGACTGCACGTGCGCCTTCGCCGGGTGTGGGACACCGGCCAGACGCGCCAGGTCGGCCAGCCGGACACCGGTCCAACGCTGCGTGGTGGACCATCCCTCGACGCACGCGATCGGGAGATCCGCCGTGTGCTGGTGCATGGCCATGAGCGACGCCCGGTCCAGCACCACCTCGTGCGCGCCCCCGGTCAGGGACAGGCGCCACGCGGCACCCGTCGTCGACGGCTCGATCGACGCGGCCACCGCCGTCTTGTTGATCTGGAAGTCGTTGGGGCCGTCACCGTACGACCGGCCCCGGGGGATGAGCAGCGCCGCCTCGCGGGCCACACCGCCGATACTCTGTCCGGCAGTCAGTACGGCGATGAGCAGCGATCCTCCACCGACCACGGCGAGGGCACCCCTCCGGCTCAGTGTCGGAGGGGCCGGGTCCGGCGCCACCAGACCATCGTCATCCGGGGGCTCGGGCTCCGTCCGGGACAGCGGTGTCCGCAACTCGTCGACCAGGGAACGGGAGCGGAGACTCCGCACCATCGTGGGCAGTTTGAGCGTCACGTGGACCACGAAGCCGGTCATGAAGACCCATGCCCCGAAGTAGTGGGCGGTGTAGAAGTTGAAACCGAAGAGGTAGTCGTAC
>Ga0302267_10005956_pt1 | contig 12569 bp, 7 predicted proteins | sample III_Bog_E1_3_FD_194555 | JGI IMG/M metagenome (GOLD analysis project Ga0302267, IMG submission 194555) | Peat permafrost microbial communities from Stordalen Mire near Abisko, Sweden - III_Bog_E1_3 | ecosystem: Environmental > Terrestrial > Soil > Wetlands > Peat | place: Sweden: Abisko... | reverse complement strand
GCGGTGGTCCCGACCATGCTCCAGGCCCTCCTGGAGCGCGACGCGGACAACGTGCTGGCGGGCCTCCGCGCGGTGCTCCTCGGCGGGGCGGGCGCCCCGTTCGCGCTGCTCGAGGAGTGCGAGCGCCGGGGCGTGCAGGCGCTCACCACCTACGGCCTCACGGAGGCTTGCTCTCAGGTCACCGTGCAGCGCCTCCGCACGCCGTATCGCGCCGAGAGGGGATCGGGCGAGGCGCTGCCCGGGCTGGAGGTGTCCGTCGCTCGCCCCGATGGTTCGAGCGCCCCCGCCGGCGAGGTCGGCCGGCTGCGTGTCCGCGGGCAGACTCTCATGGACGGGTATCGCCGCGGCGCGGGGGGCGCGGTCGATCCGGCGCGGGATGAGAATGGCTGGTTCGAGACCGGAGACCTCGGAGAGCTGGACGCGCGCGGCGCGCTCAAGGTCCATGCGCGCCGCAGCGACCTCATCGTCACCGGGGGCGAGAACGTCTACCCGGTGGAGGTCGAGCAGCGCCTCGAGACGCTCCCCGGGGTGCGCCGGGCCCTCGTCTTCGGCGTGGAGGACGCGCGCTGGGGGCAGATCGTGGCCGCGGCGCTGGAGCTCGATCCGGGGGCACCGGAGGTCGCCCTCGCCGAGCAGGTGGCGGAGACGCTGGCGCCGCACAAGCGGCCGCGGCTGGTATGCCTGGTGGAGACGCTACCGCTCACGTCGTCGGGGAAGCTGGTTCGGGCTGGTGTCGCGGAGCGGTATGCCGCGGTGCTGCGACCGTTCGGCGCGCGGCGGTAGCGCGAGCCCGGCCCGCTCGGTCCCGCCCGACTATTTCGCCGTCCTCGCGCAGCGAAACCCGGTGCTCACGCTGCCCGCCGTGCTCTCGAACGCGAGCCGGAAGGTCGATCGCGCCGTGCCCGCGTCGAAGTCCCACGAGCCGCCCCGCAGCACCCCCTTGTCGCTGGAGAAGGGCGCCACCGGGTCGGTGCGGGGACCGCGCTGGTACGCCTGCGGATCCCAGCCGTCGGCGACCCACTCCCAGACGTTCCCGGCCATGTCGAGGGCCCCGAACGGGCTCTTGCCGATGGGGAGCGAGCCCACCTCGAGGGTGCCCCGCAGGCGCCCGCCGCACGACTCTCCCGGCGGACGGGCGAAGTTGCCGCGCTCGCACGAGGGCGGGGCATTGCCCCAGGGATAGTCGCGGCCATCCGTGCCGCGGGCGGCGTACTCCCACTCGGCCTCCGTCGGCAGGCGCTTGCCGACGAAGGCGCAGTAGGCGGCGGCCTGCCCCTGATCGACGCAGTTGATGGGGTGATGGACCCGCGCCGGATCACCACCGGTGCACGCGGGCGCGAGCTTGGCGATCTGGGCATCGTCCACGTGAGCGCCGTGGATGCGGCCGGGGGTGCATTTGCCGGCGTCGACGCACCTCTGGAAATCACCGGCGGTGACCTCGGTGAGGTCGAGCTCGAAGGCGTGCGTCAGGGTCACCTCGTGGACGGGGCGCTCGGTCTTCCCGCCCAGCAGGGTGCCCATCATGAGCTTGCCCGCCGGCACCAGGGTCATCGTGGGCGGGGCGGCCGAGGGTTCGGGGGCGGCAGCCGAGGGCGAGACCAGGGGATCCGAGGACAGGGCGGCGAGGGCGGACGCGGCCTGGCGGAGCAAGGGACCTGCTTTGGACAGGTCGTGATCGTCGTCACCATCCTTGAACACCGAAACGGCGACGACGATGACGGCGATGACGGCGATGATGGGGAGGACGATGCAGCCCATGGAGAATGCAGCGCTGGCCATGAACAGCTGGCGCCACCACGGGTTCGCGGGGGGCTGCGGTGCCTCCTGCGGCGCCCACGTCGCGGCGGGGAAGCGGTCGGGCGAAGCGGTCACCGGAGCGGCGGTGGTGCTCGGCCTCGGGGAGGTGTCGACGGTCCGAGGCGCAGCGACCGTGGAGGCATGGGCGAGGGTGGCCGCCGCAGGCCGGGGATGGGAGCCGGTCCGGGGACCTTCGTGAGAGACCGTGTCCCCGGTCGCGGCGCGCGGCGCCGTCACCGGGCCGGTGGCGACGACGTCGAGGAACTCCCCCGTCGCCATGCTCGCCAGGATCTCGCGCGGGACGCTGGGCACCGAGGGGCGCGGCTCCGCGTGACCGGAGGCGGTGCTCGCGCCGGCGGCGGCGACGAGCGCGTCCCAGAAGGCGCCCGCGTCCCGGTAGCGGGCGCGGGGGTCGACCGTGAGCGCCCTCGCGAGGACGCCCTCGACCGCGTCGTCGACCACCACGCCGGCGGCGCGGAGCGTCGGCCGGCGCGAGGGGTCCGTCGACAGGATGTAGAGCTGGGTCGTGTCGGAGCCGTCGAGCGCCATCTTCCCGGAGACCATCTCGACCAGGACCAGCGCGAGGGCGAAGACGTCGGTCCACGGCCCCGTGGCGCCGAACTGCCGGTGGAACTGCTCCGGCGCGCCGTACTGCGGCGTGAACGAGCGGACCGAGCCGCCCGTCTCGGCCATGGCCTGGGTGACGTTGGCCACGTCGGTGAGCACCTTGGCGATCCCGAAGTCGAGGATCTTGAGCGTGGTGCGGCCCGCGATCTGGGCCAGGAACAGGTTGGCCGGCTTGACGTCCCGGTGGGCGATGCCCTGCGCGTGCGCCGCTCCCAGCGCGCGGGCCGCCGGATCGAGCAGGGCGATCGCCTCCGCCAGGGTGCGAGGGGCCGCGCCGCCGGTGCAGCGGTCCTTGAGATCCCGCTCCAGCGTGGAGCCGTCGAGCCACTCCAGGATCAGATAGGGCGTCCACGTCCCGTTCGGCGAGGTCGCCGCCCCCACGTCGAGGGCCTGCACGATGCCGACCGTGCCCCGCGAGAGCCGGTGGAGGACCTTGCCCTCGACGAGGAAGTTCTCGAGGAAGCGCTCGCGCTCGGCGCCCTGGAGCGTGGCCGGCACCTTGAGGACCTTGATGGCGACCGGCTCGTCGAAGCCGAGGTGCTGGCCGCGGTAGACCACCCCGAACCCGCCCTCCCCGACGACGTCGTCGACGCGGAACTTCGCGTCGATGGTGGCGCCCGCCCACCCGAAAGGGTCCGCCTCGGCGGTGCTCATCGGGGGCACCTTAGCCCGGGTCCCGCCGGACCGCGATGGCCGAGCGGGTCGCGGTGGGCTCCAGGGCGCTCGAAGCCCACGAACGCCTCATGGGGACCTCGCCTCGAGCTCCTTCGTGGCTTGCGGAGCGGAGAGAGGTCGGAGAGACTGGAGCCAGCATGGCTTTCCGTATCGTCCGCACCGCCGTCCCCGCCCTCCTGGTAACCTCCGCGCTGGGCCTCGGCGCCTCGTGCAGCAGCGGCGCCGTCGACTATCCGCCCATCCTCTCGGGAGCCGGAGGTGGGACGGCGAGCACCAGCTCCTCCGCCGGCACGGGCGGGACCGGCACGGGCGGGACGGTCACCACGAGCACGAGCACGACCAGCTCCGGTGGCACGACCGACGGCGGCGCCTGCATGGGCGGCCACACCTGCACCACGGTGAGCGAGTGCCCGGCCCAGTCCACGCTCTGCCAGATCAACGTGTGCACCGGCGGCTGTTGCGGCACCACCGACGCCGCCGTGAACACCACCTGCACCGACGACGGGGGCAAGTACTGCGACGGCCAGGGTGCCTGCAAGGCCTGCGTGTCCGCCACCCAGTGCCCCGCGAGCACGACGACGTGCGCGACCGCGACCTGTACGGCCAACGCCTGCACCAGCACCTTCGCGGCGAAGGGGATGGCCTGCGCCGACAGCGGCGGGACGCTGTGCAACGGCAGCGGCACGTGCGTCGCCATCTCGTGCGCCGACGGGGTGCAGAACGGCAACGAGACCGACGTCGACTGCGGCGGCGGCACCTGCGCCCCCTGCCCGGACGGTGACACGTGCAAGGTCGGCACCGACTGCACCGACAAGGTGTGCAGCGCCGCGACGTCGACCTGCCAGACGCCCACGTGCGCCGACGGGGTGCAGAACGGCAACGAGACCGACGTCGACTGCGGCGGCACCGGCTACATGGGCGCCGCGGCCTGCGCGGCCTGCGCCAACTACGAGAAGTGCGCCAAGAACAGCGACTGCGCCTCGATGAGCTGCAGCAGCAACGCGTGCGCACCGGCCAGCTGCTCCGACGGGGTGCAGAACGGCACCGAGACCGACGTCGACTGCGGGGGAGCGAGCTGCGTTGCCTGCGCGAACGGCAAGAAGTGTGGGACCAGCGGGGCCAACTGCCTGAGCAAGGTCTGCGCGAACGGCTTCTGTCAGGTGCCGACCTGCACCGACGGGGTGCAGAACGGCGCGGAGACCGACATCGACTGCGGCGGCGGGATGTGCGGGCCCTGCAACCCCGGGGAGAAGTGCAGCGTCCCCACCGACTGCAGCGGGGGCATCTGCGCGACCACCTGCCAGTGCCCGGCGGGCATGCTGGTCGTGCCCATCCAGGGGGGCGGCATCTACTGCATCGACTCCGTCGAGGTCACCTACCTCGCCTACAACTCCTTCTACAGCGCCAACCCGACCACCGCGAACCAGGACCCCTGGTGCTCCTGGAACGTGGGCTGGACGCCGACCGGCGCCTGGCCGTACCCACAGGCCAACGAGTACGAGCCCGTCCGCTACGTGAACTGGTGCCAGGCCGAGGCCTACTGCAAGTACAACGGGCGTCGCCTCTGTGGCCAGATCGGCGGCGGCTCGTCTCCCCAGGCGAATTTCAACGATTACTTCAAGGATCAGTGGTTCAACGCCTGCACCGCGCAGGGCGCCAACTGCACCGGCACCGGCTGCTACCCCTACGGGACGTCGTTCAACGCCAACCTGTGCAACGGCGACGGGTCCTCCGGGCCCGCCCCCTATACCAACCTGGTCAATTGCCAGGGCGGCGAGCCGGGCCTGCTCAACATGAGCGGCAACGTCGCCGAGTGGGAAGACTCGTGCGCCGCGAACAGCGGCAGCGGCGACGAGTGCGCCGTCCGCGGTGGCTCCTACCTGGACTCCTCGGACAACCTGCGCTGCGACAGCGACCAGACCACGGGGCCGCTCACCCAGCCTCGTGACTATGCCGGCAACGACGTCGGCTTCCGCTGCTGCCTGTAGCTGCGGATGCCGACGTCTCGCCTCCGCGACGGCCTGCCCGTCGCCCCCGGCGCGCTGCCCTTCCTCGGGCACCTGCCCTATGCGTACCGGCTGCTCCCCTTCATCCTGCGCCGCGCGGGGGGGGCGGTCGGCCCGGTCTACTGGATCTCCCTCGGCTTCGATCAGTACGTCCTCGTCTGCACCGGCTCTGAGGCCGTCGAGATCCTCCGCAGCAAGAGCTTCAGCAGCGGGCACCTCGCCACGCTGGCTCCGCTCGTCGCCGGCGAGTCGCTCCTCGGGCGGGACGGCGACGCCCACCGGCACGTGCGCGCCGCGATGAACGGCCCCTTCCTGCCGCGCGGCCTGGGGGCGAGCACGGTGGGTCCGATGATGGCGGAGCGGCTCACCGCCCTCGTCGCCGGGTGGGCGAGGGGGGGCAAGGTGCGCGTGGTGCCGGCGATCCAGGAGGCCGCCCTCGAGATCATCTTCCGCACCATCGGCGTCGACCCGACCCTGCTGGACGAGTGGCGATCGCGCTACCGGACGCTCCTGCTCGCCAACCTGGGGACGAAGCCGAGCTTCCCCGGCTCGCCCGCCTGGCGCGCCGCCCGCGCGAAGACCTGGATCGACGCGCGCCTCCTCGAGAACGTGGCCCGGGTCCGCGGCGCCCCCGCGGACGGCAGCTTGCTCTCGCTCCTCGCCGCGAGCCGCGACGACGAGGGCCGCCCCCTCTCGGACAAGGAGCTCGTCGACAACCTCCGCCTGCTGGTGCTCGGCGGGCACGAGACCATCTCGGCCACCATGGCCTGGATCGCCATCACGCTCGGCTGCCGCCCCGATCTCTGGAGCGCGCTCCGCGCCGAGGCCGGCCCCGGGACCGAGGTGCCCGGGAGCCCGCAGGCCGCGCGCGCCTTTCCCTTCGCCGAGGCGCTGTTCCGCGAGATCGTCCGCCTCCACCCGCCCTTCGGCCTGATCACGCGGCGCTGCGAGGAGCCCTTCGTGCTCCACGGCAAGACCATCCCGCCGGGCGCCGTGGTGGGCGTCGACCTGTGGGGCGCCTCCCGCGACCCCGCCGTCTTCGAGGCCCCCGACGAGCTCCGCCCCGCGCGCTGGCTCGGCCGGACCGCGCCCCCCGCGCCGCTCGAGCTCTCCCAGTTCGGCGCCGGTCCCCACTTCTGCCTCGGCTATCACCTCGCGTGGCTCGAGGCCGTCCAGTTCACGGTGGCGCTCGCGCGCGGCCTGGGCCCTGCCGGGCGCCCGGTGGTGCGCGGCGGTCGCCTGCCCACACCCGTCTTCCTGCCGACGGAGCACCCACCGGCGGGCACGATCGTCGAGTTTCCGCAGGATGGCCGCTGACGCGAGGCTGTGACGCGGCGCTCACCGATCCCTGGATCGGAGCCGCCTCGCTTGCGTTAGTCTCCGCGGCCCTCGTGCGCGTCGAGCGCGCGGGGCAACACAAGGAGCTGCGTGATGACTGTGCTGAAGCGAGGATCCGTCGGGCCGCAGGTGAAAGAGCTGCAGGAGGCCCTCGACGCGATCGGCTCGGAGGTCGACGACGACGGGATCTACGGGCCCAAGACCGAGGCGGCCGTGCGGGCGCTCCAGGCGGCGGCGGGCCTCTCGGTGGACGGGATCGCGGGCCCCGACACCATCGCCAAGCTGACCGAGCTGGCGGAAGCCGCCGACGACGAGGATGACGACGACGAGGAGTCGGATGACGAAGAGTCCGACGACGAGGAGTCGGATGACGAAGAGTCCGACGACGAGACCGACGACGACGACAAGGCCGAGGAAGAGCCCGCGGCGACCTGACCGAGCCTCCGCTCGGTAGAAGAGGGCGCCCTCGGCCGAGGGCGCTCGCTTCACCCCGGGGAGATCACTGCACGTTCTGACACGCGGCGGACACGGGCGCCGACGTGTTGTTGTCCGTCCGGCATTCGTGCCAGGCCGGGTGCGCAGGGCCTCCATCATCGAAGACCGCGTAGACGGGGCTGGTCCCGCTCGTGAGCGCCTGGTCCGGGCTGGTGAGCGGGAGCGTCACCGCCTGCGCCTCCGCCGGATACAGCACCTGGGTCGTGGTCGCGTGCCCGAGCAGCTTTCCCGGGGGGCTCCCCTCGTAGAAGCCGACGCTCACGCCCGGGGGGATCGCCGCCTGCCCGATGTTGCGCACGGTGGCGACGAGCGCCGTGGGGCCGGGGCACAGCGAGGCCACCGAGACGACCCCGTCGGGCGCGGCGAACTCACTGCCAGGCTGCTTGTTCTGGCGGAAGTTGTCGAGTCCGGGCTGCTCGTAGTTGGGCAGCTCGTGCTGGGGGATGGTGCCGTCCGGGGTCACGTTGGTGACGTGATAGGCATGCTCGTTCCACACCGGCGGTGTCCGCACCCAGGTGTTGTTGGCGTCGCTGAAGACCCGCACCCCGGCCTGGGCGAGGTTGGTGCCGTCGTTGCACTGGTACTCGGCGTTGCCGCTGGCGTAGGCGTTGGAGACGACGACGATGTCGGCGTGGCCATCGTTGTCGATGTCGGCGATCACCGGGTACTCGATGAGCGTGCCCGTGGTGTTGCAGGTCTTCCAGATCACGTTGCCCGTCGTGCCGTCGTAGATGCGCAGGTACTCCTCGTCCGAGTAGACGGCCTCGGCCATGCCGTTGCCCTGGAAGTCGAACACGCTCGAGCCGGTGGCGGCCGAGGAGCAGTCCGTCGTGGTGTCGCTCCAGAGGATCGTCGCCGCGCCGGCCACCGTCGGATCCATCAGCTTGGCCCCGTCGAAGACGACGTAGGCGATCCCGCCGGCGAGGCCGACGTCCGGGATGCCGTCGCCGTTGAAATCGGCGATGGTCGGCGGCCCGCCGCCGGTGGTGGCGCCCGCGCTGCCGACCGGGCAGTGATTGGTGGCGAACGCGGCGTTCATGTCGATGGGCGGCCGGACGACGACGAAGCCGCCCGGCTGGGTGGCGTCGTAGCGCCAGAGCGAGAGCGTGTGGGTGGGGTAGTCGATGAGCACCACCTCGCGGTTGCCGTCGTGCTTGAAGTCCGCGATGGCCGGCCAGGTGCCCCCGAGCTTGGTGTCCACGAACACGGTGCCGTCCGCGTGGTAGCCGCGGTCGGCGGTGATGATGTCGAGCACCCCGTCGCCGTCGAGATCGCTGACGATGAAGCTCGAGTCGAGCGGCGGCACGAAGGCGTGCTTGAGCACGCCGGTGGCGCCGTCGAGGATGCCACCCTCGACGATCACGTCCGGGTGGCCGCTCCCGTCGAGATCGGCGATGGAGGGCATGGAGCACGCCGCCGTGGAGGTCCAGTAGGGCGTGCCGTCGCCGTGGAACGCCCGGGTGCCGGTGCCGTCGCCGCAGGCCACCACCTCGTTGCCGGGCAGGCCGTCGATGTTGCCGCCGGCGAGCTGGCCCGCCGGGTTGATCCCGGGCGCGCTCCACTCCTCCTGGAGCGCGGCGGTCCCCACGTAGCGGACCGCGTGCAGCGTGCCATTGTGCTGGTAGTCGCCGCCCGTGAACGAGGTGAACAGGATGTCGGGCACGTCCTCCGCGTTGACCTTGCCGTCGCAGTTGGTGTCCTCGAGCACGACCACGATGGGCGCCATCATCACGTCGGTGTTGAAGGGAGAGGTGAGGACGCCCCCCCACGACGCCTTGACCGCCGGGCTGAAGGTGCCGGTGGGGTGGTAGCTACACTCCTCCAGGCAGTCGAGCGCGCCCGAGTCCGGAGTGCCCGCGTCGGCCGCGCAGGTGGGCGGGCTCGGCAGGCACTTGCCGTTGAGGAGCACCGCGCCGCCCTGGCAGGAGGCGTCGGCGAGGCCGCCGTCCGCCGCGTTGTCACCCAGCGAGTACTCGCAATACTGACCCGCGCTGCAATCGCTGGAGTCGTTGCAGACCGCGCCCGGCACCACGCACGCCTGGAACGAGCAGACCGATCCCGTCGCGCAGCACGCCTCGCCGCACGCCAGCGAGGCCTCGCAGCAGACGTTCCCCGCGCAGACGCCGCCGTCACCGCAGGCCTGGCCGGTGGCGCACGCCGCGCTCTGGTCGAGGAACGAGGCGTCACCGTCGCCGCCCCCGCTGCCGCCGCTGCCGGTCGGGGCGCCCCCGCCGTGACCGCCGGTGCCGCCGGCGCCGGTCGTGGTGTGGCCGCTCCCGCCGCAGGAGACGGCGGCGAGCGGCGCGAGGGCTGCCCCCGAGAACAGGACCAGGCTCAGCGTGAGGAGGCGGCGAGATCGCATGCGCCATGATGCGCGCCACCGTTCCCGCGACGCAACCATGCCGAGCGCGCCCGCGCTCCCGCTCCTCCAGCCGCGCCCGCGCTCACCCCGGCTTGCGGGCGTGGAAGAAGAACATCGGGGTGAAGATGCCGGTCTCGCCCCCAAGCACCAGCGCGTCCGCGCCGACGTTGAGGAAATCGCTCACGGCAGTGGAGCCGCGCGGCGCGACGCGCATCCACTCGAGGGTGCGCACCATCTTGTTGGTGAGCCAGCGCCCCGGCGGCGTGCGCTTGAAGCCCGAGGGGGACCACTGGCCGGCGAGCGGCTGATACCAGGGCATGCCGGTGCCGACGTCCACCGCGAGATCACGGCTCTCGAGCACCTCGAGCCCGGCGCCGCGGAGCGCCGAGATCACCTCGCCGGTGGGCCAGATGTCGGGCAAGGCGTCCCCCTCTTCGATGCCCTTCTTGATGGCGCGGTGTTCGGCGCTGTTCGCGTCGTAGCGATCGGTCAGGCACCACTCGTAGCCAGCGAACGCCGCCCCGGGCCGGAGCACCCGGGCGATCTCCTTGAAGAGCGCGAGCTTGTCGGGCGCGTGGCAGGAGGCCTCGATGGTGTAGGCGGCGTCCATGGACGCTTCGGCGAGCGGGAGCGCCATGAAGTCCGCCTTGACGAAGCGGCAGCGATCCTCGAGCCCGGCCGCGCGGGTGTGCTTCTCGCCGCGGCGAATCTGGTACTCGTTGTTGTTGATCCCGACGACCGAGGCCCCGGAGAACCGGGCGATCGCGCGCATCGGCCCACCGACCCCGCAGCCGAGGTCCACCGCCGTCATCCCGGCGCGGAGGCCGAGCCGCGCGGCGAGGAAGAACTCGTGGCGGGCAATCGACGCCTCGAAGCTCTCGCCCCGGTGACGCGGCGCGAAGTGGAACGATTGGCCCCATCCGTACTCGTAGAAGTCGGTGGCGAGGTCATAGTAATCGTTGACCATTCGCGTGTAGTTGGCCTTGCGGTCATCGGCCGTCCCGGCATGGTACGACGCGTACTCCGCGGCCTTGGCCTCGACCTCGGCGCGGGGGACGGCGGGCTGGCTCATCTCGGTGATCGTGGATTGGGACATGGTCTTGGGGGCGGACGCATACCGTGAGGTAGGCGTGGAGGATAGCCCTGTAACGGTGACCCGCGTCAACGCGCAGGGGTATCCGTGATGGGGCCGTTCGGAGCCCCCACCCACGGCTACGACTGCATCCGGTCCTTCCGCCTCTCGAGAAACGTCGCCCAGCTCCGCGGGTCCACGGGGTTCGCGGACAGCCAGCGCGCGACGCTGCCGCCGCGCACCTCCGCATACGCCTGCGGAGCGAGGGGGACGAGCAGCAGGAGCTGGACCGTCGGACCTCCGCCCATCTCCACCCGGCCGCCGTCCGCCACCACGAAGCCGCCGATGCCGAGCTCCTCGATCGGTGCGGTGAGGCTGTCCCCCGGCTTCCACGCGCCGCTGCTCGACGCGAACATCTCGCCGCCGAGCATGCCGACGAGCCGGACCAGCTCGAACGAGTGCTCGGGCACCCACGCGGCCACCTCGACGGGTGGGCACTCCACGGCCCCACCTCCCGGCCGCGGCGTCCGACCGAAGCCGTTGGTGACGATCAGGAAGCCGCGGTGGTCGTGGCGGGCGCGCACCTCGACCGAGTGGGGCAGACCGTCGGGATTCCGCGCGTTGACGTCCGTGAGGAGATCGCTCGGCGTCAGCCCCTCCAGCCCGTGATCGAGCAGCGCGCGATACGCGTCGAGCGCGATCGCGCCGCGCTGACTGCGCCACTGGTCCGCCGGGCTCGCTTCGGCCTCGGCACGCAGCCGCAGGAGGTCCTGGTCGGTCTCGATGGCGCAGGTCACGAAGGCGTCCGTCGCCTCGAGGTCGAGGGGCCAGGCGCCGATGCGCGCGCGAAGCGGAACACGCAGCGTCCCGCCGGCGCCGAGCTCGCGATTGTCGCGCACCATCCGGTAACAGGCGAAGAGCACGGCCTCGTGTGCGCGCGCGCGGCTCCAGCGGTCCGTCGGATCCACGAGCGCGCACACGTCCGGCAACCCGAAGGCGTCCATCCCGAAGGTCGCATAGTGCTTCTCGCCGCCGCGCTCGGTGACGGCGATGTCGAGCCACGCCGCGAACGGGCGGCACTCGGGATCGTCGAGGTCGCCCAGCATGCGGATGAACGCGTCGGCCGGGACGACCAGCTGGCCCGCGCGGTGCAGCACCACCGCGCTCCCGTGCCCGGCGAGGAAGCGCACCAGCCGACTGAGTCGCCGCATGCGTCCGTCGGCGGCCCAGTCGTCGCGAGCGCCCGCCATCCTCCGGTCCCTCCGATCCATGCCCGGGAGCCCGGTGCCCAGCCCGATGAACGAGCGGCCCCAGTCGAAGCTCGCGGGGAGGTCGCGCGCGTCGAGCCCATCTCTCGGAAACGCCGTGCGCCCGGGGTAGGTGAGCACGCTGTCTCCCTCGATCGAGAGCTCGAGGTCGCGCTCGGTGTGCGCCTCGATGCCCGCCTGGGGCAGGCCGATCCGCGCCGCCCACTCCCGGAGGGCCCGGGTGCCCTCGGGGAGCGGCTCCTTCAAGAGCACGGTCACGAGCGCGAGCTGGGTCGCGGTCGCCGCCGCCTCCACCTCGCCGCGTGCCCGCGGGGCCAGGCCGGCCTGGTCGTCGCGCGCGCCCAGAAGCCGATCGTAGTCGCCATCCGACGGGTCCAGGGTGACCACCTTGGCGCGAAGGCCGCGCGCGCTCGGCGCGAGCTCCTCCAGGATCACGCTCGCTCCCCCGACCGGCTCGAAGCCCTTGCAGGCGGAGCGACCGAACCTCACCTCGCCGCCGTCCGCGAGCCTGAGCACGCCGACCGCATCGGCGAGCACGTACGACTCGATCTTCGCCGCCGCGGGCAGCCCCGGAGGCGCGGGCGGCTCGGGGGCGGTCGTCGGGGCCGCAGGTTTCGATTTGAACAGGCGATCGAAGATGCCCATGGGCCGTGCATAGGCGCCATGGTGCGATCGTGTAAAGACCCCCGCAGTGCAGGCAGCCGGCGGTGGTCCGTGCTAGCGCGCGCTGCCAGCCCCGCCGCGCTGCGTGAAAAAGCCCCGCGTCGGCGCCGGCGCCCCCGAGGACTGCGGACCGACCCCGAGCGCGCGCGACGGAGGCCCCGCCATTCCGGCCGGAGGCCCTCCCCGCACCGGCTGAAAGCGCACCTGCGGGCAAGGGGGCAGAGACGCCGGGCGATTGGAGGTGGTCGAGGTGCCCCACTTGAACG
>Ga0302267_10005954_pt1 | contig 12570 bp, 7 predicted proteins | sample III_Bog_E1_3_FD_194555 | JGI IMG/M metagenome (GOLD analysis project Ga0302267, IMG submission 194555) | Peat permafrost microbial communities from Stordalen Mire near Abisko, Sweden - III_Bog_E1_3 | ecosystem: Environmental > Terrestrial > Soil > Wetlands > Peat | place: Sweden: Abisko... | reverse complement strand
CAGGTGAAATAAGAACTGCGGGCGCGGTGTCTCCAGTGCCGCTCAACGCGATGCTCTGGGTTGCTTTGGTCTGGTTCAGATTGTTGTCTGTCAGCACCACACTGCCTGTGTTGGCGCCTTGGGCAGTGGGCATGAAGCTCACGGACACATAGCAGCTTGTGCCCTGGACGAGCGGCGTACCGGAGGCGCAGAGGTTGGCGTCCCCGGTGTTTTCCGGGAAGTTGGCCGGGTAGCTGGGATTGGTTCCCGATGTGGGTATGGAGAATGTGAGGGGCAGGTTGCCGATGTTCTCGACGGCCACTGTCTGCGGGCTATCGCTGCTGGTCGAACCCACCAGTGTGGCGGCAAAGCTCAGCGAAGGCGGGGTGGTGCGGTAGATTTCCCTTACCGCGTCGTTTCTGCTATCGGAGACATAGACGTTGCCGCTGCCGTCCAATGCCACGCTCTGGGGACCGCCAAGGTTGGCAAGCAGCGTGGTCACGCAACTTGACGAGGCGCATCCAGCGGGCATCTCCTTCACCGCTTCGTTTCCATCGTCGGCGACATAGATATTTCCGCTGGCGTCCACCGCCACGTCAAAGGGATCGCTGAAGCCGCCGCCCAGCGTGGTCACGCAGCTCGACGAGGCGCATCCGGCGGGCATCTCCTTCACCGCGTTGTTGAAAGTATCGGCAACATAGACGTTGCCGCTGGCGTCCACCGTCACGGCAGAGGGACCGCTGAAGCCGCCTCCCAGCGCCGTCACGCAGCTTGCCGAGGCGCATCCGGCGGGCATCTCCTTCACCGCATTGTTGTAAGTATCGGCGACATAGACGGTTCCGCTGCCGTCCACCGCCACGCCGAAGGCCTCGTGGAAGCCGCCGCCCAGCGTGGTCACGCAGCCTGACGAGGCGCACCCGGGGGGCATCTCATTCACCAAGCCGTCGTCGCTATTGGCGACATAGACGTTGCCGCTGCCGTCCACCGCCACGCCGGCGGGATTGATGAAGCCGCCGCCCAGCGTGGTCACGCAACTTGACGTGGCGCATCCAGCGGGCATCTCATACACCGCGCTGTTGCTGTAATCTGCGACATAGACGTTGCCGCTGCCGTCCACTGCCACGCCAAACGTATCGCCAAAGCCGCCGCCCAGCGTGCTCTGGGTGGCTGGGCTAAAGACGACCTGCGGGCCTTGACCTGTGCCGTAAACGTGGGCAGTGGCAATCGAGCTGCCGCCAGCGTTCAGCAGCTCGACTGCGCCGTAGCGCGTACCCGCATTCGCCGGCGTAAAGGTCACGTTGACCGTGCAGGTCTCGCCCGTGGTGTAGGTTGTGGTCCCTTTGCAGACATTCGACCCCTGAGACGCCGCCGCGTTGAAGTCCAGATTCTTCGCGCCCTCCGTCAGCGCTTTGTAGGGAGTTGTACTGCTCAGGCTCCCTCCACTCTCGAAGGTAAAGGTCAGGGCCAGCGCCGCGCTGGCCGTTCCCACCGGGACGCTAAAGAAGTTCACCCCGCGCGTCATGATCTCCTTTACCACTTTGTTGCCGGTATCGGTGAGATAGACGTTGCGGTTGCCGTCCACCGCCATGCCGATGGGAGCGCTGAAGCCGCTGCCCAGCGTGGTCACGCAACTTGACGAGGCGCAGCCAGCGGGCATCTTCTTCACCGCGCTGTTGCTGTAATCGGCGACATAGACGTTGTCGCTGCTGTCCACCGCCACGCCGATGGGATGGTTGAAGCCGCCGCCCAGCGTATTCACGCAGCTCGATGTGGCGCAGGTGGCGGCCATCTCCTTCACCGCACTGTTGTTGTAATCGGCGACATAGATCTTGCCACTGCCATCCACCGCTACGTCATAGGGAAGACTGAAGCCGCCGCCCAGCGTGGTCACACAGCTCGACGAAGTGCAGCTAGCGGACATCTTCTTCACCTTGCTGCTGTAAGTATCGGCGACATAGACGTTGCCGCTGCTGTCCACTGCCACGCCCGCGGGATCGTCGAAGCCGCCGCCCAGCGTGGCCACGCAACTCGACGAGGCGCAGCCGGCAGGCATCTTCTTCACCGCGCTGTTGCTAAAATCGGCGACATAGACGTTGCCGCTGCCGTCCACTGCCAAGCCTGTGGGACCACTGAATCCTCCGCCCAGCGTGGTCATGCAACTTGACGAGGCGCAGCCGGCGGGCATCTCATACACCGCGCTGTTGTCGTAATCGGTGACATAGATGTTGCCGCTGCCGTCCACGGCCGCTCCCCAGGGATAGTTGAAGCCGCCGCCCAGCGCCGTGATCGCGTAGCTGAATGACGCGGTCTGCGCCTGTGCGGCCGCGGACAACATCAGGCCGAACAGAGCCAGCAGCGAGAACGAAAAAAGCATCCGCGGCACGGGCAGCGGATTTACGGGGGCGGAGGCGCGCAGTTTCATTGAGACTCCTAAGTTCGGGGAAAGGGGTGCGACGCGCGAGGAAGCAAGCCTCGTCGGCACAACTGAAAGTTTTCCATCGGCGGGAAGATCGCAAGTGCCGCGAAATCCACGGTTCGGGGATGGCGATTGCCTAAAGAATGGCAGGCCGCGCCTCGATTGGCGGCTCGCTCTGAAATAGGAGGCCTGATTTTTCGATTGCCCTTTGCTTTTTGGGAAGTGCATCGTGTTATTGTGGTACGCTTGCTGCGATCGTGACGCCCGGCCATAAAAAATGTACGAAAACATATCAGGCCAAGCTCTACGATCCAGGCATGGGTTCTGGACACGTGTAAAAAGTGGTCACAAGGCCGTAGCAGCGCTGAGCGATGGAATGCAGTCTCAGATGCAGATAATCCTGTCCGGACGACTGGATAGATGCAGTTAATTCTGGCCTGAAATCGCGCTGAATGCTGTCCTGACCCTTTTCAAAAGCAGTCCGCCACAAATAGGGACCACCGCTGCGCGGACACACAAACGTCAGGTCGTTGGGCTGGCCCCGCGCTCGCGCAGGCTGCGGGCCGCCGCGATCCGCAGAGTAATTTCCGCCTCGGACAACGTGCCACGCACGAGGTGATGCGGTTTCTTGGGACGGCCCAGCTTAATGGGGCGCCCAACAACGGCAAGCAATTGATTTATAGGGTCTTTCTGGTGGGCGCTGCAGGATTCGAACCTGCGACTTCCACCGTGTGAAGGTGGCACTCTACCGCTGAGTTAAGCGCCCTGAAGAGGGGACGGGAAAAGCCGCGCCATTGGGGCATCCCATGGGTTAGAGTAACACCAGCGAGGCTTTACGGCCAATTGCTGCGCCGAACCTGAGCGCGCCGCCGGACCCCTTGACGACCAACGATGTTTTGGAGACCCAGATCGACCCGCGCCGCCGCCGACTTTCCCCCTGATGGGGAGGGGACTTTGCGACCAATTCCGGCAATTTCAGGGATTGGCATGGCGGGAGGCGGATTCGGCAAGTCTTCCCATGTGGTGTACACGCAGGCGCGCTTTGCGGACCGGAGTGCGGGTTTGGGGAAGGATCGCGGGCCCAAAGGCGCCGCTAAAGGCCATGGGAGCCCCGAAATGGGGGACGAGACGGGCCCGGAAAGCGCCAAGGCAGGTCTGGAAAGTGCGAAGACAGGGCAGGAAAGTGCACAAATGGCGCAACCTTCCGGCAGGGATGGGGTTGGACAAGATATGGCGACCCTGGTCCTGGACAACTCGGTTCTGGGAGCGGGTACGGCTTCGCGGCCGGACTCAAGACCGGAAAATGTGGCGGGCGGCGTGGATCCGACCAGCGACGCGGCGGTGATGCTGCGGGTGGCCGCAGGCGATGAAGGCAGCTTCAATTACCTGGCGCAGAAATACCACCGGGCGATGATCCATTTTCTCTTCCGGATGGTGCGCAACCAGGCGGTGGCGGAAGAGCTGGCGCAGGAGGTTTTTCTGCGCGTTTACCGCTCGCGGGAGAGCTACCGGGCGGAAGCGAAGTTTACGACGTGGCTTTACCGGATTGCGACCAACCTGGCGGTGAACCATGCGCGGGATACCCGGCACGAGCGGGCGGCGCAGACGCTGTATCTGGATGCTCCGGACGAGGAAAGCGGGACGACGCCGGACGTGGCCGACGACGAGCCGAGCGTAGAACAGCGGCTGATGCGGGATGAGCGGATGGCGGCGATTCGCAAGCATGTGATGGCTCTGCCGGAGCGGCAGCGGATGGCGGTGCTGATGCATAAGTACCAGGGAATGGATTACCGGCAGATCGGGGAGGTGCTGAAGTTGAGCGAGTCGGCTACCAAGTCGCTGCTTTTCAGGGCCTACCAGACGCTGCGGGACAAGTTGAAGGAATTTGTGTAAGTGGATAAAAGCCGGGCAACACCGGCAGGAGTGGGGTGAGCGATGGAAACGATGAACAAGAGCTGCGCCGGGATGGAATCGAAGCTGGCAGAAATGCTGCTCGATGCTGAAAGTGTGCCTGCCAAGGTTCAAGCTCATGTTGACGGGTGCGCGGGGTGCCGCGAGGAACTGGCGGAGTTGCGCGCGACCATGGAGTTGATGGATGGCTGGGAGGCGCCGGAGCCGAGCCCTTACTTTCTGACCCGTTTGGACGCTCGGATGCGGGAAGAGAGCGCGACGGCGCCGGCAAGCTGGCTGGAGCGGCTGCGCGCTCGCCTGACTTATGGACCTTCGATGCATGTGCGGCCGCTGGCGGCGATGGCGCTGACTGTGGTGCTGCTGGTGGGCGGCGGAGCTTATCTGGACGTGACGAACTGGGATCAGTCTGCCACCACGCCACCGCAGACTGCCGTTGTGCACGACTTGCAAACGCTGGACAGCAACGCGCAATTGCTTGATCAGTTGGAATCGATGTCGACCACCAACAATAGCAACGGAGATTGATTAGCCCGCTTTTAGAAGGGGCCATAGTAGGAGCTGGGGACGTGAGCAGGGTGAGACACAATGCGGAGTGGATGCGCCACGCGGCTTTGGCTGCGCTGGTTGCCCTATCGCTGTGTGTGCCGTCCTGGGCTCGTAGCCAGCACGGCGGTGCCGCAGGGCGACCCGCTGCTGCGCCGAGGGCTGGAGGGGCACGGGTTCAGGCCCCCAGACAACAAGCTGCCAAGCCACAGGCCCAGGCGAGGCCCAATATGCAATTGCAAGGAAGAGCGCAGGGGGGCATGGCGCAGCGTCAGGGGTATCCAGCAACCACATATGCTCATAGGGGATATGCGGGGCCCGGCATTTCTGGTTCCGCTGCGCCTGGCTCCGCTTTCCGGGCAACGCCGTATGGGGCGCAGGTTCGTCCCTATGCGGGGGCGGCGCCTGCCGGGCATTTAGGCGACTGGCTGAATCAGCATCGGAATCTTCCGGCGCAGGAGCAGGAGCGTGTTCTGCGCAGCGACCCCAGCTTCGGGCGGCTTCCGCCGGGCGAACAGGACCGGCTGGTGCAGCAGTTGCACCATGTAAACCAGTTACCCGAGGAACAGCGACAGAGACGCCTGGCGCGGAATGAGATTCTGGAGCACATGGCGCCGCAGGAGCAGATGCGGGTTTATAACTCGATGAACCGGTTGAATTCGCTGCCGCCGGATCGGCGGGCGATGCTGGGAGGCGCGTTTCGGGATCTGCGCGCGGTTCCGATGGATCAGCGGGCGACGGTGCTGAATTCGAGCCGCTATCAGAACACATTTTCCCCGGAGGAACGGGGAATTCTGTCGGATGTTTTGAGGGCGGAGCCTTACGAACCGGCGCGGTGAGGGCACTGGAAACTGAAAGGCAAAAAGGCAGTGGAGAGTTTCTCCGCTGCCTTTTTGCTTGTGGTTTTGACTTTGCCGCCGGGTTACTTGCCGATGACGAGGATCTGGAATGAGCCGGGGATCATGGGAGGGCGGGGGCCTCGCGCCCAGGCTGGCGCGCCGGGGGGCGGAGGCGTTGTGGGCGCGGGGGGGGGGGGGCCGTATTCCGCAGTGATGGTGAGGATGTTGCCGGTCTTGGTGTCGAGGGTGAGGACCTTGGCGCGCGCAGGGGTGGGTACGGTCTGCTCCACGGTGAAACTGGTGGGCGAGTTCTCCTTGACGACGGTGATGGTGCCATCGCCGGCTGAGGCGAAGGCTTCCATCGTGTCGGGGTTGAAGGTCGCGCCATCCACACCGTTGCCGGTGGGCAGATCGGTGATGATGTGGCCGTCGGTCGCGGAGAGAATGATCATGTTCTTTTTGTCGCGGCAAGCGGCAAACAGGATGTTGTTTTTCGCATCGAGCGCGAGGCCGGCGCAACCGCCGCCTTTGCTGGAGACGTCGTATTTGCCGGTCATCTTCATGGTGTTCGCGTCAATGACCGCGATGGCGTCTTTGTCTTCAATGTCGACATAGATTTTGCCATGGCCGTCAGAAGCTGCCTGCTCGGGCGCGCCGCCGATGTCGATGGTGCCGAGGATGGCGCCATCCTTATCGTCGAGAACGGTAATGTTGGGATCGGAGTGGCTGAGAACGTAGAAATGGTGATTGAAAGCGTCATTCAGATAGCCATCCGGATTGCCCTGGACATCGATCTTCTTCAGAATTGCGAAGTTTTTGGAGTCGAACATGGTGATGGGCTTCGAGGTGGCAAATCCGTGCCCGGTTGCGGTGTCGACGGCGCCGCCATGAGAGCTGGTTCCGGGGATGTCTCCAACCTGCTGAAGGGTGTCGAGGTTGAAGACGCCGATGTGGCCGGCGGGGCCGGAACGGGCAACATAAAGATTGCGGCCATCCGAGTCCGCTGTGACGTAGTCGAAACCGCCATCACCACCGATGAGTTGAATCTTGAGGACCTTGTAGGGGCCGGCATCCTGCGCGTGGGCAGGAACGGCAAATGGAAGCAGTAAGGCAACGGTGGCCAGAGCTAGCGGCTTTGAGAACATGGTGGTGTCTCCCGTATTGGATGCGTGGGCGATGGGACGGCCCGGAGCATATTGAGTCGGGTATTGGCTTGCGCTTCATCCCGAATACGAGGATACACGCGGGAAACGACTACCACAGTTGCGATTGTGTTACGGAGACTTGAACCCGGCTTGATTCCAGGGGACAAAACCACCTTGCAGGGGCTAAAACAGGCTGCGGAAAAGGCCATGATTCTGGCGAAAAGCTTGAAAACCATACCGCAGGGGCTGAAGCCCACATTGATTTGATTGGCTTTATGCCGGGGATAAATCCCCGGCCTACCACCCGGACGAGTTTTTCCGCAGCATGTAAAGCCCACGGCTTTTTTTATGGCTTTTCGGCACGACTGAAGTCGTGCCCTGACTCTTATTGCGACACCAAATTAGCCCCCTGGGCACAACGCTTTAGAAGAGATTGCCGGCTACTTGCTCGGCTGCGGTGTAGATCCTCGCCTTGAGGGCGTCGCGGTTGAGGATGGGATCGGATTTGAGCGTGCTGGCGATGGTGATGGTGAAGACCTGGTCGCGAACACGCCCGACGACGCGCTCGCCCATGCCGCCCTTGCGATCATCTGCGGTGCACACGAGCGCCTCATTGCCGATGGCCTTGATGGGCGCGGCATCGGCTCCGCAGACCTGGGCCACCGCAGACATGCGCTGATGGGGTTCGGGCGCAATTTCAACGGTGATGCGAAGGGTGCGGGTGACCCCTGCGCCTTGTTGCGTAAAGGTGCAGACGGTAGGCTGGCCGGCGGATGCATCGGTCTTCATCCCTACAGCGTCTCCGCCCAGCAGGCCCCCGGCTGTGGCTTCGTTGAGCCAGGGGCAGTTGTTTTCCGCATGACCTGCGGCGGGCAGGGCTAGAAAGATCACTCCAAGTGCCAGAAATGCGAGCCTCCGCGAAACCGATAAGAAACAAGCGCGGCCTGTACTGAAGGGCGCGGGCGAGGACGCCCGCACGACAGCCGATCTGGAGATCGGCGCTACTGTTTCGTCCATCGCGGGTCGGCGGAGACTATGGATTGCTGTTGCTCTGCCGGCAGAGTTATTTCCCATTTTGCAACTCCCCTGAGTTACCTACCAAGTCGGAATGCATGTGCCACGGAATGCTTTCTGTCGATATCTCCGGATGGTCGCGAAGATAGTTGAGAGAGTAAGTGGGCGCACCCGGATCAACCTTCTTATCGATAAACATGGCTTGTTGTTTCGCTGCTTCTTCCTTCTTCCCCATGCGGCGGTAGAGGACGGAAAGATTGTAGTGCGCGACCAGGTCGTCGGGATCGATTTTCTGCAGCGCTTCAAACTGTTCGAGCGCGTTGTGTTCGTCCTTTTGCTGGTAGTAAGTGATGCCGAGTTCGCGGCGGGCATCGCGGGATTGCGGGAACATTTCAACGACTTTGCGGAAGTCGGCAATCTCTTTCTCGGTGTTACCTGCGCGCCGTTGCAGCAGACCATCGTAGTAGAGGGCACGTGCGCTGTTTGGATCAAGCGCAAGCGCCCGGTGAATCGCCCCGCGCGCCGACTCGTATTTCTCCCACACGATCTCGGTGAGGCCGATGTTGGTGTAGCCCTCCGCGTAGTCGGGGCGCAACTTCACAACTTCGTGGAATGCCTGGACGGATTCCATGTACTGGAACTGGTCGAGCAGGGCGATGCCGAGATTGTTCCAGCGCATCCAGTCCTGATTGTCGTTGGGCTCGGACGGTTCCGGCTTGTTCTCGCCAATCTTCAGGATGCGAGTCCGCGATGCAATTTCCACGAGCGGATAGTCGGGGTGATCGCCCTTGCCGAAGATGTTGTTGAGATAACTTTGGCGCAGATGGCGGTAATTCACTTTCGCGGTAACACTAACGTCGCCACTTACGTCGGCAGGGAGCCGGAACTGGTAGCGCACCAGGACTGAACGGCCTGCTTGCACGGTGTTGTCGTAGGCGACGGAGTGAATGGTCCACACCTTGTGATTGTCAACAAACTCGCCCTCATTGGTCACCGGGCGGTTGGTGAAACTGTGAGCGCGCGGGTCAATCAAGCCGTCGGGCTTGAGGAATCCGCTGTGATAGATCTCTTTGCCGTTCGCATCTTTCACCGTGAACTCAACCCAAGCCTCGTACAGATCGCGAACCTCCGGGATCAGCGAGTGGCCGATGTTCTTGTTCTGGACTACCACAAATGCAGTCACCAAGTCGTTCGGCGCAAGGTCAAATGAAGCCTTGCCGAGCGGGGCAATCAGCTTCGGGTTGCCATCCTTTGTAACTTCCCCCGCTTTTTCAAGCCCGAAGATATCCACGTTTAAAAAGTTGCCGGCGCGCAGAAAATCGATAGTCTTGCTGAGTTGCTCGTCGAAGCCATAGTAGAAAGGAACGGCCGTGTTGCCAGCGAGCCAGCGGTGCGAAACCAGAGTGCCATTCTTCGCGCCGTAGTCGGGCAACGAGATGGCGTTGCGCTTCATGTGGCAGCCCTGGCAGGTGGTGAAATCCGCCTGATAGAAGGTTAGCGGATTGCGCTGCGAAAACTTGGACTGTTGCCACTCGTCGTAGGCGGTAAACGCGCGAATGAATTTGTAGTCGTTAAGCGGTGCGGGCAGGTTGGCCTTGTGGCAGGCCGCGCAGAATTCGGGCGTGTGGAGGAAGTCGTGCATCACCGCGGCCGAATGCCGCTCGGGATGGCGGAGAATCATGTCGAAGGGAACCTCGCCGGGTATGCGCTCGCCCTTCTCGTCAACAATCACCGCGGGCACGCCCATTTTGACACTGGCATTACCGTTGGTCGAATCCAAACTCAGCACCGAGTGGCAGGTGGTGCAGGTCAGTCCATCCGAGTCGAACTTGGCTCGATCGACCTTGGAGTCTTCAGTTAACGCGGCACCCAGAACTCCAATGGGGTTATGGCAACTGTCGCAAAAGCGGGCGAAGGCGATTCCGCGCGTCTGGTCGCGGATAAGAAGGTTCACGCTGGTGCGATAAAACGGAGTGCGGAAGGCGTTGGAGTGAAGAGCCTGACGCCACTGGCTGTAAGCTTCCTGGTGGCAGGTGCCGCAGTATTCCGCGCTTGGATACGCGCCGGGCTGAAGAAAGCCGTCGCCCTGTACCTGGACGTTGCCGGGGGTATATGGGTTCTTCGGACCGTAGTGGAAGTTATAACTCGGAGTTACCTCGGAGTTATACTCTTTGCGATCGGCTGCGACAGCCAGCTCGGCCCTGGCTTTCCATTTAGCGATTGCCTCGCGCTGGGCAGGCGTATCTTCAGCAGGCGGCGCGCCCTTGGGCGGGGCGGTGTATGCCGGCGGCGGAGTTAACGCCGCAGCATCCTGTTGCGGAGTGGCCTGCTGCGCAGCGACTTGCCGGAGCTCCACCGAACCGACAACGAGTGCTGCGACCCATAAGCAGGCAATCGTTATCCTATTGTTCGCAGTTGTTCTCATGTACTTTCCTTTGGAGCCCCCATTTTTCACGTAAGGAGTGGCTCCGTCTATCGTATTCCTTCTGATCATTTTCCTGAATGCGTGCCGGTTGCTTTGCCGGCGCGATCGGCGGCGATTGTGTCATAGACACTCGGCACCAGGCCTTTGCCTTCTTCAATAGCGTAGTAACGATCGACGCCGGGAAGAGTATAGGTCTCTTTGACGCCGTCGGGCCAGCGGATTTCTACCTTGTCCACGGTTGTGGTGACGCCGAGGCCGTAGTGCAGGCGGAAGTCGTTGGACGACTCGAAGCTTCCGCCGCTCATGACATCGCCGCGCTGGCGGATGCCGCCTGCGGTGAGATAAACCGTGGAGCCGACCGCGTCGCGCGGACTCTTTGGACCGCCGATGAGCATGAGGCCGATCCAGTGGTTGTGGTCGTCATTCACATTCTTGAGCAACACGGGCGTGTGGTCGAGGCAGTTGATGACGACATCGATCTTTCCGTCGTTAAAGAGGTCGCCGAAGGCCGCGCCACGCGCGGGGATTACGTCGGCGAGGCCCGTGTCGATGACCGCCGGCATGACTTCGAATTTCTTACCGTGGTCCAGGTTATGGAATAAGAGCGGGCGCTCGGCGAAGGAAGTTCCCCAGTCGTGTTGATCGACCTGGGGATAGACGTGACCGCTGACAAACATGAGATCTTTCCAGCCGTCGTTGTCGTAGTCAAAGAACTCGGTTCCCCAGCTCAGGAAGGGATAAGTGGCTTCGGCGATGCCCATCTGCGGGGTGATATCGACAAAGTTGCCTTCGCCGTCGTTCCTATAGAGCGTCTTGTAGTCGTCAGAGAACGTGGTGGTATAGAGGTCGAGCTTGCCGTTGTTGGCGTAGTCGCCGACGGCGAGGCCCATGGCGGCTGTTTCGCGGGCATCCTGATTCAGGGCAAAGCCGGAGTAGAAGCTTGCATCCTGGAACGTGCCGTCGCCCTTGTTGAGATAGAGATAGTTGGGCGAGGAGTCGTCGGTGACCAGCAGGTCGACTTTGCCATCGTTATCGATATCGACGAACGTGGAGGAGAATCCATAGTAACGGCGCTTATCTTCCACTCCCGCCTTGACGCTGACATCGGTGAAAGTTCCATCGCCATTATTGTGGAAGAGATGGTCTGGTTCGCCCTGCAGGCCGCGCGGACCGCACATGGTGGATGCACCGCGGAACGAGCAGTTTGCGTAACCCACCGCCTGCGTTCCGGCTGAAGGCATTTTGCCCATATCCCAGTGAATGTAGCCGGGAACGAAGAGATCGAGGCGGCCGTCGCCATCGTAGTCGCCGAAGCTGGGGCCGGTGGACCAGTTGCCGAGCGTGACGCCCGCGGCCTCGGCCATATCGGTAAACGTGCCGTCGTGGTTGTTGTGATAGAGGCGGTTGTGGCCGTAGTTGGCCACATAGATATCGGGCCAGCCGTCGTTATCGTAATCGCCTACCGCGCAGCCGAATCCCCACCTGCCATTGGTGACGCCGGCGACGGTGGCAACATTGGTGAAGGTTCCGTCGTGGTTGTTGTGGAAGAGCGCGGCAAGGGGTGGATCGGCTTTGCCGTCATAGGCTTCGTAGGTAGAGCCATTGACGAGGAAGATGTCGAGCCAGCCGTCGTGGTCGTAGTCAAGAAGGCAGGCGCCGGAGCCGATGGTCTCAAGGATGTAAGGCTTCTGGGGCGTACCCATTTTGTGTGTCCAGTTGGAGAGGCCGGACTGCTGAGAGATGTCCTTGAAAATGACGGGGCCGGTTTTGACGAAGCCGCCGGCGGTGATGGGACGATGCTCTGAATCCAAAACAGGGGCGAAAACGCCGGCTGTAGCGGAGCCGCCCTGTTGCGGGGTGGCTGCTGTGGCTGCGCTGCCACCGTAAAGCGGGGGCTGGGGAGGGACGCTCTGGGCGTTGGCGAACCCGGCGGTGAGGGCGAGGGAGAGGGCCAGGGCGGAGGCGGACCAGCCTCGTGATGCAGAAATGCTGAAGGAGCTAACCAAGTTGCGACCTCGAAATAGGGGGGAAACGGCTACAGTTCTAAATTGTCCTTTAAGGATTAGACGATTGTCGCCCACCTTTCGGAGTAGTTGAAGTTGCAACCCGGGGAGGAAAAGAGTCCCCGGGCTACGGTTTCAGTTCGAGCGGGGCGTGGAGGAGGAGGTCTCTGGAGGAGGCGCCGATCTGGATCTCGAATGTACCGGGGTCGGCAATCCAGTCCTTCTTTTCGGGACTCCAGTAGGAAAGCGCGGCGCGGTCGAGGGCGAAGGTGATGGACTTTGTTTCGCCGGGCTG
>Ga0302267_10005945_pt1 | contig 12582 bp, 8 predicted proteins | sample III_Bog_E1_3_FD_194555 | JGI IMG/M metagenome (GOLD analysis project Ga0302267, IMG submission 194555) | Peat permafrost microbial communities from Stordalen Mire near Abisko, Sweden - III_Bog_E1_3 | ecosystem: Environmental > Terrestrial > Soil > Wetlands > Peat | place: Sweden: Abisko... | reverse complement strand
CGAAGCCGCCCCCCGCTTGCGCGCCATCTTTCACGCCGCCGGGACCGTAAAGACCCTCGTCACCGATGATTTCTGGGAACGCGAAGTGACCCTCGCCAACGCGGCCTCGGCCAACGCAATACCCGTCGCCGAATTCACCCTGGCCCAAATCATCCTCTCGCTCAAGCGGACGTGGTGGCACATCCGCGAAGTCGAGCGCACGTTTAGCTACCCTGACCGCACCTCTGGCATCGCCTATGGGCCCGGGGCGTATGGCTCGGTCATCGGAATCATCTCCCTCGGCCGCATCGGCGCGCTCGTGCGCGAAATGCTGCGCATTCTCGACGTCAAGGTCATCGTCTACGATCCCTTTCTCAGCCCGGAACGCGCACGGCGGCTCGGCGTCGAGTCCGTTTCCCTCGAGGAACTCTTTCTCCGCTCCGATGTCGTGACCCTCCACACGCCCTGGCTCGCGGAAACCGATGGCATGATCACAGGTCGGCATATCGCCTCGATGAAGCACAACGCCACCTTCATCAACACCGCCCGGGGCCGGATCGTCCGCGAAACGGAAATGATCGAGGTGCTCAAGACCCGGCCCGATCTCTTCGCCCTGCTCGACGCCGTCTGGGACGAGCCCCCGCTCGCCGACAGCCCTCTCTACCGCTTGCCGAATGTTGTCCTCACACCCCACATCGCAGGCAGTCAACATGACGAATGCAGGCGGCTGGGGTGCTTCATGGTCGACGAAACGGAACGTTTTCTTTCCGGTGAAGATTTGCGCTGGCAGGTGACCCGCGAACGCATAGCGGCGGAGGCGTAAAAAAATCCGCATGTGGTGGCGACTGTCGCCCTGATTAATATGTCCGCGAATCCCTTCTGTTTTAGCGAAGCGACTTTTTCGCCTCACCTCTGCCCTTCTCGCCGCAGCAGAAGAAGCTCCGCCTTGCTCATCACCCTTACCATCCTGGCGCTGGTCACAATTCTCGTCCTCGCTTTTTTAGGTCTGGCCTCACGGGACCTCAAGTCCACCTACTTTTATGTACGTACGGAGCAAGCCGACCAGATCGCGCGGGGCGGCCTCGACTTCGTCGTGGGAAACATGGAGGGCGAGATCCAGGACGGCACTTTCTCCACCACCACGTTTGGAACGGCGCAGAGCCCGTTCTTCGTGCCCAACGCCGCGACCAATGCCTTCCCCATGCGCTTGGTGCCTATCAGCGCAGGCTCGACGAACATTCTGCTGACCAGCGCGAACACCGCGTTCTATAACGGCGGCCAAACCACCGCGCCCACGATGGCGTCATCCATTCCGAGCACCAACAGCTCGCTCAACAACCAAGTCATCACCGCGAGCGATTGGAACAAGCCAATGCTTGTCCCCCCCGCCAACCTGACCAGCATGCCCATCCCCAACTGGGTCTTTGTCAGCCGCACCGGGCCGGTATCGGTATCCAGCGGCGCCACCTATAGCACGGTCACTCCGAATCTCAGCAATTTAGGCGGCGTGATTGGCCGCTACGCCTTCGTCGTTTATGACACCTCCGGCCTGCTCGACATCAACGTCGCGGGCTATGACCCGAGCCAGGCGAGCATGACCGCGAACGCCCCCGGAAAAGGCCTTCTGCCCTATGCGGACCTGACGCAACTGCCCGGCATCAAGGCCAGCGATGCAACCACCCTCGTCCAATTTCGCAACGCCGCGAGCGAAACCAATTTTGCCTTTGCGCTAACAAACACCACCGGCTCCAGCATGGTCAGCAACGGCTTCATGCAAGTTTACGCCCCGTCGGCCGGTGCATCTAGCGACACAACGTTCCTGAGCCGCCAGGAATTCCTGCAGTTCGCCAACAACAATCCTGACTGGACCAACGCGTTGCCCTACCTCACCACCTTCAGCCGCGAGCTCAATGGCCCGACTTGGAGGCCAACGGCCAATGACACGGGAGCTGCTTACCAATATCTAAGCCTCGCCACCAACACCACCTCCGCCACGGCCACGACCACGATCAATCCAGACACCTACGCGGTGCGGGTGCCTGCCTCTTGGACCGGGACTTACACTAGAAACAACGGGCTGCAGTGGACTGCCGGCGAGCCGCTCGCAAAGTATCGATTTCCGCTCGATAAGTTGGCCCTGCTCGCGTTGCCCCAAGCCTCGCTTACGGCAACGCAAATCCAGGAAATTCAGGCCTACTTCGGTCTCGATGTCGCCTCGGACGTTACCTCAGCCTCACCCCTTTACCGCCATTGGACTTATCCGACGGCGAACACCGCTTATCCCCACACCCCCGGAACGATTCAAACCCTCGCCCAAGTCGCAGCCAACGGAACTCCGCGCGAACCCGACTTCTTCGAGCTGCTCCAAGCCGGCATTCTGAATGGCTCTCTGGGCGGCTGGGGACGCAGCGATGGTTCCCAGAATCCTACCGATTACGATCACTATAGCACCGTCCATATCATGCGTATCGGCGCCAGTATCATTGACCAATGGGACACCGACAATTTTCCGGTGACTATCTCCTACGCCATCAACAACGGTGGCGACTCAATCAATGTCTACGGCGTCGCGGACCTCCCCTACATCACGCAGATGTTTGTCAAAGCTTACTCTCCCAACGGTAACCTGACCATGCCCGTCTATCCCTATATTTATTTTCAAGCCTGGAATCCACATCAAGCGCCATCCGTTTACAATTCCGCCAACTATCCGACCAAGCTTCGGATTGTGCCGTTCACTTTCACGGCCAACCCGGCCAATACCGCCAGCTATTCGGACAACTATACATTGTTCCTGGCGGCCACCCCTCCGAACTATTCATCGGGAGCCTTCAAATGGAATTACAATCAAACGGTGGGTTTCTCACAGAATGCCGGAGGGACGAACAATGCCGGAGGGACAAACTTTTTCGGCCTCGCCTCCACTTACGGTGGAGGCTACGAAACGAATACCTCGGCAGGGGTATCCTATCTAACCCCCATCAATTACCAAACGAGTTACCGCGAGCCGGGGCTGGTTGCCGGATCTCCCAATCCGGTAATCAACAGCACCAACAGCGCCGCTGCCTGGACGCCGAGTTTTCCTCTCGGCGGCGGAACACCCACGACACCCGGACTGCCAAAATTGGCTGCGATCAGCCTGCCAGGGATTCCGTGCTTTCCGCCAAACGGCCAGTACCCAGGCACAATGCCGTCAAAATATGGCGGCAGCACAAACAGCGTGCCCACCATTCAGTGGACCAACAGCATTGCCACGACCAATGCCTGGCGGTTCGGGTTCGCATATCAGACTGTGTTCGCCGAGCAATATGCGGACGCAAATAACACTTGGCATACCTACGGAACCTTTGAAGGTGTCGATGCACAAACGCCGGCATCCCTCTCCAGTTTCAGCGGGTGGGAAAACAGCGGCTGGTGGGTGCCCGGCTCCTCCACTTCGACGAGTGATGTCTCCTGGGTAAAGACCGACCCGCGCACGGAGCGTTTCGGTCCGGGCAACGCCGCACAGCAATCGACACAGAGCCCCTCAACCAGCGTCCCCACTATCACTGCGATGAACAACGCCACGACGACGCCCCTGCTCAATCCCAACAGCACACTGGCGAATATCGCGTGGGTCATCAATGGCACAGGACCGTTTACAAACAACGCGTCCGCCACCTCGCCTTTCCGCATGGATTACTGGGCGGTCAATAATCCGAACAACCCAATTCAAGCTTCTGGCACCTACTTCACAGGCATCCAGACTCCTTATCTGGCCGACCTCGACGGCACCGTCCGGGGCGGCGATTCCGCCTATGCCTACTCCACCAGCTCGAGTTCCTGGGGCGGCAATCCAGAGGTGTCCGGAACGACTTATCCGTCCGTCGCTCTGCCAGCGCGGCCGGTGATGCTCAACCACCCCTTCCATTCCGTCGGCGATCTCGGTTACGCCTATCGCGATGATCCGTGGCGCACGCTCGACTTTATGACCCCCGCCAGCGCCGACGCCGGTCTGCTCGATATCTTTAATCTCAGCGAGGCTCCGGTTATCGCGGGTCGAATCAATCCGAACACGCCTTACCCGCAGGTCGTCGCGTCGCTCGTCAGCGGCGCCACGCAAAACTCACTGACCAACAGCATTAACACAACAGCAACGGTGCCCTTCTCTGTAGCGCAGTTGATCAGCACGAATTTTGTTGCCTTCACCGCATCAAATCCAATCGCGAATCGGGCGGCCCTCGTGACTAGTGGAGCGGTTTCGAACGTGATTGGCAGCGGTTGCTTCACTAACAATGGGACCGGTTCGTATGTCAAAACGGAAGGCGAGTCGTTCGTGCGCGCCATGTCCGAGTCGTCTAACACGCGCACTTGGAATCTGCTGATCGACGTCATCGGCCAGTCGGGGCATTTCGTCAATAATTCGAACCAGGTAACCAGCGGCGGAAAGGACAATTTCGTCGTCGACGGCGAGCGGCGTTACTGGCTCCACGTCGCCATCGACCGCTACACCGGCAAAATCGTCGACGAGCAACTCGAACTCGTCGACCAATAATTCCCATGTCTTCGCGTTTTCTCGCTACCACTGTCTTCGCATTGCTCGTCTGGGCGCCCCTTGAATTTCCAGTCGAAGCCAAGGATTCTTCCCATCAACAGCCCACTCCGCCCTACCTCGCGTCCATGCCGGATCGGCTTCATTGGATTGTCACTTTTGCCTACATTCCGAAAACCGATTCAGGCACCCCGGCAGCTCCGCCACCCGCTGACTGTCCCGTCAGCATTGATACGACCAAGGTCGGCACCACGAGGCGGATCGTGGTCAAGTTCGTCGACGGCTCGACCAGGCAATTCGATATTATCGGTGCACAGTGTTTTACCGAACTTCCGGCCTTGGGATTGCAGGCCCTGAAAATGGACGGAACCTATGTTCCCTTCCAATATTTCGACCTCGGATTTTCCTTCACCGGCTGCGTGAACCAAGGCTCCTTCAAGGAGTATACGACCTATCAGGGCGTGCCCGCTTTCCACTACCAGGATGGTTCGACCGAAGCCTGGATTTCCCCGGAAACCCGGCTCCCTCTCGGCGCTGACCTGACCGGTCAGGTGAAAACCACCTACCAGTATCTGGCCAAGCCCGATGCAATCGAGCTTACCCCCCAAGAGCAAAAGACACTGGAAATCGATAAGCGGGCGATACAAACCCTGCAGCAACTCCGCTAAGTGACAGCGGAAGAAACCAAGAAGTCTTATGACGTACACTAAACTCAATCTTCGTGGCTGGCCTCAGATTTTCGGGCTCAGCGGCGCCATCTTTCTGGGCCCTTTGCTAAATGCGGACACGGCAGCTCCGGCCACACTGCCGCCGCCAAGTGAGTCAGATATCGACACGATTGCGGCAATGCTGCCCGCCAAACCGCAAGGGGTGGGAAGGCCCATCACCGATCGCGCGGCTTGGAAGGTAGCCGCGACGCAGTCGGCGTTTCGAAAGCAGGAAAAAGATGCCGCGACCTTTCTCACGCAACCCGATCCGGTCCTGACCGACGCGCTGTTCAAGGACGTGCTGGTCACCGGGCGCACCGATCGTTATATGGCGCCGTTCCGCCTCCGCTCGACGCGGTTGGTCGCCTTCGTCGTGGCCGAGTGCATCGAGAATCAGGGAAAATACCTGCCGGCCATCGAGTCGGAACTGAACGCGATCCTGAACGAGAAATGTTGGGCGGCGCCGGGCGAGGCACTGAGCAAGTGGCCGAACCATGGCTTTGGCGGGATGAATTGCGTCGACCTGGCCGCGGCGGCGCGTGCCTGGACAGTGGCCACGACGGACTACTGGCTCGGCGACAAGCTGAAGCCGGAGACGCGGCAGCGCATTCGCGACGAGATGAAGCGCCGCGTCTTCGATAATTATGAAGACGCCGTCAAAACGGGAAATCCTCACTGGTTCTGGATGACCGCCGATTACAACTGGAACGCGGTCTGCACCTCCGGCGTGGTCGGCGCGGCGCTGGCGCTGCTGCCTGATCCGAAGGAACGGGCGCTTTTCGTCAAGGGCGCTCAGAATTCGATCAGCTATTATGTTGGCAGTTTTCCAGACGACGGTTACGACGTAGAGGGGCTCGGCTACTGGTCCTACGGATTTGGTTCCTATCTCTGCCTCTCCGAGACGATCTACGAAGCCACGCAGGGAAAGATCAACATGTTTGAAGGCGCGAAGCTACGGCAGATTGCGCTGTTTCCGCGCCATTTTGAGATCTGCGACGGCATTTTCCCGGCCTTCGGCGATTCGGGCGTGGTGCGCTCGCAAGGGATCGGGAGCGTGGTCGACAACGCCCTGCTGTTCTTCATCAATCAGCGTTGGGGCATGGGCTGGACCGATCTTCCTCCGTCGAGGTATAATATGTTCGGCATCCATCCGTCGGGCGACCGGCTTTTCGGCTTCGGCCTCTTTGGCTTTCCGTTGCCGACCTACGGTGGCAGCGCGGTCATCGGCTCGCCGCCGGCTCCCGACGAAACCGCGCAAGGCAACCTTCGTTTCTTCTTCAAGCCGGAGAGCGTGCTCATCACCCGCTCGGAGCGCCCCGGCGCGGCTCATCTCGGCCTCGCTCTCAAGGGCGGCGAAAATAGCGGCGGTCATGGCCACAATGACAACGGCACCTACGTTGTGGCCTGCAATGGCGCCGCGCTGATTGTCGATCCCGGCATGGAAACTTACACCGCCAAATCCTTCGGTCAGCACCGCTACGAAAACATGTACAACAATTCGTACGGGCATGACGTGCCCTACGTCGCAAACACGCTGCAAAAAAATGGAGCCGACGCGAAAGGTGTGATCGTCAGCACCGTCTTTACCGACGACAAGGACACAGTGGTGATGGATCTCACTTCAAGCTATCCAGTGCCCACGCTACAGAAGCTGATTCGGACCTATGTCCTCGATCGCACCAAGCCATCCATCGAGATCACGGACGAGGCCTCCTTTTCGCAACCGACCACGTTCGGTTCGGCGCTGGTAACGGTATGGGACTGGAAGGAGGAAGCGCCGGGTGTTTTTCTCTTCTCGCATCAAAACTCGGCGGTGCAGGCGACAGTCACGGTCGACAACGGGACGATCATCGACAAGGCGGAGCCCATCGTCGGTTTTTTCCCGCAGGGAAATCCGCAACTTGGCGGCCAGAAACCCGAGCGCCTCGGCGTGAATCTGGCCGATCCCGTCACGCATGTGGTCATGCACACCTCGATTGTTCCCGCTACGCCGCCGTCCGTGGAGACCACGGCGAAATAGTCTTAACGCATGAGCACAAAAATCACCCTGATCGGCGCCGGCTCCGTTGTCTTCGCCAAGAATCTTCTCGGCGACGTCCTTCAATTTCCGGAGCTTTCCGACTGCACGCTTTGCCTGATGGACATCGATCCCGCGCGGCTCAAAGTGGCCGAGATCATGACGACCCGCATGATTGCCGCGCTGGGCGTGAAGGCCAAAGTCGTCGCAACGCTTGACCAACGAGCGGCGATCAAGGGCGCACGCTACGTATTTTGCACGGTGCAGGTCGGCGGTTATAAGCCGGGCACCGTGATCGATTTCGAGATCCCGCGGAAATATGGCTTGCTCCAGACCATCGGCGATACGCTCGGCGTTGGCGGCGTTTTCCGCGCCCTGCGGACAATTCCCGTCATGACCAGCATCGCACGGGACATCGCCGAGGTTGGGGCGCCCGGCTGCCTTCTGCTCAATTACACCAATCCGATGGCGATGAACTGCACAGCCGTGGCGCGCGCCACCGGCATTCCGCATGTCGGGCTTTGTCATTCCGTGCAGGGCACCTCGCAGCAGCTCGCGTCATACCTGGGCCTTCCATATGGTGACATCACCTACCAGGTGGCTGGCATCAACCACATGGCCTTCTTCCTAAAGTTCGAATATCGCGGGCAGGATGCCTATCCGCTCCTCTTTCAGCTTCTGGATCGCCCCGGCTTCAAACTGGACCGGGTGCGTTTTGAAATGATGCGCCGCACCGGCTATTTCGTCACGGAATCGAGCGAACACCAGAGCGAATACGTTCCCTACTTCATCCATCACGGTAAAAAAATCATCGAACAATTCCAGGTTCCCATCGACGAATACCTCCGCCGCTGCGAATCGATCATGGCCACGTGGCAATTCACCGAAGCTGAGTTGCTGGGACATGACGGCAAGATCGCCGTCGGCCCCCAAACCCACGAGTACGGCGCCTTCATCGTCCACTCGCGCGAGACCAACACGCCGCGCGTCATTTACGGCAACGTCCCCAATACCGGCCTGATTGAAAATCTTCCCAACGGCGTTTGCGTGGAACTACCCTGCCTGGTCGACGCGCAAGGCATCCAGCCGACTCACATCGGCAAGTTGCCTCCACAGCTCGCGGCGCTTTGCCAGACCAACATCAATGTCCAGACGCTCACCGTCGAAGCGGCGCTCACCGGCAAACGCGAGCACATCTATCACGCCGTGATGCTTGACCCGCACACCGCGACCGTGCTCACGCTCGACAAGATTTGGGCCATGTGCGACGACCTCATCGTCGAGCACCAGAAACACGGCCTGCTCGGCCACTTCGCGCCGGCGATTTCCGGCACCGGCCGTGCCTACGCGGGCACGGGCGACCGCATTCTCGCGGAGGTGCATCCGGTTGCCCAAAAAACGAGTGCTACCGGCAAGCTTGCAGCCGAGATTGTCCTGACCAATCCACGCACGAAAGCCTTCACGGCAAACCTGACCGTTGACTGTGTGCCGCTTGGACAGCCTACCCGTTCAGGCCATGCAATCCCGCTCCAAGTCCGCATACCGGCAGGAAAAACCGTCCACAAAAAAATATCGCTGACCCGGTCAGAGACATCCAAGGAAGGTTTTGCCATCCGGCTAAGCTCAGCTTCCCCTGATGTATTCACCCGCGACCACATCGTCCATAAGCGGCGCATTCTCTCCGCGGGAGGAAAGGATGGAGCACAATTCGAGCTCAAGTTGGCCGGCTTCCCCGCCGTTGAAGGCAGCATCGGGGTCCAGAAAAAGACGATCGCCATCCGGCTTGCGGTCGATGATACCAAGATCACCCCGGGCATGAATCCCTGGGAGGGCTCCGCCGTCGAACTGTTCTTCGCCCAAGGAGGCGAGATCTGCCAAATCTTCCTTGTTCCCCAAGTGGGTGGACGCAAGGTCAAGGTGCTCAGTCGCCACCTCAAGCCCGTGCACGCCATCCGCGCGCGTATCGGCCCTCATCCGCGTGGCGCCGGTTACGAAATCAACGCCGAGTTTCCATTTGCCGCCGTGTGCGTAAACGAAGCCGGGAAGAGCTTTCTCTTCGACGTCATTGTCCACCTCACTGCGCTCGGTGACGCACATAGCGGAGGTCGCACCTCGCTCAGCGGTCAGTTTGAGTCGTACATGATGTCGGATCTCTTCGCCCAAGTGGTGATGGGATAAGCGACGATGCCGGTAGCGACACCGCCAGCTTCGCCACGGCCCGTTCCTGATTAAGCCGGGATCTGGCGCTCCCAGTTGGAATCGAACCAACACTCTACGGTTTAGAAGACCGTTGCTTTATCCGTTAAGCTATGGGAGCCATCGCCCGAAATTCTAACGGCGAGTCCTCCCCGCGACGATTCCTTTTCTTGCCGATCTCCGGCCCCCGAGATCGCCGACCCGCAAGAATTATCCCCCCTTCTGACGAATGGGCGCTACCCTGTTTGTCTCACCTGCCCACCGCGGCGGGAGCGCATTGCAAACTCACAACTAAAAAAGCAAACCTATGGTCCAAAGTTCCTGGTTCTCCACTGAAAGAAACGACGGGGTGAACAAGACAGATGTTCACCACCACAACACCGCGTGCAAGGAGGGTAAAGATATCGAAAAGAATCATCACCGTTATGGAACGGATAATCGCCCCCTCTGCAAGCAGTGCGCCCGGTTGGATGCGGCGGGACGGTGATTCGCCGTGATTTCCCAGTAGCTACGCAGCGAGGGGAATCCAGCGGGCTTCTTCCACCACGTGCTTTGCCTGCGCAAAGTCGAGGCCGAAGGATTCCACCAGATAAATTTCCACCTGCTCCTTCTTGTCTTCCAGGATTCTCATCCCGTTGGTTGCATATCGAGGAGTTATTTGCGCGCCCGGAGGGCTGGTGTTCTCGTCCTCACTCATGTGAAAAACGACACGAAAGCCGGTAGGGGATTCATCGTCCCTGGCGATGAACGCCGTGCTGGCGTTGCATGTGCCGGCATCGAGGATTTTAATTAGTCCACCTCCGATGAGGTAGGCAATCAGGTGTTCAGTATCCATGACGATTGGGGGAAAAAGTTAAACGTCCTCGTGATTTTTAGTAGCCGAGCGAGTCGACCAATTGAGAGGATCGCGCGGCACTGGCACCGCTCCGGATTTCTTCGTGAATGCAGCCTTTGTCCCCGGAACTTCGACGACTGCTTTGAGCAGCGCATAAAGCTTTTTGACCGGAATCGATTTGGGAGTGCGAGGTGAATTCATGGGGATTTTGATTTCTTGATTCCCGGAACATGAAAGGAGTCGGCAACTGCTTTGGTGAACGCGGATAAGGAAATGGGCTTCTGCACGTACGAAGAAACTCCAAGGCTCTTGCACCTGTCCAAGTCCTGCTGCGAGTTCGAGGAGGTCACGAGGATCACGGGGAGGTGCTTGATTCGCTCACTCGCCCGGATGCCTTCCAAAATTTGGATGCCCGACACCGCAGGAAGCTTTAGATCGAGAAAAACGGCAACCAGATGTTCGCACTTGGCTCCCGAGTCGGTGAGGTAATCGAGGGCGATGCCACCATGGGCGATGACCCGCACCTGATGATGAAGCTGGGCTTTTTCCAGTTGCCGCAGAAGCAAGTCGGCATCATCGATATTATCCTCGATGATAAGAATGCGGCTGAGAAGAGGTTTCATGAGGCGCTGCCCGGTCTTACCGGATTAATCGCGCCACATTTCCTGAACTCCGAAATGCCGTAGGAGGTCAGCGTACGCCCGTGCCAGGCATAAGTAACGAGGTATCTTCCGGTACCAGCGCCGCGGAGCAATGCATCCGCTCAAATTCCGGACTTGGAAGCTGCGGCAGCCGGCTGCGCCTTGGCCAGCAGCGCCTCGATCTTGCCGAGAAGGCGCGGGAGATTCACCGGCTTGCTGTCGAAATCGCCGCAGCCGGAGTCGAGGGCTTTTTTGCGGTCGGCGTTCATGGCGAGGGCGGAGAGCGCGAGGATCGGGATGCCGGCGGTGGCGGGATTGGTCTTGAGGCGCGTGGCGACTTCCCAGCCGGCGAGCACGGGCATGCTCATGTCGAGGATGATGAGATCGAACGATTGCGCGGCGACGGCGTCGAGCGCCTTCTGGCCGTCCTCGACCATGACCACGTCGTAGCCGCTGCGCTGAAGCCGCGTGGCGATCACGTCGCGGCTCATCTCGTCGTCCTCGGCGAATAAAATGCGTTTCTTGGTCATGGCAGGTGCGGAATTGAAGTTCATACCAACATTGGAGACGAAACGCGAGGCGGGAGCGTTTTGTTTTATTCTTGGATAAGTCCCGCCAGGGACGTCATGAAGGTAGCCCGGCACTTTAGTGCCGGGTTTCCTCCCAAAAACGCAGCGAGTCCCGGAGGGACGATTGAAACCGCCGCTGAACGGTCATGCGGTCCCTACGGGACGCACCGATTCTCTAATGACGGTTCCCGGCACTAAAGTGCCGGGCCACCTTCAATTCGTTCCTATGGAACGAACCCCAACCGATCCGACCTTACTTGACGGCGGAGGGCGGCGGCTTCGGCGCGGCCTTCGCCGGCTCCGGGATTTCCCAGTCGTCGCTGCGGAAGGGCGGCGCGGGCAGGCCCTCCTTGTTGTAAAGATTGCCCTCCGCGTCGATGAACGCGTAGCGCACCACGACCGGTGCCGGCACCTGCGCGCTGGAGACGACAACCGCGTCGCCGTCGATCTTCGCGTCGGCCGGATAGAACATCTTGTCCTCGCCTGCGATGGTGAAGCCCACCAGTGACGTGGCCGGGATCGGCTGTGCCTTCGGCGAGACCCATGGCGCGCTGCCGATGGCCAGCCCGCCGCCGACCTGCGTGAAGGAGACGCGGACCGTGCCGCCTGTCACCGCGATCTTATCGTAAATCGGCCCGGAGTAGACCAGGTCCTTTCCGTAGGCGACGTGCTCCGCTGCGAGCGCCAGCCGCTTGCCGACGTCGAGCTTGTCCTGCGGATGGATGTTGTCCTGGTCCCCGATGTCGTAGGCCACGGCCATGCCGGTGTTCGGCAACGACAGCGTCTTCGCCTGCGACTCGCGCAGCACCGCGTAGGGCGGATTCGGGTTCTTGAACTTGGCCAACTGCACGAAGAAGAACGGGAAATCCCCCTCGCCCCAACGCGCGCGCCAGTCGGTGATCATGTCCGCGAACAGCGTGCGGTATTCCGTCGCCGAAGCCACGCTGCCGCCGTTGGATTCGCCCTGGTACCAGATCGCGCCCTTGATCGCGTACGGAATCAGCGGCGCGATCATGCCGTTGAAGAGATTGCTGGGGGAATGGGCGCCGCCATCGGAAGCGGCCGGCGGCTTCGGCATAATCGGCTTTCCCGCCGCCTTGGCTTTCG
>Ga0302267_10005942_pt1 | contig 12584 bp, 8 predicted proteins | sample III_Bog_E1_3_FD_194555 | JGI IMG/M metagenome (GOLD analysis project Ga0302267, IMG submission 194555) | Peat permafrost microbial communities from Stordalen Mire near Abisko, Sweden - III_Bog_E1_3 | ecosystem: Environmental > Terrestrial > Soil > Wetlands > Peat | place: Sweden: Abisko... | reverse complement strand
CCCCCCCCTTTTTTGTGCTTCCTAAAGTGTTTGGAAACAATGAGATGTGAGTTTTAGCATGCAACGCATAGATTGCAGGCTGTTTATAGCTATCCATAAGAAAATAAATGATTTCCTCCGTGCTTCGGTTATAGAGTTGATCTCCTGAAGGTGCAGAGGCGCAACAAACAAAATACTGAGATTCTGGCTGCGCCAGAATGACGGCTTGACGGTTTCGGCTCTAACCCAACAAGAGAAGCACTATAGGCATGAAAAACCCCGGCGCGCTGCCGGGGTTTCCCTTGTTTTCTCTACTACTTCAATTTTACAGGATGGGGCATAACTACTATGCCAGTTGCGGGGAAGTTTTTTCTCTTCTGTTTTCTGTTGGTTGAGGCGATTTTGGTGGGTCGAGGGGCTTGACACGCGATTTTACGGGGAAATTCGGGGAAAAAATCTTCGGTCTCCGAGGAGTGGGTTGCCGCTGACGAAACCCAGGTGCCCAAAAGCGAGGCACCTGGGGCACCCACTTCAGTGGTTGTGGTCACTTCTTCCGGCACCTGGACTAGCGGGGGGCGGTGGGGTATGGGTCTCCGTGGCGGGGGACTCGGGTTGGATCGAAGCGGGTGGTGCCTCCGTTGTCCCATGTGGCGCCTGGGGGGACGAGGATGTTGTCGGCGGAGCGTCCGGTGGATTCTCCGGTGCGGAGTTCGATGCGGTTGGCGTCGATTCCCTTCTCCGCGGCGAGGTACTGACGGATGTTGAGGGCGCGCTGGGAGGAGGTCTCGGGAGCCTCCTGTGGATCGTGCTTGCCGACGATGATGAGGGTGGCGTCGGACTCGCGGTTCATCTCCAGGGCGATGTCGTCGAGGCAACCCTTGGCCTCGTTGTCCACGCGGACGGGGCGCTTGCGGTCGCGGTCGAAGGAGATGCTGCAGAGAGTGCGCGCGGAGGGCGCGGGCGGCGGCGGCGGGGCGACCACGGTGACGGTGGTGGTGGAGGAGGCCGATTTACCGAGGTCGTCGACGACGTTGCATGTGACGTCGATGATGCCGGGGCTGACGTCGGCGGCGGAGAGAGAGCCCGTGGCCTTGTCGCCGGTGATCTGGCCGGCGGTGGTGGCGAAGGAGAAGTTGAGCGGGCGGTTCTGCGGGCTGCGGCCCTCGGAGGTAATGGTGGAGACGCCGCCGGGCAGGACGCTGCTGGGGTTGGCCGAGCAGGAGATGGTGGGTGGATCGTATGCCTGGATGCGGAAGCTGGCGGCGCACTCGGCGTGCTGGGTAGACCTGGGGCCTTCGCTGACCCGGCCGGTGACGACGTAGTCTCCGGGTGCGAGATCGGCGGTGGAGATGGTGGCGACATCGTCGGTGGCCTCGATCGTGCCTCCGTTTGTCTCCCAGGTGTAGACGGGCTTCAGCCTTCGGCCTGTTTCGAGATTGATGACGCTACCGGTGACGCTGATGGGATCGCCGGGAAAGACGGTGACGGGCTGGACCACGCAGCCATAGGCGGCGGGAAGCTCCTCGGTGGACCCGCCGAAGCGGAGGACTCCGCCGGCGCTGAGGCGGTATGCGGTGATCTTGGCTACTCCTCCGTTGAAGAAGGTGGGCGCGGTGTTGAGGCCGAAGTTGATGTCGGAGTACTCGATGTCCGCCTGGATGGGTCGCAGGGCGAGGCGGTTGTGCAACGGGGCGTAGGGCAGGATGTAATCAAAGCCGGCGCCGATGGTGGCGCCGTATCCCCAGGTGCAGGGCTGGACCAGCGGGCCTCCTGCGCGGGCTCCGCCGAAGAGCAGATGGGCGAAGGGGACGTAGCGGCCGTACTGGATGCGGTAGATGGGGCCGGCCTGGGCGACGTAGGAGCAGTCGTCGGGGCCGTAGGGGGAGGCCGCGCCCTGGATGACGGCGCCGAAGTGGTTGCCGAAGTATCCGGCCACGCTGCCGATTCCGCCCTTGACGATGGGCTCGTAGGAGTAGCCGTCGAGGGTGCTGTTGAAGGGATGGAAGTAGGCGTATCCGCCGAAGAGGTCGAGACGCGATGGGATGGGTTCCTGCGTTCCCGCGGGCGCTGCCTGGGCCAAAGCCGAGAGCGGGACAAGAGCGGCGAGCGCGGCCAGCAGAAGCGCGCGGACGAGCTTGGATGAGCGCCGGTGCATCATGGTTTCCTCCACATCAGTGTCTCAGACTCCTGCCGCGATGGTTGAAATGGGAATCGAGCCAGTTACTCCTGCTATTCCTGGGCCACGGTGAGCGAGACCGAGGTCGATTGCGAACTCACTCCGCTGACGGTGGTGGTGCCGGTAATGGGGATGGTGTAGACCTGATTGATGCTGGACAAACACGCGCAACCCGCGAGGCTGACGATTGCGGCGGTGCAGCAAAGCGCCAAGAGCAGACGGAAGTTGGGCGAGCGGGTGGCACGCGGGTGGACCCGCTTGCGGCGCGAGAGTCCGAAGAAGGCAACCAGTCCGAAGGGGAAGACGGCGGCGAAGGCGATCGGCGAGAGGCCGCTGGGCGTTCTGCCGGCGGGAGCGGGAGGCATGAGCCGCGCGTCGGCCATGGTGGTGGTGACGGTCATGGTGGTGGAGACGCTGGCCCCGTCGCCCGTTCCGGTGAGGGCGACGGTTGGGGTGGCGAAGGTGCAGGTGGCGTCAGCCGGAAGTCCCGAACAGGCGAGGGTGACCGGACCGGCAAAACCCTGAACAGAGGAGACTGTGACAGCGTAGACCGTGGTCCCCGGGCCGCTGATGAACTGGTTCGGCGGCGCGGCGGCGAGGGTGAAGCCACCGGAGTTGACGACCTGGGTGACTGTGCCCGAGCTGGAGGCGAAGTCGAGAGTTGCCTGGTAGGCGGCGGTAATGGTGAGAGTGCCCACCGGCAGCGTGGAGGCGGTGCAGGTGGCAACGCCGGATGAGTTGAGCGTGGCTGCGCAGAGCAGTGTGGTGCCGTTATAGAAGTTGACGGTGGCGGCAGTAACGGGAACGCTGGCCCCGTAGGTTACGGTGGCGGTGAAGGTGACGCTGGCGCCCTGGGTGATGGGAGTCGCGGAGGTTATCACCGTGGTGACGGTGGCGAGCGGTGTGATGGCGAGCGCGCCGGGGACGACCGTGACGGTGGCGTAGTAGGCGATGTTTGCGCCGGTGACGGTGGCGGTGATGGGATAGCTGCCCACGTCGGAGAGGACGGTCGCCGTGGTCGAATAGGTAACGGTAAAGGTGTCACCGGGAGCAGCGCCGGTGATGGTGCTGGTGAAGGTTGGGTTGGGCGCGCCGTAGGCTCGCGCCGCGTTATTGACCGTGATTACCAGCGGCGTGATTGCGGGCGTGATGGTGAGTGTTCCGGGAACCACGGTGATGTTGTAGTTGGCGATGTTGGCGCCGGAGACGATGGCGGTGATGGCGTAGTTGCCTACGGGAGAGGCGATGGTTGCCAGCGTGGAGTATGTGACGGTGAAGGTGTCGCCGTTGAGCGCGCCAACGATGGTGCTGGTGAAGGTTGGGTTGGGCGTGCCGTAGGGGCGGGAGGCGTTATTCACCGTGACCACCAGCGCCGTGGTCGATGGAGTGATGGTCAGCGTGCCCGGATTCACGGTCACGTTGCTGTAGTTGGCCGCGGCGGCTCCGGAGAGGGTTGCAGTGATGGGATATGCGCCGACCGGAGAAAGTATCGTCGCCGTGGTCGAGTAGGTGACGGTGAAGGTGTCTCCGTTGAGCGCGCCAGCGATGGACCCGGTGAAGGTGGGGTTGGGCGTGCCGTAGGGACGGGTGGCGTTATTCACAGTGACCACCAGGGCCGTGGTCGATGGAGTGATGGTCAGCGTGCCCACGTTGTACGTCACGGAGTAGTTACTGAAGCTGGCCGAGCCAACCGGCGTCAGGGTTGCGGTGATGGGATAGGTGCCAACGGGCGAGAACTGCGTGGCCGTGGTGGAGTAGGTGGCGGTGAAGTTGTCGCCATTGACCGCGCCGGTGATGGTACCGTTTAAGGGCGGGTTGGGCGTGCCATACTGCCGAGTGGCGTTAGCGGGCGTGACCACCAGCCCGCCGCTGCCACCCGACCCGGCGGAAACGATGGTCAACGTGCCCACGTTGTACGTCACCGCGTAGTTGTTGAGGTTCGCCGAACCAACCGGCGTCAGGGTTGCGGTGATGGGATAGGTGCCTACGGGAGAGAGCTGCGTCGCCGTCGTCGAGTAGGTAGCGGTGAAGACATCGCCGTTGACCGCGCCGGTGATGATTCCGGTGAAGGTCGGGTTGGTCTGGCCGTACTGGCGCGAGAAGCTGTTCGGCGTGACCGTCAGGGGCGCCCTGGTGACCGAGAGGCTGGTGGTACCGGTCACCGAGGTGTAGTACGAGTTGGTGGAGGTGAAGGTGAAACTGACGATGTAGCTGCCGAAGGCGAGGCCGCTCGGCGGGGCGTTGCATGTGATCGTTCCCGCTGATGCGTTGGTTATCGTGGCCGTGCAGAGAACCTGGCTGCCGATGTAAAAGATCATCGTGCCGCTGGCAGGAGAACTGCCGGTGAAGGTGAACGACTCCGAGAAGGAAAAGCCGAAGACCTCGGTCTCCGTGAGGAGGGTGAAGGGCAGCGGCGCGGAGGAGTATCCGGAGGAGCCGCTAGTGCTGAAGATAACGGTCTGCTGCGAGGTGTAGGAGTTGGAGATAAGGTTGGACTGGCCAGCGGGAGCGGGGCCGGCCACCGTGGGCGAGAAGGTGTACGCGATGTCGCAGACGCCGCCGGAGACCATCGAGGCGATGCATGTGGTGGAACCGGCAAAGACGGCGTAGTGCGAATCGGTGGTGGTGAAGGGATAGAGGGAGAACGCAAGATTAGCGTTGCCGGCGTTGGCCAGATACTGCAGGACCGGGGTAGACGTGGCGCCGACGAGCACGTTGCCGAAGCTGATGGTGCTGGTGACCAGGTATGTGACCTCGCGCAGCGCGCTGTTTCCGCTGTCGATGACGAAGAGGTCGCTGGAGCCGTCGAGGGCGATGGCCAGCGGCGCGTTGATGGTGGCCGCGGTGCTGGGGCCCCCGTCTCCTGTGTCGCCGGCGGTGCCGGTGCCGATGACGGGATAGATGTTGGAGCCGTTGCTGATGACGGAGTAGACCGCGTAGACGATGTTCGCGGAATGGTCGGCGATGTAGATGTCTCCCGCCGCGTCGATGGCCAGGCCTTCGGGCGTGAGGAGGCCGGTGCCCGTGGCCACGCCGGCATTGGAGGTGGTGGCGCCACCGTTGCCGGCGACGATGTGGATGATGCCGGAGTTGTCGATCAAGTAGACGTAATGGGTTGCGGCATCGGCTACGGCGATTCCGTTGGGCCCAAGCGCGATGCCGCTGGGATCAGAGAAGACCGCGCTGGTGGCGGCGACGTTGTTCGCGTCGGGGACGGTTCCATTGCCGGCGACGACGCGGCGCTGCCCTCCGGCGTATATCTCGGTGATGTTGTGGAACGAGCCTCCAATGGCGAGGAAGAGGTCGTCGAAGCCGTCGAAGGCCATGGAATTGACGCCGGGCAGTCCGGTGGCATAGGCGGTGTTGACGGAGCCATCGGCTCCGAAGCGGATGATGTTACCGCCTCCGAGACCGCCGATTCCGGAATCGGCGATGAAGATGTTGCCTGCTCCATCTACGGCCATGGCGGTGGGCGTAACCATGCCCGCGCCCTGGGCCACGACGACCTGAGCGGCACCGACGCCGGCCGGATAGAAGAGGACATCGGCGGTGGAGGGGCCGTTGCCCTGCTCGAGGACGTAGGCGTCGCCGGCCGAGTCTGTGGAGACGGCGATGGCTGTGCGCAGGCTGGATGCGCGGGTGGAGGCCACGCCCGGAGCCAGCAGGCTGAGCGGGCCGACGCCGAGACCCTGCAGTTCCACGCGGATGAGCTTGCCGGAGATGGAGTCCTTGAGTTGCAAAGCGGAGTAGCGAAAGCCGGGACGGGAGGGCTGGAAGTTGATTACCACCTGGCATGTGGTGGAGGCGGAATGGGCCCCGTTGCATGTAGTGCTGACGAGGAAGTAGTCCGTTCCCACCGTGATGGTGAGATTCACCGTCTGGTTGATGCTGAAGACGATGGTCTGGCTGGCGCTGATCGATCCGACATTGGTGTTGGGGAAGCTGAGGTTGGTTCCCAGCTTGCGCACTATGTTGTTCTGCGAGTCGGCCAGGTAGATGTTTCCGCCGGTGTCCGTGGTGACGCCGAGCGGCTGGTCGAGGGGGACCAGCGATGCAGCCTGGCCCTCCTGCGAGAGGTTGTATGCGCCGGAGAGGCCGCTGGAGAGGCCTGCGATGAGGGCGAGCGAGTTGGTTCCGGAGTTGAAGCCGACCACATTGTTGCGGCCGGTGCCGGACTCCGAGATAAACAGCGAACCGTCGGCCGAGAAGGCCAGCCCGTAGGGATTGTTGAGGGCGGTCGCCGTATTGCCGGTGAGGTCGTTGGTGCATTGCCCAACCGCCGTCTGTGGGGTGGTGAGTCCTGCGATCTCGCGCACGCAGTTGTTGTTTGAATCGGCGATGAAGAGGTTGCCATTCTTGTCGAAGGCAAGGCCGGCGGGGCGGTCGAGCGAGACAGTGCTGGTGACACCGGAACACTGCGTTGTGGCTGCATAGGTGGACGTCTGACCCGCAACGGAGCAGATGGTGGTGGCCGTGGCGCCGGCCAGGTGGCGCACCACCTGATTGACGGCGACACCCGTCCCCGAGCCGACGATCGAGATGTAGAGGTTAGCGCTGCTGTCCACGGCCAGGCCCATGGGCACAGGCGTGTCCGAATTGGTAGTGACGATGGTGCATGTGCCGGCGACGGTGGTGAGGGCGTTTGCGGCGAAGCTGTCGACGACTCCGCTGGCCAGGCTGCGCACGCAGTTGTGCTGGCTGTCGGCGATGTAGAGGGTGTTGGAGCTGTCGACGGCCAGGCCGGTGGGCGCCAGCAGTCCTTCCGTGGGATCGGGCCCCGGGTTGCTCGCGGTATTGCATGTATCCGGGCCGCCGCTGACTCGCAGTCCGGCCACCGTGGAGACATGGCCTGTAGTGTCTACCTTGCGCACGCAGTTGTTCTGCGTGTCGGAGATATAGAGGTTGCCGAGCGAGTCGAAGACGATGTAGGAGGGCACGTTCAGGCTGGTGGCGGTGGCTACACCGGAGTCCTGATTGAAGCCGCCCGTACCGGTGCTGTTGCCGGCGAAGCGCGAGGTTGTATCCAGGATGGTGGCAAACTGGGCGCGCGCGCTCAACGGAGCCAAGCTAAGGAATCCCGCGAGAAGAAGAACCAGGGGCCGGGGGAGTACAGCTCTAAGCGAGCACAGACGTGGGGTGTTCATTGGGGGAAACTCCAGAAGATCGATCGCCGTTCAGGTTCATATGCACAGACCTCTTTTGGGACCGTGTCGAGCATACCGGAAATTGATGTCACTCCGCGTAGTTTCAATATTATAGGTGGGGTTTTAATGGAAAGACACGAAAATCGCAGGCGGCGTCAGGGATTTTCTAAGTTGTATCTTCCTGTGTAATACGCACTCCGCCACTGGGTTGCGCTGCCCCCCACACACAGATTACGCGCGGGAGTAAAAGATATAGCGCGCTTCTCTTTCTCCCCCTCGCGGAATCGGCAAACTGGCGCGGGGCCGTCGCTGGCACGCCGTACAAAGTCCGGGTGCGATCAGGAGTGGGCGACGCCGTATGCGTCGAGAACGTCGGCGAGCGTTACGATGCCGACCAGTTCGTGAACATTGGCGCGGCTGACCACAGGCAACAGATCGATCTGGTTGCTGCCCATGCGCTCCAGCGCCAGATCAATTCCCTGATCGGCGTGCATGTGGGGGAAGAGTGGCGCGACCATCAAGTCGTCGAGTAGCCTGCCGGAGTCCTCGTCCGCTTCGACCTCCAACTGCGACTGAGTGACGACGCCGATGACGCCGCGCACATCCGTGACCAGGGCGGTACGCAGGCCGCCGGCGCGAATGCGTCCCAGCGCCTCGCGCACCGTGGTTTCGGATTCCAGCAGGAGCGCAGGGGTTTTCATGATCTCCGCAACCATGCGCTGATCGAGCCGCAACCGCGTCTTGGCGCTGGGCAGATGGATTCCGTCCTGCACCGCGAGCGCCTCGTAGATCGGCTCATGCTGCAGGAGGGAGGCGACGAAGAGGCTGACCAGATTGGCGATCATCAGGGGGACGATGACGGCGTAGTCCTGGGTCATCTCGAAGATGATGAGCACCGAGGTCATGGGGGTGCGCACCACACCGGCAAAGACCGCTCCCATGCCAACCAGTGCGTAGGCTCCCGGCGTGGCCGTCGCCAGCGGGAAGAGATGATGCGCGGCGGTGCCCACTACACCTCCCACCATTGCGCCGAGGAAGAGAGACGGGCCAAAGATGCCGCCCGCGTTGCCCGAGGCATAGCTGGTGGTGACGGCGAAGAGCTTGAGCAGCAGGAGCAGAAGCATCAGGTGGAAGGCCATGCGTCCGTTCAGTGCGTCGCCGACAAAACCGTAACCCACGCCCAGCACCTGGGGCACAAACCAGCCCATCGCGCCCACCAGCAGCCCTCCCGCCACAGGTTGGAACCAGACCGTCTTTCGCGGGAGGCGCAGAAACCACGCACGCAGCCCAAGCAGCAGGCGGGCAAAGGCCGCCGAGACGACACCACCGGCGACGCCGAGTACCGCATAGACCCCAAACTCCGCTGAACTGACCAGATGATATTTCGGGACGTTGAAGAGCGGGTGATCGCCGAGAGATACGCGCAGGACCATCCACGCGGTTGCGGAGGCCAGCACCACGCCACCCATCATGGGCGCATTGAGGTCGCCCATGATCTCTTCCAGGGCAAAGACTACGGCGGCCAGAGGCGTGTTGAATGCGGCTGCAATGGCCGCCGCAGCGCCTACGGGGATCAGGTTTTTCACCTGCTCGGTGCTGAGGCCCAGGGCGCGTCCCAGCACCGAGCCGATGCCCGCGCCCACCTGCACCGAGGGACCTTCGCGGCCGAGGGGAATGCCGCTGGCCAGCGTCGCGGAGGTGCAGAAGAACTTGCCCAGCACTGTTCGCAGCGTGATGCGGCCGTCGCGGGCAAAGAGCGCAGCCTTGGTCTGGGGCACGCCGCTGCCGCGCGCATTGGGGAAGAAACGATAGAGCAGATAACCAATGCCGAGCGAACCAACGACAGGGAACATGAGACGCCGCCAGGGCGCGCCCACCACCGGATACAGGCGCATTCCCATGCGTTCCGTCAGCACGATGAAGGCGACCACTGCGAGGCCGGTCAATGCGCCGATCACCAGCGAGAGCCCGAGAAAGACCTGGCTCTCGCGCTGCCGCAGCGCGTCCATGCGCTCCGCGAGCGGGACCTGCCACCAGCTCAAATTCGGCGTCTGGTCGGTTTCTTTCATCTGGCAGGAATTTCCTCATAAACAGAATATCCCACTGAACTCGCTGTCAGATGCGCTGTGCGGTTTGAGGACGGACCGAATGCGGGCGGCAAGGCGGATTTGTGCCGTATGCTACGGTCAGAGAGACCCATGGGCCGGAATCTCTTCATTCTCGCCGCGTCGCTTGCGCTGTTTGGGCTGATCTCCTGCGCGGTGGCTGCCACGAACGTCGCGCAACAGCCGGGCTCGCCGGGCGATGCATCTCTGTGGCGCACCATGGGGCTGGCGCTGTTGGTGCTGGCGCTGCTGGCCGCGCTGGGCGGCGTGCTGTCTTCGCTCTTCGAGCAGGCCAGGCGGCGCGCGGAAGAAAGACAACGCCGCGGGCGATCGTGAATCCGACGCGGGCGATCCTGAATCTATTACAGACGTTTCTGGACCTGTCACGCCGCTTCTGATCCAACCCGCGCGCAGACGATACAATCAATAGAGAGGGGAGCCAAACAATGTTCGAGGTCACCGTGGAAGCCGGCTTCTCCTCCGGCCACTTTTTGCGCAACTACAAGGGCAAGTGCGAGAACCCGCACGGCCACAACTATCGCGTGCTGGTGACGCTGGCGGGCGAGGAGCTGGACGAGGCCGGGCTGCTGCTGGACTTCAAGCTGCTGAAACACCTGCTGCGCCCGGTGGTGGAGCGGCTGGACCACCTGATGATCAACGAGATTGCTCCGTTTACCGAGCTGAACCCCTCGGCGGAGAACCTGGCGCGCTACTTCTACCAGCAGACCGCCAAGCAGCTAGAAGAGATGACCGGCGGACGGGTTCGGGTGAAGGACTGCACGCTGTTCGAGACCGACACCAGCTTCGCGCGCTACTACGAGTAGGACTCAAGAACTCTAATCCGGGAGCGTTTTGCGGTAGAGCAAGGCGTGCAGGCTCTGCGCGTAGAAGTCTATTTCTGTGCCCGCCTGGGTGTAGCCGATCGACTGGTAGAAACGGATTGCTTCTGCGTTGCCGGTGAAGACGTGCAGCTCCATTTTTTCGGCGCCGGCGGAGTGGAGTTTGCTCTCGACCACGGCCATGAGACGCTGCGCAAGGCCGCGGCGGCGAGATGCGGGAGCCACATCCAGCGTGACCACATAGCCGGTGCGCTGGTCCAACTGCGTGATACAGAAGCCTGCCAACTCCCCTTGCGCCCCATGGTTCTCTGCTTCGGCCAGCACGGTGACTGCGCCGGGGGCCTCGGCAAAGCCGCGCATGGCCCCGCGGCTGAACTGGAAGACTGGAGCAAAGCAGATGAGATCGAGCGCGTACATTGCCTGCCAGTCGCCAGGGCGATAGCTGCGCAGCGTTGCGCTGATCTCGGAGTGGTTCGGAGTTACGGCTAGAGCCACCGGCGCACCAGCCTGCGGACAAGTTCGGCGGTGAGGCCGTAGACCACGAAGGAGGCGATCTGGCTGCCGCGCTGGCGCGCGATCTGGATCTCGCGTTGGGCTGTGAGGCCAGGCGCGGGCTGCGCGGTCGTGCATTTCAGCTTCAGGAACGGCCAGCATCCGACAACCCGCGCGTGCTGCACGGGCAGTTCGCCTTGGTGGACCACGGCATCCAGCGCCAGGCCGAAGCTGGCCCCGTGTTTCGCGGTGGCTTCGGGATAGAACTCGGCGACCGCTCCGTATGCAGCGCCGGTCACCGCGCCGAGACCCCAGCGGAGGGCTTCATTCTGCTTCTCCTCTGCGACGGACAACGGGGCTTCCGCGGAGACGCACTCGGCAGGTGGAACTGGAGACTCCGGCTCGGGCTTCGGCTGCGGGGGAAAGATGCGCTCGGCAAGGGTTTTGGCGGCTGTTGCGGCGAGCCCGGCGATCAACCCGGCGATGAGTCCCCTGGCCAGCGACTTGTGCTTTTTCACCGCCGCTACTTTTGTTTCGCTCATGACAATTCCTTCAGCCTCTTGCCCTCAGCCTCTCGCGCCAGTCTCGCGCCAGTTTGGGCCAACTTTGTAGGATGCATCAGCGCGGCATCGCGTGTGTTTGACTGCTTCGATTGGCGAGCTGCGCCGGCAAGAATGGAATTGTAAACGCATGAGCGGGCTGCCGCTGGGGAATTTGCGAGGCCGGGTTCAGCGAAGGCCGGCTTCGGGCCACTCGTAGACCACAACGCCCATGTCGCCGAGGGTTTTGATGGCGGCTTCGACGTTGCGGCGAACAGTGGGACGTGCCGAGACTGGCGTGTCGTGCGCCTCCTCGATGGCAACCACGCGACCATAGGGCCAGGAGTCCTGCGGCACCGCGTCGAGGGCAGCGGGCAGGTCGCTGACGCGCACTGTAAGGTCCTGGCGGCGCGCGGCGACGGGACGCAGCATTCCGCCCGCGCCCAGTTCGCTGGAGTTGGCATCGGCCTGGGTGACATGCAAAGTGGCCATGTTCTCTTCGACCGTCAGGTAGGGGTTCTCCCATTCGGCGAGGCTGGGGATGGCCATGTAGCGGCTCTTGGAGGGAGGCGGGATCAGGTCCAGTTGCTGACGCGCGGAGTCAACCGCCTGCGGACTGGCGGTTGGAACCGTCACACCCGCCGATACGCGTTTGCAGCCCGTGAGCAGCACTGGAGATGCAGCCAGGCAGAGGGCCGAAACCAGCGCCAACGGCAGCCTTGCCCGGGAGGAAGAAGGTCTGATGGAGAAGATGCGACCAAGGGACGGAAGAGGAGGAACAGTCATACGCACGTCTTTAAGCATACCAAGAGGTTGGATGCGGTTTCCACAAGACGCACTTCTATGGCAAGGAAGAACCTGCACTTGCAACAACAACGGGCAGCCCGCGACGCGCAGACGATACAATCGAAGGATGGTCAAGGGAATTACGTTGGTGACGCCGGTGGGTTCGGAGGCGGCGCAGGAGAGGCTTGCCGGCCTGTTGGGCGCGCTGGGCTTCGAGGCGGGCAAGGGCTGGGAGGATGGAAGCGGACGCGGCGCAGCATTCCTGGCGCCGCTGGGCAATCTGGAGCTGGTGGCAGGGCGCGCGCCGGCTGTGCCTCCTGTGCTTATCGAGGTCACACAGCTCGACCAGGTTCACGCGGTCGTCGCGCAGTGGATGGAGGCCAACCATAGCGCCGAAGAGGTTGCCGAACTGCTGTCGGAGGTTGCGCCGACGCACTGGAGGTCGCGGCTGTTTACGGTGGCGCTGGACCCGGTGCTTCTGGTCGGGTTCTGGGAGTCGGAGGATGCGCTGCATGGCAGGCCCA
>Ga0302267_10005934_pt1 | contig 12597 bp, 8 predicted proteins | sample III_Bog_E1_3_FD_194555 | JGI IMG/M metagenome (GOLD analysis project Ga0302267, IMG submission 194555) | Peat permafrost microbial communities from Stordalen Mire near Abisko, Sweden - III_Bog_E1_3 | ecosystem: Environmental > Terrestrial > Soil > Wetlands > Peat | place: Sweden: Abisko... | reverse complement strand
GCGGAGATCAAAGATCACCCGATGCCCCGCTTGGCAGTCATTCCTCAGGACGGTGACGCTGCCGTGGTAGTTGCCGTAGACGATATCGAGGTCGCCGTCCCCATCCAGGTCGCCGTAGGCGGCGCCAAAACTCACCCCCCGTTGATCGAGGCCCCAGTCCGCGCTCACGTCCTCAAACTTGAGGTTCCCGAGATTGCGCATGGCAATGTGTTTCTCCGCCCTTATCGGACTCCCCGTCATGATACGAATGGACTCGGCCACGCTTTCGGCGCTCATCTGGCGCTTCACGACGTCAACGCTGGGATCATATGGAAAACCATTCGTGACGTGCAGGTCGAGGCGACCGTCATTGTCCAGGTCCACCAGGCGGATCGACCAAGTCCAGTCGGTGGCGGCGACTCCCGCGAGGAACGCGGCTTCCTGAAAATAACCCGTCCCCGTGTTGATCAGCAGGGAATTCCGGGGGATCTTTGCCACCGTCGTGGCGCCATCCGGCCGCTCGTTGAGGCGCGCCCTGGTATCGGCCATCATGCGCTGGTCCTTCTCATGGGTGGCGGAGGCCATGTCGGCGACGATGAAGTCGATCAGCCCGTCGTTGTTCACGTCGCCGTAATCGGAGCCCATGGAGGAGAACGGCGCGTGCGGCAGCACGCTTCCGGAAACGTCGGTAAACGTCCCATCCCGGTTGTTATGGTAAAGGGAATCCGGCACGCCGTAGTCGTAGGCGACGTAAAGATCCGGCCAGCCGTCGTTGTCATAGTCCCACCAGGTTGCCGAATGGCTGCGGGTGCGCAGGGTGACGCCCGCCTTGTCGGTGACGTTCAGAAACGTCCCGTCACCCTGGTTGTGGAACATGTACCCCCGCCGCCCGCCGCCATCGCCCTCGTTGGCCAGCATGTTCGTGGCGATATACACGTCGAGCAGCCCGTCGCGGTCGTAGTCGCTGAACGCCGCCATCACCGAGGAATCGACCACGTCCAGGCCGTAGGCATGGGCCATCTCCTTGAAGGTGCCGTCGCCCTGGTTGATATAGAGCAGGTTCGGGGCATTGTAGCGGCAGACGTAGATGTCCAGGAGGCCGTCGTTGTTCACATCGGCAAAGGTGGCTCCGAACTTCCAGATCTTCGCCGCGTCACCCTTGTCCCCGACGCCGGCCTTGTCCGTCACGTCCTCGAACCTGAAGTTTCCGAGATTGCGGAAAAGGCGGCACGATTCCGTCTTGCTGACAACGAATATATCCGGCCTTCCGTCGTTGTCGAAATCCCCGATCGCCACGCCCGTCCCGACGGAACCTCCGTTGTATTGCTGGAACAGGGCGCCCTTCATCTGCGGGTCGGCGTACTGGTTTTCCGTCAGCACGCCGGTGGCTTCGGGCGGAAGCAGGGTGAACATGGTCTTTCCGGGCGGGCCGGAGCGCGGATTCAACCTGCGCCCCACCAAGGGTGCGGTCTCGAACGGGGCCGGCTTTGCCTGGGGGGTCTCCTGAGCCGCGACCCGAAGCAAGCCGCGCAGGCCGAAGCCCACGGCGGCGGCAGAGGACCGCACGATCATTTCCCGACGGTTCATGGTGCTGTTTTCAGTGGAGTCGAACGCGCAATGCCGGGGGCACAAGGCTGAGCGCGAGGGCCTGATCCGCCGGTGGCATGGTCACTCCCAATCCGCGGCAAAGGACCAGCAGCCGGTAGACGGACCCCGGTGACAGTGAACGGATGCGGTCGCCATCGATGGCATTGATACACAGCATCAATTGTTTCTTGGCGAGCACCGTGACCTTGGCCCGGGCCAGAACCACCGCGAGGTCGACGCGACGGCTCCATGAAATCAGGGGCTGAACTCTCAGCGCCAGGCGTGACTGAAGCACCTGGAGAACCCTCTCCAATTCGGCGTCATCGTGGATGGCCTCCGCAACCTGGGCGCGGGCGACCCAGGCGCCGAAATCGGTGGAGAATCGGGCCAGCCCCTCGGCGGCCGACCGGGCCCGGTCCAAATCGCCGATCTCGGCAAAATACAGCGCGATATTGCCCAGGGTCGTCGCGTCATCCTGTTCATCGACAACCTCCAAAACCGTTACGGACCGGTCCTCGAAACCCGGAATAGAAGGCAGCGGGTAGGCCAGGGGGCGCAACCAGCGTGGAAGAGTCGCGAAATTCAGCCTGTCGATGAAGGTTCCCTCGATTTGGCCGTCGGCGGCCCGGGCAAAGTCATCGAATGTCGTGTCCCAGGAAAGCAGGACGATGTGCGTGATGCTGCGCCGATTCACTATCTCCTTCGCCTCTTGGACGTTCCGCTCGCTCATGAGGCGAACGGCTGCCCTTATGCCTTCCTTGTTTTCGTCGCTCACCGAGCCGAGGCCACGGAACGCCCCGTAATAACAAAGGGCCGTGGATGCGCCGGGGGGCGAAAGCACGATAGCGGCCCCCGGACTGGAATGCTGGCCGATCCAGCCCGCAAGATCGCGCAGAATCAGGTCCTGAAGCTCGGTTCGCCTAAGGACATCGCCCCGGCCCGGCCGGTCCCAGCCCAAAGCGTAAATCACCCCGGGGGCAAGCAGGACGACGACGAGGCTGATCCAGCCAAGGCGTGCCCTGGCGCTAATCCACTGTGAGGAAATCCCCGGCGCCACCGCGGCCAGGGTAACCAGCAGCAATGCGTCGAGGGTTTGCCACCAGGCGAGCTTAACGCAGGCAAGGGACAGCGCCACCATGACCGGTCCCAGCGTGATCGCAACCGACGCACGGGTCGGCATCGCGATCCGGCGGTTCCTAAGCACCCAGGCGGCCGGAAGCAGCGCGCCCAGCGGCGCCAGAGTCAGCCACAGCCAGACCGAGGGTCCCTGGGTTACTATCCATGCCGCCAGGCTTGGCGCCACGATCCCGCCGCGCAGCCGGGTCAGGTGCGAGCCCATGCTATCGAGAACGAAAAGATCGGCGCCATTACGGGTCAGGAGCGCGGCGGGCACGGCGACCGCGGCCGCGATGGACAACGCAACCAGGACGAGGTTCCTGGGGGCCCGGGAGAAGGTCCGGTTTTGCAGCCAGGCGCTTGCCTGGGCCAGTAACTCTCCCGCGCCGAGCCACGCCAGGCCATGGAGCGGGTGGACAAACGACAGCTCCCGCGTCCAGAGTTCGGAGGGCGAGTATTCGGCAAGTGAGGCCAGAACCGTGGTCGCGGCCCCCGCGCAGGCCCAGGCTCGCCAGGGAAGGAGCGGCGTTGGCCCGTCCGCGGGGGCTTTGCCGCGCGGGGCGAGGAGGGGGACGAGGAGACCGCCGCCGGCGATTCCCCACAGAACCGGAAGCTCCACCGAAACCTTGACCCACAACCCCAATCCGCCCGCGATGCCGGCAAGAATGAACCAGCGTCGCCTGGCTTCCTCGTTTTCGGGCGCCGCCGCGGCAGCGCCGGAAAGAAGCAGCACGCTCGCCATCGCGAGAGCCTGGGCGAGACCCCGGTCATCGGGCGCTCCCGGCCAAAATCCCGTGATGAAGGGGAAAAGGGAGACCAGGCCGACGGAAACGAGAGCGGCGGAAAGCGAACCAAAGCACTTCGCGGCGAGAATCGCCGACCCCAATATGATGATTCCCCACAAGAGCGGATCGGCCAGGAGGGCCGCCTTTTCGACCAGCGCCGAGGAGGGCGCCCCGGTGGCCACGTGCTCACACCAGGCAAGGAATCCCAGCCACCATCGGTAGGGCGAGGGCGTAAGCACCGTCCGGCCGAAGGGCGCATTCTCATAATCGATGTGGCGAACCCTTGCCTCGCCGCGATTCAGCATGCGCTGGGTCTGCGCGAGCCAGTGGTAACTCGCGTCCAGTTGGTCGGGTATGGGCAGCGAATTGTTGGGCGTCAGCTCGGCATCGCCCGGAGCGGGACCGGCGACACCCCAGGTGCGATTCTCAGCGGGGGCCCCGATGGTTGAGAGGTAACCAAGGCGATTGATTCGGGCGGTGGTGTTCCAAATGAGTATGGCGCCGGCCCCCATCAGGAATGCAATCCAGACCGGGGAGAAATGCCGTCGCGATGTCATTGGGGTTACGGGTTGCCCAAAACAGGAGCATTCAAGGTCGTCGGCAAGCTCTTCCTAGAATTTGGGCGACGCGGAGGTGCCTCTTGTCAGCAAGCACGGCGGATTGGGTGAAACGCAATCAAGCCGGCGCTCTTTTCGTCATCACCGATGTCGAAAACGGCGGGCGCCGCCGGCGAAGGCCAGCCACTTATGCCCGATCTCGCCGGGAACCTTCTCCCTCGGGATTCGCGCGGTCGCTTCTTCGGACGGCCGCAAAACCGCGCAAGCGCGACCTAAACCTCGCAAGCCGTCTTGACCCCCTCAGCCGGCCGCAGCGTCTCCCCGTCATGCCAGTGTCCATGAACCTGAAGCGTACGGGGAAGCTGGGGAATCCCGCGCTCCCCGGCCTGCAGCTTCGAGAACAGCATGTCGACCGCGGCGCGGCCGATCTCCTCGGAATGCTGCTTAACCCCGGACCAATCCGAATGAACCCGGGTCACGTCGAGCGAAACGAGCCCGACATCCTTCGGGACAAGCCTGCCGCCGACCGCAAGCCAGGCATCCATGACGTTGGGCTCATTGCGGAACGTCGAGAGGGTCAGAACGCAGTCGACCTTGTGCTTGTCGACCCAGCCCAGGAACAGGTCGGGGGTCATCTGCGCGGGCAGGAGCGGCGGGATCTGGGCCAACGAGGGCATTGTCACCGAAAGTCCCGCGTAACCGAGGGACCACCGGCCATCGGTTATGTTGTCCTGGTACTTTTCAATCGCGAGGCCGATGCGGCGGTAGCCGCATCGCGCGATCGACCGGGCGGCCATGGTCACGGCCTCCGAATGGTCGCTCAGGACGCAATCGAGGCGCGGCGACGCGATTTGGTGGCCCACCTGGACAATCGCAAAATCGTTCCATGGAAACGAGATCTCGTGCGGCTCCGTCGGAAATGCCGCCAGGAGGGCGCCGGTGATCCCGCGGGCCGCGAGTATCCCGCCGAGCCGCTGCCCCGTCATCCCGCTCGAGCAAAGCGTGAACTCCGTGATCCCATACCCGAACGATTCGGCGCGCTCGCGCGCCGCCTCCCAATTGCTTTGGAGGGTGGGAGTCGCCCGCCACTCATGAGAGTCGGCGACCGGTGTCACGAATGCGATGGTCCCAAGATGATTCTGCGCCTCGCCGCGGCGGGTGGCCCGCATGACCTGACCCACCAGCTCATTGTGCTTGTAGCCGACGGCCGTCGCGGCAGCGAAGACCCGCAGCTGCGTGGAATTCGCCATCTTTGCAGCGCCGCTCAGGCAGCGCGACGCCGTGGAGATGGAAACTCCCGCCTTTCTTGCAACGGCTTGGAGTGTGGACGCCGTGCGGGGTGGCACAACGGTGTTCATGTCTATCAGAGTTCCTGATGAGACTGTAACTCGCAGTCAAGTGATCTGCGGCGGGCGGCGCCCAAGCGGCGGCTCCGGTCGATCATCTCCAGAAAGAGCCGAAGGCATCGGTCACTTTGTCGGATCCAGCTCCTATTCAGCTGGTTTCCAAAGCTGGAGGTGCCCCACAACTGTCTTCGGCTCACTCCCCGATCACCTCGAATTTGATCGACCCTGCCTTCACGGCCGGATCCTCCGACACCATGGCCTCGACCTCGGACCTGCTCGCCGCGTCGATGTAGAGTGTGCCCGCGGAGTCGGGCACATACGCCGAGTCGAGCGCCTCGATTTGCGCGCGCTTCTCCGAAATGAGCTTCGCCATGAAGGCCTCGTGGTCGCGCCTTGAGGACGCAACCGCCCCGGGAGATGCGGTAGCCACGGGAAACCAGAAGCTTACCACGAATGCACGCTTCCCGGGAGGCTCGGCAAACCGGTCCGTCGCCGCGCCCTTCTCGGGAGCCAGGGGCTCCATCACGTACATAAGGCCGCGCATGTACGACTCCGGCAGGCCCGCTCCATGACGGGTGCCGGGCGTCTCGCGATACTCCAGCCCACCCTTCACAATCCCGTGCTGCTTCAACCGCTCGTAAAAAATCGGGATCCACTTGCGGTACTCGGGCCATTCATTCTCCGCGGAGGTGATAAAGACCCGTCCCTCGACGACGCGCCCCGAGGCAGCAAAGGCCCGCTCCATGCTCCACAGGTTGGTGATCGACGGGCTGTCGGCCACGTAGCCTTGGAAGAGCTGCGGCTTTGACAGCATCGCATAGAGCGCGAAGAGCCCTCCCGCCGAGGATCCGACGAGATAGCGCTTCCCCGGATCGGCGCGGTATTCGCCTTCCAGGAGCGGAAGCACCTGGGTCTCGATCATGCCCAGGAACCTTTCCGAATGCCCCTCGCCTTCAAAATACCCGTGGAGCGTTCCGTGCCACATGTCCATGGCCCTCAGTTTGCCGTAATCCAGGCCCTCCCCTTCGTAGGAAATCCCGACCACGAGCGACTCCGGGATGTGTTTGCCGTAGGCGAGGCCGCCCACGGTGGCGGCCAGTCCGGGATACGCCCAGTAGCCATCGGTGACCAAAATCACGGGGTATTTCCTCTCGGGGTGATCCGCAAATGAAGCCGGGAGGCCTATATACAGCTTGTAGATTCGGTCCGAAACGGTGCGCGGAAGGACGCGGCACACCGTTCCCGGCAGGATGAAGGACGAATTGGCCGGCGCCGGGGCCAAATCCGCACCGAAGAGGTTCCCTCCGGCGAGCCAAAGCGCTGCGAGGACGATGATTCTCGTGGGGGGCTTCATTCGGGCGCCTATTTGCCACCCGCCCAGCGCGCGCGGCCGCCCGCGCTCACCAAATACCCCATGGCCTCCTGCTGCACAACGAGCTGGGCGTCGAGAAGCTGATCGGCCGATTGCCGGACCTCACCACCCTGCTGGTTCTTGCCCGCATATCCATGCGACGGCGATTCGACGACGACCGAGAGGGCGCCGCAGTGGAAGTCGAGCGCGGTGTCGAGGTTGAACACGTTCTTCGGCGCATGAGCCGGGTCCGCCTCTGTTGCAGGGTCCCTTGAGGCCTGCAATCCCGCCCGGGCCAGGCCCGATTGAACCGCGCTGTAGAGCCCGTTGAACGCGGGCGTAAGCACTTCTTCGGCAACCGGTCTCAGCATCCGGGTATAGTAATCTTCCGAGCCCGCCCCCGTGTGCAGGTTGAGGATCAGGTCGGGTCGCTCGCGGGCCGCGAGGTCGAGCAGCGCCTGGGTCTCCGGCTGGCGCTCGCCAAGGAAGTCGTCGTGCATGATATTGACCCCATTGTCATTCGGATAGCCCCCAGGGAACTGGGTGCGGGAGAAATCCAGCGGAATGAATTCCTTGCACTCCGGCCAGCCGATCAATTTTCCGTCCAGCCAGCCGCCGGTGTTCATGTATTGGGCGATCGTGCCGTCGGTCCCGTGAAACGCCTCCATCCGGAGCGGCACGCGCGCCCGGCCGTCCATGTTGACGATCGGGATCACGATGAGCCGGTCGATCCGGCCCGCCGCCGCGACGATCTCCGGCCACGCCCGGCCCCTCAGGTCCTTCCCTGTCTCGAGGACGGACAGCAGGTTCACGAGGCCGACGATGCCCTCAAACTCCCCGCCGTGGACGGACGCCATCGCCAGGTAGACCTTCCTGTCAAAATCGGGCCCGAAGTACGCGCGCATGGCGCCGGCGCCGACCGCCCCGGAAAACGTCGTCGTGCCCTTACCTTCACGGGCGCGGCCATAAAGCACCGCCCGGATCGGCCGGCCTCCCGCACTCCGGCCAACCACGACTACCGTCCCCTTGTGCACGCGCTCCCGGAGAAAATCCGCCACACCATCGACCGTGCTGATCCAGAAGTCCGGCGGATTGGCGGCCTCCAGCAGGTAATATTGGGGGATATTCGGATAGGCTTTCGGCGGCGGCCCCACATCGGCGGCGGCGCCGAGCCGCGTCGCGATCCCGCCGGCGAGAAGGAGAACCGCCAGGCCTCTGCGCCCAATCCGCACGTCTGCCAATTTCATTCTCAATACACGCAACGGCGGCCCGAGCTGGATGCAATAAAGAACCCCCTTTCACACGAAAGAAAGCCTCAGCGGAGATCCCCAGCTGCGGAGCCCGGTTTTAGGATCAAACCGCAGATGGATTGGCGTCCAGAATGGGGCCAATAAGAAACACTCAGGCTTTATAACCCACCGGTTTTGCAAACGCGCCCTAGCGTTCCTCGAATGTTCACATGAATCTTGAGTGCTTCAGGCTGAAGGCCGTAGAGCCATCAGAAGGGTGTCGAACCGCACCCAGAATATCGCGCATCCGCCCTTCTCGGTTCCCCGGGTGTAGAAAAGGTATTTACCGTCCGGACTAACGAAGGCCCCCCATCGATGCGCAGGGCCGTCGTTGATGCGACTACCGAGGCTCACGGGTTTGCTCCAAGTGCCATCTGAATGCCTGAAGCTGATAAAAAGCTCGCATTCAAAATCCGGCGTTTCATTGGCGCTCACAACCATGTAGGATTCATCCGGAGCCACGTAGAAATCGCCGTTGAACCCCGGCTCATTGAGCGGGGACCCGAGGTCGTGAACGAGGATGTCGGCGCCTGATACGCTCGCTTTGGCAAACCTGACCGAATTCCAATCGTCGGACTTTCCCCAGGTCCCATTTGTCCCGAGGTAATAGTCCCCGCTCAATACCGGCATCAGGTTGTAGAGCATGAATTTCTTGCCCTTGAGGAATAGCTGCGGATCAGACCAACCCTGCGCGGTTCGCTCAGATCTCACGCTTTCACCGTGATCATTCATGAAAAGCAGGTGCTTCCCGTCGAGGTCTAGCGTTGGGTCCTGGACGTAGTGGCTGAATTTCAAAACATGCGGCGCACCCCAGGCGCGGCCGTCGAATTCAACCGACTTCACGACCAGATCCTTTGTCCCGTACATAGCCGGGGCCTGGTCATAGACTATTTCCCGGCCGTCATGGGTGATAGCGATCCGCCCGAGAACCATCATTCCTTTGTCAGCCAGGATATCAGGCGCGAATTCCTTGGGGACGTCTCCCGGAGGGTCTTGTCCAAGATAGGCGTCCGGTGTGCCCAGGATGCTTTGGGCGGCACCGGACAGCGGGAACATGGCCAGACAGAGGATCCCAAGAATCGAGGGGCGAGGAGGTCTCATGGTGCGTTTTATGTTGAAGCCGAAGGTTGCAAATATCCGCTCGTTATCGTGACGCCTGAGGTTTCGATGTTACCACGAAAAGGCCGATTCATATTACACGAGACGCATCGTTGCCCGGATGGACGGTGAAACAACTGGTTGAAGGCGCATGCTTTCCTGCGCGCATGACCTTTGGATATCGCCGGCGATTGGAATCCCGGCCTTTTGGGAACACTGCCGTTTACCGTTGAGGGGTAACGTCCGGATTGTTGCGCACATTTTCTGATCGGTTAGTACGGAGGAAGGTCTCCTCCCATGAACGAAGGCACTCCCCCTGGCGCTTCGGCGCCCGTCCCGGACAGTCAAACGAAGCCCCTTGGTGACGTGATCGCCATCAACGAAGGCCTGATCAAGGACCACCTCAACAAAGTCGTCGTAAAGACCGTGGAAGAGACACTAAACGCCATGCTGGACGCCGAGGCGGACCAGCTCTGTGGGGCGAAGCGCTACGAGCATTCTCCGGACCGTGTCGACACCCGGGCCGGCCACTACGAGCGCCAGCTCCATACGAAGGCCGGCGAGGTGACGCTCAAGATGCCGAAGCTTCGCAAGCTTCCCTTCGAGACGGCGATCATTGAGCGGTACCAGCGCCGCGAGATCAGCGTCGAAGAGGCCCTGGTGGAGATGTACCTGGCCGGCGTCTCCGTACGCCGGGTCGAGGACATCACCCAGGCCCTATGGGGCACACGGGTGAGCCCGAGCACGGTGAGCGAGTTAAACCAGAAGATCGCCGTCCAGATCGAGGAGTGGCGCAACCGGCCGCTCACGGGCCAGCATCCCTACGTTTTCCTGGACGGTATCTGGCTGAAGCGCTCCTGGGGCGGCGAGGTAAAGAACGTGAGCATCCTGGTCGCGATCGGTGTCGACCAGGACGGCTACCGCGAGGTGCTGGGCGTCATGGAGGGTGCCAAGGAGGACAAGGCCTCGTGGGTCAATTTCATGAGGCATTTGAAGGAGCGAGGACTGGCCGGCGTCCGGCTCTTCATCAGCGACAAGTGCCTCGGCCTGGTTTCCTCGCTGGCAGAGTTCTATCCCGACGCCCTCTGGCAGCGCTGCGCCGTGCATTTCTATCGCGATGTATGGACCGCGGTGCCGACATCCAAGGTCCGGGAGGTGGCTGCGATGCTGAAGGCGATCCACGCCCAGGAGGACCGGCCTGCGGCCCAAGCCAAGGCCGTGCTTGTCGTCACCAAGCTGCGCGAGATGAAGCTGGCCGGGGCCGCCGACTGCGTCGCCAAGGGCGTCGAGGAGACCCTCCAGTATTTCCACTTTCCCTCGGAGCACTGGAGGAGCCTGCGTACCAACAACCCCCTCGAGCGAGTGATGCGCGAGATCCGCCGCCGCACCCGGGCCGTCGGAGCGTTTCCCGATGGCAACAGCGCCCTCATCCTCGTCTCGGCCCGCCTGCGCCACATCGTCGGCACCCAGTGGGGCCGCAAGCGCTACATGGATATGTCCCACATCAAGGATCTCGCCCCGGCACCAGCAGCTCCCCAAAACCTCGTCGCCGGAGAGTTCGCGTGACTCCAAACGCGTATCACCAGAGTAACGAAGGGGAGGAGCTCCTCCCCTTAGACCCCTCCCTATATACTTTCGTATATTTTTGTCCCAGCTCCCGGCACTCCGCCGGCAGCGTAACCTAAACCAAAACTCAAAACCTTCCTCCGGCACTGCCGATCACCAAATGTGCGAAACTTGACGGACACTACCCGTTGAGGCGAGCGGCTCTTAGGAAGGTCGGGCCGCCCAAGTCATCCAGTCCCAATGGAGCGAGGTTGCCCTACCAAGTGTTTATCGCTCCTCTTCGGTGTGCTTGGACGCTGATATCCGCACATCTTAATTCATCGGCGATCAACTCAGTCTACGTTGAGCGGCGACTTAACTTCGCTTCAGACCTTTTGTGTTAGTCCAGGCAGTGGTACCAAGCAAATAGTTACATTTCAGCAGCTTCGCCATTCATCAAATTCAGTTTGTTGCCCCTGCAAGCTTGGCAGGTTGGTTTAATTGTTCCTCGGACAATTGGGCCCCGATTCGGACGTTTTCCGGACTAGTCCCGTCTATCGAATGCCTGATCGCTTGGAGAAGAATGCGCTGCGAGACCGGCTTCTTAAGAGAAGCTAAGGGGTTCGAGAATGGAGGACTTGAAAGCTTCGTATTGTCCAATCCGGAACATGTGATGAGCTTAAGCGACGGTGCTGTTTTCATAAGAACCCTGGCAAGGGTGTTCCCATCCATCACGGGCATCATGATATCCGTGATAATAACATCTATCTCCTCACGTCGCTGAGTGAAGACCATGAGCGCCTCGGCCCCGTCGCTTGCCAAGAGCACCTTATATCCAGCCTTTTCCAAGATGCGCTTGTTGATTGCCCGAATGCTTTCCTCGTCATCAACAATGAGAATGGTTTCGTTCCCGCAGCATCGTAAGGACGTGCATCGTCGAGTCCCATCCGCGATTCCAGGCCCTGCCACCCCAGCGGCCGTCGGCAGCCTGAAGGGCGAGCAACCGCGCCCCCATTCCCTCAGAGGCAATCCGGGCGCGTTCGGCGGCGAACAATTCGCTGGGCTCCCCCTTCAAGTCGCGCATCACCTGCCAACGAATCGAAGGATCAGAGTTCAGAAGCCAGTCCATGACGGAGCTTCTCGCTTCCGAGAAATAGTGCTTCGAGGAATTGCCTGCCATTTGGTGATCCATTGCACCCCCCTGCAGACGATGCAAAATATTGCTTCCAGAGTGGTGCCCCCGCCCGGACTTGAACCGGGACAAGCGGTTTAGGAAACCGCTGTCTTTCGTTCATCATCATAACCTTATGTGATTCTGGACGGAATGGGGGATGGAATTGGCCCAGATTCCAAAATCGGACGTTTCCCGCAATTTCAGGGCTCTCGAATCACCAGCTTCGGAAACCACCTTCGAAAATCCGAAGGATTTCTGGTCACCAAGCCACTCCGGTTCGCTGCAAAGCCTCCTATCAATATGTCCGCTATGGGACGCTTCGGGACTTTGTCCGCCCGCCGACTTGAGACGTAGGCATTCCATGTCTTGTGTGAAGCTTCAATGTCTACTGCAGTCCATGCCTCGGAATGGGAGATACCCGCTCCTTCCAGGAAACGCTTCTGCTCCTCGATATCTCCATCAAACGCCGCTGAAAGCTCGACCATGGTCACCGGAGACACAGCAAGCCCGGAGGGCATCAGCTTCTCCAATAGGGTCGCAGAAACCTTGCCGAATTGCGGGTCATTCTCGAGCACATCGAGAACGATGCAGGTGTCGACAACCCACATTATGACCCCTTCTCCGCTTCACGTAGTTCGCGCATCCATTCGCTCGTCCGCCGCGCGGGACCTTTACGCAACCTGCGAGCGTACCCAAGCATCGCCATTGGCCCTGGCGGTTTGTCGTTTTGCTTGAAGACGCGGAACTCGTGATCGGAGATTGCCGTGAAC
>Ga0302267_10005931_pt1 | contig 12599 bp, 9 predicted proteins | sample III_Bog_E1_3_FD_194555 | JGI IMG/M metagenome (GOLD analysis project Ga0302267, IMG submission 194555) | Peat permafrost microbial communities from Stordalen Mire near Abisko, Sweden - III_Bog_E1_3 | ecosystem: Environmental > Terrestrial > Soil > Wetlands > Peat | place: Sweden: Abisko... | reverse complement strand
AAGCAGGTTTCCATTCGCTACTTGGGAACGGAAGCGGTCATCCCCGCAGTGCAACCGGTCGATTTTCCGCTCTGGCTGTTTTACTTCATGCCATTCACGTTCGTGATTTTCGGCCTTCCCTTTCTGATCTATGCCGCCTTTGGCGCAATCAAGAGACATCGCATCCTCAAGAACGGAATGGAGATGAGCGCCGTGCTCCTGTCGCTAGCGCCGGTATCGTCGTTGGGCTTCAGTTTTCTGATGAAGACGCGTTTCGAGGCGATTTACTCCTTCACCGGGCGATCGGGACAGCCTGTCGTGGGCAAATCGCAGACCACGGATCTTCTCCTCTTAAACGAGAAGAAGAAGGGGGATGAAATTGCGATTCTCGCTCTGCCCGGAACGGAAACCGAGACGCAAATTATTGATGCCGCTCTTGCTGCCCGGTTGCGTCAGAATTAATGCGAGCGCAAGAAGCGCGGGGCGAGTTGGCGATCACATCACGATTCGAGGTTGCGAAAGCCTCCGAGCCCGTCGCCCGGCGGTCGACGGCTACCACTGCATGACCCTGCGGCACCGAGCGGTTCGACTTGCGGTTGCGGGACGGGGCACGCATAAAGGCGGCATGCCGCGCGAGGTCGTCATCAGCCTGGCCTTCATCGCGGTTTTGTTGGGATCGGTGGCGTGGTTTTACTGGCCGCACACAGGGGGCGCGGGCGCCCATCGCCTCGGGCAGGAACTTTTGGCCGCCGCTGAGGATCACGAGTGGGGTGAGGTTCAGACCTTGCTGGACGAGGGCGCCGATCCCGATGTGACGGAGCTCAGTCCCAGCCAGCTTTTTCGGCACAGCTACCATTCAACCCTGAACGATTTGCTCCAGTTCCTCTCCCCTCACCACGCCGTTCCCACCGCGGCGCTCAAGCGGGAACCGGCGTTGGCGATGGCGATCTCACAGGACAATTTCAACGCGGTGAAGATGATGCTCGCGCACCACGCGACGATCAGCCCGGAGGTGCTCGCCGTGTGCCCGACCTGCGGCGACCGCACGCTGATCAACTTCATCGAGGACGCGGCCCATGTGTTGCCCAACAAGCGTAGCGTGGCCACGGCGCCTTTCACGGCCGCAGCCAACAGCCCGCGCGAAGTCGCGATGACGACAACGGGCGGCGCCGGGCCGGTCTCGCATTACCTCTGGCTTTCGCCCCATGAACTGGCGCTGGCGCGGGGAACGCCGCCGGTCTTTTCCGCGCTCGATCTCAACACGCAAGCCGAGACCGACCTTCCCGACCTGACCCGCGCTTGGGCGGACCAGCCGGCGTTCGATCCCGAGATGCTGGCCCTTTCGCCGGATGGCCAATGGCTGCTCGGCTTCGGTGGCACGGCGGATCATCCCACGTGGCGCGCGACGCAGGTGCACGGCTACGGCGTGCAGGAATGGGACCGCATCGCCGAGCCAAATCCCAAGAAGCGCTTTTGGGTCGGGGCGCATCCGCTGATTGCGTGGCGCGACAACACGCGCTGGCTGGAGATCAACCAAAACGGCCCCGAAAAAGTGGTGCGACTGCGCACGCTCGGCTCGCCCGCGACGCAGGAGCTGCCGATCGTGCGCGAGGGCGGTTACGGCTACATCAGCGGCTTCAACAACGCGCTCTTTACCTGCACCGATCCCGACCATGCTTTCCTGCGGGGCAACGTCGCCGTGACGAACAGCCGCGAACACGGTCCACAATACGTGCTGGAAATGGCTGATTTCTCCGCGGGGCCGGATCACTGGACCGAGGAGAAACGGGGCTTCAACGTCAGCTCGGCCAGTCAACCGGGCTTCACTCAGCGGTTCGTGCCCTCGCCCGATGGCAAGCGGCTGGCGTGGCTGCAGGTTTTCGCCAACGGACTGGCGCGCGACATCCTGCTCACGGACGCGGACGGCTCGCATTTTCGCGTGGCGCAGGAAACTCTCATCCATGGTTTCGATTACATGAGGGGACACCTGAAATTTCCGAGCTCGCGCTCGCTCGATTGGACACCGGACGGCACCAAGCTGATCTATTGGCGCGGGGAAAAGGGCGAGGGCGGACTGTGCCTGCTGCCGATTGGCGCGGGGGAGTGAGGCGCGGGCCAGCGAAGTTCCTTTGCCTATCCGCACGAACGCAACGGAGTTACCGGGGTAAGGGCGTTCCCAAATGGAGTTTGGGAACGAGGCCATGCACAAGATACGGGCAACGTTGGACAGAAGAAGTGTGGCCAAGGGGCGGGGCGTGCCTTAAATAACTGGCAGCATGATCCGACGCGCGCCGTGGTGGTTTCCGCCGATTTCGTATGTGGGGATTGGCGCGGGCGTTGTTCTCGTTTCGTTTTTTCATCCGTGGTCGCCGACGCCGCTCCTGCCCTTCGCCGTGACGGCACAACTGGCGCTGTTGCTGGTGATGGTGCGCGTAATGTGGAAGTGGCCGCCGTTTGCGGCGTGGCTGGCGGCGATGCCTTGGGCGCACCGGATCGTTTTAGGCGCGCTGATGCTGGGGATCTTCTGGGGCCACTACACGTTCAACGGACGCACGTATTTTCCTTTTGTCGTGTGGGAGATTTTTCCACATGCGGAGGGGAACACCGATGTTGTCACCGCGCAGCAATTTTACGGAAAGACAATGAGCGGCAAAAAGGTGCGCCTGCTGGTGGAGCGGGAATTTCCGTCGATCATTCAGATCGATCGGATCGAGACGCTGGACAGCGCGTACGGCCCCGGCACGACCGATCATTTGGCGCAGGCGCTGGCGAAAATGTACAACGCGAATCATCCGGGCGACCCGGTGCGCGCGGTGGATTTGGTGCAAACGTCGGTGAACCTGCACCCGCCGGCGGGCGAATCGCGCAATGAACCCTCATGGAAGCTGCTGAAAAGCTACGAAATCTCACCGGCCCCTTCGCGCTGATCCACGAGCAGGCCGGGCCGCGGCTGCTGGCGCTGACGCGCCTGGGGATTTTCGCGCTCTGGATCGTGAAGCTGTTGCTCGATCCGGTGTGGCGGCTGGCGGATATGCCGCCGGAGATGGTGCGACCGGTGGGTGTGTTGAATCTATTTTCACCGACAGCGCTCGGCGCGCTGTTCAACGAGCTGGGGTTGATGCGCATGTGGGACTGCGCGCTGGTGGTGGTGATTTGCTGCCTGCCGCAGACGCGCTGGCTGATCGGCACGGCGCTGCGCTACACGCTGGCGGCGATCGTGCTGACGGTTTACTCGAGCGTGATCCGCAGTTTCGGCCCGGCGGTGCACACGGATATTGTGCTGCTGCTGGCGACGTACGCGCTGGCGCTTTTCGCGTGGGCGGATCTCTTCTCGCCGCGGGCGCCGGGGCGGTATTCGTACCCGCTGATCACGATCGTGCTGCTGCTGACGCTGGCCTACACGCTGGTGGGGCTGAATCGCCTGGTGACGGGCGGGCCGGGCGTGTTCGCGGGGCCGACGATGACGTCATGGGCGGTGGACGCGAGCCTGCGCGGGTATTATTTCAACACGGGCATCGGCTGGCGCGTGCCGCAGTGGCCGTTCGTGAATTTCATGCTGCAGGCGGGCTTGCCGGGGATCACGGTGTTCGAGATTGCAGCGCCGTTGTGCGTGGCGTGGCCGCGGTTTCGCTGGGTATTCATCCCGGTGATGCTGTCGTTCCACGCGCTGAGCCTGGTGTTCATGAACATCTTTTTCTTCGACGACATGCTGCTGTATTTGTTGCTCATCGATTGGTCGCGAAAGTTTCCGGACATGCGGCGTGTTGACGGGTAAAGCAGGCCGGTGATTTTGACGGAATTACGGAATTATCCAAATTAACGGAATTTTTTTGAGGTTTTTCAGAACCCTCCTCCTAATTCCGTTAATTCCTAAAATTTGGTAATTCCGTTAAATTCGGACGGTGTAGCTACGCCTCGGTCTCGGTGCTTCCGGTGCCGTGCGCGAGCGTGAGGAGGACGTCGGTCTTGGCGAGTGCGCCGACGAGGCGACGGTCGCGGGTGTTGTCGAGGACGGGCAGGCGCTCGCCGTCGTGGCGGGCGAAGACTTCCAGGGATTCCTTGAGCGAGGCATCGCTGGTTAGGACGGGAATGTCCTCGTGCATGAGGTCGAGCGCGATCACCACTTGGGGCAGATCGGTCTCGTGCAGGAAGGGCTTGAGGTCCTGCAGCGCGATGGCGCCGAGGAAGCGATGGTTGGCGTCGATGACGTAGAGGTGCTTGAAGGTATTGGAGGCGAGCACGGTGGCGACGTGGGCGAAGTTGGCGGTTTCCTGCACATGAATGGGGTCGCGCTTCATGAGGTCGCGCACGTGGAGGAGGAAGATGGGCTTGTCGTCCTGCGTGCGATTGGCATGGAGCTGGCGGCTATAGACGGAGTCGGAGCTGACCGCGCGCGAGACGAAGAAGGAGGTCACGCTGGCGAGCATCATCGGCATGATGACGGCATCCTCACGGGTCATCTCGAAGATGATCAGGATCGACATGATGGGCGCGCGGGTCATGGCGGCGAGGAAGCAGCCCATGCCGACGACGGTGAAGTCGCTGACGAAGATGTGGCCATCGGGCAGCATTTTTCGCAACACCTCGCCGTAAAGCGCGCCGCCGACCGCGCCCATGAAGAGCGTGGGGGTGAAGACGCCGCCGACCGCGCCGCTGCCGGTGGTGGCGACGGTGGCGACGACCTTGAAGAGGAGAACGGTGAGCAGGACCTCCCAAGTCCACGGGTTGTTGAGGACTTGGTCGACGATGCCGTAGCCGTTGCCCCAAACGTCGGGATGGCTGATGGAGATGAGGCCGACGATGAGGCCGCCGAGGCCGAGCTTGGCCGGCGCGGCGAAGTGAAGCCGCGCGAAGAGGCTCTCGCCGCCGCGCAGCAGCATGAGGAAAAGCGGTGCGCCGAGTCCGGCCAGCATGCCAAGGCCGACGTGGGCGAGGAGCTGCCAGTTGGGCACGACGCCGAATTTGGGCAACAGGTAGACGGGCTGCGCGCCGAGGAACTGGCTGGCGACGACGGTCGCGACGACGGAGGTGACGATGAGCGGCCCGATGCTTTCCATGGCGATGGAGCCGAGGACGATTTCCGCCACGAAAAACGCGCCGGTGAGCGGCGCGTTGTAGGAGCACGCGATGCCGGCCGCCGCACCGCAGGCGACGAGCAGGCGCAAGCGCGCGGGCGAGGATTTCGCGAATCGGCCAAGGAAGGAGCCGAGCATGGCGGCGAGCTGCACCATGGGACCTTCGCGGCCGATGGAGCCGCCGGAGGAAATGGTGATGAGCGAGGAGAGGCTTTTCACCACGGTGGCGCGGACGCGGATAATGCCGTTGCCGAGGACGACAGCTTCCATGAAGTCGGACGATTTGCCGGCCTCGCGCCAGCGCTGGCCGAAGAGCAGCACGGTGCCCGCGAGCACGCCGCCGAGCGCGGGCATGAGGACGCGGCCCCACCACGGGAGGGTGGTGGAGGCTTCGTCGAGCGGTCCGCTTTTGCCGAGGAGGAGTTGTTGCAGCGAGCTGAGCGCCTCGCGGAACGCGACGGACGAGCACGCGCCGGCAACGCCGACGGCGACGGCCCACGGGTAGGCCGATTCCCAGATGTCGCCGGGGACTTTTTCGGTGATCCAGACGCGGAGCCGAAGGAGCTGCACTACGACGCGGCGCAGGAACTGCCGTGCGGGCGTGACGGAGGGAGTTCCTGGTGTCAGGTCAGTCCCGGGAGGGGTACTCATTGTGGCTCGGGAATGAGCCTAGAGGCTTTACGCGCGAGCGACGATGTAAAACATCAGCGCGTGACGGGCGGAGGAATTTCCCCGCCGAGTGTCTCGTTGAGCAATGCAGCGAGGCGCAGGCCGGCCAATGCCAGTTGCCGTCGAGCGAGATCGTGCGATTGCACGACGTAGGCGCTGCCCAGGCGGCAGAACTTCGCGTTGTCCGTGGCGGTGATGCCGGGATAGACGACATCGCGCGCGAGGGCGTTGCTTTCACGCGCCCACGCATCGAAATTCACCTCGAGCCGCGCGGGGGTGATCTCCGCATGGTCGATGGCCCGCGCGATCGGCGCCGGATCGACTCTTGAATCGAGCACCACGTTGCCCGAGCCGTCATCGAAGCTGGCTCGATAAGCGGTATCCCAGAAAGCGTGTAGGTTGAATTTGGTGTCGCCGGGCGCGCCGTTCACCACAAATTCATCATTGCCGCCCTTGTCGTCGCGCCGTTCGCCATGGGAAAAGAAATATTTCGTGGCGCAGTGGAGCGGTTGGTGAATGTCGCCAACAAGATGCTCGATCAGGGCCAGCGCCGTTGCTTGATCGCGGACATAAGGATCAGTACCACCCTTGAGCACGACAAGTGCGCGCTTTAGCCCCTGCACGGCATTGCCGTGAACGTCGGTGTCCGTGCCGGGCTGGAAGTCGGGCGTGGGATCGCGCGCGTCGAGGGGAATGTCGATGTAGTGCCAGGACTTGAAGCGGCCGTAGTCGGCGAGCGTGGGATCGTTGCGGATGTCGTCCATCCAGCAGCCGATCGTGATGGCGTCATAGGCGCCGTGCGAGCTGTGCAGTTGCGCGGCGAGTTGATCGACGGCCTGCTTCGCCTTGGGATTGAGGTGCGCGTAGGCGATGGCGTCGACGATCTGGTGCCCGCCGGCGTCCCACGCGCGAAGCGGCGCAGCGGCAATCACGAGCAGCGCGAGAAGGAGACGCATATTGCGGTTATGCCGGAGCGGGGAGAAAACACGAGCGAAACGCTTCCCGATTGGCGGCGTTGCTGGTAGAAGGCTGGCGTGGGTTACTTCATTGATGCACCGCCGCGACTGGGGAGATCGCAGGGGGCGACGCTGTTTTGGGGGTTGATCTCGGTCTGCTTCGCGGCCGGCGCGTGCTATTTTTTCTGGAAGAACAACGAGAACCAGCGCTCGGCCGAGAAGTGGCAGGACCAGGCGATGCAACTGCACGACCAGATCGACAAGCTGCAGGGCGAGAAGGCGCACCTCAAGGACGGCCTCGTCGACCAGCAGAACCAGATCAAGGCGCGCGAGGACCTGGTGCAGGAAAAGGAGACCGAGCTGGCCGCGGAGGAATTGCGCGTGGAAGGCCTCGGCCAGCAGCGCGCGACCATCGCCGCGCAGAACCAGGCGCAGGTGGCGATGGTGAAAAAGTTCAACGACGCGATCAAGAAGCTCGGCGGCGCGACGCCACCGGACGTAGTGGAGCGCTCAGGCCGGCCGGTGCTGCGCGTGCCGAATGCGCAGCTCTTCGCGCAGGGCGATGCGACGCTCACGCCGGATGGCAAAGCGCTGCTCAACCAAATTTCGCAGGCAATCGTCGGGCAGATGGACACCTTCGAGCTGCGCGTCGTCTGCTACACCGACACGGGCGGCGAGGCCGCGCCGGATGCCCCAAAGAAGGACGCCGGCGAGGCCCACGCCATTGCGTGGGACTTGACCTCCGCGCGAGCCACGACGTTGTCGCGCTTTTTCCGCGATGAATCGCAACTACCGTTTTTGAACGTGACCGTCTCGGCACGTGGCGACGCGGAACCCATCGCGGCGAACGCCGGCGACGAGCGCGTGAAGAACCGGCGCGTGGAGATCGGCGTGACGCCGCTGCCGGTGCCGTTTCACGCACCCGATGCCGACAAGACTACGAGCGATCCGTCCGCGGCAGCCACCGACACCGCCGCGACCGGAACAGCCACTCCCGCGAAAAAGAAGAAGGCGAAGACGCCCGCAACACCTGCCACTCCTGGCGCGCCAACACCCGCACCTGCCGCCGCGTCCGCAACGCCGCAATAATACATGTCCGCGCCGGAGCCTCCCGATCCCCTGCCCGTTGGCCATCCCACGGACACGCAGCGGCGCATTCTCTGGTCTGCGCTGACCGCCCTCGCCGTGATCGCGCTCGTTGGCGTGGCCGGGCTCGTGTTCTTCGGCTTCGTCGCGTTTCTCAGTTGGTGCTACCCGATCCTGCTGCCCATCGGCCTCGCGGTGCTGATCGCGCTGGTGCTCGAGCCGCTCGTCTCGTTCCTGCAAAAAAAGCGCAACATGAAACGCGAGAACGCCGCGCTCAGCGCGTGCCTGCTTACCGTCATCGGGTTCGTGCTCTTCTGGGCGTTCCTCTCAGGACCGCTCATCGATTCCGGCGCGCGCTTTTTCCAGAATCTGCCCAATTACTTCAGCACCGGCCTCGAGAAACTCAATCAGGCTACGAGCTCCGAGTCGACGGCAGCGCCTGTACTCGAGTTGCAGCCGAAGGAGACTGCCACCGCCACGACGCCGGCACCGGACACAAACGCCCCACTCACCGTCGCGCCTGCGCCGCAGCTCACGAAAAATCTCGAGAAGGCGGTCGTGCCCGATGCCGATCTCGTCAAGCACGGCCCGACGGCCTTCCAGCAATGGTTAACGACCAACCTGCCCGCGATGGAGCAGGCCGTGCAGAAAAATGTCGGCAATTTTCTCTACTCCGCGCTCGGGCCGGTGGGACAAGCGTTCGGGTTCCTGCTCGGGTTCGGCTTCGTGCCGATCTACGTCTACTACTTCCTGGCCGAGGAGGAGCAGATCTCGAAGCACTGGCACGAGTATGTGCCGCTGCGCCGCTCGCAGCTGCGCGATGAGGTCGTGTCCGTGCTGGCGGAAATCAGCCAAGTGCTGGTGGGCTATTTTCGCGGGCAGATCATCGTGGCCGGGTGCAACGGCGTGCTCACGTTCATCGGGCTGGCCATCATCGGCGTGCCCTACAGCCTCGTGCTCGGCATTATCACCGGCGCACTGAGCATCGTCCCGTTCCTCGGTATCATCTGCAGCATTCTTCCAGCGATGCTGTTGGCCTTCCTCGCGGCGAACGACTCGAAGCAATGGCTGTGGCTGCGCTATACCGGGCTGGAGGATTCCACGCTGCAATGGGTGCTGCCGCTCTTGGTGCTGGCGGTCTTCGCGCTGGTGCAGATGAGCGAGTCGATGTTCATCACGCCGCGCGTGCAAAGCCACAGCACGGGACTCCATCCGTTGACGATCATCATCGGCATCCTTTTTTGGAGCATGCTGCTGCCGGGACTGCTCGGGCCGATCGTGGCCGTGCCGCTGACGTGTGCGGCGGTGGTGTTGCTGAGGCGGTATGTTTGGGGGGAGACGCCACAGGCAGCTACGGAGTAAGCGGACCGTCGGGAGTTAGCTGCTGACAGTTTTTCCCGATAGGACTGGCTAAGGGTGAAATAAAATTATCTATCGTACCGTCCCGGCGGAGTTTCATTTCGTCCGGATCGTTTTCGCGCGTAAAAATCGCAGGCCATTCATAATCCCCAGCCAAGGGATAGAAGGCGCCGCGGCCATTCTCAAAATATCCCACCATGTAGGGTGTGCGCCTCCGAATCGCATCCGAGAGAGGTACGGCCCGGCCCCCCGGTTTGTACTCGATGCGGAAGCCGGTCATGAAAACGATGGGTAATGCCATAGCTGAGTTGGCAGTCAGCGGGACAGTGATGTCGTAGCACACGTTATAGGGTTTTAGTTTTTGATTCCAGACAGGCCGGATCTTCCCTGGACTCCCGGGTTCGAAAAAAATCCCCAAGTCGGTTATATAGCCGCCAGCAATCAGCGCCTGAAAAATTTCGGTGCTGCTTTTTCCCGGTGGGAACTCGCCTTGATGATCGGAGGCATATTGACGCAGCGCAACGGCAATCTCGGTAACGCCATTTCTGGCCTCTAATGCTCTGGCCTTACTGATCGATCCGGTAACCGGTCCCAACGCGATCCCAAACAAAAAGACCACGACAAATGCAAAAGTCAGCCAGACCCAAAAGCGAACGCGATCCTTCTTCCGGCGCGGCGCAACTTGTGGTGGAGCGCTCTCGGCCATCGCTCAATCACGCTATCAGCACCTCCAATTACGGCCACGCCAAAAAGAAGCACAAGTGGATGCCCGCGATGCCGCGTTCATTTTGGCGCGAGGCACCGAGCCCGTCGCGCGGCGCGCGACGGCTACCTCAAAAAAGCGAGGGGCGCCGCGGTTTCCCGCAGCGCCCCTCTTTTATGTGGGCGTAAGCCGAATTCTGTTCCGGCGCGCTTGCTAAAGGCGCGCCGGCGATGGTCATTCATCTCACGGCGGGATTTCTCCCCGCCGCGCGGTGTCTCGCGACACGCGTGCGACCGATACCCGGGACGGGCGGCGATTTCTCGCCGCCGGACAGGCGGCCCGGCGTCCCTGTTTGGCCTTGCACCGCATGGGGTTTATCGTGCCCCGGAGGTTACCCCCCGGGCGGTGGGCTCTTACCCCGCCTTTTCACCCTTACCGCGCGACCCGAACGGGCGCCGCGAGGCGGTATATTCTCTGTGACACTTTCCATCGACCGGGACTTTCGCCCCGGCCCTCCGCGGCTTTTTCCGCGGCACGCTGCCTTGTGGTGTTCGGACTTTCCTCTCCCGCCGAGGCGGGAGCGACCATCTACCCGAGGGGGAAGGTAGCAGAAGGGGCCTGCCCTCCCAAGGAGAAAGCATGGGACCAATAGGACTTATGCGACCTATGGGACTTATAGGACAGAATCGGAAACCTATTCCTATAAGTCCCATTCTGAAACCGCGTTGCCACCGCGCGCGTCTTGTTTCTTGCGCCTGCCTCTGTAAAACTACCTGCCGTGAAACACTGCTACCTCCTGCTCCTGCTTGCGTTGCCACTTTACGCGCAGGAGGACCAGCCGGTCCGCATGAAGCCGGAATTCCCGCTGGTTTTTCCCCTCATCAATGAGGGCAAGATGGTGACAGTGAAGTACCCGGTGATGATCAACCAGACCACGGTGATCAAGCCGGGCATGCAAATGCGCGTGCTTTACCGGCTCACCAACGGGGCGGCGAACGGAACCGATCTCGGCATCGCGCACGCCGGCACGCTGGAGCAATCCTTCGCGCGCGACCCCAATTCAGGGGCCGGCGGCTCAGAGGATACCGGTTCGGTGCCGTCGCAGCTCATGCACGAGATCGAGGGCTACCGGCGCACGGTCTGGGAAGTCCCGAATAATTTCATCCTAACTTGGGCTCAGCTTCCCACCGAGCTGCTGCACCTGATCTACTCGCCCACCGCGAGTGACGGCAACCTGAAGGACGAGCGGTTCAATTTCTTCGACGGCCTTTTTGTCGGCTCGCCCAGCGGCAGGGTGACGGTGATCGCGGTGGAAAAAGAAAGCGTCGCCGAAAAGGCCGGCATGAAGGCCGGCGACACGATCCTGGCCGTGGGCAAGTACCCGACGAAGGACGACTTGATTACCTTCGCCAACGACTACGCCGCCGCCAAGGGCGACGCGAAGACGGATGAGGCCCCTTATTACACGATGTCGCTCATCGGCGCGGACGGCAAAGCGCGCACGGCCAACCTGGCCATGCCGATGCGCCTGCACGGCGGGTTGATGGATGGGTTTTCGGATACGCCTCCGCCATCACCGTCGTCGTCGCCTAAACCTTAAGGCTCGATCACAAACGTCTGCCCGGCGTTGATCGCGTTGGCCTCGTTGAGCGTCATCCAGCGAATGGCGAATGCTTTCGACCATGAGTCGGAAATGGCGATCTCGTTGGTCTTCGCGTTGTAGCCGATGATCATGCGCTGGTGGCCGCCGGCCACGGGCGTGTTGGTGACCTCATCGGGGATTTCCGCCTTGTCGCCGTCGGCGAGCTTCGCGGCCCATGCGCTCCAGTCGGTGACCTCGGCGCGGTCCTTCATGCGATGCGTGATGGTGCGCTCGAGCGGAATGTGGATGAGGCAGGCCCACATCATCGGCAAACCGGTGTCGATATTCTTGGCGATGGACCTGATGTCGAGGTCGCCCTGCGCGCCGTCGATCCGCCGATGGTAGAGCGTCACGAGGCTGTCGACGTTCTGCACCATGGCGTCGAGATTAGTGCCCTGCTGCGAGGTGCCGGCGGCGTTGGCCAGCACGTACATGTCGGCCGGGATGCCGAGGTAGCGCATGTAGCGCTCCCACGTGGCGGGCACGCAATAGCCTTTCGGCCCCTGGTCGACCATGGGGATGTCGGTGACGACGACGTCGCCGTTGTCGGATTGCTTCACGCGCTGCGCGATCTGCGTGCGCAGGTCGTCGCTGCTGGTGTCGCCGGCCTTGCCGTAGTTGTCGGCGAAGTCCTTGGGCACGATGCGCAGCGTGACGTAGGCGTCCTTGGGCGACGAAAGCAGGAAGGCGTGGCCCTGCCAGTCCCAGCGCAGCACGCGCTCGCGGGTGTCGCTGTTGCTGCCACCGAAGCCCATGTGCTGTGGATCGCCGAAGAGCTTCGTGAGCGCGTCGGTGAGCGCCTGCGTGTCGGCCTTGAGCGCCTTCTCGAAGTTGGTCTGCACGTCCCTGACAATGTGGTCGCGGTCGTCGTCGTTGAGCTTGCTTAGCACGTCGAGCGGACTCGGCGGACGCGCGTTGGCGCTCGGGCCGTTGTTGGAGTCGACGGCATCGGGTAACGGCGCGGAGAAATCCGGATGCAACTGCATGGCGGCGGTGATGTATTGCTGCTTCCAGTTGTAGTCGCCCGTGTTGACGAAGACGATGGAGGCCTCGGTGGGATGGTCCTTGGTGGCGTAGAGCACGCACGAGTAGGCGCGCGCGCCAAAGAGCGTGACGGGCTTTTCCGGCGT
>Ga0302267_10005928_pt1 | contig 12603 bp, 10 predicted proteins | sample III_Bog_E1_3_FD_194555 | JGI IMG/M metagenome (GOLD analysis project Ga0302267, IMG submission 194555) | Peat permafrost microbial communities from Stordalen Mire near Abisko, Sweden - III_Bog_E1_3 | ecosystem: Environmental > Terrestrial > Soil > Wetlands > Peat | place: Sweden: Abisko... | reverse complement strand
TGGCATCGATTCCACGTTGCTGGGACTGGGAAAGTCGAGCATCACCGAACTCGACCGAGGTGACGTCGTGGCACCGCCGGACTTCTATCGATCGTTGGGTGGATGAACCGGGTCGCGATCGTCACGGGTGCCGCTCGGGGCATTGGCGCAGCGACCGTCGACGCCTTAGTGAACGACGGCTATCAAGTCGTCGCGGTCGACCGATGTCGAGACATACCCGAGGTCCCCTACGCCATGGCGACACCAGCCGATCTCGAATCCGTCGTCGCCCGCCACGGCGACGCGGTCTTGGGCCTGGTGGGTGACGTGCGAAGTGCGACGGACATGCAACTCGCCGTCGAGACCGCGACACGCCACTTCGGCCGACTGGACGCGGTCATAGCGAGCGCGGGTGTCGTCGCCGCTGGCGCGCCATTGTGGGAGATCACCGACGCCGAATGGGAGGCCGTCTGGTCGGTGAACGTCCTCGGCACGCGACGGTTGATCGAGGCGGCCGCGCCGACGTTGATCGCGAACGGCCGCGACGCGCACAGTCGGATCGTGGCGATCGCCTCGGCCGCCGGCCGCACCGGGCTGTATCACCTAGCGGCGTATTCCGCGGCGAAGCACGCCGTCGTGGGGCTCATCCGTGGCGTTGCCATGGACCTCGCCGAACACGGCGTCACCGCGAACGCGGTGAGTCCGGGATCAACGCGAACCGCGATCTTGAAGGCGTCCGCCGCCGTATATGGACTCGCGAGTGAAGAGGAATTCGCCAAGAGCCAACCGATCGGGCGACTGCTCGAACCCAGCGAGATCGCGGCGTCCATTGTCTGGCTCTGCTCGCCCGCGGCGTCGGCCATCACTGGAGCAGACATTGCAGCCGACGGTGGCATGACCGTCGCGTAACTCGCGCATACACCGAGTTCGAAGACCACGATCTACCAGAGGTGCGCGTCGTTCTCCGATTTGCATATACCCCCAGGGGTATATAGACTAGAGCCAGACCTGCGAAGGAGAACTCATGGCCACCTCGAAAGTCACCCACGTCCTGCAGGACGAACGGCAAAATGACGCCATCATGAAACGAGTCAAGCGGGCCCAAGGTCAGATGGGAGCCGTCGTTCGAATGCTCGAAGAAGGGCGCTCGTGCGAGGAGATCGTCACGCAAATGGCCGCGGTCGCCAAGGCCGTGAATACGGCGGCCTTCACGCTAATTTCGTCGAGCCTCAAAGAGTGCATCACGGATCCTTCTGCAGACACCGAGCAAGTGACCATGAAGTTGCAGAAGATCTTTCTGAGCCTGGCCTGATGAGCGGCATGAGAGTAGTGATCGTTGGGGGAGTCGCCGGAGGGATGTCAACCGCCGCTCGACTCCGACGCCTTGACAATGACGCAGAGATCATCGTGCTCGAGAAAACCGGCCACGTGTCCTACGCAAACTGTGGACTCCCGTACTTCGTGGGCGGCGTCATCGAAGACGAGTCCTCGCTTCTCCTGCAGACGCCCACGTCATTGTACGAGCGCTTTCGCATCGACGTTCGCACGAATCACGAGGCGCTTCGCGTCGATCGTGACCGCCAGGTGCTGGTGGTAAAAGACTTGCTCACGGAGCGAGCCGAAGAACTCGCTTACGACGTGGTCGTGCTCAGCCCGGGGGCGTCACCCATCATTCCCGCGATAAACGGCGTCGAGAGGGCATTCGTATTGCGCAACGTCGAGGACGTCGAGAAGATCGTCTCGAAGATGAAGTCCCTTCCCAAGACCGCGGTCGTTATTGGGGGTGGCTTCATTGGCGTGGAGCTCGCAGAGAATCTGACCAAACGCGGCATCAGCGTGTCAATCGTCGAAGCTTCGCCCCAAGTGCTTGCACCACTCGATCCGGAGATGGCTGAGATCGTCGCCACAGAATTGAGTGCCCACGGCGTGGGACTGCACTTGAGCGACGCAGTCGTTCGAATTGGTGAGGATCAGGTCGAGTTGAGTTCAGGATCACTGCTTGACGCGGGCATGGTGATCGTCGCGATTGGCGTGCGCCCCGAGGTGGGTCTTGCTCGCGAAGCAGGTCTCACGATTGGCGAACGAGGCGGCATCGTCGTGGACGATTACAACCGGACTTCGGATGCCTCGATCTACGCCATTGGCGACGCGGCGGAGAAGAAGGACGCAATTGACCAAAGCGCGACGCTCTTCCCCCTGGCCAACATCGCGAATCGTCAAGGTCGGGTGGTCGCGGATCACCTTGTGGGCAGATCAGTGCGCCCGACTCCTTCGATCGGTACCGCCATTGTCAAGGTCTTCGACCTGACCGTGGCCAGCACCGGATGGAATGAGAAGCGCCTGCGGGCGGCCGGTCGGACGTCAATTGCGATCCACACGCATCCCTTCTCACACGCCACCTATTTCCCTGATGCTCGCCCGATGTCGTTGAAAATGCTCGTCGACCCCGATACCGGGGCAATTCTCGGCGCCCAAGGCATCGGCAGTGACGGCGTCGACAAAAGAATTGATGTCCTCGCCACGGCCATCCGGGCCGGGCTGCCCGCGGTAGCGCTCGCCGACTTGGAACTCGCCTACGCACCGCCATTCGGCTCGGCAAAGGATCCTGTCAACATGTTGGGTTACATCGCCGAGAATCGCTTGAGCGGACTGGTCGAGATGGTCCAGTGGGACGAAGTCGGCGACTTGGGGAATCAGGAGATCCTTGACGTGCGATCTCGCGAGGAGTTCAACGAAGGGGCGTTACCCGGATCCCGGAACATCCCACTTGACGAACTTCGCGATCGCGTTGACGAACTATCGACTCGAGACGTACTCGTGTATTGCCAAGTGGGACAGCGAGGGCACGTGGCCGCTCTGCTTCTTTCGCAGCTTGGCTTTCGGGCTAGAAACCTTGACGGTGGCTACGAAACCTGGCGATACTCACCCGCCTCGCGCCAACTTGTCGCCAGCGTATAGATCGTGACTGAGAGGAATACACATGTGTAGTCGAACGATGTGCAAGAAATGTCGGAAGGCGACTTGGAAGGGTTGCGGCAACCACATCGAGCAGGCCCTAAAGGGAGTTCCCATGAGCGAACGGTGCTCGTGCTCCTCGGGCGCCGATGCGCAGCCGCACGTACGCGAAGGATTCTTCGCGCGCATGCGTTCGAAGTAGACGTTGTATTGTAAGTTCTCGTGGCATCCTCGTCGTCGAACGTTTGATGAACGTTGCGAAGCTTCGAGCTGTTGATAAATACTTTGTCGTTGGACTGTGTTCGCAAGAAGCGAACGAAGAAGTCTGACTAAAGGCTTCCGAGTTGTTTGGAGCTCGTCAATTCATTTTGTTGATGGTGTTTATCTCGTAAATGAATACTTCGCGTGCTTTAAGTTGCACCGTGCGCAAAATAGGACCTAAGACCTCACCCGTTTAGGCGAGTACTAATTGCGGCAAACCTATCGTTCGGTTCATGAATACGTTCCTTGCAGGCATATCAACCCTGTCACTCGCGCGTTGGCAGTTCGCAATAACGACGATCTTCCACTTCCTGTTCGTTCCCCTCACCATTGGTCTGGGGTTGTTGGTGGCGATCCTCCAGACGGCGTTCTACCGCACCGGCGATCTCGCGTACGACCGGATGACCAAATTCTTCGGAAAACTCTTCCTCGTGAATTTCGCCATCGGCGTCGTCACCGGAATCGTCCAGGAGTTCCAGTTCGGCATGGACTGGTCGCGCTACTCGACCTTCGTGGGCAACATCTTCGGCGCGCCCCTCGCGATCGAGGGACTGCTCGCCTTCTTCATGGAGTCCACCTTCCTGGGTATCTGGATCTTCGGGCGAGGTCGCGTGAGCAAGCGAGTACACCTCGCTTCGATTTGGATGGCCAGCCTCGGGACAATACTGTCTGCCGCCTTCATTATCGCGGCGAACTCTTGGATGCAGCACCCCGTTGGTTACGCGATCGACCACGCGACCGGCCAGGCCGTGATGACCAACTTCTGGGCCGTGATGACCAACTCCACGTTCATCGCCGCCTACGGGCACGTGCTGGCCGCCGCCTTCCTGACGGGTGCGGTGTTCATGCTGGGCATCGCCGCCTATCACCTGCGCAAGGGACACGACCTCGTGGGCTTTGGCAAGGCCGCTCGCGTCGCGATGGTCGTGACAGTCATCATGGCCATCTTCACGATGTTCCTAGGCGACAACCAGGCCAAGGAGATGGAAGTCCAACAGCCGATGAAGATGGCGGCCGCCGAGGCGCTCTACAACACCCAGAGTGGGGCCAGTTTCTCGTTGCTCACGATCGGCAACCTGAAGGACAATGCCGTGTTCCAGGTTCGCGTACCTCATATCCTGAGCGTGCTCGCGACCAACACCTGGGACGGCAAAGTCAAGGGTATCAACCAACTTCAAAAAGAAGCGACCGCGAAGTACGGCGCCGGTAGTTACGTACCCGTCATCTGGCTCTGCTACTGGTCGTTTCGCATAATGGTCGGCCTGGGCTTCCTACTCTTCATCCTGGGCGGTGTCGCGCTCTGGCTGATCCGCAAGCGGCGACTGGAACAATCAGCGCGCTTCTTGCGCTTCGCGACGTGGATGATCGCCGCGCCCTTCCTCGCCAACACCTTTGGATGGATCTTCACCGAGGTGGGACGTCAGCCCTGGGTGGTCTACGGACTACTTAGTACGTCCAAGGCCGTCACCCTCATCTCACCCGGTTACGTCGCGACGAGCCTTATCGGCTTCACCGCGATCTATACGTTGTTGGCAATCATCGAGATCGGTCTCATGATCCGGATTGCCAAGGTCCCACCCGCCATCGAAACGCCAGCCGAAGCTGAGCGCGTTCCCGAACTCATCTACTAGGAGGACACCGTGCTCGCCTCTCTCACTACTTCACCGAGCGGTCTCGAACAACTCTGGTTCACCCTCATCGGGGTCCTCTGGTTGGGGTACTTCTTCCTCGAGGGCTTCGACTTCGGCGTCGGTACGCTGATGCCCTTCGTCTCCAAGGATGACCTCGATCGGCGCGTCGTGATCAATACCATCGGACCCGTCTGGGACGGCAACGAGGTCTGGTTGCTCACCGCGGGTGGCGCCACGTTCGCCGCGTTCCCGCTCTGGTACGCCACGGTCTTCAGCGGTTTCTACCTGGCGCTGTTCTTGGTGCTCGCGGCGCTGATCTTTCGCGGCATGGCCTTTGAGTTTCGCGACAAGCGCGAGGACGCTCGCTGGCAGTTCTGGTGGGACCAGGCCATCTTCTACGGTTCGGCGCTCCCGGCGTTGCTCTGGGGCGTGGCCTTCGCCGACTTCATCCACGGCGTGCCACTGGCGGCCCACGCCACCTGGACGGGGAACTTCTTCGACCTCGTCAAGCCCTACGCGCTGGTGGGTGGACTGAGCACGCTGTCGCTCTTCACGTTGCACGGTGCGACATATCTGGGGCTCAAGACCGAGGGCGACGTTCGAGTGCGAGCCCGGGCGATCGCGATGCGACTCGCGCCGGTCACCTTCGTCATCGTCCTTGCGTTCCTCGCCTGGACGTACCAGACCGCCCGCACCATGCACCACGAGGGACTCGTGCCACCACTGCTGCCGATCGTCGGTCTCGTGGCGCTCGCCGGCGTAGGTTGGTTGGTCCGCGACCACCTCGAGGGTTGGGCCTTCATCGCCACCGCCCTTGCGATCGTCGCCTTGTTCACGACCATGTTGCTCAACCTGTACCCCAACGTGCTCGTGTCCTCGGTGAGCCCGCACTTTGACCTCACGATGGTCGCCAGTGCGTCGCACCGCTACACCCTCGAGGTGATGAGCTGGGTGGCGCTGATCTTCACGCCGTTCGTGCTGCTCTACCAGAGCTGGACCTACTGGATCTTCAAGAAGCGAGTTGGTCGACCCGGTTCGCCTAAGGACGCCCCCAAGAGGAAAATCAAGGTCTGAGATGAGTGGGGCCGAACGGCCTTCGGCCCTACTTGCACGGCTTCGCCGGACGTCACCCCTCGTCCAGCGTGCCCTCGTGGTCGCGGTGGTGCTCGGTCTGCTCAGTACGGTCGCGATCATTGGCCAGGCGGTGGCGTTGGCGTCGCTGCTGGCGAGCCTGTTCCACAACGCCCACGCGGGACTTCGCCACGACTTGACCTTGTTTCTCGTAGCGACGCTGCTTCGTGGTATCGCGGTTGCGCTCAGCGAACCGGTGACGTCGCGGATCGCCAGTCCGGTGCGGCGCGATCTTCGGCGTCGCGCGCTGGACCAGGTGCTCGACTCGGGCCCGATCGGCACTGTCGACGCCACGGTACAAATCGCGACCCGAGGCGTGGATGCGATTGAGAACTACATCGCCAAGTACGTGCCGTCGCTCGTGCTGGCGACACTGGCGCCGGCGATCCTGCTCGGTTGGCTCTGCCTCCACGACCTGTGGAGCGCCGGCATCGTGCTGGTGTGCGTGTTGTTGCTACCGATCTTCATGGTCCTCCTGGGTCTCGAGGCGAAAGAGAAGATGGACGAGCGTTGGCGTGACCAGCAGCGCCTCGCCGGTTACTTCGGTGACGTGGTCCGCGGCATGACGGTACTGAAGTCCTTTAACCGTTCACGTGACGCCTTGGCGAATCTCGATGAGGTGGGCGACGCCCTGCAGCGAACGACGATGGGCACCCTTCGTGTGGCCTTCCTGTCGAGTTTCGCGTTGGAATTGCTGTCGTCGCTCGCCACGGCGCTGGTCGCGCTGGTACTTGGACTTCGACTACTGAACGGATCACTCGGTCTCTCCACGGCGCTCGCGGTGTTGTTGCTCACGCCAGAGGTCTTCTTGCCGCTTCGACGTTCCGCGTCCCAATTCCACGCGTCGGCGAACGGCATCGCCGCGGCGACGGATTTACTCGGATCCTTGTCGACTCGGCGCGTCGGCGGCAGTTCCGCTCCATTGACGCCACCGACGATCGAATTGTGCGACGTCGTACTCGCGCACGCCTCTCGTACGGTGCCAGACGACGAACCAGTCAATGCCCGGATCGAAGGTGGTTCACTGGTGACGGTCGTGGGTCCGTCGGGCTCGGGAAAGACCACATTGCTGCGAACAATCTGTGGGCTACGCGAACCTCTTGGTGGCTCGGTGTTGGTGGACGGCCAGGAGCTGAGTTCACTTGATCCTTCGTCGTGGCGCAAGTGCGTGGCGTGGCTTCCACAGGATCCGTCGCTACCCGGGGGCAGCGTTCGCGAGGTGGTCCAGATGGGCGACGCATCCATTGACGACAGGACTATCGTCGCCGCGATGGCCGAGGTCGGTCTTGACCTGGACCTCGACCAGCCGCTGGGCGAGGGGGCCCAGGAACTCTCCGCTGGCCAACGGCGTCGAATGGCGTTGGTACGTTGCGTCGTGCGCCGGCCCTTGGTACTCGTCCTTGATGAACCGTTGTCGCATCTCGACCCAGAGAGTGCCCGACTCGTGGCGCAGGTGATCCACCGGCTCACGATGACCCGCGTGGTCGCCACGCATCGTCTGCTCGACGCCGACCAGAGCGTCAGTCTGAGTCCTTGGCAGGTGGCACGTGGCAACTGATCACGTCTTGCGACACGCGTTGGGCGTAGAACGCACGGCACTTCGTCGCGCGGTCCTGGCAGGGCTCTTGGTGAGCCTCTCCACGATTGGTCTGAGTGGGACCTCTGCGTGGCTCATCGTTCGCGCCGCTCAGGAACCCGCGGTGCTCTCGCTCACCGTGCCCATGGGACTCGTCCAGCTCTTCGCGCTCGCCAAGGCCGCCGGTCGTTATCTTGAACGGACCCAGACCCACCGAGCCGCCCTCGGCGTGCTGGGACACGTGCGCGCGAGTGTCGCGCGTCTGCTCGAGCCGCTCGTTCCCGCGGGACTTGGACCGCGCAGTTCGGACGTGGTCGATCTCGTCGTGCGCGATGTCGATCGGGTCCAGGACCTACTCACCGCCGTGGCGGGTCCGCTGCTGACGAGCTGTGCGGCGGGCGTGGTGACCGTGGCGATCACCGCGGCCATCGTTCCGTTATCGGCGCTCTGCCTCTTCGTTGCGCTGGTCCTCACCGCGATGGTCTTGCCTATGGCGGCGGCGCACTTGGGCCACGATGGCGAACAGGAACTCGACGAGGTCCGTGGGGCAATGGTCGCGCTCTTCGACCGTGCCACCCAGGGCGGCGACGAGTACGTCATGACCGGCGCGAGTGAACGCCTCGAGGAAGAACTGGCCAATCTCGAGCGACGCTTTGACGGCGCCCAGCGTCGGCGCACGTCGCTCATGGGGGTGATCTCGGGGCTGACGACGCTGGTCTCGGGGCTCTGCGTCGCGATGACGGTGCTGGTGACCTCGCTGGCTTTCCGATCGGGCCACCTGACACCAGCGCTGGTAGCGGTGCCGGCGTTGCTCAGCGTGACGGTGTTGGAACTCGTTGGTGGCGTCGCGCCGATGCTGGTGGGCCTGCGCGGCGACCGGGTCGCTTTGGCGCGACTCGAAGGTCTCGCAGAGATACGTCCTCCGGTCGCCGAGCCTGAAGTCGAGGGCAGCGTTGGTGCCGCGCCCGTGAGTCTGCAGCTAAACCACGTCGGCGTGAAGTTCGACGAGGCGCAAGTATTGCGTGACGTCGACTTCGGGCTTCGTCGCGGCGACGTGGTGGCGCTCGGCGGTCCGAGTGGTGGTGGCAAGACCACCTTGGCTCGTCTGCTGGCAAAATTCCTCGACCCCAGTGAGGGTTCACTTCAGTTGGACGATACTGACTACGCGACGCTGCGTTCGCAGCAGGTTCGCCAGGTCGTCGGCTTCGTGGACGACGCGCCCCACGTGTTTGCCACAACACTTGCAGGGAATTTGCGTATCGCAAGTCCCTACGCCAGTGACGACGACCTTGTGGCGGCGCTCGAGGGTGCGGGACTTGGTGGGTTGCTGGCCTCGATGCCTCGGGGCCTCGACACGGTGCTCGGGGGTGGCGCGACGGGTCTTTCTGGTGGCGAACAGCGGCGCCTGGGCGTGGCGCGCGAGCTGCTCGTGCGACGACCGGTCGTTGTCTTGGACGAACCCACCGAAGGACTCGACGATGAGACGGCGGAACTGGTGATGGACCGGATTGTCGAAGAGTTCTCGCACGGTGCCGTGTTCGTCGTATCGCACCGCGACGGTGACTTTCTGCGTGCGACGAGACGTCTGACCTTGAGCCACGGCCGACTTAGTGAAGCGACCACCGTCACGGTTCTCTAGCCTTTCGGATTACGCCAGGGTACGCCAGGGTACGCCAGGGTATGACGGGGTGCGTGCGCTAAGGTCGTAACTGCCTCGCGGCAGCGAAGTTGGTGTGATTCCAACGCTGTCCCGCAACTGTAAGTGGCCTTCGAGAGAAGACCGCAAAGCCAGGTCGCCTTCCGCGAGGAGATGTGAAAGACAGCTCTCGAGGTAAGGAGCGGTCGTTCGGATATCCATCCGTCGCCCATCCACTTCGACGGAAAGGAGATATCCATGTTCAGATCCCTTCGCCTGGGGCTCGCGCTCAGCGCCAGCATCCTCGCCCTACCAGTGCTCAGTTCCAGCGACGCCGCAGCTACTTCGTCGCCCCCCGAGTGCGTGGTCTCGCTCTCACCCACGGCGACTGAGACGCTCTTCGCGATCGGCGCCGGATCTCAGGTCCAGGCCGTTGACTCCGATTCGGACTATCCCACCACGGGTCTGCCCACCAAGCGCATCAACGCGCTCAACCCGAGCGTCGAGGCGGTGCTCGGCATCTGCAAGAAGACGGCGTCGCACCCATCGACCAAGCCCGACCTCGTGGTGATCTCCTATGACGCGAATGACATCCAGCAGAAGCTCACCACGTTGGGCGTCAAGGTCGTCAACCAGGACGCCCCGACCACGCTTTCGGCAGCGTACGCGCAGATCACGCAGTTGGGTGAACTGACTGGGCACGTGCAGAAGGCGAACGCTCTGGTCGGTTCGTTGAAGGCGACGATCGACGCGGACATCGCTTCGGTACCGTCGCATCCCAACGAAAAGGTGACGGTCTACTACGAGATAAGTACGAACCCCTATTACTCGCTCACCAGTGACACGTTTGTCGGTTCGCTGCTGAAGTCGCTCGGTCTCGTGAACATCGCCGACGGCGACTCGACGAGCGCGGACGCGGGGTACCCGCAGTTGTCGGGTGAATACATCGCGAGTGCGAATCCGAAATTGATCTTCCTCGCGGGCGACGCCAGCGTGGCGAGCGTGGCGAAAAGACCGGCCTTCAAGGAGACGAGCGCCGTCGTTGGTCATCACGTGGTCGAACTCAGCGCCGACATCGCCTCGAGGTGGGGACCGCGCCTGGGCAGCCTGATGGACCAACTGACCGCTGCGGTGAAAGCGGTCCTCGCCGGCCAGAAGCTCGGATAAGCAATCCTTGAGAGCGGGCCCGCCCACTGAACAGCGCGTCGCCTTCGTGACCGGCGTGACCGTGGTGGGTCTCGTCGTGGCGATGGTCTGCGGGTTGGTGGTCGGTCCTACGTCGATTGGCACCTGGCGAGTGGTGGGTGACGTCTTCAGCCACGTCGGCATCGGCCACAGCACCTTGACCGGTCTGCAGTCGACGATCATCTGGCAGTTACGGGCGCCGCGAATGGTGCTCGGTCTGCTCGCGGGTGCGATGCTCGCCGTGGCGGGCGGGACCTACCAGGGTGTCTTTCGCAATCCGCTCGCTGATCCCTATCTGCTCGGCGTCGCCGCCGGTGCGGGACTCGGCGCCACCATCGCGATCGTCGACGTCGGGTCGGGTGTGTCGACACCGACCTGGACGCCGTTGTTGGCCTTCGGCGGCGCAATGATCGCAGTCGCGTGCACGTGGCTCATTGGCGGCAAAGGATTGCGTTCGAACGCCGCGACGCTGATTCTCGCGGGTGTGGCGGTATCGGCGCTGCTGACGAGCGCGCAGACGTTTCTCCAGCAGCAGTCGTCGGCTAATTCGATCACCCACGTCTACCTGTGGCTGCTGGGTTCGCTGGCGAGTGCGGACTGGCAGTCGGTGTTGCTCGTGGTCCCGTACGTCGCCGTCTGCACCTTCGTCTGCGTGCTCTCGGGACGGGCGCTCGACGCCATGAGCGTGGGCGAGGACGAGAGCCGTTCTTTGGGCGTACGGGTAAGCCAGGTGCGACTGATCGTGATCGCTGCCTCGTCGCTCGGCACCGCCGCGATCGTTTCGGCGGTGGGGCTCATTGGATTCGTGGGCATCATCGTGCCGCACATCGTCCGTCTTCTCGTCGGCACGTCGTATCGCAGGATTCTGCCGATCTCGGTGATCTTCGGTGCGGCGTTCCTGGTCTTTTGCGACACCATCGCCCGCACGGTCATGGCGCCGTCGGAACTGCCCTTGGGCGTGGTGACCGCGGTCATCGGAGCGCCGGTGTTCGTCGTCATCCTCAGTCTTCGAAGGGGGAGCGTGCGATGAGTTGGGTTGAGGTGGACCATTTGAGCGTGAAGGCGGGCGCAGCGACGTTGCTCTCGGACGTCACGCTCAGTATCGAGGCGGGAACCTGGTGCACCATCATTGGTCCCAATGGTGCGGGAAAGACGACGCTGGTCGAAGCGGTGGCGGGACTACGCCGCGTCGCGAGCGGGTCAGTCCAAATTGCGGGCCAGGCAATTGGTGACCTCAACGAACGCGAGCGCGCGCGTCTCGTGTCGCTGGTGCCTCAGCACCCCCAGGTGCCCGCGGGCATGACGGTGCGTGACTACGTGGCCCTCGGTCGCGTGGCCTATCACGGAGTCTTGCGAGCACCGAATGCCGGGGACCATCAAGTTGTCGAATCAGTCCTCGAGCGACTGTCGCTCGAGAGCTTCGCCCAGCGCGACGTCGCCACGCTGTCCGGCGGTGAGCGTCAGCGCATGGTGCTCGCGCGAGCGCTGGCCCAATCGACGATGGTCATCGTGCTGGACGAGCCGACCACTGGCCTCGACCTTCGTCACCAGATGGAACTCCTCGAGTTGCTGAAGACCGAGGTGGCCGACTGCGGTTTGACCATTATCGCCACCTTGCACGACCTCACGCTCGCCGGTCAGTTCGCGGACCGGTTGGTTTTGCTCGACCAAGGGGTCGTCGTTGTTGACGGCCCAGCGCGCGACGTCGTGCGAAGTCGTGAACTCTCGGAGCACTACGGCATGAATCTGCGCGTCATTGACGTGGACGGTAGTGACGTCATCGTCCCCGTTCGTCACTGAGGAGCCGTCGACGCGCTCGAGGTATCGCAATCTGTACCACGCAGTACGTGAACGTCGTGTGTCGTGGCGATGTCGGTATAGGTATGTTGAACATCGATTAGGAGCCATTGTTCTCATCTAATAGACTTGACCAAAGCAACGAAGGGAAAACCGTGCGGCGCACGCGAATCGTAGCCACTATCGGGCCGGCCTCTGATACTGACGAAGTCCTCCTCGAACTGGTGAAAGCCGGCGTGGACGTTTTTCGACTCTCAATGGCGCACGGTGACATTCCGTCGTGCATCGAACGACTGCGCAGGGTCCGCGCTCTCGCGCCAGACCTTGCGATCATGGTGGACATCCCTGGCCCCAAAATTCGTGCGGGTACCTTCGGCACGACGCCCGTGGGGCTTGAGATCAACAGCGACGTCGAACTGATAGAGGGTTTCGGTGAAGCTTCTACGGCTTCA
>Ga0302267_10005926_pt1 | contig 12605 bp, 8 predicted proteins | sample III_Bog_E1_3_FD_194555 | JGI IMG/M metagenome (GOLD analysis project Ga0302267, IMG submission 194555) | Peat permafrost microbial communities from Stordalen Mire near Abisko, Sweden - III_Bog_E1_3 | ecosystem: Environmental > Terrestrial > Soil > Wetlands > Peat | place: Sweden: Abisko... | reverse complement strand
CGGATGAAACCCGGGTTCTTTGCTGGCGTGGAACGGAATTTGAAGCGGTGACTTCTTCGATGTCGAATTCTGCCTTCCCAATCGGTTTGGCCTTGGCGCTCGCGATGGCCTCGCCGTCCTTCTCCGCAAGGCCTGCCGTGGATCTGGTTTGGCTCGACCGCATCGGGATGGGCGCGAACAGGACTTCGGCCACGGAGTTGGAGAAGCTCGGGGAAGAAAGATTTCTGGATCGGCAACTCGGACCATCGCAACCTCTCCCCGCCGACGTCCAAGCCCAGATCGACACCCTCGCCATCGAACGGTCGGACCCCCTCTCCCTGATGCACCACCGCGACAGCTTGTCCAAGCTCGTCGATTCAGCAGCCGACGATTCGGCCAAGACCCGCGCCCACCGGGCATTGGGAGATTGGAAGAACGGGGTACTGTTCGAGACGGTTCGCAGACACCTCTTGCGCGAGCTCTATTCCCCGGACGGTCTTCGGGAGCGCATGGTGTGGTTCTGGGGCAACCACTTCTCGGTCTTTTCGGGAAAGGACGAGGAACAGATCCTCCTCGCCGACTACGAAGAACGGGCCCTTCGACCGCACGCCTTGGGCAAGTTCAAGGATCTCGTGATGGCCACCCTCACGCACCCCGCGATGTTGACCTACTTGGACAACGCCCAGAACGCGGTGGGCCACATCAACGAGAACTACGCCCGCGAGCTTTTGGAACTCCACACCCTGGGGGTGGACGGGGGATACTCCCAGCAGGATGTCCAGTCCCTGGCCAAGGTGCTCACCGGAGTCGGCGTGAATTGGCGGCGCGGCCCCAACGCGGAACGTCCGCCGCCGCCCGGGACCATCCGCGACGGCGGCTTCGAGTTCAATCCCCGCCGCCACGACTCCGGGTCGGTGGTCCTCCTAGGCACCAAGCTGGGGGGAGGTGGGTTCGAGGAAGTGCAGTCCGCCGTGGACATTCTCTGTCGACACCCCGCCACCGCCAAGCACCTGAGCCGACGGCTGGCCGAGTATTTCCTGGGCACGCCACCGCCCCCGGCATTGGTGGACCGCATGGCGACCACCTTCAGAAAGACCGATGGCGACATCGCGGCGGTGCTGCGGACGTTCTTCCTGGCTCCGGAAAGCCACGCCCCCGGAGCGCTGAAGGATCCCCATCGATTCGTGGTGGGCGCCTTGCGCCAGGCCTACGAAGGCAGATCACTTTCCAACCTCAAACCGGTGGCGAATTGGCTCAACCAATTGGGGGAACCCCTCTACGGTCGACTCACACCGGACGGTTACCCGTTGGACGAGCAGGGATGGTCGAGCGAGGGCCAGATGGTCAAGCGCTTCGAGGTGGCGCGCGCCATCGGATCCGGTCCGGGGGAACTCTTCGACGGCGAACCGGGCGTTGCCTCCGGCGGCGGCTTTCCCCTGTTCCAACGTCCATTCTTCTGGAAGTGGCGCGAACCTTCGCTGAGCGCGAACACCCGTTCGGTCCTGGACCAGGCGACCAGCCCCCAGGAGTGGAACCTGCTCTGGATTTCCTCGCCGGAGGCGATGCGTGACTGATCCGTCGAACCTGGACCGGCGTCGAAGGTCCTTCCTCAAGCTTCTGGCGGCGGGCGGGGGAACCCTCCTGTTGCCACGGTCCCTTTGGGCCGCCGTTCCCCTCGACCCCAAGGTTCCCGACGTTCCGCGCCTGCTGGTCGTGTTCCAGCGCGGTGGGTGTGATGGAGCCAGCGTCCTGGTTCCCTGGTCCAGCGATGACTACCACCGTCTGCGGCCCAACACGGCCATTCCGCGACCGGATCCCGCGAATCCCAAGGCTTCGGAACGGCTGGACGATTCCTGGTCCCTCCACCCCGCGCTCCGGGAGAGCATGATGCCGCTTTGGCGGAAGAACGAGCTCGCCTTCGTGCCCTTCGCGGGCACAGACGACCTGAGCCGCAGCCACTTCGAGACCCAGGAACGGATGGAGGAGGGCGCGGGTCCGGACAGCACCCTGGGCGACCTGGACGGATGGCTTTCGCGACTGGTGGGACTCCTGGACCCCACCTCCGGCATCTCCTTCACCGCCAATCTCCCCACCATCTGCACGGGTGCGGCGGACATCCCGAACCTTCCCTTGCGCGAAGTGCCCAAGGACCCGTTCGACCCGCGTCAGAGCGAATTGCTGGAACGGCTCTACAGGGGGGACGCGTTGGAGAACGCGGTGAAGTCCGGGCTCAAGACCAGGGACGACATCGCCAAGATGTTCGTGGACGAGATGCAGGCGGCCAGCCGCCAGGCGGTCAGCGGCGCGGGATTCGAACAGGAGGCGCGGCGGATGGGCAACCTCCTGCGCAGGCGCTACCGGGTGGGCTTCGTGGACGTGGGCGGTTGGGACACGCATGTGAACCAGGGCGCCTCGGATGGCCAGCTCGCGAACCTGCTCGGCAATCTGGGCCGGGGGCTCTCCTCCCTGCGCGAGGAATTGGGCGACGCGTGGCCCCAGACCCTGGTGGTGGTCTTGACGGAATTCGGCAGAACCTTCCGAGAGAACGGCAACCGGGGTTCCGACCACGGCCACGGGTCGGTCCTGTGGTTCCTGGGCGGTGCCATTTGCGGCGGACGGATCCATGGCCGGCAACAGCGCGTGGCGGAAGGAACCCTTTTCCAGAACCGCGACTTCCCGATCCTCAACGAATACCGCTCCGTCCTGGGTTCCGTGCTGGGACGGCACTTCCAGCTGGACCGGGCCGCGGTGGAAAAGGTCTTCCCCGGGTCCGCGCGTGACGGATCCGTGGAAATCTGAACAGCCCACCGCATCTGTAGTGCGAACGTTCGTCAGCCGAGGAAACGCGCCCGATGGCGTAGCCAGCTACGCCGAGGGATGCGTTGACGAAGGATCACGGACGCGCAGCCGGATTTCACCGCTTCAGCGTCTTGTATCGGACGGGCTTCGGGTTGTCGGCGTCGATGCCGGCGCGCTTCCTGTAGTCGGCCTCGTAGTCGGTCCAGTTGCCCTCGAACCACACCACGTTGGACTCGTTCTCGAAGGCCAGGATGTGGGTGGCGATGCGGTCCAAGAACCACCGGTCGTGGGAAATGACCACGGCGCAGCCGGCGAATCCAAGCACCGCCTGCTCCAGAGCCTGCAAGGTTTCGATGTCCAGGTCGTTGGTGGGCTCGTCCAACAGGAGCAGGTTCCCCGCGTGCTGGAGGTTCTTGGCCATCAGCACGCGGTTGCGCATGCCACCGGAAAGTTGGCTCAGAAGCTTCTGCTGGTCGGGACCCATGAAGTTGAACAGGCCGCAGTAGGCGCGGGCGTTCATCTTCCGCTCCCCCACCTTGACCTCTTCGCTGCCGCCCGTGATGGCCTCGAAGACGGTCTTGGAATCGTCCAGCGATTCCCGGCCCTGCTCCATGGAGATGATCTCCACGGTCTCGCCCAGCTTGAACGATCCGGCGTCCGGAGTCTCCTGACCCAGGATCATCCGGAACAGCGTGGTCTTGCCCGCGCCGTTGGGCCCGATGACGCCCACGATCCCCGACCGCGGGAGCTGGAAGGAGAGGTTCTCGTAGAGGACCTTTTCGCCATAGGCCTTGGCGATGCCCTGCGCCTCGATCACCACGTCGCCCAGCCGCTTTCCGTTCGCGATCTGGATCTGCGCCGACTTCATCGTGTCCTTCTTCTCCTGGGCGAGGAGCTCGTCGTAGGCCTTCAGGCGCGCCTTGGATTTGGCCTGGCGGGCCTTGGGCGAGGCCTTCACCCATTCCTGTTCGCGGGCGAGCCGCTTCTGGCGGTCGGTCTCGCCCTTCTCCTCGTTCTTCATCTTGTCCAGTTTCTGGTCCAGCCATTCGGCGTAGTTTCCCTTCCAGGGAATGCCCTTGCCGTGGTCCAGCTCCAGGATCCAACCCGTCACGTTGTCCAGGAAGTAACGATCGTGGGTCACCAGGATCACCGAGCCCTTGTATTCCTTGAGGTGGCGTTCCAACCAAGCGACGGATTCCGCGTCCAGGTGGTTGGTGGGTTCGTCCAGAAGCAGCAGGTCGGGTTGCTCCAACAGCAGGCGGCACAGCGCAACGCGGCGCTTCTCGCCGCCGGAGAGGTTGGTGACGGGCCAGTCGCCGGGAGGGCAGCGCAGCGCGTCCATGGCGATCTCCACGGTGCGGTCCAGGCTCCACAGGTCCTGGGCGTCGATGACGTCCTGCAGCCGGGCCTGCTCCTCCAGGAGCTTGTTCATCTTGTCGTCGTCCATGGGTTCCGCGAAGGCCAGGGAAATCTCGTTGTAGCGGTCCATGATGGCCTGGCTCTTGGCCACCGCCTTGAGGACGTTCTCCTTCACGGTGAGCCCCGCCTCCAGCGTGGGCTCCTGGGGCAGGTATCCGGCGGTGCGGCCGGGCTCGATCCACGCCTCTCCGGTGAAGTCCTTGTCGATGCCGGCCATGATGCGCAGCAGGGTGGACTTGCCCGACCCGTTGGACCCGATGATCCCGATCTTGGCCCCGTAGTAGAACGACAGGTAGATGTCCTTGAGCACCGCCTTCTGGGGCGTGTACTCCTTGGTCAATCGGTTCATGTAGAACACGAACTTTTCGGGGGTCTTGTCTGCCATGGAGTCCTTCGTGGAGGCGGTTGTCCGCGATGGCGCACCACCACGGCGATCCATCGGACGGAAGTCTAGAACCTGTCGCGCCCGGCATGGAATCGGGCCCGAGGCCATGCCCGTCCGCCGTGGATCGGCACATTCGGAGATTCCGGATTTGGTTTTGGCCGAATCGAGGCTTAGATTCAATCTCGTTACCGCGAAGGGGGAATTGGCATGGCCGGAAGGACATTTTCTGTCGGAGTTTGGGCGGGCATCCTGGCTTCGTCCGCCCTGGCGGCGTCGGTGCACCTGTCCGGACAGGTGCGCAACACGCTGGGCCAGGGGGTCCCGGCATTGACGGTGAGCCTGGCCGTCGCGGGGCTCTCCACCACGACGGACACCGGTGGACACTGGGCCATGGACGCGGCCTCGGGGATCGCATCCCCGCGGGCGCATGCGCTCGGCATCCTCCCGGTTCGCCACCTGATCCTCCGCGACGGCCGCCTGCAGGTGGTCTTGGGTGGGACGGATCTCCTGGGACGTCCGGTTCCCTCGGATCTTTCGCCCGGCACCCCTCCTTTGGCCGCTCGAGCTTTGTCCGCGACCCTCGATACCCTCGTCTACTCGATAGCGGGCATCCGCCTGGGAACGCAAACCATCTCCACCTACGACACCACCGGCTTGGTCTGGATCCTGTCCGACTCGGCGCTCGGATCCGGGGGAGGCACGACGGACACCACGCAATACCCCGCGTTCTACTCCGGTTCCTTCACCGCCAACGGCACCTTCTCCATCTACACCTACCAGGTCACCGTTCCAGCCCTCACGTACATCAAGACGCGGATCGTGTCGGGAAGCCAAGCGGTGTACGGTGGGAAGGGGTCTGCCAACCTGACGATCTCCTATCCCGGGTGCGACCATTCCATTTCCTTCAGCACGACCCTGGATTCCAGCAAGACCCTCTTGTATGTCTGGGAGCCAGCGGGGTTGGTTGCCGCCTACGACAATCGGTACGAGCTGTCCGTGGCGGTGGACACCTCCATACAAACCACCTGCTCGGGCGTCTCGACCACGGTACCCGTGGCCGGATGGGCTCTGGTGGGATGTCCGAACGATGTGCCCGGATTACCCCAGTATTCATCGTTCCAGACCCTGGCGGGAACGGGAACCTGGACCAACTGCGACAGCCTGATCACCACCACGGCGACATGGTCCTTGACCGCCCACTGACAACCGGGCTCGGGTCCCCGACTCCAACACCCGCATCCCGGTGGTCGGAGGCGAGGTCGCCGGGTCGCGAGCCGGGTAGCTTGCTGGGCATGGGAATCGTGCTGTTCGACGGTGAGTGCGGCTTCTGCAGGAGTTGCATCGGTTGGGCTTCCCGCCGATTGGCGGGAACTTCCTCGGTCTCCTTCGTTCCTCGCGAATCCCCGGCGGGACGGCGGATCCTCGATGCGCTGGACATCGTTCGAGCCGACGATTCCGTGGTCTTCGTGGACGGACCCGTGGCACACGTGCGATCCGATGCCGTGATCGCCCTGCTCGGGCGCTGTCGGATGCCGTGGCGGATGGCCGTCGCCTTGAGATTCGTCCCTCGTCCTTGGCGCGATATCGCCTACCGGGTGGTCGCCCGGTGCCGTCGCCTTCTGCGCTTCGGAACCCGGAGTTGCGCCGTGGTCCCGGGGTAGTGCATCGTCCTGCAGGACATTGCACCAGGCCTTCCACAGCCGCGAAATGATCGGGTTTGTATCTGGTGCTCTCGCACCAAAGGAGGCTGCATGGCGATCACCGCGAATTCGACACCCCCCAAGAATGCCCTGGATTTCACGGCCACAGGCCTGGACGGGAAGGATGTGGACCTCTCGAAATGGCGCGGCAAGGTGGTCCTCATCGTGAACGTGGCCAGCAAATGCGGACTCACGCCGCAGTACGCCGCCCTGCAGAAGCTGTGGGAGACGAACACAGCCCGCGGCCTCGTGGTGCTCGGATTTCCCGCCAACGAATTCAAGGGCCAGGAACCGGGCACCGACGCCGAAATCCAGACCTTCTGCAACCTGAACTACGGCGTCACCTTCCCGTTGTTTTCCAAGAGCGTGGTTCTTGGCGAAGGCATTTCTCCTCTCTATTCCTGGCTCACCCAACACCCGAGCGCCCCGGTGGGACCCGGTCCCGTTTCGTGGAACTTCGAGAAGTTCCTGATCGGCAGGGATGGTCTGATCTTCGCCCGATTCGCGCCGCAGACGAAGCCGGACGATCCCTCGGTGCTCGAAGCCGTGGAGCGGGCTCTCTCCGTCTCCATCTGACCCGAAAGGCGCGTTGACCGTCCTTCAACGGCGGCGCCCGCCGAGCACGGGTCCCCGAAGGGGCCGAAGAGGTACCCTTGGAAGGTGATGCATCGGGTCTATTCCCACGAGGATTGGCGGGCCTACTTCCAGGATGAACTGGAGAGGCGTCGCGACGCGGAGGAGGACTTCACCTCGCGGGCGTTGGCCGTCCGTCTGGGGATGGACCCCGCCCAGTTCCACCGCATCGTCCGCGGACGGACGCCGCTACCTTTTCGCTACGTGCCTGCCGTCGCCGAAATCTTCCAGATGGACCGCCGCGCCACCGCCTACTTCGAGGAGCTTCTCCGCTGCGATCGAGCCCGTTCCCCGGAGGAGAAGACACGCAGCCGGGAACGGCTTTCGGCCTTGAAGGGCGTGGCCGCACGACCCGTGGAAGCGGGGCAGGCGGATTTCTACGGGCACTGGCGCCACTCCGTCATCCGGTCCCTGGTGGGATTGGGAGGGGTGAAAGGAGATGGGGCCGCGCTGGGCTCTCTCTGCATACCACCCGTCTCCCCCGACGAAGCGCGGGAGTCGGTGGACCTGCTCCTGGATCTGGGACTGGCCTTGCGCGGCGAGGACGGCAAACTCCGCCTCTCCGAATCCCATCTCACCACCGGCCCCGACGTTCCCGCTCCCGTCGTTCGGGCCTTCCACCGCCAGGCGATCGACCTGGCCCGTTCGGCGTTGGAGACCATCCCCGCCTCCGAACGGGACATCTCGGCGGTCACGGCGTCCCTCGATGCCAGCGGACTGGAAGCGCTGCGCGAGCTCGCCCGCGAACTCCGGCAGAAGGTCCAGACCCTATCCCACGGGACTCGGGACCCCGACCGCGTCTTCCAGTTGAACATCCAACTGTTCCCCGTCGGGGCCCTTTCCACCCGGGGGTTGCCATGAGACGCGCACGGGCATGGTCGGCCTTGGCGCTGATCGCCGCCCTCCTGGGTTGCGGCCAGCCGGAGCAGGTCGCGGGAGGCACCTCCTCCGAGGTTCCCAACGCCCTGAACGGGCGGATCGTCGACGACCAGGGACGGCCGGTGGCCGGCGCCGCCGTGCGCGTGGTTCCGTCCCAGGCATTCGCCGACAGCGGATTGGTCCTGGACTCCGCCCGCACAGACAGTGCGGGCAGGTGGTTCCTCTCGGTCCCCTCCGGTAGCTGGACCGTCGTGGCCCAGGGTGCTGCCGGGTGGTCCATGCGCACCGCCGACCCCGACGGGGTGCTGTACACGGATACGCTTCGCTCTCCCGTCTGGGTGACGGGCAGCGTCGGCGCAGGGTTCGGCCTCACCCAGGTCTGGCTCCGCGGCACGAACCTCTCCGCCACCGCGGACAGCACCGGCGCGTTTTTCCTCGGCCCCCTTCCCGCCGGGCGTCTGCGCCTTCACCTGCGCGCGGATTCCGCCAGCCTGGACGGCTCCGTCCACGCCAGTCCCGGGCAGGTCGTCTCCACGGGTGCTTGGCTCTCCGCCCTTTGGGGCCAGGAGGACTACGACTTGTGGCCGTCGGCGCGCACCGCGGTCGTCGACCTCTCCGCCACCGGAGCGAACGTACAGGGGGACCAGCCCCTGTTCCCCGTGCCCGTTCTGCTGGACTCCGTGCTCGATGTCCGCTCGACCGATCCGACGAGCCTCCGCTTCGACGACGGGGAAGGTGTTCCCTACCCCTACACCCTCGCATGGGACTCGCTGGGGGGCCACGCCCTGGCCTGGGTCCGCTTGGACACCGCCAACGGAAACTCCGCCAAGCACCTTCTGCGCGTGTTGTGGGGGAGGCACGTGGCCCTTCCCAAGGACATGCCGCAGGTCTTTTCCTCCGCCGCCCACTTCCTTGGTGCCTGGCACTGCGATTCGACCGCGGAGACTTCGTCTGGAATCGCCCTGCGGTGGACCGGCGCCACGCACGGGCCCGGGCCCGTGGGCGGCGCGCAGGTCCTGACCGGATCGGGAAGCTGGTCGACGGATTCCGTCACCTTGGGCGGACCCAATTCCTGGACGGTTTCCCTTTGGGTGCGGATGGACGCCAAGCCGGCGGCTTCGGTCGTGCTCGCCGGCTTCGGGGGCGGGCAGGATTCCTCCGATTGGGGGATCTCCCTGCGCGGCTCGGACGACCACATCCGCGTGTGGTCCGGCGCGAACAGTTCGGACGATCTCGTGAGCGACAGCGCCTTGAAATTGGCCACTTGGACGCATCTGGTGGCGACCTTCGATTCCCCCTCCAACCGGATCGGGCTGGTGATCGACACCACGAGCTATCCGCGCAAGACCGTCACCTTCCCGACGGCCTCGCGCCGATCGATCCAGGGGGGAAGCGGCCTGGCAGGAGCCTTCGACGAGATCCGCCTTTCCGACACGGGTCGCGCGGTGCAATGGAGCCAACTCGAGCGGCAGACACAGACAGGCGTTCCATGGCTGCGCTGGTAGGAGGACAGGCCCCGGACCTCTTCTCCTCCGCCGACTACCGCCAATTCCTGCGCACGTACTACGAGTTCCGCCGCGCGGAGCAACCCGGTTTCTCCTACCGGTTCATGGCGGCCCGCCTGGAGATCGATCCCGGCCAGCTGGTCCGCATCCTGCAGGGCCGGTTGCACCTCCCCCAACGGGCGCTTGCCGCCACGCTCCGGCTCTGCAAGTTCACCGCGCGCGAGGCCGCCTTCTTCGAGGAACTGGTCCGGTTGGGACGGAGCAGGAACGCCGAGGAAGCCGATCGCAGCAGGGACCGGCTGGATGCCATGCGAACGGTGGTCCCCCGGGAGCTGGATGGGGAAGAGATCTCGTTCTACGCCCATTGGAGGCACACCGTCCTGCGCGCCCTGGCGAGCGTCGCGCGAACCGCCGACGCCGGGGAACTCGGAGCCCTGTGCCTGCCTCCGCAGAGCGCCGCCGAAGCGTCAGGTTCGGTGCGGCTCCTGGAAACGCTGGGACTCCTGGCGCGCGACGAACACGGCAGCTTGGCCCCTGCCGAGCCCCATGTCGCGCCCGGCCGAGGGGTTCCCGGGGACGTGTTGCGGAAGTGGCACGCGCAGGCCCTCTCGCTGGCCTCGGAAAGCCTGGATCGATGCGACCCCGCCCAGCGGGACATCTCCACCTTGACGGTCGCTCTCTCCTCGAAGGATCTTCCCCTCGTGAGCGGTTGGATCTCCGACCTGCGCCGACAGGTCCAGGCCCGGGCGGGCGCCACCCGTTCCCCGGACCGTGTCCTGCAGGTCTGCGTCCAGCTGTTTCCGGTGGCCACGACGGGACAAGGCGGAGCGAAGCGGGCCTGATCGGGCCGTGGCCGGCCTCAGCCCTCCCGCAGTTTCCGGTAGAGCGTCTTGGGGTCGATGCCCAGGATTTCGCAGGCGCGTCCGCGATGGCCACCCGTGCGGCGCAGCACCTTCTCCAGATAGCGGCGCTCCAGTTCCTCGAGTGTGGGCCATTGGGCTTCCAGGGGGTCGTCTCCCCCGAGCCGGGCGCTCTCGTCGCGCAGGAAGGAGAAATCCTCGGCCTGCACGATCTCCGCGTCCGTGAAGGCCACGACCCTCTCGATGGCGTTGCCCAGCTCCCGGATGTTTCCCGGCCAATGGTGGGACAGCAGCAGGTTCTGGGCCTCCTTGGACAACCGGCGGACCGGCAGGCCCGCCCGCTGGCAGTGGCGCTCCAGGAACCGCTGGACGAGAGGCATCACGTCCTCCACGCGTTCCCGCAGCGGGGGCAGGTGGATGGGGATGACGTTCATCCGGTAGAACAGGTCTTCGCGGAAACGGCCCGAGCGGACCTCCTCGGCGAGATCCCGGTTGGTGGCGACCACCACGCGGGCCTTGAACTCCAGCTCCCTGCGCGACCCGATCCGGCGGAACCTGCCTTCCTGCAGCACCCGCAGCAGTTTGGCCTGCATCAGGAGCGGCAGTTCGCCGATCTCGTCCAGGAAAAGGGTCCCTTCGCCGGCCACCTCGAACAGCCCCTCCTGGGCGCGCACGGCACCGGTGAAGGATCCCTCCTCGTGACCGAAGAGCTCCGACTCGATCAGGCTTTCCGGAATCGCCCCGCAGTTGAGGGGGACGAAGGGCATTTCCGCGCGGTGGCTCAGGAAGTGGAGGGCCCGCGCGACGCGCTCCTTGCCGGTCCCCGATTCCCCGGTCACCATCGCGGTGCCGGAGAGCTGGGCCAATCTGGGCACCTGCGAGAGGATCCGTTGCATGGAGGGATTCAGGCTGTGCAGGGATTCGTCGGCGCCCTTCAGCCCCGCCAGCTCCGTGCGCAGGCGCACGTCCTCCAGGGCGCGCCGCACCCACAGGAGCAGGTCGTCGGCTTGGACGGGTTTTGTCAGGTAGTGGTAGGCGCCGGCGCGCACCGCCTCCATCGCCGCTTCCATGGTGGCGAAGGCGGTGATCAGCAGCACGGGCACGGAATTGTCCACGCGGCGGGTCTCGCGCACCAGGTCCATGCCCGTCATGCCCGGCATGTTGACGTCGGAGAGGATCACCCGGGCCTTGCCCTCGCGGACCCGCAGGAGCGCCTGGCGCGGATCCACCGTGGCCTCGGCGCGCAGTCCTTCGGCTTCCAGCAGGTCCCTAAGGACCAGCGCCATTTCCTTCTCGTCGTCGACCACGACGACGTCGACGGTTCCCGTGCGGCTCATCCGCAGTGAACGGTAGAAAGGGATTCGGGGAGGCTCGACGATCCGGTGCGACCGCACGGCGGCGAACCTCTCTCCGAGTTAGACTGCCAAGGAGGTTTACCAGGAGGAATGGGATGGGATGGACGGGCAGGACATGGGCGACGGTGGCCTTGGTGGCGGTTTCCTCGCACGCGCTGGACAGTCTCCTGGTCTGGTCCGACGAGTTCGACCGGACGGGCCTGCCCGACTCCACCAAGTGGGGCTACGACACCGGCGGTACCGGCGAGGGAAACGACGAGGCGGAGTACTACACCGATGCCCGGCTGAAGAACGCCCACTGCGACGGGAGCCATTTGGTGATCTCCGCCATCCGGGAAGACACGGGCGCCTGCTGGTACGGCCCCTGCCGGTTCACTTCGGCCCGGCTTCTGACCAAGGCCAAGGCGGACTGGTTGTACGGACGCGTGGACGTGAGCGCCCAACTCCCCTCCGGCGTCGGGGTGTGGCCGGCCATCTGGATGCTGCCCACCCAAAGTCCCTACGGCGGTTGGCCGGACGGAGGCGAGATGGACATCATGGAGAACATCGGGTCCACCCCGACCAAGGACTATGGAACCTTGCACTTCCATGCCGGCGGTCAGGCGCAGGGCGTGGCCACCAGCCCCACCCTTTCCAGCGCCTTCCATCTCTACTCCCTGGTGTGGCGGCCCGACAGCCTCTTCCTCCAGTTCGACGACGCCACGTTCCTCAAGTACGCCAACACCGGCGATTGGAAGACCTGGCCCTTCGACCAGCGGTTCTTCCTGATCCTGAACTTCGCGGTGGGGGGGTCCTGGCCCGGTGCGGTGGACACGGCGAATTTCGGGCAGAAGGATTTCCTGGTCGATTACGTGCGGGTCTGGAAGTTCGCCCAGGGCACGGGACCCTTTACGTTGGTGGCCCAGGTGCAAGGCCAAGGGAACGTCTCCAAGTCCCCCGACCAAGCCACCTACCCGACATTTTCGAAGGTCGCCCTCGTGGCGACACCGGCGTCCGGATGGCGCTTCGACCATTGGGTGGGCGGAAACGGCGGCGCCCGGAATCCGGACACGGTGGTGGTGGCGGCCAACGACACGGTGACCGCGGTGTTC
>Ga0302267_10005919_pt1 | contig 12623 bp, 8 predicted proteins | sample III_Bog_E1_3_FD_194555 | JGI IMG/M metagenome (GOLD analysis project Ga0302267, IMG submission 194555) | Peat permafrost microbial communities from Stordalen Mire near Abisko, Sweden - III_Bog_E1_3 | ecosystem: Environmental > Terrestrial > Soil > Wetlands > Peat | place: Sweden: Abisko... | reverse complement strand
CGCGACGGCTTCCTCAAGACGCCCCACTCCCGCCCCATGCTCTCGCTGGACAACGCCTACAACGAGGACGACCTGCGCGCCTGGGACCAGCGTGTCCGCGACGCGCTGCCCAGCACGGAGCAGGTGCGCTACGACTGCGAGTTCAAGCTGGACGGCCTCTCGCTCGCTCTGCACTACGGCCCTGCCGCGGATGGCTCCGCGCACTTGCAGCGCGGCTTGACCCGTGGCGATGGCACCGTCGGCGAGGATGTCACCTCGAATGTGCGCACGATCCGCTCCGTGCCGCTGCGAGTCTCCGCCGCGAAACTGAAAGCAGCACATCTTCCGCAAGACTTCGAAGTCCGCGGCGAGGTCGTCCTCCCCCAGGCCGCATTCGAGCAGATGAACGCCCAGCGCGTGGCCCAGGGACTGGCGCCCGCCGTCAATCCGCGCAACGCCGCCGCCGGCACCATCCGCACGCTCGAGCCCAACATCGTGGCCCAGCGCCGGCTGGAGTTCTACGCCTACTTCCTGCTGCACGGCGAGGGCCCGCAGCAGGGCGAGATGCTGCTGCCCACGCAGACACAGGCTCTCGCCGCACTGCGCACCGCCGGCTTCCGCGTCAACAGCCATGCCAGGACGGTCGACTCCATCGACGAGGTGCTCGCCTTCATCGCGAGCACGGAGGCCCTGCGCGACACCCTCGGCTACGAGATCGACGGCATCGTCATCAAGGTGGACGCAATCGCGCAGCAGCGCCGCCTCGGCTTCACCGGCAAGGCCCCGCGCTGGGCCATCGCCTACAAGTTCGCCGCACGCGCCGGCATCACCCGGCTCGAAGACGTCCTCTTCCAGGTGGGACGCACCGGCAAAGTGACGCCGGTCGCCGCACTCGCGCCAGTCTTCATCGGCGGCACCACCGTCTCTCGCGCAACCCTGCACAACGCCGACGAGATCGCCCGCCTCGGCGTCCGCATCGGCGACTTCGTGCAGGTGGAGCGCGGCGGCGACGTCATCCCCAAAATCGTCGCCGTCGTCCCCGGTCCTCAGAATCCGGACGCGACCCACCCGCGCGGCACCCACGAGATCGTCTTCCCCACCCACTGCCCGCGCTGCAACCAGCCGCTGGTCCGCGAGCAGGACGAGGTCGATTTCCGCTGCGTCAACGCAAGCTGCCCCGCGCGCCTGGAAGAGGAGCTGCGCCACTTCGCCTCGCGCTCCGTGATGAACATCGAAGGCCTCGGCGAAGCAATGGTCGCCCAACTGCTCGGCCACACCCTCGCCGAACAAACGGAGCAGCCCGCAGCCTCGGATGACCCTGAAGCAGAAGCCGCCGACGTTCCGACGCGAGAGGCCCTCGTCCACTCCATCGCGGATATTTACACGCTGACCAAAGATCAATTGCTCACGCTGGAACGCATCGGCGAGAAGACCGCCGACAACCTGTTGACCCAGATCGAGCGGTCCAAGTCCGCGCCACTCAACCGCGTGCTTCTGGGCCTGGGCATTCGCCACGTTGGCGAGCGCACGGCACAGGCCCTGGCCGAACATTTCGGCAACCTCGACGAGATCGTCGCCGCGGACACCGACACGCTGACGGCGATCCACGACATTGGCCCCAAGGTCGCCGTCACCATCCACGACTTCTTCCAGAACGAGCGGAATCTCGCGCTGGTGCAGCGCCTCAAAGACCTTGGCCTCACCATGCCTGCGGAGAAACGCGCGCGCACCTCGACCCTCGAAGGCCTGACCTTCGTGCTCACCGGCACACTGCCCACGCTCACTCGCGAGGCCGCAAAAGATAAGATCGAATCGGCCGGAGGAAAGGTATCCGGCTCCGTCAGCAAGAAGACGAACTACCTCGTCGCAGGTGAAGAGGCAGGCTCAAAACTCGACAAAGCCCAGTCGCTCGGCGTGCCCGTGCTGGACGAAGCCGGCCTGCTCAAGCTGCTGGACTCGCCAACCTAGACGAGCATCTCGCCTCTGAAGTAAGTGGCGTCTCTCTTGCTGCCCATCATTCTCTTACCTGCTTGTCATTCTGAGCCGAAGGCGAAGAATCCCCGCATTTTTCGCTCGTCCACACTCAACTCCACAGACAGGACTCTAGAACCCAAAGCTCCTCGGCCAGCGTTGCGCTCCATGCATCACGGCAAGAATCCTGATCGTCGATTCACGTACCCGATACACGACGATATAGGAAGTTGCTGCGATCACGAGTGCCCGAGTCCCGCTCCTGCGCCCCGGACGACCGATCTCGGGAAAAATGGAAAGCCGATGCGTCGAATCCGCAATCGCCGCGACTTGATGATCGGCGGTGGAAAGACTGGATTCGGCAATGTACTCGTGAAGCTCTGCGAGCTGCGCACGGGCGGGCGCAGTCCAGATGATCGGAAATGTCATGCACTCTTCTTTTTCTTGGCCCAGGCCTTCTTGGGCATCGTCGCAATCATCTCCAGCGCTTCGCTGTGTGGAACCACATCGCCAGCATCGGCGGCACGAATGCCCTCATCGATCAGCGCGAGATGGTAGTCCTGCAACGACAGATACTGATCGACGGCCTCGTTGAGCAGAAAGCTGCGGTCGCGCTGCTGGTTACGGGCCACTGCATCTAGCTTCTTCACCTTCGCTTCCGGAATACGGACGGTCACTGTCTTGAGAGCCATACCCCGGAGCATACGAGAGAATACAGGGGAATACACGGCCGGCTCTTTGTGGCTACGACGTCCCCGTCACCCCGTGCCCCAGCAGCTCCGACACCGGCTGCCAGTCGCGGTGCTGCGACTCCGCCACCGGCCTGCACGTCAGGATGCCGCCAAAGGTATTTACGCCGGCAGCCAGCCCTGCGTCTTCCAGGATCGCCGCGTTGGCGCCGAGTTTGGCCAGCTTCACCAGATACGGGAACGTCGCATTGGTCAGCGCCAGCGTGGACGTATTCGGTACAGCGGCCGGCATGTTGGTCACGCAGTAGTGCACCACGCCATCCACCGTGTACGACGGGTTCGAGTGGGTGGTCGGCCGCGCCGTCTCGATGCATCCGCCCTGGTCAATCGCCACGTCCACAATCACGGCGCCCTTCTTCATCTTCGCCACCATCGCTTTGGTCACCAGCTTGGGCGCAGCCGCACCGGGAATCAGCACGCCGCCGATCACCAGGTCCGCATCGCACACCGCACGGGCAATGTTGTAGCTGTTCGAGGCCAGTGTATACAGTCGTCCGTTGAAGATGTCGTCCAGCTCGCGCAGCCGGTTCAGGTTCAGGTCAATCAGCGTGACCCGCGCGCCCAGCCCCAGCGCGATCCGCGCGGCATTGGTCCCCACGATTCCGCCCCCGACAATGACCACGTTACCCGGAGGCACTCCCGGAACGCCACCCAGCAGCACTCCGCGTCCGCCACGCTCCTTTTCGAGATAGGCCGCGCCCACCTGGACGCTCATGCGGCCAGCCACTTCACTCATCGGCGTCAGCAGCGGCAACGTGCCCGCCCGGTCGCGGACCGTCTCGTAGGCAATGCCCGTCACCTTCTTTTCCAGCAGCGCGTTGGTCAGTTCGGTCAGCGGAGCCAGATGCAGGTAGGTAAACAGCACCAGCCCCTCGCGGAAGTGCCGGTACTCCTTGTCGATGGGCTCCTTGACCTTGACCACCATATCGGCCAGCCGCCAGACGTCATGGGCCCCGCCCACAATCTCCGCCCCGGCGGCCTGGTAGTCGTCGTCTGTCATGGCCGAGAGTTCGCCGGCATCGTGCTCCACCAGCACCGTATTGCCCGCCGCAACCAGTGCATGAACGCCCGCCGGAGTAATGCCGACCCGGCTCTCGTGGTCCTTCACTTCTTTGGGAACACCAATAATCATGTCCCAACGGTATCAAATCGGTGGCAGCCGCGATAAATTGAAGGAGGGAAACCGTGAGCGTCGATCACTATACCTATCGCGTTACCTGGTCTCGGGAGGACGAAGAATACCTCGGCCTCTGCGTGGAGCTTACCTCACTCTCGTGGCTGGCCACCACCCCAGTCGAGGCCTTGTCGGGTATCCACCAGGTCGCCGCCGAAGCGGTTGCCGACATGTAGTCGAATGGCGAACTAGTCCCTGAGCCACTGGCTGAAAGCGGCAAGGAAGCCGCTGTGATCCTTGCATCCAGTGAGAAGCTGAACGGACGCCAGCCGCTGGTGCTCTTTCTGAAAGAACTAGGGCTGGACAAGATTGAGCGCGAGCGAGACCCCGGTGCGGAAGCAGCACGGTGACCAATCGGCTTCCAGGCATTACGTGATCCACGCTGAGCCGCCAATATGGAACACAGTACAAGACCCCGCTCCCCGCACCCGTCCCCGCCAAGCCGTACAATAGGAATTGATCTTTTTCGTCAGGAAAATACTCGCACAATGTCTTCCAACGGTTATCAAGCGCGGTACTCCCGCATCCACAACATGCGGTCGCTGTTCAGTCTCTTCTCGAACGACCTGGCCATCGATCTCGGGACGGCCAACACGCTCGTCTTTGCGCATGGCAAGGGCATCATCGTCAACGAGCCGTCCATTATTGCGGTCAACACCCAGACCAACGAGGTAGAGGCCGTCGGCAAAGAGGCGAAGGAGATGCTGGGGCGCACGCCCGGCAACATCATCGCCATCAAGCCGATGAAGGACGGCGTCATTGCCGACTTCCGCCACACCGAGAAGATGCTCAACTACTTCATCATGAAGGCCCACAACAACCGCAAGCGCATGGTGCATCCGCGCATCGTCATCGGCGTGCCTTCCGAGATCACGCAGGTGGAAAAGCGCGCCGTCATGGACTCCGCCTACCGCGCCAAGGCCAGCGAAGTGCACCTGGTCGAGCAGGCGATGGTCGCCGCCATCGGCGCCGGCCTGCCCATCACGGAGCCCGGCGGCAACATGGTCGTCGACATCGGCGGCGGCACCACCGACATTGCCGTCATCTCTCTCGCCGGCATCGTCTATTCGCGCTCCGTGCGCATGGCCGGCAACCAGATGGACGAGGCCGTCGTCACCTACCTCAAGCGCAAGTACAACCTGCTGATCGGGGAGCGCACAGCGGAACAGATCAAGATGCAGCTCGGCTCCGCCTTCCCGCTGGACAAGCCCATCACCATGGAGATCAAGGGCCGCAACCTGATCGAGGGCGTGCCCAAGACCATCACCATCGAGGACTCCGAGATCCGCGAAGCTCTCTCCGAGTGCGTCGCCACCATCATCAACGCCATCCGCGTCGCGCTCGAACGCACCCCGCCCGAACTCTCCGCCGACATCTCTGACCGCGGCATCGTCCTCACCGGCGGAGGCGCGCTCATCAAGAACCTGGACAAGCGCATCCGGGAAGAGACCGGCCTGCCCGTCTCCATCGCCGACGATCCCCTCGCCTCCGTCGTCCTCGGCACCGGCCGCATGCTCTCGGACTTCAAGCTGCTGCGCAAGATCTCCATCGACTAGGCGTCCACACGCCCTTTTCAGGCTTCGTGCAGGGTCCTCCCGTCGGTCGGCACCGAATCCTGTTTGCGACCATCGGGAGCACCAACGCGAAGCCCAATACGCGTCACGAAGTGACCGCCGCCCGCGTAGGGCGACCGTCCGGCAGGACAAGGTATTTAATAGGTTCTAGCAACGTCTTATCCCGATGGAATTCATCACCCGATTCAAGAATGCGCTGGTCCTCATCGCGATCCTGCTGGCGCAGGCGATTGCGCTCGCGGTACAGGTGCGCACCCCAGCCGATGACGGCGCGCCAGACGGCCGCAAGGTCCGCCTGATCCGCATGTGGACCACGGCCACGGTCACCCCGTTCGAGCGCGTCGCGCACGCCATCGGCTCGGGCACGCGCCACGGCTGGAGCGATTACGTTGACCTGCGCCACGTCCGCCAGCAGAACCGGGACCTGCAGCAGCAGCTCACCCGCATGCGCATCGAGCAGGCCGCCATCGCGGAGGACGCACTGCAAGGCCGGCGCCTCCAGGCCCTGCTCAACTTCCGCGAACGCTACGTCGGCTCCCTGGTCGCCGCCCAGGTCATCGGCACCAGCGGCAGCGACCAGACCCACGTACTCACCATCGACAAGGGCTGGCACGACGGCTTGCGCCCCGATATGGCCGTCATTACCCCGGACGGCATCGTGGGCAAACTCCGCGACGTCTTTCCCGACACCTCGCTGGTGCTGGAGATCAACGACCAGTCTTCCGGCGCGGGCGTCATCCTGGAGAGCACACGCATCCGCGCCATCCTCCGCGGCACCGTCGCCGGCCGCGTGCAGATCGGCAATCTCACCGCGGACTCGCGCATCAAACCAGGCGAGACCGTGATCACCTCCGGCGGCGACCAGGTCTACCCGCGCGGCTTGCCCGTGGGCATGGTCGTCAACATTGCACCGGACCCCGACCACCAACCCTACACCGCCATCGCCGTGCGCCCCGCAGTCGATCTGGACCGTGTGGAGGAGGTGCTGGTCATCACCGGCACGCAGGCGGACCTGACGCCCGGAGCCCAGCAGGACCTGTCCGCCGCCGAGGCGCAACACGCCGCCGACCTCAGCGCCGAGCGGCTCCCCGGCATCCACGACGACCAGCCGCCCGCCGCGCAGCCCGCCGCCAACGCCACCCCGTCAGCTCCGAGTTCGCCGATTGTGCCGGCCGCCGTCACAGTTCCACACCCCGTACCGGCCGTGCATCCGGACCGCTTCTCCCCCGGGTCCACTCCACCCGCAGCCGAGCTCACCCCCGGCGGCAAAAATTCGCCGCCTGCCACCCAACCCAACCCGCAGCAACCTCCGCCGCAGCCCTGAAGCAACGTTTCCCTGGGAGCCAATGGCCACACGCAGCTACATGTCGCGCCGCGAAGTCGAGCAACAGGGATTCAGCCTGGGGATTGCGCTGCTCGTCCCGATCGGTGCGATCCTGTTGCAGGTCCTGTTGCCCCGGCTGCACCCGGCGCTGGCCATCCTGGACCTGCCGCTGGTCATCACACTCTTCTTCGCCGTCAGCCGGCGCAGCCCCATCGCCGGCACCATCACCGGCGGCACCATCGGCATCCTGCAGGACGTGCTCACCAGCCAGCCCATCGGCGTCAACGGCATGGCCAAATCGGTCATCGGCTACGCGGCCGCCAGCCTGGGCAGCCGCATCGACGTGGAGAACACCGGCACCCGCGCCATCCTCACCTTCGGCTTCTCGCTCCTCCAGAGCGTGCTTCTCTACCTCATCGAGCGCCACCTGCTGGGCATCCGCGAGTTCCATCTACTCTGGCTGCACGAGCTGCTCCGCGCCCTGGTCAATACGCTGGTGGCCGTCCCCATCTACCTCGTCCTCGACCGCTTCAAGCGCCAGGATTAGGCCTGCTCTGAGCATGATGATCCAGCTAACTCAGGCGACGGGTCTCGCGCGTTAGCTCAGGCGACGGGTCTCTCGCGTTAGGGATGCTCTGATTAAGTGCCGTGAGCGAAAATGGAAGCGTCATTCTGACCCGATTTTGGGTCAGAATCTCAGTCGTCGATTGCCCGAGTGAAGCAAACTCCGGGAACTGTTCACACCTTCCCAAATCCCGCTCATTGCACAGCCGTGCGCCGTCTTGACCCCCACGACCAGCGTCGCCGAAAACCGACCTTAGGGAAGGTCGGAACAAGTCATCAGACATTCCCTCATGGGCTAAAGCCCCATAGATTTTGGGCCGTCTGCGACGTAGCTAAAGCCACGTCCTTTCAAATCGGAGACTTGTTCAGAGTCTCCTTAGAGCAAATCTCCCATAGATATGCACATCGTCTTCACAGGGCCGAACGCCCGACCTCCCATAGATATGCACATCGTCCTCACAGGGCCGAACGCCCGACCTCCCATAGATATGCAAATCGTCCTCACAGGGCCGAAGGCCCGACCTCCCATAGATATGCACATCGTCTTCGCAGGGCCGAAGGCCCGACACATACCAGCCTAGGCCGAAGGCCTAGGTTGGCGACCCCCGAAACCCCGAGGGCTGTAGGCCCGACACATCGAACCTCTGCAAATCTTCAGGAAATTTGCTCAGTGTCCTGAGCCTAAAGTACGTGCCAATATTTTCCCGTTTGTCATTCTGACGCTGAGCTTGCTCAGGGAAGAATCCCCGTATTTCGTCCGCGGCCACCCCCAATTTCAGGCTCCACTTATGCTGATACCTTCTGACTTACAAGCTGATCGCAGAGGCCGAGCTTACTCGCGCCCAGGCGAAGCAAATCATAGATAAGGTGACCAATCTATCGGATAAAGTGGGCTACTCCTTGCCCGACGTTACTGCCAGTAATGAATCCATTTTGTGCAACAGCCACGATTCCGACAGTTTCGACTTTCGAGTCGTGAGTGTCGACAAGGCTGAGGGCGAGCTGGAGGTGAAGGATGGAGTATTGTCTATCCGCCGCGGTAGTGGCTTGGGAACATGGCAGATGTGGCTTGAGAGCTATCAGTATGAAGGAAGAGTTCAAAAGGTATTGCCCAGGAACGAGAGAATCTCCGGTGACAGAAAGTTGCGCGTCTCCGGTGAAGTAAAGGCTGTTGGCGGCGAGCATACCATTCTGTTGATCATCAAAGCTGAAAAGGCCCCTCTCGGTGTGCATTTGGCGGAAAAAAGACTCCGCGTTACGAGCAACGAATGGATGCCAATAGACACTTATTTCCGACTTCCCCCCAACCTTAGCTGCCATTTGCGAATCGACGACCGCAGCGTGTCCGCGCCCGGTAGCAGTCTGCAAATCCGCAATCTTGTTGTGGCGGAAAGAACGTCGTCGGCGTAATCACTCCGATACCTCCCGAACGGTGTTCGCCCTAATGTAATCTTTGCCGCACTCTGAAGCGATCTCGCCAGAGCGCAGACAGGTTAGTCCCGATAAGTCGCCTTTCCCGTCAGTGAGAACGCGGGTCCTGCAATCTGGCGTTTGCGGCAAACTTCAAATGCATCGGACACAAATTCGCCCCACCACCGTCGCACTAAAATCACACCGAAAGCTTGACACCCCGCGTACAATAGTTAAGAGAGCCAAACAGCGCCAGAGTCGTGTCCGAGAACCCTCAAACTGGGGCCGGACCGGACCTGAAGCCAGCCGAAAGCTCCGGGTGAAACATGCGTCCAACTCAGCCTCTGCCGCGCCCCACATTCCCATCTCCAGCCGCCCCACCCGCGCCTCCGACTGTTAACCAATTCGACATCCCCCAAGCAACTCGCATCGTATCTAGACTTTGCGTGGACAGGGGGGGAGGGGGGGGTACCTACCGAAAGCACCCCTCGCCCCAGCCGGGATCCCATCCGCCGCCGCCCATGCCACAAAGTCGTAAACTTCAAGGAGGATCGATAAGCACCCAGAACAGGAGTATCCGGAACCGGCGATTTGATACCCCCGAATCCAAATCCCGACCGCCACGTCGCCCGCGATGAGAAGGTTTCCGCGGGCAAGCTCCACGCCACCCAGTACGTGGTGGTGCTGGTGCTGGCTGTACTGGCTGCGGGAATGTGGCGCCTCCAGGTGCTGGGCGTGGACAACTACCGGCAGTTGGCGGAGGCCAACCGCGTGCGCAAGGAGCCGGTGCGCGCCCCGCGCGGCAAGATCTTCGACCGCGAAGGCCGCATCCTGGTCGATAACTACCCCTCGGTCTCCTGCAACCTGCTGCGCGACCAGGTCAAAGACCTCCAGGCCGACATTCCGCTCATCGCCCGCGGCCTGCACCTTCCCGTCGAGCAGGTTGAGGCTACTCTGCGACGCTATGCCAGCGAGCCCAAGTACCAGCCCATCCCGCTGAAGCAGGACATTACCCAGGATGAGCAGGCCTTCATCGAGGCCCATCGCAACGAGCTGCCCGAATTGGAGACCATCGACGACCAGCGCCGCCTCTACCCGCGCGACGGCTTCGCGGCCCACCTGATCGGCTACGTGGGCGAGGTCTCCGAGCAGGACTTGAACAGCTCCAAGTTCGACTTCTACGAGCCCGGCGACGTAGTCGGAAAATCCGGCGTGGAAGAGACCTACGACTCCCTGCTGCGCGGCGTGGACGGCTCGCGCGATGTCATCGTCAACAGCCACGGCAAGGAAGTCGGCCAGCTTGGACAGCAGCTTGCCAAGCCGGGCCAGGACCTGCGGCTCACCATCGACCTCGATCTGCAACGCGTGGCGGAGCAGATGATGGAAGGCAAGAACGGCGCACTGGTCGCCATGGACCCGCACACCGGCGAGATTCTCGCCATGGTCTCGCGGCCCACGTTCGACCCCAACCAGTTCGCCGTGCGCCTGACCAAGGCCTACTGGTCGCAGATCATTGACGACCCCGACCACCCGCTGCTGAACAAGTCCATCCAGGCACAGCTTGCGCCCGGCTCAACCTTCAAAGTCATCATGACCCTGGCCGGTCTGGAAGAAGGCGTCGCGCAGGACATGCATGTCCAGTGCAACGGCGGCGCCACCTTCTACGGCCGCTTCTTCGCCTGCGACCAGCACCACGGCTCGGTCGACATCCACAACGCGCTGCCGTATTCCTGCGACACCTTCTACTACACGCTGGCTAACCGGCTCGGCATCGACACCATCGCCCGTTACGGCAACGAGGTCGGCATCGGCGTCAAGACCGGCGTCGACCTGCCCGACGAGGCCGCCGGCGTGATGCCCAGCGAGGCCTGGAAGATGAAGACGCAGCACGACAAGTGGTACGCCGGCGAGACCATCTCCGTCGGCATCGGCCAGGGCGCAATCGAGGTAACCCCGCTGCAACTGGCCCGCGCCCTCGGTGGCATCGCCTCCGGCGGCGTGCTGCGCCGGCCCCACGTCGTCTTCGACGACGAACTCACGCCCGACCAACTCGAAGCGGTCCAGAGCAGCTTCCCCGGCTCCGGCGAAAAGACCATCCCCTTGACCACCGACAACTGGCAGATCATCACGGACGATCTGGCCAACGTCGTCGGCCCGGGCGGCACCGGCGCCGCGGTACGTCTGGAGGGCATCGACTTCGCCGGCAAGACCGGCACCGCTCAGGTGGTGAACCATAGCGCCGGCGCCAAGGATCTGGGCAAAGGGGCCGAACGCGCCAACGCCTGGTTCGTCGGCATGACCCCGCGCCGCAACCCAGACATCGTGGTCGCTGTGCTGGTGGAGCACGGAGGCTGGGGAGCAGAAGCCGCCGCTCCCATCGCCGCACAGCTCATCAATGCGTTCGTCAACAAGCAGCGCAAAGGCGCAGGCAATCTGATCCAGGTGGCCGCACCCAAGCCGATTCCAACCACTCCCACAACTCCTCCCGCCGGTGTGCCCACCGCCGCAGTGCTGCAACCCGCCAAGCCAGGCACAACCGGCGCGCCACCCGACGCGCACCCATAACCGCACCGCATTGGAAACTGACCGTCTATGCGCCGCTTCTCCTCGTTCCGCGACTTCGACTGGATGCTCCTCTCGTTCGTCATGCTGATGTCCGTCATCAGCGTGCTGGAGATCAAGTCGGCGACGCTGCACACCAAGTTCCACGACTTCGACCACAAGCAGCTCGCCTTCCTGGTGGTCGGAGTGCTGCTGATGTTCCTGATCTCCGCCATCGACTATCACCGGCTGCTGGACATCGCTCCCTGGGCTTACGCGATCGGACTGCTGGCGCTGGTGGCCGTGATTGCGGTCGGGACCAAGGTGATGGGCGCGCGGCGCTGGATCAACGTGGGCGCGGGCATGCACTTCCAGCCGTCGGAGTGGGTCAAGCTGATCCTGATCCTGATGATCGCGCGGTATTTCTGGGGCATGGCCGGTCGCGACCTGAACTGGAAGGATATTGGCAAGGCCTTCGCTCTGGTCTGCCTGCCCATGCTGCTGGTGCTCAAGCAGCCGGACCTGGGAACCGCGCTCACCTACTTCCCGGTGCTGGTTGCCGGGCTGTTTCTGGGAGGAATTCGAATCAAGCAGGTCGCGATCCTGCTGCTGGGGTTCGGCCTGCTGGTGGGCGGCGCCTGGATGAGCGGCAAGCGACTGAAACCATACCAGATGGCGCGCCTGACCAGCTTTATCAATCCCGACAACGATCCCCGGGGCACCGGCTACCAGATCAAGCAATCGCTCATCGCCGTCGGCTCCGGCGGCATCTGGGGCAAGGGGACCAATCAGGGCACGCAGACCCAGGGCGACTTCCTGCCCATCCCCTATACCGACTTCATCTTTGCCGCCTTTTGCGAGGAGCATGGCTTTGTTGGGGGCGTCGGCATCCTACTGCTCTACTTCCTCATCCTGACGCGTTTGATCCAGAACGCCCAACAGGCATCCGACATGCCCGGCACCTTCATCATCATGGGGGTGGTCGCCGTGATCCTCTTCCAGATCGTGGTGAATATAGGAATGGTCGTCGGCCTGATGCCGGTCACCGGAATCCCACTGCCCCTGATGAGCTATGGCGGGTCCTCAATCCTGTTCACCTTCCTCGCCCTTGGCATTGTCATGAACATCCGCATGAGGCGCTTCGTGAACTGAGAGGCTTGGTGGATTCAGCGGTCATCTTCCCCGCACCAAACATCGCGTATTGCATCAAACTATAGTTTGGTACAATCTATTGACTAGTGTACTGTCTCTTAAATAATTAGCATAAATAATTTCCTTTCGGTCATCGGATAGAGTGGGAGAACTCCGATGCCGAAGGGTCGTCCATTATTGCCGCT
>Ga0302267_10005915_pt1 | contig 12630 bp, 9 predicted proteins | sample III_Bog_E1_3_FD_194555 | JGI IMG/M metagenome (GOLD analysis project Ga0302267, IMG submission 194555) | Peat permafrost microbial communities from Stordalen Mire near Abisko, Sweden - III_Bog_E1_3 | ecosystem: Environmental > Terrestrial > Soil > Wetlands > Peat | place: Sweden: Abisko... | reverse complement strand
GGAGGCGACCTCCGCCCCCAGGCCGCTACCGCCGCCGAGTCCCCGCTTCGACGCACCGCCGCCGCCGAGCGTGCGCGCCGAGGCAGGTCCCGCCAGGCCAGCCGCTCCGCCACCGGCGCCGCCGCCGCCCCCGCCGCCCATCGTTCGGGTCGACGCGCCTGCCGCACGCGCCTCGATGCCGCCGCCTCCGCCACCGGTGCCCCGCCTGGAGGTCCCTGCGACCCGCCCGGCGACGTTGCCGCCGCCGGTTCCTCCGGCTGCCACCCTCAACCGACCGGCGCCCCTCCAGGAGCGTTCCCCGACCATCCCCCCGGTGCTGATCCGGCCCCCGACGGTCGCGCCCCCTCCTCTCGCAGCGCCGCCTCCACCGCCTGCCGCGCCCGCGGACGCGACGCCGATCGCACCGACTCTCGACACCCCGCCGACGCCGCCCGCCTCGCCCGTGCTGGCCGCCGCGGCGGCCTCGCCCGTGATGCCGGCGCCAGCCGCCGCAACCGCCTCGCCCGTGACGCCGGAGGCCCCCGCCGCGGCGCGCCCCGCCGGAGCCTCGAGCCGGCGCAAGGTCGGCAAGGCGCCGCTGATGGTGATGCGCGACCCGTTCGCGCCGCCCCCGGCGATCCCGGCGCGTGCCGTCAGCGCTGCAGCCACGCCCGCCCCCGGCGCGATCCCCAAGCCGGCGCCTCCTGGCGTCTTCCCCGCTCCCTCGCTCCCCGAGCCCCGACCGCCGACTCCGACTCCCCCGTCCGGACCGACCCGGAGCCGGATCTCCGGCGAGGAGCTCATCGCCGATCTCTTCGAGGCCATGCACGAGCTGGACTTCTGCACCGACTCGATCGACGCCGCCACGTTCACGCTCAAGCTCGCCATGAGCAAGCTCGCCAGCGACGCGGGCGTGGTCCACCTCTACGACATCGACCGGCGCGAGTTCGTGGTGGTCCACGCGGCCGGCCCCGGAGCCTCCGTCCTCCGCGGGCTGCGCACGGCGGACACCGATCCCCTCGCCGACGAGGCGATGCGCACGCGCGGCGCCATCATCGTGTCGGCGCCGAGCAGCGACGCCCGGACCTCGGGACAGCGCTGGGCGGCGATGCGCAACGCCACGGGCTCGGCGGTGGCGTCCATCGCCGTGGCGCGGGCGGCGCAGGCAGGGCGCTTCCTCGGCCTCGTCGAGCTGGTCAACCTGGCTGCGCCCGACCCGGAGACGCCGGGCGCCTTCGCGGCCGGTGACGAGCACGCGCTCAGCTACATCGCCGATCGGTTCGCCGAGTTCGTCGCGGCGCACGGCGTCATGCTCGACGACGACGGCTGATCATCCTGCGGAACGCCCGAGAGCGTTCCGCGGCGGGTTGCCCGCTCCACCTGCGCTTTCGCCGTGGTAGAGCGCGGGCGCATGACGACGCTGATCGACACGCTGCTCCTCTTCTCCCTGCCCGCCTCGGGCAAGTCCGAGATGCGGCGCTACCTCGCCCACCTCACCCCCGAGCAGTGCCGTGACGACTTCGGCCTCGGCCCGACCGCGCAGCTGGACGACTACCCCTACGTGCACTTCATGCACCGCATCGACGAGGAGCTCCGCGCCGGCGGGTGGCGTCACCTCTACTACAAGGGCCCGACCCGCCCCTTCCAGGACGACTGGAGCTGGGCCGTCCTGATCGAGCTGCTCAACGAGGACTACCAGCACCTCGTCCAGGGCCGCCACGTCGAGGTCGCCAGCGCCGCCCAGCACCTCTTCGACCGCCTCGACGCCGCCCACGCCAGGGTCGGCCTGCACGCCCCCCTCGGCGACGTGCCCTGGCGCATCCGGCGCACGATGGGCGAGGCCCTCGAGCAGGAGTGCCGCACCGAGCTCGACGCCCAGAACCGGCAGGCCGCCGCCGGGATCGCCGGCAAGACCATCGTCATCGAGGCCGCCCGCGGCGGGGCCAACGGCTCGGCCTTCCCGCTCACGCCGCCGTACGGCTACGACGCGGCGTTCCAGCAGCTCTCGCCGGCGATCCTGGAGCGGTCGAGCATCCTCTACATCCAGGTCGACCCGGCCGAGAGCCGCCGCAAGAACATCGAGCGCGGGCGGCCGGATGGGCAGGGCAGCATCCTCCACCACAGCGTGCCGATGGAGGTGATGCTCGGGCAGTACGGCCTCGACGACATGGCCTGGCTGGAGTCGCAGTCGGACCGACCGGGGACGATCCGGGTGGAGCGGATCGTGGAGGCCGGAGGGAAGTACGCCGCGCGGGTGTTCCACCTGCCGGTGGGGCGGTTCGACAACCGGGAGGACCTGACCACGTTCGTGCGGGCGCCGCGGGAGCAGTGGAAGGTGGAGGATGTGAAGCGGCTCCACCAGGGGTTGGCGGCGGCGTTGCGGCGGTAGGGGCGGCCGCCCCGGACGAGGTTTCCCGTGTCGCTGGAAGGAGGCGGACGTTCCCCACGACCGGGAGCTTCGGCACAGATCCGCCGGCTCCGGCGCACCGCGGGGCGAAGCGATCGACCTCGTCCCCGGTCTGGCGCGCCGCCGGGAGAAACGATCGGACGTTTCTCGCGAGGGTGACGCACGGCCAGCGGACCGGGCGCAGGTCTCGCGGCGCGGGTCCACGGCCGGGCGAGGCGGCGCTGCTCGGTGGCATCCGGCGCAAGGCCGGGCGAGGCGGCCCGATCGCCTCCAATCTGCCGCACCGCCCGGCAAGGATCCGCAGCGCCGGGAAAAGCCACCCAGCAATCGCCATCGTGGCGCAGGTTCGCCGGCCGCGAACCTCCGTCGCCCCCGGTTCTCGCGCACGAGCGGGAGGTGTGGCGCAGATCGCGCGGAGGTGGGCGAGGGGCGCGGAGAGATCGCCCCGATCCGTCGTGGGTGCCGCGCGGCGCGGAAGGAGCATCCCGCTCGTTGCCGGTCCGGCCCAGTCGTCCTGGGAACGGGGCGGTCTCTCCGGGGGTGGCCCGCGGCGGCTGGAGGCTACGCCGCTCGGCCTGGAAGTGGGGCAACGCTGGCAGAGGCGCCGCACCTCGCGTCGAAAACGGACCAGGTCGGGCCGAGGCTACGCACCACGGGCCAGGGATGGGCCACGGTCCACTCGATTACCGCGCCGGTGTCAGTCCTGCGCCTCCGCCGGATCCTGCTTCACGCTGATCCCATGCCTGCGCAGATACGCCCGCACGTGGGCCCTCTCCATCCCCGCCCGCCGCGCCATCTCCGACACGTTCCCCTTGGCGTCGTCGCTCAGCGCCGCGAAGTAGTCCCGCTCGAACCGCGCCAGCACGTCCCGCTTGGCATCCTGGAACTTCTGCCCCTTGAACGTCCCCGCCGCCCCTCCCCCGCCCCCGAAGATCGGCCCCGCCAGCGGCGCCTCCGTGAGCGCCCCCAGGTGCGCCGCGATGTCCAGCTCCTCCCCCTCGCCGGCGAGCGCGTGCGCCACCGCCACGGCGTTGCGCAGCTCGCGCACGTTGCCGGGCCAGTCGTGCCGCATCAGGCGCTCCAGCGTGGTGGTGGCGATGCGCTCGTAGGCCGCCTCGTCGCCGAGGTCCTTGAGCATCCGCCGCACCAGGATGGGGATGTCCTCGAGCCGCTGCCGGAGCGCGGGGAGCTCGATCTTGATCTGCGCGATCCGGAAGTACAGATCGCTCCGGAAGCTGTTGGCGTTGACGGCGCGCACCAGATCCCGCCGCGTGGCCGCGAGGACCCGCACGTCGACCTCGCGGTAGGCGGAGCCGCCCACGGGCTTGACCCGCCGCTCGGCCAGCGCGCGGAGCAGCTTGGGCTGGACGTCGAGGGGGAGCTCGCCGAGCTCGTCGAGGAAGATGGTGCCGCCGTCGGCCTCCTGGAACGGGGAGAGGCGCTTGTCGACGGCGCCGGTGAAGGCGCCGCGCTCGTGGCCGAAGAGGGTCGCCTCGGCGAGGGTGGGCGGGATCGAGCCGCAGTCGACGACGACGAAGGGCCGGCGGGCGCGGGGGCTGGCGTGGTGCATCGCCTGGGCGACGAGCTCTTTCCCGGTGCCGGTCTCGCCGGTGATGAGCAGCGTCAGGTCGGTGGAGGCGACCTTGGTGAGGCGCTCGAAGATGCCGCGCATCGACGGGCTCTGCGCGACCATGGGGCCGAAGGCGGACACCGAGGAGAGGGCGATGCGCTCGGGCGCGGCCGGCTCGAAGAGCAGCTCGGTCTCGCCGATGCGCAGCTTGCCGGCGATGGCGAGGTAGACCTCGCCCACCCGCACGCCGCCGACGAAGGTGCCGTTGCGGCTGCCGAGATCGCGCACCCGCACGCCCTGCTCGGTGGCGACCAGCTCGGCGTGGACGGCGCTCACCTTGCCGTCGTCGAGCACCAGCCGGCACGCGGCGTTGCGGCCGACGATCACCGGCTCGGTGCCGACCTCGACCCAGGCGGCGTCCGGGTTCTTGGCGGGCTTGACGCGGCCACCGCGGACCTCGACCTTGCTCTTTCCAACGACGGTAGCGTCGAGCACCTTACGACCTCCCTGCATCGCGCCGCTTGGCGTGGTCGACCGGCTCGGGGTTGAAGTTGTCCATCGTCATGGTGGGCGGACCGTCGACCTCGGTGGGCGGATCGTCCACCGGCAGAAACGACTCCAGCGGCGCGCGAGCCGGCGGAGGCGGCGGAGCCACGCCGACCGGGGGGCTCTGGCTCGGCCCGTACACCGTCACCACCGGCTTGGTCGGCGGCGGGATGAGCGGGCTCGACGCCACGGGCGCCCGCGTCGATCGCGGCGGTGGCGGCAGCGGCGCCCCGGTCTGACTGCCGAGCGGTCGCGGAATCACCGGCGCCGACGGCCGCGCCGGTGGCACCCGCGGCGGCAACGGCGGCGGCTCCGCAGGACGGGGCCGCGGAGCCACGCTCCCCTCCGGCCGAGGCCGCGGGGCCACACTCCCCTCCGGGCGCGGCCGTGGAGCCAAACTCCCCTCGGGGCGGGGGTGTGGGGGCGGAGCCCCCACGTTGGCGGAGGCCGACGAGATCGCCGACGGCTGGATCGACCGCCACACCTCCAGCGCCTCCCCCACCGTGGCAAAGCGCTGCTCGCGGTTGAGCGCCAGGGCGCGCTCGAGGAAGCGCTCGACGCCGGCGGGCCAGTGATCGCCGGTGACCTCGGCGAGGGAGGGCGCCTCGCGCTCCAGCTTGAGGGTCACCAGGACGTGGGCGGTGGTGGCCTCGAAGGGGAGCCGTCCCGAGAGCGCGCGGAAGGCCACGGCGCCGACGGCGTAGATATCGGCGCGCTCGTCGGCCCGTGCCGCCCCCTTGACCTGTTCCGGGGCCATGTAAGCGAACGAGCCCAGCGTCGCGTCGAAGGCGGTGAGCGTGGGGTCGTTCTTGTCGCGGCGGGAGAGCTTGGAGATGCCGAAGTCGAGGATCTTGGCGCGCTCGCGGCGCTCGGGCGGGAGCCCGCCGTCACAGCAGCCGTCGGCCTCGGGCGTCGCCGCCGCAAGGCCCGTCGTGGCGGCCCCGCCCTGCTCGACGAGGAAGATGTTGCCGGGCTTGAGATCACGGTGGATGACGCCCGCCTCGTGCGCGGCAGCGAGGCCCTGGAGGACGTCGTCGATGATCGGCCCGACCTCGCTGAAGGGGAGGTACTGCTCGCGCTTGAGGCGATCGGCGAGCGACTCGCCGGTGAGCTGCTCGAAGACGAGCAGGTGGGCGCCGTCGGGGGCCGTGCCGACCTCGAGGAGCTGGCAGACGTACGGGCTCTTGATGGCGGAGGCGATGCGCGCCTCGCGCTCGAAGCGACGGACCAGATCCGGCTTGAGGGCGGCGCGGGCCAGGAGCACCTTGATGGCGACGTCCCGCGGCGAATCGCCGGGAACGTGCTCGCCGGGGGTCCGGGGGCGGGAGGCCCCATCGAGAAGCTCGTCCCGTACGCCGGCCCACACCTCGCCCATACCGCCGCGCCCGAGCAAGCGCGTGACTCGGTAGCCCGCCAGAATGTCGCCCGGGTGGATCGCCACGTAACCTGGATCGGCACGGTACCACGCCGCCCCGGCGCCCAGTGCGGAAAAAGCGGTGAGGGGAGCCCTTCCCCGGACGCCGGATCCTGGTAGGCTGCGCGACCCATGCCGCGGACCGCCGAGGACGTCGAGAACTACCTGCTGCAGCTCAACCGCAGCTACACCACCGACGGCGGGACGTACTGGCTCAAGGGGCCGGGTGCGACCATCGCCATCAGGGTGTCGCCGCCGATCGTCGCCTTCCAGGTGGAGATCGGCAAGGTGCCCGCGGAGGAGCTCCAGCGGAGCCGCTTCTTCCGCAAGCTGCTCGAGTACAACGCCACCGATCTGATGCACATCTCCTACGGCGTCGACGGGGAGCGCGTGGTGCTCTCCGGCGCGCTGGAGCTCGAGAACCTCGATCTCAACGAGCTCGAGGCCGTGCTCAGCGACATCGAGCTGGCGCTCGACCACCACGTGCCTACCCTCCGGGAAGCGGCAGGTGGCGGGCTCGTCGGGGGATCCATCGTCCCCCCGGCGCCCGGTGTCGGTCAGGTTGGGGGCGGCAGCGCTTGATACGCGAGCCCCGCACCTGCGGGGCTGTGGCCACGAGCTGGAGATAAGGAGCCATGGGAATCTTCGCGCGCCTTGCGACCCTCATCAAGTCGAACCTGAACGACCTCATCAGCCGCTCGGAGGACCCCGAGAAGATGCTGAACCAGGTCGTCGTCGACATGGCCAATCAGCTCATCGAGGCCAAGAAGCAGGTCGCCGTCTCGATCGCGGACGAGAAGCGCCTCGCCAAGCAGGCCGAGCAAGAGGCCGCCAACGCCGCCGAGTGGGAGCGCCGCGCGATGCTCGCCATCAAGGCCGGCGACGACGGGCTGGCCAAGGAGGCCCTCAACCGCAAGAAGGAGCACGAGGCGCTCGCCAACACCCTCAAGGATCAGTGGACCAAGCAGAAGAACGCCGTCGAGCAGCTGAAGAGCGCGCTCCGGATGCTGTCCAACAAGATCGAGGAGGCCAAGCGCAAGAAGAACGTCCTCATCGCCCGGAAGAAGCGCGCCGAAGCGCAGCGCGCCATCCAGGAGACGATGAGCGGGATGAACAACGTCTCCGCCTTCGAGACGTTCGATCGCATGTCGTCCAAGATCGACCAGATCGAGGCCGAGGCCGAGGCCTCCAGCGAGATCGCCGAGTCCTACACCGGCGACTCCCTGGCCGAGAAGTTCGGCAAGCTGGAGCAGACCGCCGGCGCCGACGACGATCTGGCCGCGCTCAAGCGCAAGATGGGCGTCCTCCCCCCCGAGGCCCCCAAGCCCGAGCCCAAGCAGTCCCGCATCGAGGCGCCTCCTGCCCGGGAGGCCGCCGCGGAGCCGGCACCTCAGCACACGGTGACCCAGGCCGAGCAGGACGAGCTGGCGGCGGCGCTGGCCGAGCTGGAGGCCCAGGAGCAGCAAGAGCAGGCCCGGATGAAGCGCTGACCGATGGCTGCAGAGCCTGCTCCCCAAGGGGCCGCGAGCGAGCGGCGCGCCCCGCCGGCCCCCGTGCCGGCCCCCTCCGCGACCGAGCGCGCCGTCCACGCCGAGGAGATCACCGCCTTCCTCGAGCGCATCGAGGGCAGCTCCAGCAGCGGGCTCTCGGCCGCCGAGGCCGAGCGCCGCCTCGGCGTCCACGGGCCCAACCGGCTGCCCGACGCGCCGAAGAAGAGCAACCTCCTCCGGCTGGTCGAGCAGTTCGCCAACCCGCTGGTGCTCACCCTGCTGGCGGCGGCGGCGATCGCGGTGGTGGTGGGCATCACCTCCGGCGGCGAGCACGGCCTGCTCGCCCGCTTCGGCGACGCCATCGCCATCCTCCTGATCGTCATCCTCAACGCCGTCCTCGGCTTCTACCAGGAGCGCCGCGCCGAGGCCGCGCTCGACGCCCTCCAGCGGATGTCGGCGCCCAACGCCCGCGTCCGCCGCGGGGGCAAGGTGATCGTGGTCCCCGCCGTGGCCGTGGTGCCCGGCGATCTCCTCGAGCTGGAGGCGGGCGACTCCATCGCCGCCGACGCGCGGTTGGTGCAGACCATCGATCTCTCCACGGAGGAGGCCGCCCTCACCGGCGAGAGCGCCGCCATCTCCAAGGACGCGATGGCGCCGGTGGCCCGCGACGCGCCGCTCGCCGACCGCGTCACCATGGTCTTCACCGGCACCGCCGTGGTGCGCGGCAAGGGGCGCGCGGTGGTCACCTCCACCGGCAGCCGCACCGAGCTCGGCCGCATCGGCGAGATGATGCGCGAGGTCGGCGACCAGAAGACCCCGCTCGAGCAGCGCCTCGATCGCTTCGGCAGCCAGATCCTCCGCGCCTGCCTGGCGCTCTCCGCGGTGCTCCTCGGCTGGGGCTTCATCCGCGGCGGGCGCGCCTGGCACGAGCTGCTCCTCGAGGCAGTCAGCCTCGCCGTCGCCGCCATCCCCGAGGGGCTGCCGGCGATCACCACCATCACCCTGGCGCTGGGCATGCAGCGGATGGCCAAGCGCGGCGCCATCGTGAAGAAGCTCCCCGCCGTCGAGACGCTGGGCGCCGCCACCATCATCGCCTCCGACAAGACCGGCACGCTCACCCAGAACGAGATGACGGTCCGCGCCGTCTACGCCGGCGGCAAGCGCTACGTGGTCACCGGCGAGGGCTACGATCCGACGGGCGCCTTCCAGCTGGTCGGCGATGGGGGCGCGGCCCCCAAACCCCCGGAGAGCGGCGCTGGCATCGTCGAGGTTGGTCCTGACGGAAGCGAGCTCCCCAAGCCCCTCGCCTACACGCTCACCACCGCGGCCCTCTGCAACAACGCCCACCTCGACCGCGATCCGGAGACGAAGCGCTGGAAGGTCGTCGGCGACCCGACCGAGGGCGCGCTCCTCGCCGTCGCCGCCAAGGCCGGGATGACCCGCGACGATCTCGCCCCCTCGCACGAGTTCGTCACCGAGCTGCCCTTCGACAGCGATCGCAAGCGGATGACCGTGATCACCCGCGACAAGACCGGCCGCACCATCGCCCACGTCAAGGGCAGCGCCGACGTGCTGCTCCCCCTCTGCGTGAAGTTCTCCGCCGAGGAGGGCCCCCGCGCCCTCACCGACGAGGACCGCGTCCAGATCCTCGCCGAGGCCGACCGGATGAGCGCGCGGGCGATGCGGGTGCTGGCGCTGTGCCGGCGGGTCCGCAAGGGCGCCGTCTCCCTGGAGCTCACCCTCCCCGGGAGCGCGCCGATCTCGTCGATGCTCCCCGCGGAGGCCGACGAGGTGGAGCGCGAGCTGACCTTCCTCGGCCTGGTGGGGATGATGGACCCGCCCCGCGCGGGCGTGCGGGAGGCGGTGGCGACCTGTCGAAAAGCGGGGATCCGGGCGGTGATGATCACCGGCGACCACCGGCTGACCGCGACGGCGATCGCGCAGGAGATCGGCCTCTGGGACGAGGGCGACGAGGCCATCACCGGCTCGGAGCTGGCCGAGCTCAGCGACGAGGCTCTCTCGGCGCGGATCATGAACCTGCGCGTCTTCGCCCGCACCACCGCGGAGCAGAAGCTGCGCATCGTCCGCGCCTTCAAGGCGCGCGGGCACGTGGTGGCGATGACCGGCGACGGCGTCAACGACGCGCCCGCGCTCAAGGCCGCCGACATCGGCATCGCCATGGGCAAGGGCGGCACCGACGTGGCGCGCCAGGCGGCCGACCTGGTCCTCGCCGACGACAACTTCGCCACCATCGTCGAGGCGGTGCGCGAGGGGCGGGCCATCTACCGCAACATCCAGAAGTTCATCTTCTTTCTCCTGTCGTCCAACATGGGGCTCCTGGTGGCCGTGTTCACCGTGTCCCTGTTCCGCGCCTGGCCCCCGCTGACCCCGCTGATGATCCTCTGGATCAACCTGGTCACCAACGGCCTCCCCGCCCTCGCCCTGGGCATCGACCCTCCCGAGGACCACCTGATGCGCGAGCCGCCGCGCAACCCCAACGAGGGGCTGCTGCGCCGCCGCGACTACCTCGGCATCCTCTACGTCGGCGTGGTGATGGGGGCGGCGGCGGTGGGGCTCTACGCCTTCGAGGCCCACGATCCGGAGGCGCTCCTCCACACCCGCGCCATGGCGTTCTCGCTGCTGGCGCTGTCGCCGCTCTTCCACGCCTGGAGCTGCCGGAGCCCGGTCCTCAGCGTCTTCCAGACCCGGCCGCTGTTCAGCGTCCCCCTCTTCCTCGCGGCCGCCACGAGCGCGGCCATCCACCTGGTCGCGGTGCTGGTGCCCTCGCTGCGGCCGGTGTTCCGCACCTACGAGATGAGCGGCTCCGAGTGGGCGCTCCTCCTCGGGCTGGCGGCGCTGATCATCCCCGCCGTGGAGCTGGCCAAGCTGGTCTACCGCCGGGTCCGGCCCGAGGACGCCGGCGCCCCCCCGCCGGCGTCCGTGGTGCCTGCTCGCCAGTAGCGGGAACAAATCGGGGCGCCCGGCGTCCAACCTCGTCCATGCGCCCCCCCGTCCACCTCCTCGCCCTCACCCTCGCGGCCCCCCTCCTCGCCGGCACGGGGGTCGCCCTCGCCGACGGCACCAGTCTCCGGGCCGACCTCGTCGAGGGCAAATCGATCCGGCTCGACGGCGTGCCCAAGGAGTGGGGCGGCCTGGTGGCCTTGAGCTACACGCTCCGGGGACGCAACGCCAAGCCCGACCTCGAGGCCCGGGCCGGGCTGGCCTACGACAGCACCAACCTCTACGTGGGCGCGGACGTCACCGACGACGTCCTGCGCGGTGGAGGCGGCGACCACCTCGAGGTGGTCATCGGCTTCCCGGGCGGCGCCACCAGCGCGGTGCTGCTCTACCCCGGCGACCCCGGCAAGACCGCAGGCTTCGCGCGCACCGGTGACGGCGCCGGCGTCTCCGGCGCACGGGTCGTGGAGGCACCGCGCGCGGGTGGCTGGTCGCTGGAGGCGGTCGTGCCCTGGTCGGCGTTCCCCGCGGCCAGGCAGGTGCGGGTCGGCCTCCGCGGAGCCATCTTCCTCCACGACGCCGACTCCGGCACCACGGTGAAGAACGTGGTGGGGACGGCGCCCTCCGCGTCCTACGGCGCGCTGCCGCCGCTCAACACCGAGGCCGAGCAGTCGCTCCACGACGGCCTGCTCAAGGAGAAGAGCCTCCGCGGCGCCCCCCGCTGGAACCTCATCGCCGACGTCGCCGGCGACCCGATGAAGGAGCGGGTCCTGGTCTTCGATCGCTACCTGGTCGTGCTCGGCTCCAGCTTCCGCAAGGGCAGCGAGTACTACTACAGCGACCTCGGCGTCGACGCCGCCAACGTGATCGGCTGCGAGGTGCGCGACTTCGCCGGCAACGGCCAGAGCGACATCGTCCTCCGCAAGCGCTTCGGCACCGCAGCCAAGCACCGCGAGATGGTGCAGGTCCTCCACTTCGGCGCGAGCGAGGTGCCCACCACCATCTTCCAGCACGAGGTGGCCGTGGTCACCGACGCGGGCGCCGTCGTCAACGAGGTGAGCTTCGTCCCGGATGGGCCCCGGACCGCCATCAAGATCAGCGCGGGCGCCGCCCGCAGCTTCAACGGCGCCAACTACCGCGAGCCGGTGGAGACCTCCTGGGACCCCGCGATCCTGCCCTGGGGCGCGGTCTCCGCGCAGCTCTACAAGCTCTCCGGCAGCGCCTTCGCCCGCGCCTCGGAGGAGCGCCAGAGCGTCGCCGCGCCCGTCACCTCCCCTGCCGCCGCGGAGGGCCCGGGTCTGCCCAAGGCCCCCCCGCCGCCGAGCGCGTCGGAGCTGATGGAGAAGGTCTACGACCTCTACAAGCGCGACCGCGGCGTGAGCGGGCGCCCCCGCTTCGACCTCGCGACCGACGTGAGCGGCGACGGGCAGAACGAGCGGGTGCTCCTCCACGATCGCGACGTGGTGATCTTCGGTAAGGGCTTCAAGGGCGGCACCGGCTACACGTTCCTCACCTTGCAGCAGTTCGCCTCGCCGTCCGACATCACCGAGGTCACCGCCCGCGACCTGAGCGGCGATGGCAAGGCCGAGATCCTCGTCAAGGGCGTGGTCCACGCGACCGGGCCCGGTTCACGATGGGGGCAGGGCCCCCAAACCCCCGGCGGCGACCGGGTCGACCGCGAGGTGCTGCTGGTCTTCCAGGTGGCGAACGAGAGCATCAAGCGGGTCTTCGCCGCCGAGATCGGGCGCGCCATCGGGCGCAAGCGCATCAACGGGTCGGTGCGCTTCGGCGGGGGCGGCATCGAGCTCGCGCCGGGCAATGCGGTGGAGTGGACGGCGGCGACGTACCCGTTCACCCAGGAGTCGGGGCCGGTCGGCGGGCTGGAGCCGCTGCTCCTGCCCTGGGGTGGGACGGCGGCGGTGCGCTACCGGTGGAGCGGCGGCGCGTTCAACCGCTAGCCCCGCGTCGACGGTTGCAGGACGGCGCACGCTGATTTAGCGTGCCGCGCCATGACCGCCCCCGTCGTCGATGCCGCCGCCCGGACCGTGACCCACGCCGGCAAGACCTTCATCATGCGTCCCCTCGCCGAGGACACCTTCACCATGCTCATCGACGGCATCCCCGTCGGCCGCGCCGTCTACACGTTCGGCGCCGCGAACGCCGTCCCGGAGACGGACAGCACCCTCACCGAGGACGAGCTCTACCCGGTCGCCGAGGCCTGGTTCGCCGCGACCATCGTCGACGAGGAGTGATTGGCCATCCTGCG
>Ga0302267_10005909_pt1 | contig 12638 bp, 11 predicted proteins | sample III_Bog_E1_3_FD_194555 | JGI IMG/M metagenome (GOLD analysis project Ga0302267, IMG submission 194555) | Peat permafrost microbial communities from Stordalen Mire near Abisko, Sweden - III_Bog_E1_3 | ecosystem: Environmental > Terrestrial > Soil > Wetlands > Peat | place: Sweden: Abisko... | reverse complement strand
GCCATCGGCAGCAAGATCATCGCCCGCACCAACGTCAAGGCGCGGCGCAAGGACGTGCTGGCCAAGTGCTACGGCGGCGACATCTCCCGCAAGAAGAAGCTGCTGAACAAGCAGAAGGAAGGCAAGAAGCGGATGAAGTCCATCGGCAACGTGGAGATCCCCCAGGAGGCCTTCCTGGCGATCCTCAAGGTCGACGGCTGATGACCAAGGCCCTGCTTCTGCTGGTGGTGCTGGTGCTGCTCTACCTGCGGGTCCGGCGCCGCCAGAGCGGTGGCGAAAGGGTCTGCGCCGGCTGCGGCCACCGGAATCCCCGGCACCTGACCCGCTGCCGGAACTGTTCCGGCCAGCTCTGACCGGAAGGCCTCCTTTTGGCCAGAGCTCCCACCCTCGCCCGGAGCACCCATGAACCAGGTCCATCCTTCCGCAGCCCAGGGATTCGGCGCCGCAGCGGACACCTACGTGCGCGGCCGGCCGGACTATCCGGCCGACCTGCTGTCATGGTTGACCAGCAAACTCGCGCTCCAGGCCGGAAAGACCTGCGTCGACCTGGGCGCCGGCACCGGCAAGTTCACCAAGCTGCTGCTCCGGACCTCGGCCGAAGTGATCGCGGTGGAACCGGTGGCGGCCATGCGGGAACAGCTGCTGGCGGGCCTGCCCTCGGCTCTGGCGGTGGACGGCACCGCCCAGGCCATGCCCCTGGCCGGCGGCTCGGCGGATGCGGTCCTGTGCGCCCAATCCTTCCACTGGTTCGCATCCGTCCAGGCCCTGGAGGAGATCCACCGGGTGCTCAGGCCCGAAGGCCAGCTGGGCCTGGTGTGGAATGTCCGGGACGAATCGGTGGACTGGGTGGCCGCCCTGACCGGGATCCTCACCCCCTATGAAGTCGGCACCCCCCGCTACCATTCCGGCGACTGGCGCCTCCCCTTCACCGGCGGCCTGTTCACGGAGCTGGAGGAGACCTGCTTCCCCCATCGACACGTGGGTACTCCCCAGGAAGTGATCGTCGACCGCACCCTGTCGGTGAGCTTCATCGCCAGCCTGCCGGACCCGGACCGGGCCGAGGTGGAGCGACAGCTGAGGGCCCTGATCGCCACCCATCCGGACCTCAGGGGCCGGGAAACCGTCGCCTTTCCCTATCAGACCCGCGCCTACCGGTGTTCGAGGCTGGCCCTGGGCTGATCCTTTCCGGCCGCCCCAGGCCATGGCAGCGAGGAACCCGGTTCCGCCGCCGGTCGCGGCCTTGAATATTTACTTTTTATATTTTTGCTTATACTCAAAGGAAAACCGGTCCGGCCATTTTTCATAATCAATGGCCATGGAATAGATTTCGGACATTCTGGAATCCGGAGAGTATATGATTATTACATTTAAACCTTGGATCAATCTGTTGGCTACCGCCGGCCTTCTGGCTGCTTCGCCCCTGGCCGCCAGGGAGACCGGCGCCAATGTGAGGGACAAGGTCGAATGGCTGGAGGAGCAGCAGGACCCGACCGTCCTGGCCTTCACCTTCACCGGGGACATCCGGGTGAATCCCCACTGGGACAAGACCAACATCATGTATGTCGCCACCGCCAAGCTGCCCGAAAAAACCCTGGCCTTTTTCGGTTATCCCGCCAATCCCAAACCGGGCGATTTCTACCCGTTCTATTTCAATATGTCCCAGTGGATGCTGAACCTTCAGGACCTGAAGCTACTCAGCGCCGCCCCCCTGTACCATTTCGTAACCGGGGATATCGTCCTGGGGTTTGAAAATGACAATGGCGACGAATTAAGGAAACAGCTGGCCGATTTCGGCAAGGCCCTGCCCACTTTCCCATCCCCCATCCAGCTTGTGGTCATGCCCGGGAACCACGAGACCACCCACAAGGACCGCAAGACCAGGCCAGGGACCACCCTCACCTCCGCCAGCCCGAACAACACCGTGGCCTGGCGCGATTTCGTCAAGGACCAGGGCCTGGATAAGCTGGCCAAGAACGGCCCGACCCTCAGCGATCCGGAAATCTTCCCCGGGGCCAGGATGACCCAGGATCAGAGCACCCTGACCTATTCCTTCGATTCCCCCGACCAGACGTGCCATTTCGTGGTGCTCAACACGGATACCCTCACCGACGTCATGACCGACCGGGGCGAATCCGCCCAGGGCCTCATCCCCCTGAAATGGGTGACCGCGGACATCCAGAAGGCCCAGGCCAGATCCATCACCCAGCACATCTTCGTGTTCGGCCACAAGGGCATCCAATATCCCTCCGACATGCCCATGAGCGCCCGGGGCGAAGCGGACCGGCTCGATCCCCGGGTCGGGGAACCCCTGAGGCAGCTGCTCATCGCCAATGGCAAGGTGGCCGGCTACTTCTGCTCCCACGTGCATCTCTGGCATGCGGACACCCTGGCCGACAGCGGCGGCCCCGACACCCGCCCGGTCCAGATCGTGGCCGGCAACGGCGGCTGCGAGCCGGAAAAGTTCTGGGAGCCGGACAAGGAAACCGGTCTGGCCTGGAATCCAGACGAGCCCCGGGGGCCTTTCTTCGGATTCACCTTGGTGAAGGTCCACCGGAGCGGCAAGGTCAGCTACAACTCCCACCAGCGCCCCATCCCCGGCTCGCCGGCCACCTGGTACAGCTACAAGGAGGGCGTCCCCGCCGCGCCCCCGGCGCCGGGGACGGTGACCTGGTACACCTATCAGGACGTGGCGGCCCGGCCCAGGCCCCAGTCGGTAACCATCCACTGATCCGGCCATGGGATTCCACCCACCATCCCCCTGGGCGTTTTGCCTGGCCGTCACGGTCGCCGGTCCGGCACCTGTGATCCGGGCGGCGGAGTTCCCCCAGACCTGGGTGAACACCACCGGGGCCATCTGGAGGATCATCCCGGGAGGGACGGCCAGGCCCCACGCCGGCGCACTGGTCTTCAAGGATGCCGCCGGCCGGGTCGTGGGCACCCTCGAGCCGGCCGGAACGGTCTTGGTCCTGGGTTCAGGGACCTACCAGGTGGAGCTCAGGAGCGCCGACCCGGGCGCCGACGCCTTCGAATTCCGCATGGTGGACGCCCTCGGCCTCTGGCAGGCCTTCACCCTCACCCGGAAAGACAAGTGGGTGCCCCAACCCCTGACCGGAGAATCGGCCCGGGGTGGCCAGGGCAAGGTCACCGTCAACGACGACTTCTGCACCTTCTCGGAGCCCCCCTGGTTCGACTTCGACCGCACCCCCGGGAGCTTTTTCCGGGTGGACGGCAGCACCTTGACCTTCAGATACGACCAGTGGGGCACGGCCGAGGCGGGGATCGACCGGATGATCCGGAACGACAGCCCGGTCGTCTGGATGTTCCGGACCGTCAACGACCCCGCCGCCCCGGACGCCGGCCAGATCGTCTTCAAGAACATGGACAAGGACCTGGTCTGCGGCAGCGTCACCGAGCCGGGCGAGCCGTTCGAGATCCGGAAGCAGACCAACTACCGGATCCGTTTCCTCCAGCCCGGGGCGGGCCGCTTTTCCCACCACATCCAGTTGACGGATCCCGCCGGGGCCAGCTACGAATACAAGGTCGGCACCAACCCGGCCGGCACAACCTTCATCTGGGAATACCTGGGCAACAGCGCCGCCCGGCCCGCGGCCGACCTGAACCTGGGCTTCGATCCCGGTGCGGATGGGAACCTGCGGATCACCGGCACCACCCTGTTCCGCCGGGGCCAACCGGCGGGCCAGGGGCCGTAGTTCTCTTTCCTTCCTCGGAGGCTGCGGCCACCGGCCTGGTGGCCGTGATCAGGACCTCGTTCGGCCTTGTGTTGAAGGGGTTGTTCTTCAACCGCACGGCCCGGACCCCTTCGAAGCCAAGGGCGGTCAGGAACCGGACGATAGGGGTCCGGCCTACCGCCGTCCCAGGGCTCCCGAGGCCCGCAGTTCCGCCACCAGCTCCGGCACCAGCCCGGCCACCCGGGCCAGCTCCTCCTCGGTGCTGTACCGGCTCAGGGAAAAGCGCACGGTGCCCAAGGCCTCCCGGGCCTCCACGCCCATGGCCCGCAGCACGTGGCTGGGCTCCCGTTGACCGGTGGAGCAGGTGCTGCCGGTGGAGACGCAGACGCCGCGGTCGCTGAGTTTCAGGAACAGGGCTTCACCCTCGATCCCCTGGAAGCTGATGAAGGCGGTATTGGGCAGGCGCGCGGCTGAGGCCCCGTTCACCCGGGTTCCGGGCACCTGGGCCAGGATGGACGCTTCCAGCCGATCGCGCAGGGCGCGCACCCGGTCCATGTCCTGCAGATGCTCCCCAGCCAGCTCCGCGGCCTTGCCCAGGCCCACGATTCCCGCCACGTTCTCGGTCCCGCCCCGGCGCCCCCGTTCCTGGCCGCCACCGAGCATGAAGGGCCGCAGGCGCAGGCCCCGTCTCAGGAACAGCGCACCCATGCCCTTGGGGCCATGCAACTTGTGCGAACTCAAATTGAACAGGTCCACCGGCAGACGGGACAGGTCCAACGGCACCTTGCCCACCGCCTGGGTGCCGTCCACATGGAACAGGGCACCCCGGGCCTTTACCATGGCCCCGGCTTCCGCCAGCGGGAACAGCACCCCGGATTCGTTGTTGGCGGCCATGATCGAGACCAGGGCAGTGTCCGGGCGCAGAGCGGCTTCCAGCTCCCCCAGGTCCAGGTTCCCGTCCCGGTCCACCGCCAGCAGGGTCAGCTCCACGCCCTGGCCCTTCAGCCAATCGGCGATGGCCAGGACGGCGCTGTGCTCCACCGCGGTGGTGATGAGGTGGCGCCTGGCCTTGGATGCCTCGAACACCCCCCGCAGGGCATGGTTCAGCCCTTCGGTGCCGCCGCTGTTGAAAACCAGCTCGGCCGGCTGACAGCCCAACAGCCCGGCCAGCTGCTCCCGGGCATGGACCACCGCCCCCTCGGACAGCCGGCCCAGCACATGGGCCGAGCCGGCGTTGCCATACTGCTCCTGGAGGAAGGGCAGCATGGCTTCCAGCGCCTCGGGCGCCAGCCGGGTGGTGGCGTTGTTGTCCAGATAGACCGGTGCGTCCTTCATGAGGGTGGCCTCGTTGCCTGAATCATTTTAGAACCTATCTAGGCTCTTATTGCAGCGTCACCAGGAAGCAGGAAGGGGAACCGCCCTTCACCGCCCAGGCGGCCTTCTGGTCCGCCGGGAGATCCTTCCAGGCGTTCTTGTCCACCAGGGCCCAGACTGGCCTAAGGGGATCCTCGGCCTGCAGGCGCAGGGCCATGGGATTGAACTCCCGTTCATCATCCTGGAACCAGCGATCCCGTTCCCGGGCCGTCAGCCGATCCCGGCCGTAGCTCAATTCACCGGCCCCGGCCACCACCACGCACCGCTGGCCGCTGATGAAGGGGATGGCCTGGAAGTAGTTGCCACAGCTGATCCATTGGGCGTTCCTTGGCGCTTGCTTCACCAGGGCCGACGCGTCCTTGCCGGGACCGGCCACCTCGCCGGCGGCGAAGGTGACCAGCAGGAGCAGGGCCCCCAGGCCAGCCATCCAGCGGATCCCGGTGAGTCCCCGGGGCCGCATGGCCCAGCAGCCCAAAGCTACGAAACCGGCGCCGACCGCGAGCACCCAGCCCACGGCGCCGTGGCCTTTGACCAGGAAAGGGCTGGCCAGCAGGAATGCCACCCCAAGCGCCAACAGTTCCCAACCGGAACGGGCGAGGGCGAGGATCTCGCCCCCCTCCCGCTCGAAGGCACAGGCCATGGCCAGCAGGGGCACCACCACCGGCAGGATGTAGGGGGGCAGCTTGGAGCCGGAAATGCTGTAGAAGAACAGCGGCCAGGCGCAGGCCAGCAGCGTCGCCGCCACGGTCCAGCGGTGCAGCGGCGCCTGTTCAGCCATGGGCCCCGCCGGCCGTTTCAGGAAGGTGAACCCGCGCCGGAGCCCGCTGACGGCGGAACTCAGCCAGGGAATGAGGCCCAACGCCAGGACGCCGACGAAGTACAGCTTGTCCAGGGCCGGGTTGTTGGAGCCCTGGCGGGAGTGGACGTGGGAGGTGAACCGGGCAAAATGCTCATGGATGAAGAAGAAGGTGGCATGGCCTGGATTGGCCCGGTCCACCAGCACGAACCAGGGCACGGTCACCGCCAGAAACAGCAGCCAGCCCAGGGGATCCAGCAGGGTCCGCAGCAGGGCGGACCGGAGCCGCTTTGAACCCCAAGCCCACGGCAGCGAGCAGATCAAGGTCATGCCCACCAGCGCCGGGGCGGCCAGGCCCTTGGTGAGCATGGCCAGGGCCAGACTGCCGAAGGACAGCAGGGTCCAGCCCAGCCCGCTGCGCCGGTGGGTGCGCTCCGCCACCGCCTCCACCCCGGCCACGAAGGCCAGCACCTGGAACGCGGAAAACAGGGCGTCCAGGGTGAGGATCTGGCCGCAGACGTAGCCAAGGATGCCGGTGGCGACCATGAACGCGCCCCAGATGGGCTGCCGGGCCCCCAGCCGCCGAGCCAGCCACCAGCCGCACCACAGGCTGATGCCCGTGGCCAGGGCCAGCGGCAGCCGGGCCGCGAACGGCTGCAGACCGAACATCCGCATGGCGGCCGCCGAAAGCCAGTACTGCAGGGGCGGTTTTTCGAAATAGACCACGTAGTTCAGGCGCGGCGTCAGCCAATCCCCCAGGGCCAACATCTCCCTGGGGATTTCGGCGTAGCGCGCCTCGTCGGGCTCCCACAGGGGCCGCATGAAGAGCGGCACCAATCCCAGGAAGAACCAGATGGCGAGGAGCTGCCAACGTTCCTTTCGGTTCATTCGGTCTCTTCGATCTTTTCCATGGCCTTGTTCTCTTCAACGAAGAAGTCCAGGGACTTGCGCAGGGCTTCCTTGATCCCGACCTTGGGCGTGAAGCCGAAGGCCTCCTGGATCCGCTTGATGCTGGGGGTGCGCACCAGCACGTCCTGGTAGCCCTTGCCGTAGAAGGTATTGCTGGATTCCTCGACGATCTGGGAAAGGGGCGTGCCCCGTTCCAGGCGGAACGGATGGTCCTTCCAGATCTCCACCATCATCTCGGCGATTTCCTTGACGCTGTAGTCATTGCCAGGGTTGCCGATGTTGAAGATCTTGCCGTCGGCCTTGCCGCCCTCGTTGTGCAGCACGCACATGAGGCCGTCCATGGCATCCTCCACGTCGCAGAAGCAGCGCCGCTGCCCGCCGCCGTCCACCAGCTTCAGGGGTTCGCCGTTGAACAGGTTCCAGGCGAACTGGGTCACCAGCCGGGAAGAGCCTTCCTTGGCGGTGTTCAGGCTGTCCAGTTTGGGGCCCATCCAGTTGAAGGGCCGAACCAGGGTGAACCTCAGGCCGTCCCGGAAACCGTAGCCCCAGATGACCCGGTCCAGCAGCTGCTTGGAGGTGCTGTAGATCCAGCGCTGCATGGGAATGGGCCCGGTGACCAGGCAGGAGGTGTCCTCGTCGAACTCGGTGTCCGGGCACATGCCGTAGACTTCGGAGGTGCTGGGGAAGATCACCCGCTTCTTGTACTTCACGCAGAACCGGATGATCCTCAGGTTCTCCTCGAAATCCAGCTCGAACACCCGGAGCGGATCGGTGACGTAGACCTTGGGGGTGGCGATGGCGACCAGGGGCAGCACCACGTCGCATTTCTTGACGTGGTATTCGATCCATTCCTTGCTGATGGAAATGTCGCCTTCCACGAAATGGAAATGGGGATTGTCAAGGAATTCGGCAACCTTGTTGCTGCCGAGGTCCATTCCGTAGACTTCCCAGTTGGTTTCCCGTAGAACCCGTTCCACGAGATGGGAACCGACGAATCCGTTGACGCCGAGGATGAGTATTTTCACGAATGTCTCCAGGCACAATAACAAACCAGCTTATCAGGGTCCTGCCTATCATGGCTTAAGCAATAAGGAGTAGGCCATGACTGTGATCCCCCGACCCGGACCGGGCGAATTCGCCCCAACAAGTGCCGGCACCATTGACTTGGTGCCCGAAGGAGGGCTGCCGGCCCTGCTGGAGAGCCAGCCAAAGCGACTGGAAACCCTCCTGACCGGACTGCCCGAAGCCCGGGGCGGATTCCGCTATGCCCCGGGCAAGTGGAGCCTCAAGGACCTCCTGCTCCATATCACCGACACCGAACGGATCATGGCCTATCGCCTGCTTCACATTGCCCGGGGTGACCAGACCGCCCTGGCCGGGTTCGACCAGGACGAGTACGTGCGCACCGGCCATGCCGACGCCCGGTCCCTGGGAGATCTGGTCGTGGAGTTCTCGGCCGTGCGCCAGGCGACCCTCGCCCTGGTCCAGAGCCTGGATGCCGAAGCCTGGACCCGCATGGGCACATCCCGGGACAAGCCGGTCAGCGCCGCGGCCGTGGCCCACATCCTGGCCGGGCACGCCGCCCACCATCTGGCCATCCTGGAAGAGCGCTACATCAGATGAATATTTTAATACTAGAACCGGGTGACCGCGTCGGCCCGGGTTGCGTCCGCCTCACCGGACGCAGGCTGAAGCACGTCACCGAGGTGCACCGGGCCATGGTTGGCGATGATCTGGCCGTGGGGATGCTGGGCGGCGCCATGGGCCGGGGCCGGGTGACCCGGCTGGACGCCGAGGCGCTGGAAATGGACGTTGTCCTGGATCAGGCGCCGCCGCCGAAGCTGCCCCTTACCCTGGTCCTGGCCCTGCCCAGGCCCAAGGTGCTCAACCGGGTGCTGGCCGCGGCCACCAGCCTGGGAGTGGCCCGGATCTTCCTCGTCAACGCATGGAAGGTGGAGAAGAGCTACTGGAAGAGCCCGCGCCTGGCCGAGGACAATCTCATGCTCCAGCGCATCCTGGGGCTGGAACAGGCCAAGGACACCCGCCTGCCGGAACTCCATCTGCGCCGGTTGCTGCGGCCGTTCGCCGAGGACGAGCTGCCCGGATTGCTGGCGGGCACCCTGCCGCTCCTGGCCCACCCCGGCACCGCCACCGCTTGCCCCCGGGCGGCGGCCGGACCGGTGACCCTGGTCATCGGCCCGGAAGGCGGCTTCATCCCGGCTGAAATCGAGCTTCTGAGCCGCAACGGCTGCCTCCCGGTGAACCTTGGCGAGCGCATCCTCCGGGTCGAAACCGCCGTAGCCGCCCTGGTGGGGAGGCTGTTCTAGGCCAGGTCCGGGTTCCGCCCCGTCAGACGGTCACCGTGTCGGCCAGGTCGCGGAAGGACTTGATCTGGTCGAAGTTCATGTAGCGGTAGATGTCCCCTGCCCTGGCGTTCACCGCGACCATCTGCGCCTGGTATTCGGCCAGGGTGGGGATCCGGCCCAGGAGAGCACAGACCGCCGCCAGCTCCGCCGAGCCCAGGTAGACCTGGGTGTCGAGCCCAAGCCGATTGGGGAAGTTGCGGGTGGAGGTGGAGATGGCCGTGGCGCCCTTGCGGACCTGGGCCTGGTTGCCCATGCACAGGGAGCAGCCGGGGGTCTCCAGGCGGGCGCCGGCCCGGCCCAGGATCCCGTAGAACCCCTCCTCCTTCAGGATGAACTCGTCCATCTTGGTGGGCGGGGCGATCCACAGCCGGGTCGGAAGGTCGCTCAGGCCTTCCAGCACCCGCCCGGCGGCGCGGAAGTGGCCGATGTTGGTCATGCAGGAACCGATGAAGACCTCGTCGATACTCACGCCCGCCACCTTCGACAGCCGCTTCACGTCGTCCGGATCATTGGGGCAGGCCAGGATCGGCTCCCGGATGTCGGCCAGGTCGATCTCGATCACCGCCGCGTAGTCCGCGTCGGGATCGGCGGCCAGCAGCTCCGGCCGGGCGATCCAGGCCTCCATGGCCTGGATCCGGCGCTCGAGGGTGTGCCGGTCCTGGTAGCCCTGAGCGATCATCCACTTCATGAGGGTGATGTTGGAGGTCATGTATTCGAGGATGGGTTCCTTGTCCAGGCGCACGGTGCAGCCGGCCGCGGACCGCTCGGCGGAGGCGTCGCTGAGCTCGAAGGCCTGCTCCACCTTCAACTGCGGCATCCCCTCGATCTCCAGGATCCGACCGCTGAAGACATTCTTCTTGCCCTTCTTCTCCACGGTGAGCAGGCCGGCCTTGATGGCGTAATAGGGGATGGCGTTGACCAGGTCGCGCAGAGTGATGCCCGGCTGCATCCGGCCCTTGAACCGCACCAGCACCGATTCGGGCATGTCCAGGGGCATCACCCCGGTGGCGGCGGCAAAGGCCACCAGGCCGGAACCGGCCGGGAAGGAGATCCCGATCGGGAACCGGGTGTGGGAATCGCCGCCGGTGCCGACGGTATCCGGCAGCAGCAGGCGATTCATCCAGCTGTGGATGACCCCGTCGCCGGGGCGCAGCGAGACCCCGCCCCGGGTGGTGACGAAACCCGGCAGGGTGTGCTGCACCTGGATGTCCACCGGCTTGGGATAGGCGGAAGTGTGGCAGAACGACTGCATCACCATGTCCGTGGAGAAGGTGAGGCAGGCCAGGTCCTTCAGTTCATCCCGGGTCATGGGGCCGGTGGTGTCCTGGCTGCCCACGGTGGTCATGCGGGGTTCGCAGTAGGCGCCGGGACGCACGCCCTTGCCCTCGGGAAGGCCGCAGGCCCGGCCCACCATCTTCTGGGCCAGGGTGAAGCCCTTGCCGGTCTCCACCGGCACCGTGTTGGGCCGGAACAGGTCCGAGGGCGGCAGGCCCAGGGCCTTGCGGGCCTTGGCGGTGAGGGCGCGGCCGATGATCAGGGGGATCCGGCCCCCGGCCCGCACCTCGTCGAACAGGACTTCGGACTTCACCTTGAATTCGGCGATCAGCTCCGTGCCCTTGAATACTTTGCCCTCATAGGGCCTCAGCTCGACCACGTCGCCGGTTTCCATGCGGCTGACGTCCAGCTCGATCGGCAGGGCGCCGGCGTCCTCCAGGGTGTTGTAGAAGATGGGGGCGATCCGGGTGCCCAGGCAGACGCCGCCGAAGCGCTTGTTGGGTACGAAGGGGATGTCCTGGCCGGTCCACCAGAGCACGGAATTGACCGCGGATTTCCGGCTGGAGCCGGTGCCCACCACGTCGCCCACATAGGCCACCGGGTGGCCCTGGGCCATGAGCGAGGCCAGCTGCTTGATCGGGCCCAGCTTGCCCGGCTCGTCCGGATGGATGCCGGGACGGGGATTCTTGAGCATGGCCAGGGCGTGCAGCGGGATGTCCGGACGGCTCCAGGCGTCCGGGGCCGGGGAGAGGTCGTCGGTGTTGGTCTCGCCGCTCACCTTGAACAGGGTCACCGTCAGGCTGCGGGGAACCTCCGGCCGTCCGGTGAACCACTCCGCCTCAGCCCAGGACCGCAGAACCGCCTGGGCGTTGCCGTTGCCCTGGTCGGCCAGGGCCTTCAGCTGATCGAAATAGTCAAAAATCAGCAGGGTCTTCTTGAGGCCCTCGGCGGCGATGCCGCCCACCGCCGGGTCCTCGAGCAGGGCCAGGAGCGGCTTGATGTTGAACCCGCCGAGCATGGTGCCCAGCAGTTCCGTGGCCTTGGCGCGGCTCACCAGAGGACTGGTGATCTCGCCCCAGGCCAGCCGGGCCAGGAATTCGGCCTTCACCGAGGCGGCATCATCGACGCCGGCCGGAACCCGGTGCACCAGCAGTTCCAGAAGGGCCTGCTCCTCACCCGCAGGGGGATTCCGCACCAGTTCCAGGAGACTCAAGGTCTGGGCCGGATCCAGGGGGACCGGCGGGATCCCGAGGGCAGCGCGTTCGGCAAGCTGTTGACGGTATTCGGCAAGCATGTTCTCTCCATCCGGTTGGCCAGCCATTAGAGGTTACGCCAATCCTGGGACGAAGACTCATGAAGCCTCGGCCTTGCTGCGGGCGGTGGCGGCGAAGGGAACGAACAGGCCGCAGCCCAGGGCGCGCCGGCCGCCGAACCCCTGGGCCTGGAGCAGCAGGCTGGCCTGGGGAGTCAAGCCCCGCACCGCCATCTCGAACCCAAGCAGTTGCCGGCCCTCGAACCGGATGGTGCGGGGGCGGAGCAGCTTGAAAGCGCCCCAGGGGAAGTCCCGGGCAAACCGCAGCGCCAGCTGGTCGTGGGCGGCGGCAACGGCCATGCCCTGGAAATGGATGGTCACGGTGCGGGCCCAGAGCCCGGAGACCGGGGTCAGGGAATGGGCCTGGGGCTCGCCCAGCCGGATGGCATGGCCGCCCACCTCCAGCTCGGCGCCGGCCAGTGCCCGCAGCAGGCTGGCCGAGCCCGAGGGTATCCTCAGCCGCACCTCGGACTCCTCGGTCAGGGTCAGTTCCCCCTTGGCCGGCCCCGGCGTCCCCCGTACCGTGTGGATGCCCAGGCCGGGAATCCGCTCCAGGCCCGTGCATACCCCTGCAAGGGCCAGGAAGAGGGCATGTCCGTGGTCCACCTCCAGCGTCAGCCCCCGGGCGATGGGGAAACCCAGGTCCACCGTCGGATTCACCAAGTCCCAAAAGGGCCTTGAAAGAGCGAGAGAATTAATGAAGTTTTTATCCACTACCTTAAAAATAATTAATTTCCATCGAGGGGCAACCCTTTTGCTGGAATAAGACTTTGTTCCTGGAGCCTTGTTCCCGTACCTAGTGCAACATCCCCTAATTACGATCAATAAAGCCCGCTGAATGGTAGGCGAGAGGGTTGGCCCGCTCCTTACCCACAAACCGGGAGCACCCCCGACGGGAGACTCAAGCTTGTCCTCTT
>Ga0302267_10005908_pt1 | contig 12638 bp, 11 predicted proteins | sample III_Bog_E1_3_FD_194555 | JGI IMG/M metagenome (GOLD analysis project Ga0302267, IMG submission 194555) | Peat permafrost microbial communities from Stordalen Mire near Abisko, Sweden - III_Bog_E1_3 | ecosystem: Environmental > Terrestrial > Soil > Wetlands > Peat | place: Sweden: Abisko... | reverse complement strand
AGCTCCAAACTCGGGCGCGTGCGAGCCGGACCTCAACCCGGCGTCGCCCGATTACACCAGCGGGAATGCACGCATCAATGGCAGTTACGGGACGGGGCCGTTGGGTCGCATTGCCTCCAACCTGGGACTAGCCGGTGGAACTGCAATCAAATACATCGATTACAACGCCTTCAAGATTCCGACGGACGTATCCACGGTGACCGGACAGACGACGCATCAGTATTTGATTGGGAATGCGCCTCGTACTCGGGTTTACAACCTCCAGAACCCCGGTTCGCAGAGCCTCAATGCGTCTCTGCATCGGTCCTTCCCGATTCGTGAGGGCATTTCGTTTGTCTTCGAAGCGGACTGCATCAATGTGTGGAACAAAGTGCAGATTAGCGGCCCAGGCGGCGGCTGGTCAGCTACTGCGTCGGCAACCTCCAGCACGTACGGTGAGGTTACCGGGATCTCCAATTCACCGCGTGACTGGCAGTTTGCCGGGCACCTGAACTTCTAACTTCGCTTCAGCAGTTGTAACAAAGCCGCCACATTCGCAAGGATGTGGCGGCTGCGTTTTGTGCGCACATGAAGTAGCGTTGGCGTAGGCTTGCCGGGCAGCGCTAGTTAGCGGAAGGACCAGGTTCGCACCGGGCCGACGTCGACGTGCACGAACTGCGAGACCGGGTAGAAGCCGACTCCGCCCGCGTGGAGGGCCAGGGCGGCGTTGCGCAGGCCGCGGGTGGTGACGCCTGGGACGCGGATGTCGATGGCCTTGGCGAGCATGTGCTGGCTGTGCTCGGCTACGCCGGTGACGGGGCCCAGCGTGCGCAGGAAGTTGTTGCTCTCTGGAGTGCGGTAGCCGCAGATGATGTCGATGATGCCGTTGGGGCGACCGAGACGGGTCATGAGCGAGTGGAGTAGATCGAACTCTTTGGGATCATAGCTGCTAACGTCCTGAGTACGATGATCGCGCAGGAAGTAGTTGAGCTGGTCTAGGGCCTCGGGGATATACGTGTCCCCAACGCGATACACGATGTCGATGTCCTCTCCAGTGTGGAGATGGTGCATGCGGAGGTGATATTCAATCGGAGCGGTTGCCGTGGCGGGCCTCATGCTGGTGGTTCGAGGAGTCCTGGCGCCGGAGTTTGCGGTCAATCCCAGTGAAACTGTGGCCAAAGCGGCGATCGCCGCAATCCATTTTCCAAATGCCATGCGCGTTATTTCTCTCCGGGGTCGGAATTGGTGAATCCGCATTAGCGAATGAGTTCTGCGTCCCTCGATTCACTCTTTCAGTTTATCGCAGGCATGGTGCGCACGCAGTGGCCCGTTTGTGTCATCGTTTTGTCGCAATGGTTGCAAGGCTGACCGGATGGGCGGGCCGGCTGTGGCACTCTTAAGGTATGACACTTGACCCGATCCAGATTCGCGTCCTTGGCACATTGATAGAGAAGGAGATCGTTACACCGGAGAACTATCCGCTTTCGCTGAATGCGCTGGTGAATGCATGCAACCAGCGGTCGAGCCGCGATCCGGTGATGGATCTGACAGACGAAGAGGTGCGCCAGGCGCTGCACTCGCTCGAGGACTTGGGGCTGACGGGGGTGGTACGCGACAGCCGAGTGGCCAAGTACGAGCACCACATCCGCACCGTTTTGAATCTGCGGCGCGATGAGACCGCGGTGCTGTGCCTGCTGTTTCTACGCGGACCGCAGACGCCCGGAGAGTTGCGAGCACGGGCGGATCGAATGTACAGCTTCGACGGGATTGAAGGGGTTGAGAGCACCCTGGGGCGGCTAACGGTGGCCGCGACGAACGGAGAGGCCTCGGTGATGCGGCCGCTGGCTGTAGTGCTGCCGCGGCAGCCGGGATCGCGGGAGGCGCGCTATGCGCATCTACTGGGCGGGCCGGTTGAGCTTGGGTTGCGGGAGTCCGGCGTCGAGCAGCGCGGTTCGTATGGTGGTGCCGCGACGGAATCGGCGGCGCAGACGGATCTGGCAACGAAAGTGTCTGAACTGGAGGCGGAGGTCGCTGCGCTGCGCGAGGCGGTTGCACGGATCGAAGCCAGCCTGGGCTTGGCGGCGGCCGATCGGTAATCGGATCGCGCACGGCTATACTGACGTATGCAAACCATCCGAGTGGTGATTTCAATCTGTGTGCTCTCGCTCTGCATGGCGAGTGGCGGCCAGATTCTGTCTGCGAACGGGCAAGCGAAGCCCGGCGATTCGTCGTGCGGAATGATCTACGGCCAGGATCATATGCTGCTGTTGTGTGCGCCGCCGGGTTGGGTGCTGGATAACAAGGCCCTTGCGGACAAGGGAGTCTACGCTGCCTTCTATCGCAAGGAACTCAGCTTTCAGGAAGCTGAGGCCCGAAGCACGTTGATGTATGTCAACGTGCAGCTTAAGAGCAAGGGCCAACAGACCGCGCTTGAAACGATGAAGACAGATGCTGAAAAGACGAAGCGCGAGTCGCCCAAACTGGTCGTCGAGAAGGATGCGCCAATCGTGATTGCCGCCGACAAGCACAGCAAGGCGAGGCAGGTGCCGGTGCAGACATTTCTCAACGATTTTGGCGGCGGGTACGAGTCCGTTGCCTATATCGAAGACGAAAAGACGATTACGTTGATTGTGATCTCGTCGGTTTCAAAGCCGATTCTGCGCAATGACTATCCGTCCTTCGTTCGGCTGGTGAAGTCGTATGTCTTCGTCGGCACAGACACGCAAGCTGGAAAGTGAGTGGGATACGAGTCCGCGAGGGGGAAATGACTATAACAGTCATTTTAGGAGGTGCGATGGTGAGTTGGGGAATTGCGGAGTTGAAGACCAAAGCGAGTGAAGTGGTCGAAAGCGCGCAGTCGAAGGGACCGCAGGAGATCACTCGGCACGGCAAACGGGTTGCGCTGATCGTCTCGCCGAGGAGTGGGAGAAGCGGAACCGCACGCCCGCGCACAATGCCCGAACCATGTCAGAGTTTTTCAAGAGTTCGCCGTTGGTGGATTCCGACGTCGTCTCGCACTTCAAGGAGCTGCCTCCCAATCCTCGCGTGGATGCGTGGATGCAGCGTACCGACGACCGCGAGATGTACATCAACGAGATCACTTACGCCGAGTGATCGAATCCCGGAGCGACAAGGGCGTTCACGTCGAAGAGACACTTCATGGGAAGTTCGAGAGCATCTCTTCGACGTCCTTGCTGGTAAGGACAGGCGCATCCGGGGCAACGGTCAGTACGGGAAGGCCGGTAATGGGATCGGTGACGATGCGGGCGGTCCGGCGCTGCTTTGCGCGGGAGGTCAGCACAATCCGCCCGCCTTCGACGGCAATATCGAGCGGGTCGCCCGGGTGAATATCGAGGCGACGGCGGAGTTGCGTGGGAAGCACGATCTGACCTTTGGTGGAGACGCGGGTCTGGATGGTAAGACGATCTTACCTCAAGGATGGATGCCACTGGCGGATCCCACACACCCGGCTGGAATTGGTATTGGTGGTGTTTTTAGTGGGTACCGAAACGCTGCTTAGATGCTGGCGGTGTAGCCCAAAGACACTATCGGCCGCTTCCAAGATGCTTCATATTCGAAGTCCTCTCGATGCAGATACTCGAGGAATGCCTTGACTTCGGATTTCTTGACGTATCTGGCAAGAATGACTTGGCCATCTCCGGCGTAACAGAACTGAAGCATCTCCGCCCCACTGTGACCGTTGGTTGCGTATCCAAATCCGTAGATCTGCGAACGGTTATACCAAGAACGGCTGACGGGAATACCTAGAATCAGAGTCACGAAGCATAAACTCTCCGTACGGAATTGAACGCATTTCCCAGTTGGCCGAAATCGGTCGAATAGCCGGTGGAACCTTAGTTCCAGTCCATTCGGCCCTTGTCTTCCCGTGTATCGAAGCATGAAATGGCTGAGGCCACCCCCTTTGGGTGGCCTCAGTTTACTGCATTTGACTCGAACGGCTTATCAGTCGCCGGCGATGGTTTCTTCGATGTTGCTGACGACTTCGACTTTGGGGGCCGAGGCGGGTTTGATGCCGCCTAGTCCGCCGATTTCGCCGATGGCTACGAAACCGCCGGGCATGTCGGGTTCCTGGAGGATTTCTTTGCGGTAGAGCTTGGCCATGCGGGCGTTTTCGGCATCCTGCTTCAGTTTGGCGTCGCGTGCGCGAATCTTTTCTTCGCGCGCGTTCTTGGCTACGCCGGACTTCTCGAAGGTGTCGTTAGCAGCCGAGTCCACGTGCGCTTGATTGAGGACGAGGTCGTACTTGTCCGCAGTATCGAGGCCGACCTTCTTGCCGCCGGCGAAGATCTCGTGCCGGCCATGCTCCTCGTACCACTTGGTGAGCGTGGAAGTCATGTGCATCTTCTCGATGATGTTGCGCCAGCCCACGCCGGTGTTGTAAGCGCAGAAAGAAATCTCGCCCTCCTGCGTGGCGTAGGGGATGATGCACTGCTCGGTGCGGCGGAAGTCGTAGTTGAACAGGTCCTGGAACCACATGCCGGCGATGAAGAGGAAGTTCCAGCGGTCGGCGCGGCGCTTCTTGATGTCGTCCATGGTGCGGTCGCCGGTGACCTTACCGTAGTTTCGGCCGGTGGCGCCGAAGCACTTGTCGAACTTCTGCAGCAGGTCGACGATCTTGAAGTGGGTGGGTGCATTCGCAGGCTCGTAGTTGCGCAGCAGAGCCAGTCCGGCGCCGATCATGGTCATGGTCTTGCCGCGGGCAGCATCGTTGACGCGGGCGATGTCCTTGGCGAGGCGGTCGGCGTTCAAAAAGGCGGTGACGGGGACCGCTTCCTTGGTCTCCTTGTCGATCATCAGCGCCATGCCAATACCGCAGTTGGGGTGGCAACCGCAGGAGAGCTGGCCCCAGTCATGTTCGGGTCCGTGCACGAGGTCGGCCCAATCGGAGAAGGTGGACATGAAAGAGATGGGGAACCAGTCGCGGATGGGATCGCCAAGGCCGGTCTGGTTCTTGACGTCGTGTGCCATGTGGCTGAGGGTGTAGCGCTGGGCCATGCGGCGTTCGTCGGAGACGGCTTCGTCGCGGCCGGTGAAGCTGACCGGCTGGAAGCTGAGGAAGTTAATCTTCTTCGGGTTGTCGAGCGCGAACTGGATGATGCGCCCGACCTGCTCATTATTGATGCCGTTGATAATGCAGGTGACGGGAACGATGTCCACGCCGGCCTCGTGCAGGTTGTGGATGGCCTGGAGCTTGACGTCGAATGCGTTGCCCACCTTGCGGTGCGAGTTGGGCGCGTTGCCGATACCGTCGAATTGAAGGTAGGCGTAGCGGAGACCAGCTTCAGCGGCGGCCTTGGCAAACTCCTTGGACTTGGCAAACTCGATGCCGTTGGTCGCGGCTTGGACGGAGTTGTAACCGACCTTGCGGGCGTAGGCGACGGCGTCAAGGAAGTAAGGCGAGAGCGTGGGCTCGCCGCCGGAGAACTGAACGCTCATCTGCCGCTTGGGCTTGATGGTGATGGCGTTGTCGAGCATGGTCTTGATCTCGTCCCAGGTGAGTTCGTGGACGAAGCCGACCTGATTGGCGTCCATAAAGCAGGGGTCGCACATCATATTGCAGCGGTTGGTGAGATCGATCGTAAGCACCGAGCCGCGGCCGTGGGTGACGGTGGAAGTCCCGTGGTTGTGCAGCTTGCTATCGTTGTGCGCGCGGATGTCGCGACCGGGGAAGACCTCTTCGAGGTGCTTGAACATGGCCGGGTCGATGGACATGACGTCCTCGAAGTGACCGTGGATCGGGCAGTCCTTGACCATCATGATCGTGCCGTCGCGCTCGATGATCTGGGCCTTGATCTCGCCGACCTTCTCGTTGAGAAGGATCTCGTGAGGGAGCTTGCCATCGACGATCTGCTGACGGATCTCGGGAACACACTTCGGACAGAGCGAGTCCGTGGTGCGCGGCCAGCCTAGTGGCGGCTTCTCCTTCTGGTAGGACTTCAGCAGTGGCTTGTCGCTCCACTTGGGAGTAAAGCTGGGGCTATCGGCGACCAGCGAGTTCAGCTTGTTGTAGACAACCCATCCGCCCTTTGCGGTCTGAACCAGAAGTCTTTCGAATACCTTTGCGCGCTTTGCCATGTGGGTCTATCTCCTGAAGGAAAATTGGTCGATGTTGGGCCGGGAACGCAGGCTAGAGCAGATGGAGACGTGCAAGCGATGCAAAGAAACCAGCAGTTGGATTGGATGTAATTGTTTCGACTGGCGATAGTGCAACCAATGAGATGCTCTCCAGTTACCAGAGTACCCATGCAAGGCTGGCTTTCGAAGGAGGTATTAGCGAACGGCAATATGTCGCATTGAATGGGGAAAGCGGGCGGCGAACGGAGCGTCGGCTGGGCGACGGATAAAGCCTTAGGGGAGCGAATACTGATCGCTGGATACCTGGTTGACAATGCGTTGCGCGAAGATCACCCGGACATGGATGTGCCGCGCAATGTCGGGCAGGAACTCGGTAATCAGGTTGTCGATGGGGTCGGTAGCATATCCGGTCATGATGCGAGCGACAGTGGAAGGGCCATTGGGATTGATCCCGGGAACATAGAGATTGCCTATCTCCGCGCCGATGGGGTAGCCGAGCAGGGTGGCGAAGTTCAGCATCGGCGCACCAGTGTCACTCTGCGCGATGACGGTGCGGGAGATGGCGTGGACGATGCGGCGCGGAATGCTTGCGTTCGGCATGCGATGGTAGTGCGGGTCTTCGTGGGTGAGCGAGGGGACGAGAAATGTGCCGAAGAACTCGCCCGTCGCGTCCTGCAGCAAGCTGTAGCCGATGTTCTTGCCAAAGCCGCCCCAGCCTGGTCCGTACGCAGTGTGCGAGTTGGTGGCGATGGTAAAGCCCGCAGTGTACGTGATGGTGGCCAGATTGCCCGGGTCCTTCAGGTTGTGGAAGGCGAGGTGGGCCTTCTGCTCCGGGGTAAGCGGGAGCGGCTCGGCGGAATCGAGGAACCGGGAGTATGGGTTAGAAGCTTCGACGCAGGGCTCGCGATCGCCGTCTCCGCTGTCGACGTCGGGACTGCCGTGGAGGGAGGTGTGGGGAGTACATGGGGCGGCGAAGATTGCGGCGAATTCGGCGGCGACGCGGGGATCGACTGGGGGAGCGGCCTCCGATAGGGACGCAAAGACTGAGGTTAGCGGCTGTGGAGTGGCGGCTGCGGCAAAGGCCTCAGAGAGCGGCTGCAACGACGCGGCGTGGGATAAGGGCGCAGCAGGAGTGAGCATTTGGGCCTGCAAGAGAGTGGGCGCCGACAGGGCGAGAGATAACGCCGAAAACAGCACAATCGTCCGCATGGGCGTTCCCCGTCACCTATACATAGCTGGAAACACAGTCGCGCGGAAGAAGACTTCCCGGGTATTTACAAACGGGAAAAGATATGTCTGACGGCGAAGTCCAGCGCGCGCGAATACATGGAATGGGACAGGTACCCCGATTACCAATCAGGCACTATGCCTCCGATAGTAGAACTCGTGCATTGACCGGCGGTTTTCCGCATCTACATACTGGAAGTTGGAGAGGTGCGGGCCTATGCCGATCGGCGAACCGAAGTCCTGGGAGCAGCAGTTACGCGACGGGGTCGCAAGGGCCGAAGAGGAGCTTCGCCGCGTTCTGACCTACATCAACGACGAGGTCGTGCCGGACGTGCGGCGCAATGGGTCGGAGGCGTTGCGGGCCGCAGCCGCAGAGATGCAGAAGCTGGCCCAGCGCATGGACGATCGTCGGGCGGCTGCCTCGGGAGCGACACCTCCGCCGGATAAGGACAGTCCAAAACCTTGAATCGCATCGCGCACAGTCGCCGTCGCAGGTTCGTCGCGTCTCGTCAAATGTTGCGCCGAGCGAACGGCCACGCACTGCTTCTGCTGGCGCTGGGGGTTGCGGGTTGCCATCACAAGAATGCTACGGTGTCGTACCAACCGCCTCCGCCGCTTGCGACACAGCCGGAGAGCAGGGGCGCGGGAAGCGCGCGGCCAGCGCATCCGGACTCGGGCGAGACCGGCGCAAGCAGCAGAAATACTCAGAGCATTCCCGCTGGGACGGTGGCGAACGCGCAACTTGAGCCGCATGGCAAACCGGTGTCGAGCGAGGTTGGGTTGGCGAGCTGGTATTTGCCCCCCTACACCAACGCCAAGGCGGCCGATGGTAGCATCTACGATCCGAACGCGATGACGGCTGCCAATCGCGAGTTGCCCATGGGATCGATTGTGCGGGTGACGAATCTGACCAACAACGAGTCGGTGTTTGTGCGGATTACGGACCGCGGGCCATTTGTCGACGGGCGGATCATCGATCTGTCACTGGCTGCGGCCAAGGCGGTGGACCTCTATCGGCCGGGCACGGCAACGGTTCGGCTGGAAGCGTATGCGCCTCCGACGGGATCTGACCCAGCAGGGAAGTGGTGCGTGCAGATTGGCGCGTTTCTGGATGAGTCGGATGCAATCCAACTAAAGAACGACTTATTGCGGCGATATGCGACTGCGAAGGTGATTGAGTTTGCCGGAGCCACGGGCCACTGGGTGCGGATCGATCCGAAAAACTCGGACAAGGCGACCGCAAGCCAGCTTGCGAATACTATTCATATCCCCGATCCCGGGGCACAACCATACATCGTTCGGCTGAACTAGCAGTCAGCTCGGCTGCTACCTGCCCGTTTTCGCGCCGAACGCCGGCGGCCCGTAGTAGGGCAGTTTCTGTTGCTCTACCGTTGCTCGTTTGACGCCGATGTCGTCAAAGAGAAGGCTCGGCGCAATAGTGGTGCTGGGCACGGTGCCGAGCGAGTTGGACACGTATTCGTCATCGCCGGCGGCGACGATGTCAGAACGCAGGCTGCGGGCATCAAGCTCGTCGAAGACCGCTCCGCGCACCAGTTGGCGGGTGCCGTCAGGATGCACCAGGTACAACAAACGCGGAGCCAGCGCTCCGCCAAGCGTCTCCACCGCGTAAACGTCGCGGTCCTGTTCCTTGGCCATCGTGAGCAGGCGAGCGCTCATTTCGGGGCCGCTCAAGGGATGAGTCGACTTGAAGATCATGACGCCTGAGTGAGAATGAGCGGCTTGTCCAAGGGGCGCGCGACCGTGCCCATTCGACTCAGGAAAATCCCGGATAGGCGTCCGTCCGATGAGGTAGTTTTCCAGCTTGCCACTCACAGCGACGTTGACTGACTGTGCGGGCACGCCTTCGTCGTCAACCGCGTAAGCGCCAAGCAAGGAGTGTCCCGCAAAGGTCGTGAGCGACGGCTCGTCGGTTGCGTTCAGGAAGTCAGGCAGCACCCGTGCATGAAAGCTGGAGGTGTACGCGCCCTGGGTGCGCGCGGTGGTCCCCATTTCCGGCCGATTGGCCTCCACGTTGGGGATGAAGAGCGAGTCCATCACATCGGCGGCCGCGTCGCCGCTGAACAGCACCGGCCCGTGGTAGTCCTCGGCTGAGACGATGGGCGCGCTACGTAGTGCTTGCAGGCTCTTCAGGTTGTCGATGGCCCGCCGGCGGAAGGCGGGCGCGGATTCCAACTCCTTCGCGGTCACGCCTACAGTGCCGTTCTCGCGAGTAAGTTCCATGCCATCGGCGGCCTGACCGCCCACGCTGATGTTGGCGGTATAGCCCGTGTATCCGTGGCGCACAATCGTTCCTTCGGTATTGACCAGGTAACGATTTACGGCCATTCCGCGCACATTGGCGGTGGAGTACTGCACATCAGCGGCCGAAGCGTTGACCTCGGGGTCTGAGGCATACAGGCCGCTGACGTCCACTATCCGGCGCTTCCATTCTGTGCGATCTATATCGAGGGAGACGAGCGGGCCGATGCTAACAACCGCCTTGGCCGGCGCAAAGTCTTTCTCGGTGGGCGGGGCCTCGAAGCGCTTCAGCGTGGCCTGCTTGGTTGAGTAGGCACGAAGGGCGTTCTTGTAGGCCTCGTCGGTCGCGGTCCATAGGCAGGAGCGAATAGCCTCGGGGTTATTGTCGGTTGGGGCCAATGCAAGGCTGCCATCGCCGCGGTTGCTGCTGGAGTCGGTCGCATAACTGCCGATGCGGACGGTGACGCGCACGACCCTCTGGTGGACGGACTGCTCCTGGATGAGCGCGCCGTAATTGGCGACCGCGTCGTAGGTGGTTACGTCGTCAAGACGGTACTCAATGAAGAAGGGGCGCTCCATGCCGGGAAGGAGCAATTGGGCCTGCTCGCGGTTGAGTTCGTCCTGCATGGCGCGCAGAACCGGATCGTCCTTTGCGGAATCCTGCGCATTCGCAATGCATGTAATGGCAGAAGTCGCAAATAGGGCACATGCGGCGAGGATGCTGGCGCGGAAGGTTCTGGTGTCTAACCGTGTCAGGAGCATATCCATCAATTTGCTCCTTTCCCGGAGCCAGAATCGGCTGCCGGATGCCCGGGTAGTGGAAGGATTGGCGGGCGGGACGTGCCCTGCGCCTGGCGCTGCGTCTCTATCGCGCTGACCAGCATTGCCGGCGCAACCGCGCTGACGGGAATACTGCCCGACTCCGCGCCGCAGATTCCATTGAACACATCCTGTTTGTCGCCGGTCGCGAGGATGCTGCTAAGCGCGGCCTGGGGCGTGCCAACAATACTGACGCCGCGCACCAGTTCGTCCGGGCGGCCATCGACGTAAACGCGGTAGACCACGAGCGGAATCACCTGGAAGGCCTGCGGTGAACGGCGTGTAGTGACCGCGAAACCGGAGGAGATGTCTTCGAAATAGAGTCCATAGGCTTTGCCTTGCCTTTTCGCCTCGGCGATCAGCATTGCCCGTAACTCGGTTTCTGGCACAGTCTTCGACGAGGTGACGATGAGATTGCCTTGGCGTCCGGTGGGCATGTGGCCAGTTTCAGCGCGGCCGTGACCGTTGCTTTCAGAGACGCTGGCGATGGGCTGGCGCGACATCAGAAAGGTCTCCAGGATGCCATTCTGGATTAGTTCGACGCGTCGTGCGGCCTGGCCCTCGTCGTCATAGTCGTAGTGTCCGCTGAGCCACGTGCCTTGAAACTTGGCGAGCGTGGGATCGTCGGCGACGCTGATGAATGACGGCAGGATCTCTTTGCCGAGCAACTTGGTGAAGGTCTGGCCCTCCTCGTCGCCGCGTTGTCGCTGGCCTTCGAGCCTGTGCCCGAGCACCTCGTGGAAGAAGACCGCCGCGGCGCGCCCGCTGAGGATGGCCGGCCCGTTGAACGGTTGCGTGATCGGTGCGACGCGCAACTCTTCCAGGTTCTTCGCCATCGCGACGGCCTTGTCCATCAGCGTCTTCTGATCGGGCAGGTGGGCGGGCGAGTCAGCCTCGAAGGTCTCGTCACGAAACATATCCATGCCATCGGCGGCGCGCGCACGCGCAACGATCACGAGCCTGGCTACGTGGCTGGGATTGTTCACGCGCGCGCCTTCGGACGAGACCAGGTAGTCGGTGGCGTTGGTGGCCTGGAACTCGACCTGGTCGGCGAAAACGTCGGGGTATTGCGAAAAGAGGCTGGAGATCTCGCGCAAGCGTTGCTCCCACGCGGCTCGATCAACCACCAGGGCCGGGGCAGGCGGAAGCAGTTCTGTCTGCGGCTTCTCTTCGCTGAAATCCGCCGAGGCGTCTTCTTCTTTTGCCCGTACTTGCTGCTCGGTCTTGACCTTGAGGTAGCCATCGAGAGCGCGGGCGTAACCGCGATTGGTCGCGAACCAGAGAGAACGCGCAATGGCTGCGGGGTCATCCGTGAGAGGAAGCGGCAACGTGGTGAGCGCGCTGGTGCGGTGATCGCCATGGGTGTTGTCTTCGGCGGGGCTGCCTAGCCGCACCTGCACGTCGACCGAGCGGCGCTGGCTTTCGTTCGACTGGACAATTGCTCCATACTCCGCCGCGATGCTGACTGAGGTAGCGTCGTCCACGTCATAGCTGAGGAAATAGGGCTTGGGTTGTTGCGCTGCGTCTCCGCCCGTACCTAACGAAGACATCGCCCGCTTCAATTCGGCATCCAGCGCGCTCACCAGGGGAGGCTCGGCGGCAACGGGCTTCATGGTTGCAGCGGAGCCTGCGGGGACTGTGTTGGAAGCTGCCAGAGCGGCGCGCTGGGGAACCAGCGCCAACGCGATGAGCCCGGCCAGCAAACAGCAGGCAAGAGTTAGAGTTCGGTTGTCAGTTTGGGTATTGCGATCTGCCATTGGGCCTGTCTTTTTTGGGGATAACGCTGCGATTTCGAGCCTACCGGAATGCTACACCGGATTCGGCTACTGGTCGCCTTTGCATCCGGGGGTAGCAATGCGGCACACTGGAACCCGCTCTAGCGGAGATCAACCAATGCGGTATCGCGGCGTCCTGGTTCTGATGGTCGTGATGGCAGCAGGTCTTGCGCTGACCGCCAGCCGCCTCGGATACAAAACGCCCAGCGAGGCAAGAGCACAGCAGTTCGCGACGCACGATACAACGGCCTACACGCTACCTCCCGGTAAGGTGGAGAGGGCGGTCGCACTGAACCGCACGCGGATGTGCCTGGGCGTGACGAGCGAGGTCTGGACGATTGGTCAGTTGATGCTGATCCTCGCAGTGGGCGCGGTCGCGCGCATGCGGGACCTGGCGGTCGGGTTGTCGAAGAACCGGTGGGCACAGGGATTCAGCTTCGTGTTTTTGGTGCTTCTGCTGACTCGCCTGCTGGATCTGCCGAT